>Ga0136633_1001909_pt1 | contig 14908 bp, 19 predicted proteins | sample AntDrymeUQ832206_2_FD_105494 | JGI IMG/M metagenome (GOLD analysis project Ga0136633, IMG submission 105494) | Polar desert sand microbial communities from Dry Valleys, Antarctica - metaG UQ83 (22.06) | ecosystem: Environmental > Terrestrial > Soil > Desert | place: Antarctica: Dry Valley... | reverse complement strand
CCGCCGCCGCCGTCGTCGACCTGGCCCGTCGCTTGGGCTAGCTGCGATCCCGCCAAAGAAAAAGGACCCCAGCCGGGCGGCTGGGGTCCTTCTCTTGTCTCGATAGGTTTAAGCCGCTGGTCGAGATGTGAGTCGACAGGCAAGATCAGGCCCGCGCCCGGGTGTTGGCTCGTGTTGTTGTCGGTGTAGTAGTCGTTCCAGTACCAGATCAGAAGGCCGTTCTGATACGGGAAGTGCTCCACCCAGTCGGGCTTGGCCACGAACGAGAAGTTGTAGGGACCCGTTAACAACCGTGGTCATAGCCCAAGTACTGCCGGACCTCGGCGACGTAGGCATTGAATGACGAGACCTCTTCGGATCCATCAGTAACGCGCCAGCCGTCGAGAGTCCAGTTGGCCTCATCACCGGGCTCTGCCCCGGAGAAGAAACTCCCCAGGGTGATCTCGTCGGCCAAGATCCCCGGCTCGACCACGGCCCCGTCAGTCCAGTAACGCAGCTGGAGCTGCACGGTCTGACCGGCGTAGGCGCTCATGCCAAACTCCGCCGCCACCCAATCGCCCGAACTTCCGGTGATGCCGTTACCGAAGTTTTGGCCGTTGGGATTGTCGTTCGTGGTGACGTCGCCTTCCAGGTTGACCCAGGTGGCGCCGCCGTCGGTGGACACCGAAACGTAGGCGTAGTCCCAATCCAGTTCAATCTGGTACCACAGACTCATCCGCAGGGTCGGATCATCGGTGGGAACCACAATCGGGATGCTCGTCATCGTGTGATCGATGTTGTCACCCGAGTCGCTGTACCAGGCAAACTCGCCTTCCGGCGGATCGGCCAACTCGAGAGTCGTCAGGACGTCGGGCAGTATGACAAAGACCGCTTGACTGGTGTCGTCGCTGCTCCCGAGCGGATTCACGCGGTGAGTAGAGGTCTCTCCGGCGAAGGCGACGTCGTAAGACAGCCACCCGAGCTGGAACAACTCCCATGCATTGAATCCACCTGGACGTGAGCCAATGTCTTCGCGTCCTGGACCCAGGTAGGAACCAGAAGACATGATTGTCCAGAATCCAGTCCGTTCTCGCCGCCGGCGGTGTCGTAGGCGTCGGGCAGCCCAAGGTCGTGGGCGTATTCGTGGGCAAAGACGCCCAATCCGCCGTTCTCAGGCTGGATCGTGTAGTCGCCAACCCAGACATCCGTGTCGCCGATCTCGAACCCGCCGAACAGCGGACCGTTGGAAGGACCAACCACTCCAATGAGACCGAAGAACGTGTACCAGCGATAGCTCCAGATGGCGTCCTCGCCCTGGAGGCCGCCTCCGGTCTCCTCGCCGACTCCGGCATGGACCGCCTGCATGTGGTCGATGTACCCATCGGGTTCGTCGAAGTTGCCGTCGCCATCCCAGTCATAGCGATCCCAAATATCGAACTGCTTGACATAGGCGGCGATCTGGTCGGCGTCATCCGTGCGGCCAACTGCTCTGCGTACCAGGCGTCAGCCGAGTCCACCAGGAAATCCCAGACGGTGTCGCAGACACTGCTACGACAGTCGTTGTTGCCGTAGCGGGCCGAGTTGTAGGGGACCTGGACCCAATCGTGAACTGCACCACCGAAGGAGTACAGGCCGGACGACTGATCGATGTAGTAATTCAGCATCTGGTTGAAGTACATGTCCTCGTAGTGAGCGAGGTTGTAATCCGCTTGCCAGATCGTGCTGTTGTCTACCCGGCGGTCGGGCATTGGGATCTCGTTGTGTTGAGGCCCTGGGGTACCGCCATAAGTGGGATCGATCTGATCGCCAAACTCACCGAGCAGGACAAAAAGCTGATCGAGGCCAACGGCCGCCAGTTCAACGGAGTCTCCTTCGACCTCGGCCACTCTGTTGTCCGTCTTTCCGCGGACCTGTGCTTCCCGCGCTCGCTCCCTTAGCTCCCGCTGGCGATCGCCGAGCGGATGGCTGAGGTCGTCGCTGTCGACGACTTGACCCTCGCTGCCATTGCCCGCCACCATCGCCGTTGTCGGCAGCGCCGAGGCGGCGATCAACAACAGAACCGCTATAGACGTGATGAAACGTTTTACGCATTTCCTCTCCCGTGTGCCCGTTTTCGGGTTCCGCGTATCCTCCCGAGTTCGCGGCCGACATTCCACATCTGGCACCGCAGCACGTCGCGAAAATCGGACTACCAAGCCAGGTCGATCGACCCGAAATCCTCGGAATATCTGGGACAGCGGGATTGCTAGCATTGTTCGCACAATCGAGCCGAAGTGGAAGCTGCCTGCTTCCCACCTAACCACCCCGGCGAGGGTGAGTCATGGTCGCAAGAAACTTTTCGTGCATGAGCAGCAGGCCGTGTCTGCTGCTCATTTGTTGTCAAGAGAAGCAAAGTCGATCGAGGAGGTCGGAACATCGCCGAATTGCGAATCAACGGAAACATAAGAGCTACCGAGGTGCGTTTGGTCGCCCCCGACGGCTCTCAGATCGGAGTAAAGAAACTGGCCGAAGCCATGTGGCTGGCCGATCAACTTGGGCTCGATCTGGTAGAGGTAGCTCCCGAAGCCAAGCCTCCTGTGTGCCGATTGATGGACTATGGGAAGTTCAAGTACGAACAATCAGTGCGCGAACGAGAAGCTCGGAAGAACCAGAAACGCACCGTGGTCAAAGAACTGCGGATGGCGCCTCGGATCGAGACTCATGATTTCGACATCACACTGCGCCGAGCCCTGGAGTTTCTCGGTGAAGGAGACAAGGTCAAAGTCACCGTCCGCTTCCGTGGACGTGAACAAGAGAGACCAGAATTCGGACGCAGACTTCTCGACCGTCTCGCAGCCGGGGTCGGGACCCAGGCGACCATCGAGCAAGCGCCGGCCCAGGAGGGACGGCTGATGACAATGGTGCTGGCCCCCACCCGTCGACCCAAACGAACCGAAACCGAAAGCCCCGAAGCCGACAGCAAGGAACCAGACGCAGCCATTGCGTCAGACGCCGAGGAATAGAACCGTGCCGAAAATGAAAACTCACAGCGGCGCCAAGAAGAGAATCAAGGTCACTGGGACCGGAAGACTCTTGCGCAGACAATCAGGGAAGAATCACTACAAGCTCGCCAAGGGCAACGCGGTTTTCCGTCGTCGCTCGGGAGAGGTCGAGCTTGCCCCCGGCGACGCCAAGAACGCCAAAAAGCTGTTGGGGATGTGATGTGAATGGCACGAGTCAAACGAGCAGTTCACGCCAAGAAGTCCCATAAAAAGGTCCTTGATCGGGCCAAGGGCTACAAGGGGTCGAAGAGTCGGCGTTTTCGCACGGCCAATGAGCAGGTCATGCATGCCATGCAAGATGCCTACAAAGACCGGCGCGACCGCAAGGGTCAGTTCCGCCGACTGTGGATCGCGCGCATCAACGCGGCCGCTCGCCAACACGGCATGTCATACAGCACCTTCATCGCCGGCCTCAAGGCCAAAGAGGTCGAGCTTGACCGCAAGATGCTGGCCGAGATGGCCGTCAACGACCCCAAGTCATTTGCGGCGTTGGTCGAACTCGCCAAATCCGCCTGACCGACCGTCCGGTCGAGGGCCTGTCCCCTCGCAATCAGCGGGTGCTGGGCGCGGCCCGACTCCATCGGCCTGAGGAGCGTCGGGCGACAGGACTAACCCTGCTCGAAGGCCCGCATCTCCTGGAGGAGGCTTACTCGACTGGAGTCGTCGTAAGAGAGGTGTTCTCGCTCGACGGGTCCGAAGGGATCCTCGTTTCTCAGGCGGCGCTGGAACGGATGTCGTCCACGCGAACTCCGCAAAGTCCGGTGGCGGTGATCGAGATCCCGCCGCGTCCGCTGACGCCAGGACGGAGCGTGCTCGCAGCATGGGAGATCTCGGATCCCGGCAACCTTGGAACGATGATTCGGACCGCAGCAGCATTCGGGCTTGACGTCATGACAACCGCGGGCTCAGCCGACCTCTGGTCACCAAGAGTGTTGCGATCGGCAGCCGGAGCCCACTTTCATACCGGCCTCAGCCCGTTAGACCTAAAGGGTTTCACCAGCGTTGCAACAACGATGACCGGCGGAGCCGATCCTTCTGCCTTGCCCGATGGCCCATTGGCCATCGTGATCGGCTCCGAGGCACACGGACTTCCGGCCAGCGTGCTCGCTTCAGCGGACCATCTCGTTTCGATCCCGATGCCCGGTGGAACCGAAAGTCTCAACGCCGCTGCTGCCGCGGCCATTATTTGCTACGAAGTCTCGAAGCGAAGCGGGGTTGGCGGGCTCAAGTCTCCCGGCGCAAGGTCGAGCTGATACCAAGTCACGTCGTGCCAGGCGCCTGCCTTCCAGCCAATGCGCCGGTAGGTGCCGACGGGTTCGAAACCCAGCGCCTCGTGGAATGCATTTGAGGCTGCGTTGGGCTGGGTGATCCCCGCGCAAAGCATCCTTAGCCCACTCGCCCGGCATCGACTAATCAGATCCAAATACAACCCTCGGCCTACACCGAGGCGCTGAGCACCCAAACGAACGTACACCGCTGCATCAGCCCCCCATTGGTACGCCGCTCGTTCCCGGTGCTGCGCGGCGTACGCATACCCGACAATTTCATTGCCTTGCTCAGCGACCAACCAGATCAGCGACGCGTTGATCCGACTCGCAAACTCATCGGCGTTCGGTGGCTCGTACTCGAAACTGATTGAAGTATCGAGTACGTATGACGCGTAGATGTCCGCGCAAAAGGCGCTGTCACGGTCGGGATCGGCGATGCGAATCAACATCGACCGGCATCATTGCCCAAGTCGAGGTAGCCGTCTAACCCGGTGGTCCGGTGTTGGGTTGCCAGCCGATCAAGCGTCAGCGATGGGGTCGAGTGGCGAGGCCGACCGCATCCCCAGTTGGTGAATACACTCGCCCGGATGCTTGGCGCTCCGGCCCAACGGGCTCATCTGGGGGCTCGTGTTGCGGTTGCCGGGTCGCTGCTTTGCATCGCTCTGATTGCGCTCCTCCACGCACTCGAGCCAGAGTTCAACGACAGCAACGCGGTAAGCGAGTACGCGTTGGGCGACTTCGGATGGTTGATGAACATCGCCTTTTTTTCGGGTGCCGCTGGCATCGGTGCGCTCGCGTTCGTCCTCCACCAATCTGTGGCACGTTCGGGGACCGCTATCGCTGGAATCGTCCTCCTCTCGCTCGCTGCGGTCGCGTGGCTCCTCCTGGGTGTGGGCAACATTGACCCCGAAGGAGCAGACGCAACGACTCACGGACTGATTCACGGGATCGGCTATCTCCTCGGGTTGCCGACGAGGCTCGCAGCGCCGATCGTCCTCGCGGCTGCGTTCCGCCGCGACGAGCGCTGGGCGGACCACCGGCGACTCACCCTCGCGCTGGGAATCACAGCTTTTGCGGCCGAGGTCGCTGGTTTCGCGGATCTTGCCTCAGTGGTGACCCTTCGGCTGGCGCTCACCCTCTGGCTCGCCTGGATCGCGCTCACGGGGGCGCGCGTTCTGACTCGGCGGTTTAGCCCGCGTTGAGCAGCGCCTCGTGAAGACGTCTCGCTAGCTGTCAGTTCTAGTCTCGAAGTTATGCCTGTCACCCTGGTGGAGAGGGCCGTAGAGCTAGACGGCTGGATGACTTCCTTGCCCAAGCGCTCGCTGGAAAAGGTCAATTGGTTTTTGTCCGAGGCGAGGGGGGAGCAGGGAAGACAACTCTGCTGGGGCTTTCGCCGAGCGCGCTTTGGACGCTCATGAGGACCTAGTCGTCGCCACAGGCATGTGCGATGCGCAAACCGGCATCGGCGATGCATTCCTTCCGTTTCGTGAAATTCTCGAGCTTCTGACCGGCAACGTCGATTCCAAGCTTGCCAGGGCCGGATCACCGACGAGAACGCCGGCCGGCTGCGCCGGATGTTCAGCGTGTGCACGGAAGCGATCGTCGAGCTCGGCCCCGATCTGATCGGGGCGGTCGTTCCCGGAGCAACGTTTGTGGCGGCGCTCGGAATGTACGTCGCCTCGAAGACGCCCTGGGCGGCAAAGCTGCAAAAGCGCCTCGACAAGGTCGGACAAGTCGGGGGGGAGACAATCAACCAGAACCAGATCTTCGAGCAGTACCTGAAGGTGCTGGAAGCGCTCAGCGAAAGGACCCCGCTGGTTCTCGTACTCGATGACCTGCAGTGGGCGGACACGGCATCGGTAGGACTTCTCTTTCGCCTCGGCCGACGAATTGAGCAGAGTCGGATCTTGGTGGTTGGTTTGTATCGGCCAAGCGATGTCTCACTTGGTCGAGGGGGAGAACGCCACCCTCTCGAGGCATTGATCAACGAGATGAAACGCTATTTCGGGGAAATTGAGATCGACCTCGACCACGCCGGTGAACGCGGAAGGCACTTCGTCGACTCTTTCCTCGACCTCGAAGCCAATGGCCTCTCCGAGAGCTTTCGAAAGGCGCTTCATCAACGAACTGGGGCCATGCCCTTTTTACGGTCGAGTTGCTCAGGGACTTGCAAGAGCGTGGTGATCTCGTGCAGAACGAGACAGGTCAATGGGTGGAAGGACCGGGCCTTGACTGGGAGGAGACGCCGTCGAGGGTGGAGGGGGTGATCGAGGAGCGGCTCGATCGTCTCGATGACGAGTTGCGACGGAGTCTCACCATCGCTGCGGTCGAGGGCGAAAACTTTACCGCCGAGGTCGTCTCTCACGTTCAGCCTGCCGAGATGCGGGTGCTTGTGGCCCAGCTCAGCGATACTCTCCAGAAGCGGCATCAAAGCGCTCGGCGTTGAATGGCTTGGCGAACGCCGCTTCTCCCGTTACCGGTTCGCCCACAACCTGATGCAGCATTACTTGCTCCACAACCTCGACGACGTCGAGGCCAGCTTTCTCCACGAGGATGTGGGACGGGCGCTTGAGGATCTCCATGGACCCGCCTCCGACACGGTTGCACTGCAATTGGCGCGGCATTTCGACCTAGCGGGGCTCTCGGCTAAAGCCCAGCACTATTTAGGTCTGGCAGGAGACCGTGCGATGGAGGTGTATGCCAACCAGGAGGCTCTCGCTCACTACAGCCGAGCCCTTGATTGGGCCACCGAGGACGTCGATCGTTTCCGGCTCTTGGTATCTCGCCTCAAGGTTCATGAGCTTTCCGGGAATCAGGAGGCGCGGAGACAAGATCTCGAGGAGCTTGAGGAGTCGGCCGCTCGGCTTGCCGACCCGGCCAAGTTGGCGGAAGTGGGACTCCAACGTTGCAAATACGAAACCGCGGTCGGGAACTACGCAGCGGCGCGTAAGGCTGGTGATGATGCGGCTGCGTTGTTCAAAGGAGTGGGAGATGTCGCTGGTGAGGCATCCGCGCGCCTTGCGCTAGGTCTTGCTCTCTATCAGTCGGCTAACTACGCCGAAGCCCGCGAGGAGTGCCAGCAGGCCCTTGCTCAAGCTCGAGAAATCGCCCGCTTCGATATCGAAGGGGGCGCTCTAGCCAATTTGGGGATCGTCGCCGACCTGACAGGTGACCGCCAGGCATCGCGCTCCTATTTCGAGCAGGCCCTCGCGGTGTACCGGCGAGCGAACTTTCCATCCCACGAGGCGAAGCTGCTCTCGAATCTCGGAGTTGCTTACTGGCGAGCCCACGATCTCGACGGGGCCCTGGAGCACTTTCAGGAATCGCTGGCGAAAGCCCGTCACGTCGGAGCTAGGACTGTTGAGGGCATTGCCCTCTCGAATCTCGCAATGGTGTGGCAGTCGAAAGGTGATCTGGACGAGGCCCGCCGGTACATCGAGCAAGGGTTGACCGTGAATCGCGAGATCGGAAGCCCATATGCGATTGCCCGCACCTTGGGGTTTTTGGCTTCGATCCTCCTCGGCCAGGGTGACTATCCAGGGTCGCGAGCCGCTGATGAGGAGGCCCTGGAAATTGATCGGAGGACCGGCGATCGTCAAGACGAGAGCTTTCGGCTGGCCTATCTCGGCCGCCTAGCCCGCCGTTTGGGCGAGCACGAGAAATCTTCATCCCTATATGGCGACGCATTGGCACTTTGCCGGGAAATAGGCGATCGCGACGTCGAGGCGCTGTGTTTGCGTGGCCTTACTGCTCTGCACCTCGATCTGGGTGAGCCAGCCAAGGCAGTCGAATTGGCAAATCAAGCTCTCGACCTCTCGAAGCAGCTTGGGGATCACGAAGGCCAGGCTTTAGCTGCGCTCCTCGCCGGCCATGCTCGGATCGCGCTCGACGAGATCGACGGTGCAGAACGTGCGTACCTGTACGCCGCTGACCTTGACATCCCCTCCGTCGCGCCAAGCACCGCCGCAGGTCTCGCCCATGTCGCGGTTCGCCGTGGTGATTACCAAAAGGCTGCAGCACTGATTGAACCGATCGTGAATCGGTTGCTCTCCCGCGACACCTCGGGAATGGAGGAGATCTTCCGCCTCTACATGACCGCTAGGGGCGTCCTCGAGGTCACCGAGGACGAACGAGGCTCAGAATTGGTGCGGGTTGGGCGGCAAACGCTGGCCGACTACGCAGCACGCATTCCGGATGAAGCAACCTGCAAGTCATTCCTCGAGAACGTGGTGATCAACCGTCTGCTGATGTCCTAGCGGGCGCGATCTCAACGCGAGCGGTCATTAACCTTTTAGCCCCCCATGGAGCTTTTCTCGACCGTTGCTGACGCCCTCGACCGGATCGGGGAGGTTTCGACAACCGCGGAGCTGGACCTGCTCGACAGCCAGATCCTCGGCCGCAACAGCCCGATCGGGGCGATTAGGCGCCAACTGGGTCAACTCCCCGTGGAGGATCGTCCGACAGCAGGAGCGCGCCTCAACGAGGCCGTGGAACAAATCAACGCGGCCCTCACTGCGCGCCGGTCCCAACTGGCAAGCTCAGAGGCCGATCGACTACTCGCCTCCGACGCAGTCGATGTCACCGCCGAGGTCTGGACCCTGCGACCAGGGAACGAGCATCTCCTTCAACGAACAGTGGACGAGGTGTGTGACATCTTTGTGGGGTTGGGTTATCGGGTCGCGGAAGGACCGGAGGCCGAACTCGCTTGGTACAACTTCGACGCGCTCAACACTCCGCCCCATCATCCTGCTCGAGCGGAATCCGACACCCTTTACGTCGAGTTCGGCAACCCGGCTGACGAGGTTTTGCTCCGAACGCAGACCTCGCCGATGCAGGTTCGCTATATGGAGAAGCACGAACCGCCGGTCTATGTCCTCGTGCCCGGCAAGACCTTCCGCTCGGATGCGATTGACGCCACCCACCTTCCTGTCTTCCACCAGATCGAAGGCCTGGCAGTCGACGAAAACATCAAGTTCTCTGACCTAAAAGGAACTCTTGCTCATTTCGCGCGCGAGTTCTTCGGACCCAAACAAAGGATCCGACTGAGACCGCATTTCTTCCCCTTCACCGAACCGTCGGCCGAACTGGATGTGTCATGTTTCGTTTGTGACGGCACCGGGTGCAAGCTCTGTGGTGAAAGCGGCTGGCTCGAGATGGCGGGCTGTGGCATGGTCGATCCGAATGTGCTCGACATTTCCGGATACGACTCGCGACAAGTCAGCGGCTTTGCGTTCGGGATGGGCACGGAGCGTTTAGCGATGGTGCGCCACGGCATCGCCGACATCAGGGTTTTTATCGAGAACGACTTGCGGGTGCTGAGGCAGTTTCGATGAAAGTCTCCTTGAGGTGGCTGGCCGATTTCATCGACCTGCCCGACACCGATCCATCAGTGGTTGAACACGCCCTCACCTGGCTTGGGATGAAGGTGGAGTCGGTCCAGCATCTGCGTCCGCAGTGGACCGAGGTCAGGGTGGCAAAGGTGGAAGAAATTCGGCCTCATCCCAACGCCGACAAGGTTCGGCTCTGTTCGGTTACGACAGGAGGCTCGCCCATCGATGTGGTTTGCGGCGCCTGGAATTTCGAAGCGGGGGCGATGGTTGCCTTCGCCCAGCCCGGTGCAACATTGGCCGGGGGTCTCGAGATCGGTTCTCGCGACATAAGGGGAGTTCTATCGAGTGGGATGATCTGTTCAGAGCGGGAGCTCGGCCTTGGTGACGAGCATGCCGGGATCTTGGTGCTGGATTCGTCGATACCCCTCGGCGTTCCCCTCGAGGAAGTGATCGAGCTTCCCGATACCGTTTTCGAGCTCGAGATCACATCCAATCGCCCTGATCTGATGTCGATGGTGGGCGTTGCCCGAGAGCTCGCCGCCTACTACCAGATCCCCTACCGCGTACCCCCAAGCGAGGTCAAGAGCAGCGACATCACCCTGAAGACCAGCGTTCGCATCGAGGATCCCGAGGGATGCTTTCGCTTTGTAGCCCGCGAGCTGCGCGGCATCAAAGTTGGTCCGTCGCCACTCTGGATGCGAACCCGACTCAGGGCTGGCGGCGTTCGTCCCATCTCCAACATCGTCGATGTCACCAACTACGTGATGATCGAGCTGGGACAGCCCCTCCACGTCTTCGATGGCGATCGCCTTACCGACGATGCGATCGTTGTCCGTCGCGCCCGGACCGGGGAAAACCTGGTCACCCTGGACGGGGTACAACGGGAGCTAACGGCCGAGGACCTGGTTGTGGCCGATTCGGAAAAGGCGAGCGGGCTCGCCGGCACCATGGGCGGTCTCGAATCGGAGGTGTCTGCAACCACGACCAACGTGGTTATCGAGGCGGCGAGCTGGGACCCGCCGACAGTAGGCCGGATGAGCCGCCGGCATGGTCTCCGCAGTGAGGCGTCCTCCCGTTTCGAGCGGGGAGTGGATCCCAATCTGCCACCGACGGCCGCCGCCCGCGCCAACCGGTTGATGATGGAGCTAGCCGGGGGAGAGTCACCTCTTGCGTATATCGATGTCGTTACCAAATCGTTTACCCCCGTAACCATCTCCCTGCCGTTGATCGACGTCTACCGGATATTGGGAGAGGTCATTCCCCCAGACGAGATCTCGCCATTGCTTTCCCGATTCGAACTCACCAATGAGGGAACGGATCCCCTCATCGTGTCAGTTCCCACCTTTCGGCGGGACCTCGAGCGCCCGGCCGATCTGGTCGAAGAAGTGGCACGACTCTTCGGGTACGACCGGTTCCCCGAGACGCTTCCGACTGGTCCCGCCGGTGGCTACACCTCTGAGCAGAAGAGACATCGGATTCTTCGTCGGGCCTTGACCGGGGCCGGCCTGTTTCAAGCGGTCAACCTCTCCTTCGCCACCCCATCGGAGCTCGAGGCGTTTGCACCTTCACCCGAAGGTCACGGTTCGATCCGGGTGGCAAATCCTCTCAACGACGAGATGGCCGTCCTCCGTACTTCGCTTTTGCCCGGTCTCTTGCGATCACTCCGCTACAACCAAACGCGAGGCAACCCCTCTCTGGGCCTCTTTGAGCTCGGCCAGGTCTTCTTCGACCGGCCATCTCCAGAAGATCCCCGTATCCCCGCCCAGCCGATGCGGCTGGGGCTGGCAATGATCGGAGAGCTGGGACCGGTCGAGCTCGACGGTCAGAGTCGCGGGGTCGACGTGTTTACGGCGACGGCGGTCTGGAGATCGATCGCCGAGGCACTCGACCTCCGAGACTGGGAACTGACTGCGAGCCACCCAGCCGGTTTCCACCCGGGCCGGGCGCTGGCAGTGACGCTGGCAGATGCTCTGATTGGTCAGCTGGGCGAGCTTCACCCCGAGATCGCGGCACATTTTCAGCTCGAGGAAAGGGTCGCGATCGGAGAACTCGACCTGGCTCCGCTGCTGCAAGGAACTGACCGGTGGGGGCTGGTTGAGCCAAGCGTCTACCCGGCCGTCGACTTCGACCTGGCCTTTATCGTCCCAAGCGAGATGACAGCAATCCAACTGCTGACCACAACCGAGTCCGCTTCGGAGCTGGTGGAAAGCGTGCGTTTGTTTGATCAGTACCTCGGGGTCGATCAAGGTCACAAATCCTTGGCCTATCACTACAGATTGCGAGCCCCGGACCGAACCTTGGTTGCCGAGGAGATTAACGAGGTTCGCGAGCTCCTGATCGAAGCCGCCAAGGGGCTAGGTGCAAAGTTAAGGGCATGAAGCACTTGCTCCGCATTGGCGATCTCACCCCCGATGAGCTGGGTGACTTGGTCGACCTCGCCTCATTGGTGCGCTCGGACCCGGCGGCCTATGCCGGGGCACTCACCGGACGCTCGATCGGGCTCTTCTTCATGAAACAGTCGGTCCGCACTTGGGTCTCGACGGATGTGGCGGCGATCCAGCTCGGGATTCATCCAGTGGTGATCCGCAACGAACAGGTGGGGATGGGGAGTCGAGAAAGTCCTGAGGATGTCGGCCGGGTCCTCGAGCGCTATCTCGATCTGCTCGGGATGCGCGTCTTTGATCATACCGACCTCGAGCGCGTCACAGGCGCGGTCAAGGTCCCCGTGATCAACTTGCTTTCAGACGACGAGCATCCGTGTCAGGCCATCGCCGATCTCCAAACGATCGCCGACCACTTCGGCCGTCTGGAAGGCATCGAGCTCGCTTACATAGGGGACGGCAACAACACCGCTGCCTCCTTGATCGGCGCGGTGACCCGAACCGGTGGGAACGTACGAGTGGCGTCACCGCTCGGCTTTGAGCCAAGTGAGCAAATCTTGAAAAGCGCCCGCGAGTTCGGCGAGGTTGCGGTCACCACAAATCCCCAGGAGGCGGTGTCAGGCGCCGACGTCGTATACACCGATGTGTGGACGTCGATGGGCCAGGAAGCCGAAGCGGCCGACCGGAGGACGCAATTCGCAGCTTTTCAGGTGAATCACGGCCTATTCGAGCTTGCCAGCCCCGAAGGGATATTCCTTCACTGCCTCCCGGCGCATCGCGGCGAAGAGGTAACCGACGAGGTGATGGAGCATCCTCGCTCACTGGTATTCGAGCAGGCCGAGAACCGGCTCCACAGCTTCAAGGCGATCCTGCTGACAGCATTGGGGTGAATACCAAAGGCTCTCGGCAACGCGGCGATCGGACAGCGCTCGCAAGCGCTGTCCGATCTGCTGCCCCAACGGGATCTACCTAGTGGTGAAGTAGATGTCGGTCGAGCCCTCGGCAGTACCGCCAATTCGGGTCGAGCCGAAGTAGAGAGTGGTTCCGTTCCAAGAGAGCGATGGCCGCGTTTCGCTCGCAATGCTGTTCACAGCCGGCCCGAGGTTCATCGGTTCCGACCACACATCTCGAGTTGTTGCTCGAGTCGATGCGTAGATGTCATTGCCGCCAATCGTCCCGGTGCGATTGCTGAAAAAGAAGACCTCCAGACCGTCGCGCCGCAGGTTGGGCTGGCCATCGGCGAACTCGGTGTTGACGCCGGGAACCAGCACCGCCGGGGCGTAGCTGCGTCCTGAGGCCACGCTCGAGTAGAGATCGCTCTCTCCGGTGACCAGGCCGGTGTCGGCGCCATCGAATCCACCACTGCGATTGCTGGAGAAGTAGAGCACTCCAATGTCGCTGCTCCCGGTCGGGAAGGGACTGGCCTCGTTGCCGGCGCTGTTGACATTGCATCCCACGTTCTGCACCGGGGCGAATCCCCCCGACGCCAGCAGGCGAGTCGCATAGATGTCATCCCCACCACAACCTCCAGCGCGATTGCTCACGAAAAAGAAGTGGTGTAGATCCTGATGGAGCGTGGGGCAAAAGTCATTGTCGGCGGAGTTGACCGGTGCCCCAACGTTCACGGGTGCGCCCCAAGGGTCGAAACCCGCGACCTGGTGGAGACCCAGACGTCAATCCCTCCGAGCCCGCCGGGACGATCAGAAGCCATATAGAAGCTCTTTCCATCCCGAGAGATGAACGGACATCCATCGAGGAACGCCGTGTTGAACTCAGGATGGGCACTTCCGTTGTCCTCCACCCTGAGCGCATCCGACCAAGTCCCGTAAGCCAGCGCAACCGCACTCGGTGCCAGCAAGAGTGCAACTGCCAGAACGATGAACAGATACCTTCGCTTGTCCATAAACGACCCTCCTTCGGGGGTTCTCGAGCCACCTGCTCCGGACATACTTCAGGGAGTTGTCCGCCAAGCTCCGACCCTGACAGGCCGTCGAAACTGGCCTAGCCGAAGTTGCGGCAATGGTCGGCATGCCGTCGCTCGGCGACGCGAGAATCGCTGCCGTGGAATATCGGGCTCTGGGCCCCGTAAGGCGCTTGGTTGCACCAGAATTCCTGTACGAGCTGGCCGACCGGGCGGCCCCGCGACTACTTGGGTGGCACCTGGAGAGCCGCGTCGACGGGATGCTGTCCAAGTTGGCGCTGACCGAGGTCGAGGCCTACCGGTTCGATGATCCCGCCAGTCACTCCTTTGGCGGACCGCGGGGACGCAACGTGGTCATGTTCGATCGACCTGGGCTCCTTTACGTGTATCGGTCGTACGGGCTGCATTGGTGCGCCAACGTCGTGTGCGGGAAGGTGGGGGAGGGGTCTGCGATCCTCCTTCGCGCCGGGACGGTGATTGCAGGTGAAGAGACGATGATCAGCCGACGAGGCAGATCCGCCAACCTGACCACAGGCCCGGGCAACCTCTGTCAGGCCCTCGGACTGACCGGGCTGCACAACAAGATCGATCTCTTCGACCCGCGCTCACCCGTGCGGCTGCTCCCGGGGAAGCCGCCGTCGTCGATTCGCATCACGCCGCGGATCGGCATATCCAAGGCAATCGACAAGCCATGGCGGTTCCTCGCGGTCGAGCCTGGTTAAGTGGTGGCCCATGTCCATATCCGTCCTGATCGACCAGATGGAAACGATGCTTTCCGCGATGGACGTCGGTGATCCCCTCAGGCTTTTCCATGGCACCTACACGCGAACGACGAAAGCCGTCGCGTCGGAGATCGCCCGAGGCGGTTTCGCCGACAATGAGTGGGCGGAGCGCTGGGACGTGGCCTTTGCGGACCTCTATATCGACGCGCTCCGGATATCGCAGGCGGGGGAGCGTCCCTCGTATCCATGCCAAGTCGCATTGGATG
>Ga0136633_1001908_pt1 | contig 14910 bp, 14 predicted proteins | sample AntDrymeUQ832206_2_FD_105494 | JGI IMG/M metagenome (GOLD analysis project Ga0136633, IMG submission 105494) | Polar desert sand microbial communities from Dry Valleys, Antarctica - metaG UQ83 (22.06) | ecosystem: Environmental > Terrestrial > Soil > Desert | place: Antarctica: Dry Valley... | reverse complement strand
GTGCCGCCCGAGATGAGCACGTTGCGACGCGCGCGGACAATTGCTTCAAGGACAAATGCCATCGCTTGCGGAACGCTGCCTATTTCCACCAGCCGTTCCATCACGATCGGCACGCGTGAGAATTTGCGGATCGATAAAAGCGACCCGTCGAGCGCCAGCGGCGGGACCACGGCATTGACGCGACTTCCATCGGCCAGCCGCGCGTCGACCATCGGCGAACTTTCGTCGATCCGCCGCCCAACCGCTGAAACGATCTTCTGGATGATCCGCAACAAATGCTTGTCATCCTTGAACCGCGTCGCCGCGGGTTCCAGGATCCCGTAGCGCTCGACAAATACCTTGTTCGGCCCGTTGACCAGAATGTCGGTTATCGTGGGGTCCTTGAGCAGAGGTTCGAGTGGCCCAAGCCCCAGAAGTTCGTCAAGCACGTCGGCCGTCAATTGCTGGCGCTCGACATTGTTGAGCGGTTGATTCTGCCGGATGAGTTCCTCGGCTATTATTCCACCAACCTCCGCGCCGATCTGCTCGCGGCTCATCTGGTCGAGGGCAGTCAGGTTGATGACGTCGAGCAGCCGCTGGTGAAGCTGCACCTTGAGCTCGGTGCGTGCGTCGCCCTTGTCGAAGGCCGAAGGATCGCCGGTCAGTTGCGCACGCCGATCCTCAAGCGAAAGCTCGGCACTGACCGGTTCGACGACCGCGCTCGGCTTACGCACTTGCCACAAGCTCATGATCCGATCCCCAGACTCGTCATTATGCCTTCGCCCAGCGCATCGAGGTCCTTGGCCAGCGGGGTCTTCCGTTTGATCTCCTCGACCGGTACTCCGCGATCGATCGCGGCGCGCACCAGCGCGTGATCATTGGCGATGGTGAAGCCAATGTCCCGACCAAGCGCTTTGCGTACGTCGCCCGAACCAATCGTCTCGAACAATTTTCGTTCGTAGCGGTTGACCACCACACGCACGTCGAGCGCGCTCAAGTCCTGGGACGCCAGCATCTCGAGTTGCCGCCGCGCGCGGTTAAGGCTCGACAGATTAATCTCGGTCACGAGCAGTACGATGTCGGACCGTGCAATCAATGACAGCGACCAGTTTGACCAGTTCGAAGGCAGATCGACGAACATGATCTCGAATTCGCGGCTTGCATGATCGATGATGTCGATCGCCTGCTCGCTGGTCATCGCGTCGAGAGGAAGCATTGCACTTGGCGCAGCAATCACCTTGAGCCCGCTGACGTGCGCAGTTGTGGTTGCGCGCAGCAAATCCCCATCCAGTCGGTTGCCTGCTCCCAGCAGATCCGACAGCGACAGCGCCGGCTGAAGCCCAAGCTGAAACGCCGCGTCGCCGAACTGAACGTCGAGATCGAGCAAGGCAACGTCGCGTCCGACCGCCGAGCGCCGGGCGGCCACGCGCACCGCAAGCTGGGTTGCAAGCATCGTCGCTCCTACCCCGCCGACGCTCTTGATCACGCTCACCACCTTGCCGCGCTTGACCGGGTTGGTTGCGCGAATGCTCGCGACGCGTTCGCGCAATGGCGCTAGCGACGTTTCAAGCTCGGCTATGTCAATTGGCAGCGGGATGACATCGTGCGCTCCGGCGCGAACCAGCGCCCGGACCAACGCCATCTGCGGATCGTAAACCGCCGCGATCAGCGGAATGCGCGCCACCTTGGCGAGCGCTTCGAAGCGCGCGATCGATTCGGGACGCGAGGGCACCACCTCTACGACCGCGACCTCGGCGCCGCTCAGCCGGGCCTGATCGATCGAAGCGTCGGGAGCGATCGGGTCGAGCCCGACTTCAAACCCGCCAACCTTGGACCCGGCAAGCGCCACCGCCGCAATCGCGCCGTCGCCAAGGAACAGGCGAACGGTTGGCAACGGTCCTCGGTGGATCCAGCGCTTACCGCTGTCGGGAGGGGACAAGGCGGTCATTCCTAATTCGACTCGGTGCCCGAACTATCTTCGGCGGTCAGTGTGCTCGAAAGGTCCGGTAACGTCATATTGGCAAGTAGAAGGCTCGTAATAGGAGTGAAGGTCAAGCCGGTAAGCCTGACCGTCACTAAAGGGGACACTTCCATGCCGTTTGGATCGCCCGCGAACCCGAGCCCCGATCCGCGATATTCGACGCGGACGTTGGCCGCGGTAATGTCGGGTTTCATGTCCTGCATACGATCAAGAATTGCATCGAAGCCATCAGTATTAATTGTGCCAGCCGAGGGGCACGGTGCGGTGCAAGGGGGATCGTCGCATCCGGTACGCGAGCAGACCAATGTTCCAAGCGCCGAAGCCGGAATGATGTCGCCCTGCGTAAGGCCGCCGACTCCAACATATTCCGCATCGATGAGCCCCTGCGGAATCGCGATCGTCACTGCTGCGACGCGTACGCCGACCTGGGTCGCCTTTTCGGCGCGATTATATTCCCATATGAATCGCGCGCCGTCGATGATCCCAAAGATCATGAGCAGCAATAGCGGCAGCACGAGCGCGAACTCGGCTGCCGACGCGCCACTTTGATTGCGCATCAGACGGGTCACAGCCCCATCACCGCGGCGTTCTGGGACGCGTTGAGGTTAAGGCCGATCCCGCTGAAGCCGAAGGAGGCCAGCACCGGTTGATAGGGGACGCTGGCGGTTACGGTCACGCGCGGCGCGCCGGTCGCGCGGCCGCGGTAGATGCCTTCCAGCGTCTCAGTGCCTGCGGTGGTCGAGCAATTCACCGACACGGTGATCGTCGCCGCGGTCCAATTTCGTAGCTTGTTAGTGCCGCCCGACAGCAGACCTGTCATGACGAGCGCTTGCGTATCCGCGACGACGGCTCCGCCCGGCGCACCAGAGCAGGCGTCATAATTGCTGAAGTTTTGCCGCGCGGCGAAGCGCGCGCCGTCGCGCACCGCTTTCACCAATATATGTTCGTTCATGAAATAATTGCCGAGCTCGACCGAGCCCATCAGCAGGATCAGCAGCAGCGGCGTCACCAGCGCCATTTCGGACGCCGCCGCACCGCGCTGATCGCCCCACAGGGCAGCCAGCAGCGTCATTTGACCAGATACGGCACGTCGCGCCGCACCACTTGACCAACCGCAGCGCCGGCCCCCGTCTGGGTCTCGCCAATCACTTCGGCATAGACGTCGCCAGCGGTCGTCCGCGCGCGGGCAAGCGACGGTTGGACCAGGAACACATCGATCCATTTGACCACCTGCAAGTCGCTTTCGGCGCCATTGACGCCTTGCTCGTTGCAATTGACGACCGCGACCGAGATGCGACGCCGGTCGGGCGAGGTTCCGCCGGGCACGATGCCGCTGCCATAGCCCTGGCTCGCACTGCATTGCGGAAGCCCGTAAGCAACCGGGGTATTGCCGGTCGCCCCCGCAGGGGTGGCGCCGAGAACCGTCACTCCGCCCTTGACCAGACCGCGGTTCTCAAACTCCCACTCATAAACCTGATAGCGCGTAGCAGTGGCGGACAATCCGGTTTGGGTCCGCCAGTCCGCATTATTCCAGCGCGTACCGTCGGCGCGCAGATAATGCGTGCGAAAATAAGCGTCGCGGTCCCACGCTCCATTGCCGATAGGACCGCTGCAGGCACCCGCCACCGCGCCATCGACAGCATGGCACATGTCGCGGGGGTGACCCATTGCGCCGGGGTTGATCGTGTCGGCCAGCCGCACTGTCGCCGAAGTCGGAAGATATTGCTGCGCGCTGTCGACTTCCTGCCAGCCCTGATTGTGCATTTTGCAGCTATTATTGCCATTGGCATTGGCCGGCCGGACGAGGTCCTTGACGCTGTTGATCGAGGCCCCGCAGGACCCGCCGCTCGGGCAGGAGACGTTGCTGTCGTAAATGTCGAAGCGGGTGTTAAGCGCGTCGGTGACCGTCACCGTCGCTCCCGGCTTGGTATCGACGCCGCTCTGCGCGATGCAATTGCCGGGTGGAGTATTCCACCCGAGCGCCTCGCGCAGGCCCGGCGCGCCGTTCGACCCGCCACCGCTGCTGAGATAACCGAAGTTGCCCGGCGCCCAGCCACCTGTGCCGCCGCCGACCGAAACCAGCCGAAGCCCTGCACCGACGAGCGCGTCGGCGTCGAAATCGAGGTTCGTCCCGGTTTCCGACGGGTTGCAGATCATCACCGGCGGGGTCTTGCAAATCGCGGTGCCGAGCGTGGCGACCGCCTCCGCGCCCATGTCGCCTGAAGTGAAGGCGCCGACGATCGGCGTGAGGGCGAAGTTCGTGCGCCGGGCCGTTACCGCCACCCGCACGAACCGCGCCGACGCATATTCGTCAACGTCGGTGAAGCCGTTGGTGTCAGCTTCTGCATCTTCCCTGGTGGTATAGAAGACAGTGATCGGAATGGTCACTGCCCGGCTGCTTATAGTGTCGTTGGCAAACAATGTGTTGTTGGTGAGCAGGAACTGCGCCGATGCGGTGGCGCGTTGAAGCGCGCCCGGTTGCTGATCGAGCTGGGTCGCGGCGGCCAGAGCGGCCTGGTCGGCGGCATTTTGCAATTCGCTGTCGAGGCTTGCCATGCGCGCATAATCGAATGCGATCCCCCCGGCGGCGATCAGACCAAACAGGGTCAGGCCGACGATCGGCGCAACGGCTCCGCCATCCGATCTCCACAGCCTTTGGGCAAATGCGAACATCGCCAAGATCCCTAGCGTTGCGGTCCCGACGACGTGCCGCTGGTCGTTGCAATGCGCTCGATCGGCTTGACCGTGTCGGTGCGATAGCGCCGCCCAGCGGCCGCGCCGCGCGCGCCATTATCTCCCGGCATTGCCGCACCGGCGACGACCCGCGGGTCGGGGTCGATGGTCTGGAGGGCGGCATTGTAGCGCGCGGTTTCGCCGAAGCCGGGGTCGAGCGAGCCGTTGGGATGGACCGTGTCGCATGCCGCGATCAGCAGAAACACGGGCGCAAGGCGCAAAGGCTTAGAGAACATGGCCATAATCCCTCTCCAATCCGGCTTTCTGAGGGGCGGACTTGCCGCTCGGCGTGAGCGCACCAATCGGGCGCGGCGCGGGTGCTGGTGATGGTGCCGATTTGAGGAACGGCAGGCCGGGCGCCGGAACTCCGGTATCGGTGCGTCCAAGCAGCAGCAATTCGGCCTCATTGGGTTCCTTGACCCGATCGGTCGGCGCCTTGAGCATCCCCGCGCGCACCGGCTTCACCAGTCGCGGCGTGACGATGATCACCAATTCGGTTTCCTCGCGCTGGAAATTGGTCGAACGAAACAAGGTGCCGATGATCGGGATCGATCCAAGCCCCGGGAATTGCCGCACCGTGTCTTGAAAATCGTTGCGCAGCAGTCCGGCGAGCGCGAAGCTTTCGCCGTCGCGCAATTCCACCACGGTCTTGGCACGCCGCGTCGATAGCCCGGGAATGGTAAGGTTATTGATCACGATCGAAGCGCTGCGATCGATCGAGCTTACTTCCGGCGCGACGATCATGTGGATCATTCCGTCGGCGAGCACCGTCGGGGTGAAGGCGAGGCTGACTCCGAACGGCTTGAATTCGACCGTCAATCCCGTGTTGAGGCCTCCAGCGCCGCCGCCGCCACCGCCCTGGAGCACCGGCACGGGAAATTCACCCCCGGCAAGGAAGCTCGCGGTCTCGCCCGACAGCGCGACCAGGGTCGGCTCGGCCAGCGTGGTGACAAAACCCTTCCGCTCAAGCGCGTCGAGCGTGGCGTCGATGTTTAGCCCGAACGCCGTCAGCCCCTTGCTGATGATGCCGAAGCTGTCGACGATCGAACTGATTTGCCGAAGTGGCGCGCCCGGGACCGTCGTCGTAATCCCTCCTGCGTTTATTTCGATCGGGGCTCCGGGGGTCAGCGAAGCGCCGCCGCCGCTGACACCGTTGAGATTGCCCGCGCCATCGCTGCCCGCGAACAGGCCGACGCCAAGCTGTTTCAGCGCCGAGCGCTTGATTTCGGAAAAGCGCACCTCAAGCATGACTTGCTGGGCTGATCCGAGCGACATCAGGTTGACGACTTTGCCCGGGGCATAGGTCTCCGCGATCTGAACCGCGCGGTCGGCGGCGATCGAGTTGGCGACGGTCCCGTCGAGCACGATCGCGTCATTGGAAATGCGCGCGCCAATGCGGTCGCCGGGCATGAGGTCGGCAAGCTGGCGTTTCAAGGAGGTTACGTCGGGCCCGACCACTACGTCGATCACCGCGATCAGCATGTTCGACCGATCATATAGCGTAAGCGTGGTGGTCCCCATCTTCTTGCCGAGCAGATGGAGCGATTGGTTGGTCAGTGGAAGCACGTCGGCGATCTCGGGATTGCCGATCAAGGCGCGCGAAAACGCACGGTCGCTGCGCAGCACCTGGCTCTTGTTGATCGGCACCGCAACTTCGCCGGCATTGGCTTCGTCGGACACGCTGACCTGCGCCCCGGCAGGGCTCGCCATAACGACGAGACCGGCCAGTGCGACGCCCAGCAGCGCCGCGCGCCGATTAAGATTAATTGCCATAACCCCCCACCTCATAACGGCTGCTTGTCGTGCCCCGGACAATCTCGACGCTATTGCCTTGGCGCGGCGCGGCCTTCGGCGGGGCAGTGCGGCGCGCAGGAGCACGAGGCGCGGCGACGGTCCGGGCGGCGGCGCGCGGCGCGGCATAAGCGCCGATGCGTGCGGCGGCGGGATATTGCACCCCGCCATACATCGAGTAGCGCAAATCGTTGAGACTGACCGTCTCGACTACCGGATTGTCCTGATTCTCGCCGGGGCGGCGCAGGACCAGGCCAAGCTGGCCGATTTCCTGAGCGAGCGCGAGTTTCTGCGCGCCAAGCTGATCGACTTCGAGCGTCGCGGTCTTGGCGACTGCGGCCTTGCCATCTTCGGTTTTGGCATTCTGGTCGAGCGCGATGACGCGCACGTTTTGGAGCAGAACGTCGGTAATTTGCTGACTGGTATCCCCGACCGAACGCGTAACCAGCACATCGACCGAATCGTTGGGCTGCACGAAGCCCGCGACCCCCGAAACGTCATTGATCCGCACCGCGGCGGCGCGCTTGCCCGCGGGCAGCAAAGAGGCGATCGATGCATTCTTGCCCGCGCCTGAAATCTTGGTTTCGAGGATCGGCTCATTGGCCGAGATCGGCATCAGCGCGACACGTTTTTGTCCGGCCGGAAATAGAGTGGCGACGCCGGCGAAACTGCCGGCGGGAATTGCGCTCGCCGGATAATCGACGAAGCGAATTTTGTCTACGCTGAGCTCGGTGCCATAATCGAGCGGAACCGCAGCAACCGCAATGCGCGTCGTCGCGCTGGCGGCCTTGCGGTTATCGGTCGCAGTAAGAAAGACGTTAGCTAGGTAAACGGCAACGAGGCCGAGAATGACCGCGCCCACCAGTGCAATGATCGATTGCCGTCGCATCCTGTCCCCCTGCATTCATAAGACGAAGAAAGTGGGGCCGCCCTGTCGGCGGCCCCACGAAAGGTCTTAGCAGGTCGTAACGTCGCCGATGCAGTCCGTTGCGGTGTTAATTGAGGTCGAAATAGCTCCGCCGAGAGCAAAAGCAGCGACGCCAATTGCCGTGCCGACGACGGCGAGGATCAACGCATACTCGGCGGCCGCAGCACCCGAGTCATCGCGCAGCAAATTGATGAAAGTCTTCATGATATGGCCCTTCCCAAAAGCGCACGCCGAACTGGCGTGCCGTTAAAGCAAAGCGCAACTGGTTGAAGGATGTTACACGACCGAAACAAAAACTCATCTCAACACATTTCGGCGCGTTTGGTTCCCACCATTCCGCAAAGCATGCGAACCGCTGCTACCACGTTAACTTATTGTCAACCTTGACTGTATAACGCACGTTAAACTGTTGGATATGCCTAAAACACCAAAAATGGCTGTTTTGAGCCATTTTTCATCTCTGGGGGTGACATTAGGTGTGCGTACTCTTGTCTCAAATCGAGACTTCAAGTTGCTGGAAAGTGACGCTTTAGGCCCTGTTTGAGCCAAGCATTCGGGACGAAAGCTACGAGTCGCTGAAGCGATTCGGGCGCCCGGATCAGGCCGGGACGCGCATCCGGTACGTGACGTTGACCCGCTTCGAAAGCAGCAGGTACGGCAGCCACAAGGCAATACTGATCAACACCTTCTTGCTATTGCCTTCAAGCAAGTCGGCAAGCGATCCTGCGACGCCGGCGGGAAGCGCTTCGCGCCCGATCATCTGCGCCATGCCGAGCTGCATTGCGAGGTCGGCGATCCAGATCGCCGCCAGCAGCCGCGGGAACAAGGGCACGCGGCGCAGCGCGGCGACGAACGCCACCATGTAGAGGCTCGAAAACAGCACGACATCGAGCGTCATCGCGAAGCGCAGCGTCAGCAGCCACTGCGCCGAGCTTGAAGGAACCGGCGGCATGACCGCGAAAAACTCCAGCGCGCGCAACGGGACATTAAGCATCATTCCGACCATCAGCGAAACCATAATGCCGCTTGTGCCATACAACGGATGGCGCTGCGCCTCAGCGGGTTCGACCGAATGCCACTTGCCGACCAGCGCAAGGCGCGAAGTAGGTTGCGCCATAGTCTCGCCGTCGCGAAACCAGCGCAGCGCGAGCAGGGTGGTGACGAACGGAGCGAGGATGAGCAGGAGGTAGGGCACGACCGCACCAAGCTCCATCGAGCCCGGACCTGCCGGTGCAATGGCGATGCGCAGCGCCGATAATAGCCCCGCGGCGAGCAGCCAACCCATCAGGATCCGGTCGAGGCGAGTCTCAAGCGATACCAACACGATCGCCGAGCGGGCATGAAGACGTTGACTAAGGGCACTGATCATTGGGGCGTTCGACCTTCTTGAGACCGTGCCGGCAATAATCCCGTCACCCTTTCAATATGGTAAAGCGCCGAGTCGCCCCGATGTTCCCGATCCGTGCATTGGCGGGCCGTAATGTTGCGGTCAGGCGCCGACCGCCGTCAGTACCGACCGGAGTTGGCCGTTGAAGGCATCGCGCTGCGCCTTGTTCATTGCCACGGGCATGTCGATCCTTGCACCGCGCAGATCGATCTGACGGCCGTTGCGGACGACTTCGAAATGGAGATGGGGGCCGGTCGATAGTCCCGACGAGCCAACCAGGCCGATCACTTGCCCGCGCTCGACGCGCTCGCCCGGCCGCGCGAGGATCCGACTGAGATGCGAATAGCTCGTATCGAGCCCGCCGCCATGCGACAGCGCCACTTGCCGGCCGTAACCACCGCGCCACCCTGCGCGCACTACGCGACCGTCGGCCGCGGCTCTGATCGGGGTGCCCGCGGCAGCGGCAAGATCGATCCCGCGGTGGAACCGCGCCGACCCGAGCAGTGGGTGCATTCGCGTGCCATAGCCGGACGTCACTCGACCGCCGACGGGAAGCGCGAAGCCGCCGCTCTCGCGCCGTTCCAGCCCGCGCGCGTCGACCCATTCGACTCGGCCCCGGTCGTCGCCATATTTAAAAAACTGAAGGTCGCCGCGCCCGACCCGGTCCATCCCGGCATAGACAAGCACCGGCGGGTCGCCGGGCGCGCTGGCCACGATCAGGTCGAAGCGGTCATCGACGCTCAATTCGGTGGCCAGATTTTCGATCCGCAGCATCTGCGCGACATAATCGCGCGCCGCAACGTCGGGCACCCCGGCTTTACGCAGCGACTCGCTAAGGTCGGCGCCGACCGCGGCGGTGAAACGGCGCAGTCCCGGCGCTCCGGAAATTGGGTCGATTGAGGCGGCGATTTCGCTTGGTGCCGGTATGACCGCCGCCGTGGCGATCCGCGGCTCGGCACGCAGCGGCGATGAGGCCGAGGCCTTGTTATTGCCTCCCGCAGTCAGCAGCAGGGCCGCCACACCGACGCCCAGCGCCGCCGTCGCGATGCTCAGTCGCCCGCCCCAATATATCCCCCGCCTCTCCACGATCACGCCCCCCTGACCTCCGCCCTCGCCAAGCCTTGGACAATAATCTGCCTAAGATGAAGCAAGGTCAAGCCGCCGAACCGCGCCCGTCTTGGTCGCGCTTTATCGCGCTGATCAACGAGTAACTGCGACGTGGGTGCTGTCCTGCTTCGCGACCACTCACTGTTACGCGGCGCTCTGATCCGTCGTCGAGATGACGCGTTCGAAGGCGGCGAGTGTCTCCGCACTGACATAATGCTCGATCCCTTCCGCGTCGGCGTGGGCGCGTTCGGTGCTCACGCCGATCTTGAGCAGGAATCGCACGACGATGTCATGGCGCCAGCGGGACCACTCGGCGATGCGCCGCCCTTCGTCCGTCAGGAAAATAGCGCGATAGGGCTTCGTGATTACCAGCCCGTCTCGTTGCAGCCGGCCGATCGTCTTGATGACTGTCGCGTGGCTGACGCCAAGCTTTCGCGCAATGTCGACCGCGCGCGCCTCGCCGTCGCTGTCGAGGAGGTCGGCAATCAATTCGACATAATCTTCGGCGATCTCGCTCTTTCGCGCGAGCCGGGTCCGGCGGAAATTCTCAGCCTGATGGTCGGATGCGGTCGAAATACCGCCCTCAGGCTGCTCTAGCCGCTCCTCAACCACGCCGCCTCCATCCTTCGCCCCGAACCAGAGCAAACCTATCCAATGATCGCCTGAAAGAAAAGCAATTGCACCCGAATGTAGCCTTGGCTACACCCTGAAGTGAAGGCATCATATGGCCAAGGGCGGCGCTTGATTTGCGTATGGCGCAAGAAACTGGCGTCTTCGGAGACGAAATGAATGAACGGCTGGTGGAAAGGCTCGGTCAGTCGGCGACTGCTGCTATCGGGCGGCGCAATCCTCGGCGGGGCGCAGGTCGTTCGCCATCTAGCGCCGGCGGCTAACGCGCAAACCGCGCCCGCTGACCCTCGGGGCTCTCCACGGCCAGCGCATGACAATCATGACGGGATGATCACGCCGGGCGCGGTGAATTACGCGCGTAATGGCTTTGACCCGCACGACATACTTACCGACTGGGACACCGGCGTCGTGTCGAAGCTTCCGGATGGGCGCACGCTGCGCGAATATGAGATTACGGCCGAAGACAAGATAATCGAGATCGCGCCGGGCCTGATGTTCCCGGCCTGGACTTACAATGGCCGAGTGCCCGGTCCGACGTTGCGCGTCACGGAGGGCGACAGGCTTCGCATTCGTTTCAGGAATTTCGGCTCGCATCCTCACTCGATCCATTTTCATGGCATTCATGCCGCGCGGATGGACGGGGTTCCTGGCGCGGGCAATGTGCAGCCAGGTGGAGAGTTCGTCTACGAATTCGACGCAATCCCGTTCGGCTGCCATCTCTACCACTGCCACTCGGTCCCCTTGAAACGGCACATCCACAAGGGCCTCTACGGCGCCTTCATTATCGATCCCGATCCGGAGCGCCGGCCCGAAGATCAGGCGGCTGCCCGTTCGCGCCTGCTTGGCTCGCCCGAAAACGCGCAGTGGCAGGAGTTCGTCCTCGTGATGAACGCCTTCGACACGAATTTCGATGAGGAGAATGAGGTCTATGCGGTCAACAGCATCGCGCATGCCTATACGAAGCGCCCGATCATCATTTCACGCGACCGGCCGGTAAGGCTGTATCTGATCAACGTCACTGAATTCGATCCGATCAACTCGCTTCACCTCCACGCCAACTTCTTCGATTATTACGATCACGGCACCACGCTGACCCCGACGCTTCGCACCGTCGACACGGTGATGCAGTGCCAGGGGCAGCGTGGCATCCTCGAGTTCACCTTCAAGGATCACGAGCCTGGCCTCTACATGTTTCATGCCCACCAGTCCGAATTCGCCGAACTCGGCTGGATGAGCCTGTTCGAGGTGCGGGCGTGAGCGGAATGAGCCGCCCCATCTTTTGGGCACTTCTCCCTTTGTTGCTGATAGTAGCGGTCGCTATCGCGTTTATGGCGAGCGACCCGCTGGCGCCCTTCACCGGCTCGGCTCCTCCGGTCGAGGAATTGTCCATCGAGCGCACGATCCTCGACGACCATGGGATCGGCGTGCGCGTCCGCGCCGGCGGTTCGGAGCCGATGCGGATCGTCCAGGTGCAAGTTGATGGCGCCTATTGGAATTTCAAGCAGGATCCCGGCGGCGCGGTTGACCGGATGGGCACCGCCTGGCTGCAAATTCCCTATCCATGGGTCGCTGGCGAAGCGCACCATCTTACCTTCATCACCAATACCGGCGCTTTGTTCGAGCATCGTATCGACGTCGCGGTGGCGACCCCTGACGTTACCGCGGACCGCGTCAATTTCTACGCGCTAATCGGATTGTTCGTTGGAGTGGTGCCGATAGCGCTGGGCATGTTATTCTATCCCGCGCTTCGAGCCGGTGGACCCGGCGTCTTCGAATTCGCGCTTGCGCTCACCATTGGGCTGCTCGCATTCCTGCTCGTCGATACGCTGGCCGAGGGGTTGGAGTTCGCTAGTGAGGCGGCGCCCCAATTTCATGGCCCAACGCTGGTCTGGCTGCCCGCCGCTTTTGCCTTCGCTGTGCTGATGGCAATCGGCCGCCGCAAGGGCGAGGCGCTAAGCGGCGTTGCCCTGGCGACCTCGATAGCGCTCGGAATCGGCTTGCACAATCTGGGCGAAGGCTTGGCGATCGGCGCGGCCTTCGCGACGGGCGCCGCCGCATTGGGTTCGTTCCTGGTTATCGGCTTCACCCTCCATAACATTACCGAAGGTATCGGCATCGCGGCACCGATGCTCGGCGAAAAGCCGCGCCTGAAAGTGTTCATCTTGCTGATCGCACTCGCGGGGCTGCCGGCCGTGCTCGGCATCTGGATCGGGAGCTTCGCCTTTTCCGCACATTGGGCCGCGGTCGCGCTTGGGATCGGCGCCGGAGCCATCCTTCAAGTGATCGTCGAAGTGAGCTTTTATCTCGCTCGCAAGGCCCGCGAGCGCGACCGTTCGTGGGCATCAGGCACGACCTTGGCGGGTGCTACCCTGGGCGTTTTGATAATGTACGCCACTGCCTTCCTGATCCAGGTCTAAGTGCTTTTAGAATGGAAAATAAGCCTGGATTGCGATGACTGCCGCGACCCAGGTGATGAGATTGAGCGGTAAACCGACGCGGAGGAAGTCGGCGTAACTGTAGCCGCCCATTTGATAGACCAAGACGTTGGTCTGATAACCGAATGGCGTTGCGAAGGCGGCGCTCCCGGCCATCATCACCGCGACAAGAAACGGCCGCGGGCTGACGCCGAGCGCCTCGGCCAGCGCGACCGCGAGCGGCGTTATCAGGACGGCAACCGTGGCGTTGGACAATAATTCCGTCAAAAACAGGGTCGCGCCGTAAAGCCCGATCAGCGCCCACAAGGGCGGCAAGCCGCCCAGTGACCCGACGATCCCCCGCGTCGCGGCATCGGCAAGTCCGGTTTCCTCCAAAGCGATGCCGAGCACCACCATGCCGGCGATCAGCATCAAAATCTCGGGTCTCAAGCCACTATAGGCCTCATCGGCCGTGATGACGCGCAACAATATCAGCAGAACAGCACCCGCAAAGGCGCAGGCGGCGATGGGGGCAAGGTTCAACGAGGCTGCAGTGACAACGGACACGAAAATTGCCGCGGAAGTCCAGGCCTTACCCTTGTGCAGCGGACGTTCCGACGAGAATGCGGCAAGACTGCCGAGTTGGGCGCCGGCAAGCCCCGGCTCTCCGTCGATTTGACCGATCGCCTTATTTTCGGACATCGGCTTGTCGCCCCCGCGACTGATAAGGCGCTGGCTAAACAGCAACAAATAGAGTCCGCCGATAGCTGCGACGACCAGGCCGACCGGTGCTATTTCGAACATTCCGAACCGCGGCTGGCCGGCGACGATCGCCATATCGTTGACCAACAGGTTGGTTGACGTCCCGATCAGAGTGCAACAACCGCCCAGGACGGCCGCATAGGACAAGGGCATCAGGAAGCGCTTGGGGTCGAGGTTCAACGTCTTGGCCACGTCGCGCACGACGGGCGCGCCGAGCACGACGATGGGCGTATTGTTGAGAAACGCCGAGGCAGTTCCGCACATCCCGATGAGCATCCACAGGCCTGCGCGACCAGTCTTGCGGCACAATAGCACGCCCTTGTGGATTGCGGTGTCCAGAAGGCCCGAGAGTTCCATCGCATATGCAATCACGAACAGCGAGGCGAGCGCGATAATCGCCGGGCTGGCAAAGGCTCCCTGGACCTCCACGGGGCGAACCGCGCCGGAAAGCAGCAATACCGCCGCACCGCACAACGCGACGACATCGGCGCGCGCCTTATCGAGGACCAATGCGGCAACTACCGCAGCCAGCACCGCCAATGTAACAAGCTGGTCGACGGTCATGGGCCGGGCCTCATTTCATATCCTTGGGTTCGGTCGCGGGCAGTTCTCGCACTGCGCCTCCACTTCTGGCATAGTAGCTCGCACCATGCATACAGCCCCCCTGCCTATCCCGCATCTTTTAGCCGTTGCTGCTTCACTGCTCGCCATGGGCTGTACGCCTCCCGACAACGACCCGCCGCCGCAAAAGGCCCCTACGATAACCGAAGTGAAGAGCAAACCGCCGTTATTGCCCCAGCCGCAGACGCCGCTCGACCGCGAGGGCATGATCCTCGCGGCCTTGCGGGCGGCAACTGCCGCGGCCCTGGGTGAGGACGACGCCACTGCCCAGGCTGACCTGAAGGGCAGGAGGTTCGAAGTCCGGATCCGCTTTGGTTGCTCCGGAAGCAATGTGCAGGCGGGCAGCGGCTGGACGCATGATGCCGCGAAAGGTGTGTTGCGAGCACGGGTCCGTGCCGATGTGAACAGCACGGTGCTGGAGGCGAGCGATTTCATCGATGGAAGCTATGAAGGGGCCGTTGGCTTTTTTCTACGGCGGCCATGGATGCTGGCAGACGGCTGCCCGGATCCGCGTTTTGCGGCAATGTCGCAAGGTCCGGCGATCGCAATCACACAATTGTTCACTGCCGACGATTCG
>Ga0136633_1001907_pt1 | contig 14917 bp, 13 predicted proteins | sample AntDrymeUQ832206_2_FD_105494 | JGI IMG/M metagenome (GOLD analysis project Ga0136633, IMG submission 105494) | Polar desert sand microbial communities from Dry Valleys, Antarctica - metaG UQ83 (22.06) | ecosystem: Environmental > Terrestrial > Soil > Desert | place: Antarctica: Dry Valley... | reverse complement strand
CTCGCGGCACGCGAGCGCTCCCGCCTCGTCGCCGTCGCTGACGCGCATGCGCTGCCATTCGCCGACGGAACGTTCGGCACCGCGTACGCGATCCGCATGCTCAACGACGCCGGAAGCATCGACGCGCTCCTGCTCGAGATCCGCCGCGTGCTCGCGCCGGATAGCCGACTCCTCGTGTACACGCGGGCGCGCCCCGCGGAGGGTGACCGGCTTGATCGCGCCAATGGCGGGGTCAGGCTGGAGGTCCACTTCCGGTCGGTGCGCGCGATCACGGATCCCGACGAGCCAGGGGGCGTGCTGTTCGTCGCGGATCGCTAGTGGCGTGTCCCCAGAATGGTCTGCTGGTTCCGGGACCGCCCTAGATCGACCCGGCAACGAGCACCGGGATCCCGGGCAGCGGGAGATCGCGGACCGCGCGACCGCCCGGGTCGATCAGAGCGACACGCGGCTTGCCGCGCACGGCGAGGTACATGCGCTCGCCAACCCGAGCGAATTGTCCGCACTCCGCGCCGACCTGCCGCACGCCGTCGGCGACGACGAAGCGTGCGGCGAGGTCGGTGCTTCCGGTGCACGCGTGCAGCGCACCGTCCGGCGCGCTCGCGAGCGAGCTTTGCACTGCCGCGAGCCCGCGCAGCGGGCGGTCGGTCCCGGGGCTGGTCACACCGATGAGCACCTCGCGGGGCTTCGCCTCGCCCGCCACCCCGACGAGCAGCCGCGCCGCGGCCGGGCTGCTGTCCCACTGAGCGAGGTAGGCCACCTCGTTGCCGGGGGTCAGGTACGCGATGGGCTGGCCGAGCGTGACGCGCCCGGTCAGCCGCGCGACGACGCGGGTGTCCAGCCGCGCGAGCGTGTTCGTGCTGTATGCCGCGAGCGAGTTGACACTCGCCGCATCCCGGGAAGTCTCGTTGCGAGCCGCGATCGGCACGAGCAGCTCGCCGCCACGCACGACGGGCTGCCCGGGAAGGGCGTCCAGCTCCGAGATGGCGACCTCGCGCCTCGCCTGAACATCGACCTTCGTGATCGCACCGCCTGTGGGGCTCGTGCCGACGAGCAGGACCTCCGCCGGGCCGAGCGGCAGGATCCAGCTCGCGCGTCGCGACCGGATCTCACCGTACCGGACGCCGCTCGTCGGGTCCACGAGGAGGAGCATCCCGTCGTCGAGACCGACGTACAGCGTCTTGCGGTCGGGCGAGAGCGTGAGCGCCGAGATCCGAGCGCCGATGTCGAAGAGGGACCGCTCGCCGGAGATTGTGTCGATGACCTCGATCTCGCGCGCGGCGGTCTCGTCGTCGCTGCGGGAGATCGCGACATACAGGCGCGACCCCGGAGCCGCTTGCGTTCCGGGACCGAACGACCGCGAACCCACGAGCACACCGACGATCACGAGCGCGAGGAGCCCGACCGCAACGAGCACGCGCCGCATCTCTAGCGGTCAGTATGGTCGGCGACATGGACGAGCGGGTGGTGCTGACGAGGGAGCCGCTGAATGCGGAAACACCGCTCGATCGGCAAGTCGGTCCGATCACGCCGGTGGGGCGGCACTACGTCCGCAGCCACTTCAGCGCTCCGCCTCCACCGGCGCACATAGCGTTCTCGGGCCTTCTCGCGGCGCCGTTCCGGATCACACCGGACGAGCTGCGCGCGCTGCCCGCGCGGACCCTCGCGGTCACGCTCGAGTGCGCGGGGAACGGCCGGTCGTTCCTGGATCCGCCCGCGCCGGGCGAGCAGTGGCGGCTCGGCGCCGTCGGGACGGCGGAGTGGACCGGCGTGCCGCTCGCGACGCTCGTCGCACGCGCAGCCCCGCTCCCGGCCGCGCGCGAGCTCGTGTTCCGCGGGGCTGACGCCGGAGTACCGAACGGACTCGTTCGAGAGATCGCGTACGAGCGCTCCCTGCCGGTGCCCGACGCGCTCGGCGGCGAGGCGCTGCTCGCGTACGCGATGAACGGCGAGCCGCTCGTGGCCGAGCACGGGGCGCCGGTACGGCTCGTCGTGCCTGGCAGCTACGGGATGGCCTCGGTCAAGTGGCTCGCGGAGGTGACCGCGGTCGCGGATCCGTTCCCCGGCTTCTTTCAACGTGATCGCTACGTCATCGACGGCGCGCCGCTGGGCGCCATCGAGCCGCGCGCGGTCATCGTCGAGCCCGCCGACAACGCTGAGCTCCGCGCCGGCCCGACACGGGTGCGTGGATACGCTTGGTGCGCACGCGATCCGATCGCGGGCGTCGAGCTCAGCACCGATCGCGGCACCACCTGGGCCGCTGCGCGGCTGGCTGAGCCGCTCTCACCGTTCGCATGGCGGGAGTGGACCCACGAGTGGGACGCCCGACCCGGCCGGCGGATCCTCATCGCACGGGCCGTGACCCACCGCGGCGAGCGCCAGCCGCTCGAGCAGGTGGTCAACCCCCTCGGCTATTCGAACACGGCCGCCCAGCCGGTCCGCGTGAGCGTCGTGTGGCGTCACGACAACCGTTCCGGCGCGGGAGACTAGGCCCGTCGGCGCCGGCCGGCCGTAGAGGATCTCCCACTCTTCGTGGTCGAGCGCCGCTGACTCGATGCGCCGCGCGATGTCGTCGAGGTCCTCCTCGTCGCGCGCCGCGCGTGCGAGCGCATCCTCGAGCTCCTGCGCCTCTTTGGACCAGGTCTGATTGGCTTCGGTAAAGGTGAGCTCACGCGTGATCGCCGCCTGCGCCCGCGCGAGCGGCTCACGCCTCGCCTGCAGCGAGAGATCCATCGGGTGGACGACCACATCCATATCGGGCGCGTGCAGCACGGTCAGTCGCTGCGGGACGAAACGGCGCACGCGGGGGCCGCCGAAGACCCCGAGCACGCGGCCCGGGACCTCGAAGGCCCAATGGGCGCGACGCTCGCTCGCGTGGATGCCGGCACGCTCGAGCGCCGAGCGCAGGTCGGCGACGACCGTTTCGTACTTGCCGGGCTTCACGGCGATCGCCAGATGCGCGGACTCGCGGCGCCGCGCGATCGCGACGAGGCGCGACATGGGAGCGACGACGAGCATCCAGAGCAGCACGATGAAGAGCCCGATCGCCGTCGGGTAGCCGCGTAGCGCCGCGCCGGCGAGCGCGCCGCCACGCACCGGCGGCGACTCGAGCCTCGATCCGAGCAGCCCGACGACAAGTGGGAGCACGAGCGCGAGAACGGCCATCGCCGGACGGATCCACGGCTCGACCCACTCCGGAAACGTCACGAACGCCAGCAGGAACGCGGCAACGCTCGGCCAGATGACGCTCACCAGGACGATCGGCCAAAGGAGCGAGCAGAGCGCCATCCCTGAGAGCAGCAGCGCTTTGTCCTTGGGCACGCGTCCGAACAAGGCAGTCGTCGCCCACGCGAAAGCGACGTTGAGGATCCTGCCGAGCTGCCGGCCGAGGAGCGCGAAGAGACCGCCGAGGGGGACCATTGCCGCTGGCTCGGCAATAAGGGTGCCGCCGCGCGTCAGCCGGGGACGATGTCCAGACCCGCGCGCTGCCACGCCGCGAAGCCGCCGCGCAGGTTGCGCGCCTCGCGGCCGTCCGCCGCAAGCAGGCTCGCGGCAAGACTCGAGCGGACGCCACTCGCGCAGTACGCGACGATGGGACGATCTCGCGGGATCTCGCCCATCCGGCGGGATAGGTCTGGATAGGGAATGTGGATCGCGCCGGGCGCGTGTCCGCCCGCCCACTCACCGGCCTCCCGCACGTCGAGCATCAGGTCGCCTGCGGTCGCGCGCTCCGCGGCGGCGCGCGCCTCGATCTGCTGGATCTGCGCGAGCGCCCGTCCGCTGGGTGCGGGGGTGATGTACCCGCGCACGTCGTCGTACCCGATCTCGGCGAGCTGGTCGCGCAGCCGTTCGGCCTGCTCGGCGTTCTCGGTGAGGATGGCGCACGGTGCTCCGAACCGGACGGTCGCGCCCACCCGAGACGCGAACCCGTCGTTGCCGACCACGTTGAGCGCGCCCGCGCGATGGCCCAGGCCGAAGATGTGCGGCGGCCGAGGGTCGAGCAGCACGAGCTGCTCATCGGCGAGCGCGGCCTCGGCCAGCTGACGCAGGGGAGCGCGTGCCACGGCGCCGGTGCCGCGCTGGTTGCGCTCGCGGACGTGCGGGTAGTACGCGGGAACGGCCGGCAGCTCGTGCGAGATGACCCGCCGGAACGAGTCGAAGTCGGACATCGCGGCGCGCGCAACGTGATTGTGATGCCGCTCGAAGCCGAGCGTCGTCCACCGCGAGCCGGCGACCGCCCCGCTGCATGAGCTCCCACCACCGTGTGTCGGAAAGACGGCAAGGTGGTCCGGCAGCGAGAGCACGCGGTCCCGCAAGGTCGCGAACGCATCGCGCGTGAGCCGCTCCTCGAGCTCGCGCCCGAGGAGATCGACGCGCGCGATGTGGCCGACGAGCAGCGCGCCGCCGCTGAACAGGTACTGCGGCTCGTCGGCACGTCGCAGGTCGGCGACGAGCCAGGCCATGTGCTCGGGTGTGTGCCCCGGTGTCGCGACAGCTCGCACCTCGAGCTCGCCCACGCGTACCGTGTCGCCGTCCGCCATGCCGCGATGCGGGTAGCGGAGCTCGGCGTCGACAGGCGCGACGACCGTGACCGGCCGCAGCTCCGCCAGCGCGCACGAGCCCGACAGGTAATCGTTGTGCAGGTGCGTCTCAAAGCTGTGGGTGATGAGCACTCCCAATCGGTCGGCTGCGGCGAGGTACGGCTCTACGTCCCGGCCGGGATCGACGGCGAAGGCAACGCCGGCCTCGGGGTCCGCGCACAGGTACGAGGCGTGGCCGAGACCGGCGTCGAAGAGCTGCTGGACCAGCACGCGCGGATGATGCGCCGCGCGCGGGGAGCGTGCGCCGGAGACGACCTACCCCGGCGCACGCCCCTAGCCGCGCTGGATGTCGCCACCCGCCCGCTGTGCCTTGCGCTCCTGCTCGAGGACGGCCTCGCCTTCGCCGAGGTCGCCGGTCGTGGCGGCGGGAAGTCCCGTGCCCATCTGCGGGACGTAGGCGGCCGGCGCTCCGGCGATCATCGTCTCCGAGGTCGTCGGCGCCTCCGATCCGTCGGGGATCCGGGTGTCCACGGAGCCGCTCTTCTCCAGCGCCTCCTCAGGGGTGTCACTGGCGTGCGGCTGCTCGTCCCTGTCCTTCCTGTCATTCCTGTCATTGTCTTGGTCCTTCGGCATCTGCCTACCTCCTCTTGGTCGTCAGCGTCACCGGGAGCGCAGGAACGGTGCCTAACCGCGAACGCCGGCCACGCCAAGGAGGCCCGGGAGCAGCGAGCCGAACACGTAGCCCGCGGCGCCGGCCATGGCGGCCAGCGCCACCACCTCGAGGCCGGAGCGCAGCGCGCCGTGCTTCGTCCAGCGTGACTTCACGACGCCGAAGAAGAAGAGCGTCGCCGCGCAGAGCGCGACGCTGACCCACGGCGCGGTGCCGAGCGGTACGACGAGATAGGGGATCACGGGCACGAGCGCCGCCACGCCGAAAGCGGCGCCCATGACGAGTGCGCCGTGGAGCGCTCCGTGGCCCTCCTCGACCGTGATGCCGAGCTCCTTCTCGACCATGGTCTTCAGCAGCACTTCCGGATGGCGCGCGATCTCCGCCGCGACCCGCTTCGCCGACTCCCGCGGAAGGCCCTCCTCCTCGAGCATGTACGCGACCTCGGCCTCCGATTCGTCCGGACGCTGCTCGACCTCTTCACGCTCGCCCTCGATCTGCGCTTCATAGATCTCGCGCTGGCTCTTCGAGGAGAGGTACTCGCCCGCGGCCATGGAGAAGATGCCGGCGAGCGCGCTGGCGATCCCTGCGACGAGCACGCTGAAGCGGTCACCCGTAGCGGCGCCGACGGCGGTCACGACCGCGAGAGTGCTCACGATGCCGTCCTGCATGCCGAAGAGCGCCTCACGGATCTCACCCAGCAGGTCCGACGCATCCCGCTCCTCCGCGATGTGCCGCCGAAGCCACTCGCGATCGAGGTATTCGGGCTCGCCCGCAACATCCTTTGCCATCACCGTGAGTGTGACTCCTCGGGTGGTCGCACGTTCCGGAATGCGGCATAGACGAGCAGGTCATACCCGACCTTGATCGCGCCCGCAAGGAAGAATGGCAGGCTCAGGGCCGCGAGGCTGAACGCATAGCCGGTCAGCACCGGCGCGGCCGCGCTCGCCGCCGTGCGCGCAACGTTGGTCAGCCCCGCCGTCGCCGTACGCTCGTCGTCGTCCACGACCGCCATCGTGTAGGACTGCCGCGTCGGCACATCCATCTGCGAGATGCTCATGCGCGCGAGGAAGACGGCGACCGCGAGCGGCGCGGTCGGCATGAGCGGCACGAGCATGAGCAGCAGGTTCGACGGCAGGTGCGTGAACACCATCGTGTTGATGAGCCCGACGCGTGTGGCGAGCCAGCCGGCGGCGAGGAGCGACAGCCCCGAGAGAACATTCACCGCGAAGAACAGGAGCGCGAGGTCGGTCGGCCCCAGACCCCAGCGGAGGTCGAACCAGTATGCGACGACCGAGTGCACGACGAGTCCGCCGGCGAACGCGTCGAGGCCGAAGAGCGCCGCGAGCTTCGCCACGATGCCGCGCGAGCGGTGGATCCCGACGAATCGCCGTTCGCCCTCGACCCGCGCGAGCTCGACCTGTTCGGAGAGGCTCAGGAAGATGGCCAGGTTCAGCGCGCCGATCAGCGCGTACAGGAGGAACAGCGGACGGTATGCGTCTGCGCCCGCCAGGCCGAGCCCCGCGAACGCGCCAACGACACCGGCAAAGAGCGAGCCCGCCGCTTGCGCGAAGTTGGCCGCGGTCGCGTAGATCGAGAAGAGCCAGGTGCGGCGCTCGGGCGGGGCGGTGCGCGGCAGGATCGCCTGCTCGACGGTCAGGAAGGCGCCGACCTCGGAGCTCGTCGCGCTGATCGTCCCGGTGAACGCGCCCAGGAGCAGCACCCAGAGCTCACTGCCGAACGTGAAGCACAGGCCGCCGGCGACCATCAGCAGCGCCATCGTCACGACCGTGCGGCGGCGGCCGAAACGGTCGGCCGCCAAGGCCCAGAACACCGTCATGAGGGCGGAGCCGGCGATCGCGCAGGTGAGCACGAGACCTATCTCGATGGGACCGAAGCCGAGGCGCGCGAGGTAGACGGCCAGCACGACCGACAGGTATCCGTAGGCGAACGTCCGCAGGATCCGGGTGGCAAGGAGCTTCTTGCCGTCGGCGGAGAGCCAGTTCGGGGGCACGAGGGCCGTACAGTATCCGCCCGTGGACATCCGTCAGTTCGCACAGCGCCTCGAGACCGAACGCGAGGAGACAGCGCAGGCGCTCGCCGTTGTCGCAGAGCGCCTTGCGGTCCCGCAGGGCGAGAGCGGCGGCGAGCTCACGCTCGCCGATCAGCATCCCGCGGACGCGGCGACCGAGACGGCGCAGCGCGAGCTCGACCTCACGCAGCAGCGTCGGGCCGAGGCCAGGCTCGAACGCATCGACGCCGCGCTGGCGCGCGTGAAGGATGGGACCTACGGCACCTGCGTCGCGTGCGGGGAGCCCATTCCGACGGAACGGCTCGGGATCATCCCCGAGACGCCGTACTGCGTCGCCGACGCCGCGAAGGAGGAGCGCGAGGCGCAATGAAGACGCCCTATCCGGTGGATGTGGTGCCGCTCCTGCAGCAGTTCCTCGGCAGGCGGCGAACGAAGCTCGACCATCCCCTCCGCGCGATGGAGGAGCTAGGCATCGATCGGCCGGCGTTCCTGCGAGCGATGACGTTGTCCGAGGCGGCTCCTGATGGCGCGACGATCGACGACCTGCTCTTTCCCTACTCCACACGCGCCGAGATGGTGCGGGGGATGCTGGCAGCGGGCGAGGGCGCCGGCCTCGTCGAGGAACGGAACGGCCGCTTCCACGCGACCGCGAAAGCGCGCGACCATGCACGGCGGCTTCGTGTGGCGGCGCGCGCGCATCTCGAGTCGCTCGAGCCTATCCCGCTGAACGAGCTCGCTCGACTCGCGGATCACTTGGAGCGGGCGTTCCTCGCGTCCGCTGCCGCATCGCCGCAGGTACCGCACGCGCACACGCCACGAGCGTTCCGCTACCGGGCGGAGAACGGGTCGACGCATCCGATGGTCGTGCTCGACAACGCCGTGTACGGACTCTGGATGGTGCGGGACGACTGCCACGTCGCCGCCTGGCACGGCCGCGATCTGCGGGGTCCGGACCTCAACGTCCTCACCTACCTCTGGCGCGGTGAGGCCGAAACGCCGGAGGGGCTCGCAAGCCTGCTCGGCCACGACACCCGCGCGCGCGTCGACGCCGCGCTCGTGGAGCTGCGGGCCCGCGGTCTCGTCGAGCCGGAGGATCCGCTTCGGCTGACGCGTCGCGGCCGATCGGAGCGCGACCGCATCGAGGCGGACACCGACCGCTTCTTCTTCGAGCCTTGGCCGGACGAGGTGGGGGCGGAGGGATCCTGGATCCGCGACCGCCTGTCCGGCGTGAACGCCGCTCTCGCGTGATCGACGGGCGATGACCGGGTAGCGGGCGGCACGCCTCTTGCTTGCCTGATTCGTTACATGGACCGGGGGAGTGACCAGTCAGATTCGCGGGGCCGGCCTGGAATGCGGGTCATGGTGGTGGATGACGACGCGGACATCGCGAACCTCATCGGCGAGGTGCTCCGCGACGAAGGCTTCGCCACGCGTGTGGTGAGCGACTCGCGCCAGGCGCTCGATGCGTTCCGCGAGTTCGGGCCCGACCTCGTGACGCTCGACGTGATGATGCCGAGCGTGGATGGGATCAGCCTCTGCCTGCAGCTTCGCAAGGACAGCGAGGTACCGATCCTGTTCCTCTCCGCGAAGAAGGATCCGCCTGACCGCGTGGTCGGCCTCCGCATCGGGGCGGATGACTACATGGGGAAGCCCTTCGACAACGACGAGCTCGTCGCCCGTGTGGAGGCGCTGCTGCGCCGCACACGCCAGCCACTCGCGCCGGTGCCCAGCACACAGCTCTGGTTCGGCCGGTTCGTGATCGACCTCGCAAGCGTGCAGGCGGTCGCGGGTGACACGCAGGTCCCCCTCACCCCGACCGAGTTCAAGCTCCTGCGCACGCTCGCGGCGGAGCCCGGTCGCGTCTTCAGCCGCGACGACCTGCTCGCCGGCGTGTGGGGCTACGAGCCTGGAAGCGACACCCGGCTCGTGGACGTGCACGTCGGCCGGCTGCGCAAGAAGCTGCAGGACGTCGGCGTCGACGAGGTGCAGATCGAGACCTCTCGCGGATTCGGCTACCGCCTCATCGCGAACACCACCGCCGCCGCGTAGTGACGCTTCGCGCGGCTGGGCGGCCGGGCGCGGGGTCTGGACTAGGCGAGGAGCGGCTGTGCCGCGACGAGCCGCAGGGCCCCCGCGGTCACCGCAGCCGAAGGCGCGATGGGCGCGGGGATTGACTAGAACACGGGAGTCTCCCGGTACGTGCCGAATGACGGCCGGAGCGCCTCCACGATCTCCCCCATCGACGCGCGCGCCTTCACCGCCTCGATCGTCGCCGGCATGAGGTTCGCGGCCGTGTCGGCGGCATCCGACCGAAGGCGCGCGAGCGCGGAGCCGACCGCGGTCGGATCGCGCGCGGCCTTCACCGCACGCAGGTGCTCGATCTGGCGACGCTCGGCGGCCGGATCGATGCGGTGGACGTCCACGGCCTCATCCGCCCCGGGAGGATCGACGTACTTGTTCACTCCGACGACCACGCGCTCGCCGGACGCCTTACGGAGCGCATGCTCGTACGCGGTCTCGGCGATCTCACGCTGGAAGAAGTTCGTCTCGATGGCGCGGAGGGTCCCACCGATCTCTTCGATGCGCCGCAGATAGTCGTGGATCCCGTGCTCCATCCGATCGGTGAGAGATTCGAGGTAGTACGACCCGCCGAGCGGATCGACGACGCTCGCGACATTCGTCTCGTCGGCGATGACCTGCTGGGTCCGGAGGGCCAGCTTCATCGCGGACTCGGACGGGATCGCGTACGCCTCGTCGAGGCCGTTCGTGTGCAGCGATTGCGCCCCGCCGAGCACGGCGCAGAGGGCCTGGAGCGTTGTACGCACGACGTTGTTGTAGGGCTGGGGCTTCGTGAGCGAGGCCGCCGCGGTCTGGCAGTGGAAGCGCAAACGCATCGATTCGGGACGCCGAGCGCCGAATTCCTCTCGCATCATGGTCGCCCACACGCGGCGTACCGCACGGAACTTCGCGAGCTCCTCGAAGAAATCGCTCTGGCACACGAAGTAGAAGGAAAGCCGTCCGGCGAAGTCGTCCGCCGGCACGCCGGATCCGACGACCTCGCGCACGTACGCGCGTGCGTTCGCCATGGTGAAGGCCGCCTCTTGCAGCGCATTCGCGCCAGCCTCGGAGATATGGTAGCCGCTGATGTTGATCGGGTTGTAGCGCGCCATCGTGCGCGCGCAGTGCACGATCGTGTCGCGGACGATGCGCATGCTCGGCCCGATCGGGTAGATCCACTCCTTCTGCGCTACGTACTCCTTCAGGATGTCGTTCTGGATCGTCCCCGAGAGCTTGTTCAGGTCGTGACCGCGGCCATGCGCGACGGCAACGTACATCGCGAGGAGGATCCACGCGGTCGGGTTGATCGTCATCGAGACGCTGATGGACTCGAGGTCGATGCCCGCGAAGAGCGCTTCCATGTCGTCGAGCACGTCGATCGCGACCCCCTCGCGTCCGACCTCGCCCTCGCTCATCTCGTGATCGGAGTCGTATCCCATCAGCGTGGGCATGTCGAAGTCGACCGAGAGCCCGGTCTGCCCTTGCGCGATGAGATAGCGGAAGCGCTCGTTGGTATCCGCCGGCGTCCCATAGCCCGCGATCTGCCGCATCGTCCAGAGACGGCCGCGGTACATCGTCGGGTACGGCCCGCGGGTGAACGGGTAGCGCCCGGGCAGCCCGAGCCGCTCCCAGTCGGAGCCCGCGACGTCGGCCGGCGTGTAGACCCGCTGCAGCGGCAGGCCCGACGCCGTCCGGTATTCGCTGCGGGACTCCGGCTGGCGGCGGACGAACTCGGCGAGCTCGGCCGCCTCCCACGCTGCGGCGTCCTCGGCCGCCTGTCGTCGGAGGCGCTCGTCGGCGAGCGGCGTGCGCCGGTCGTCGTCCGGTGACCGACCGGCGGCTCCGCCCATCAGGACCGCGCCGCCCGGAACAGATCGCGGTCGTCTACCACGCGACGGGCCTTGAACTCGTTGCGCTCCAGCGTCCCGGGCGGCACGCAGATGACGCGCGCGCCGACGCCGAGCACCGCTCGCAGCCGCTCCTCGGCCAAACGCCGGAGTGCCTCGCGTGCTCCGGCCCCGGCGACGCTCTGGTGGTGCTCGAGCTGGACCAAGAGGTCGTCCATCGCCTCCGCGCGCGTGATGAGGATGCGATGCTCGCCGCCGTATCCGGGCAGCGCGCTCATCACGTCGTCGATCGCGCTCGGGTAGATGTTCTCTCCCCGGATCGTGAACATGTCGTCGATCCGGCCGTAGATGCCCTTCGGCAGGTACGGGTAGGTCCTCCCGCATGGTGTCGGCCCGGACTCCCACCGCGTCAGGTCGTTCGAGAGGAGCCTGATCATCGGCTGGCTGCACCGCTCGAGCGTGGTGTACACCGGCGTCCCCTCGGCGCCGTACGGCACGCGCGCGTACGTCCGTGGATCGCAGACCTCGGTGTAGACGAGGTCCTGCCAGCACAGCATGCCGACCCTGGCACTGCTCTCCCCCAGGTTCATCCAGGGTGAGACCTCCGCCATGCTCCCTGAGTCGAAGACAAGCGCGCCGTACAGCCGCTCGAGCTTCCCGCGGATCGCGGGGATCGAGGCGCCGGGCTCCCCGGAGAACACGAGCCGGCGCAGCCCGAAGTCACGCGGATCCACTCCGGCGTCGCGGGCGGACTCGGCAATGTGCAGCGCGTACGACGGCGTGCCGTAGAACACCGTCGGCCGCATCTGCCGGAGCCAGCTGACCGCGCGCGCCGTCTGCCCCACGACGCCGGCGCCGAAGGGAAAGACGCGCGCTCCCAGGCGCTCCGTCCCGATCAGGGTGCCCCATGAGCCCATATAGAGGCTGAAGAACGAGCCGATGAACACGGTGTCGTCGGGCCGGACCCCCATCGCCCAGAGCACCCTGGCGTGGGCGTTCGCGATCGCCCGCCAGTCGCCGGTGCTGATGCCGAACGCCGTGGGTCGGCCCGTCGTTCCGGAGGTCCCGTGGACGTGCTTCACCTCCGCTGCCGGCACGCAGAGGAAATCGCCGAAGGGCTCGTGTGCCTCCTGCGTCTCGCGTAGCTCGTGCTTCGTCACGACTGGGACCCGCTCGAAATCCTCCAGCGAGCGGATGGCCGCGGGGTCGATCCCGGCCTCCTCCCACTTCCGCCGGTAAAAGGGCGCGCGCTCGTAGGCGTAGCGCATCACAACCCGGATGCGCTCGAGGATCGCGGCCTCGCGCTCCGCCGCGGGCATCGTCTCGCGAACGGGTGACCAATACGGCTGATCGGGCGCCGGGGCGTAACCCTCGTCGTATCGGGGTGGCCAGGTCCAGGACTCCATGAGGGTCATCGGACCGTCCGACGCGCGGCCACCGCGGTCTGGACAGCGGCGACGACCTCGTCCGGCGTCGCATCCTGCCCGACGAGGTCGGCCACGCCCAAGCGCTTGAGGGCGACGACATCCTCGTCGGGGATGACGCCGCCCCCGAGGAGCGCGATCTCGTCGGCGAGGCCCTCGGCCCGGAGCAGGTCGAGGAGCTTTGGGAAGACCGTCATGTGCGCGCCGGAGAGGATGCTCACGCCGATCGCGTCCACGTCCTCCTGGAGCGCGACCTTCACGACCTCGAGCGGGGTGCGATGGAGCCCGGTGTAGATGACCTCCATCCCCGCGTCGCGCAGCGCGCGCGCGACGATCTTCACGCCGCGGTCGTGCCCGTCGAGGCCGACCTTCGCGACGAGGATCCGGATCGGTCGCGCGCGCCGCCCTGTGGCGATGGCATCCCCCATGAGCGCGACCCATACGATATCGGCGCGTCACAAGGGAGGAGACCGAGGTGCCGAGCTACGAGTACCGCGGCAAGCGCCCGCAGGTCGACCCGCATGCCTTCGTCGCCCCCACCGCCGTGCTCATCGGCGACGTCGCGATCGCCGAGGGAGCGTCCGTCTGGTTCGGGACGGTGCTGCGAGGGGATATGGCGCGCATCGAGATCGGTGCGCGCACGAGCGTCCAGGACAACAGCGTCATCCACACCGAGATCGACGAGCCGACGATCATCGGCGAGGACGTCACCATCGGGCACATGGCCCTCGTCCACTCGAGCGTCGTCGAGCGGAATGTGCTCGTGGGTCAGGCGGCGGTGCTCGTCGGTGCGAACCACATCGGAGCCGGGACGGTGATCGGGGCCGGCGCGGTGCTGCCGGAAGGGATGAAGGTACCCGGGCGCTCGCTCGTCCTGGGCATACCCGCTCGCGTCATCCGCGAGACGGGGCCCGACGACGAGCGCTGGACCGTCGCCGCGGCCGCGCACTACACGGAGCTCGCCGCCTGGTATCTGGAGAACCTGAGAGAGATCGAGTGACGACCCTCCGGCTGACGGGTCACGGCCTCTCCATCGCGGACGTGATCGCGGTCGCGCGCAAGGGGACCGCCGTCGCGCTCGACCGGGGTGCCGAGCACCGCGTCGCGGACGCCGCCAAGCTCGTCGCGAAGATCGCCGGCGGCGATGCGGCGGTCTATGGCGTGAACACGGGATACGGCGACCTGGCACGGGTGCGTGTCGCTCCGGCGGACCTGCGCGCACTCCAGCGCAACCTCGTGCGCAGCCATGCGGTGGGTGTGGGCGATCCGCTGCCGCTCGACGTCGTGCGCGCCGTCCTGCTCCTGCGGGCGCAGACGCTGGCCGCGGGGCGGTCCGGGGTCCGCCCGGAGACCGTGCATCTGCTCCTCGACATGCTGAACCGGGGCGTGCTCCCGGTGATCCCGCGTCACGGCAGCGTCGGCGCGTCCGGCGATCTCGCGCCACTCGCCCATGCCGCGCTCGTGATGATCGGCGAGGGCGAGGCGTTCCACGACGGCAAGCGCAAGAGCGCGGCCGACGCTCTCCGCCACGCCGACCTGCGGCCGATCGAGCTCGCGCCCAAGGAGGGCCTTTCGCTCGTCAACGGCACTCAGGTCATGACCGCGGTCGGCTGCCTCGCGCTCCACGACGCTGAGGTGCTGGCGACCACGGCCGACGTCGTGGGCGCGCTCACGGCGGAGGCCCTCCGTTCGACCGACGCACCGTGGACTCAGGCGCTCCATGACGCCCGACCACATCCCGGCCAGCGCGTGGTCGCGTCGAACCTGCGCGCGCTCGTGGACGGCTCCTCGATCCTCGCTTCGCACCGGATGGACGACCCGCGCGTGCAGGACCCGTACTCCGTCCGCTGCATGCCGCAGGTGCACGGTGCGACGCGAGACGCGCTCGCCTACGTCCGTCGCGTCCTGGAGATCGAGGTCAACGCGGTCACGGACAATCCCCTCGTGTTCGCGGAGGATGGCCGCGTCGTGAGCGGCGGGAACTTCCACGGGCAGCCCGTCGCAATCGCGCTCGATCTCGCCACGATCGCCACCGCGGAGCTGGCCGACATCAGCGAGGCGCGCATCGATCGCATCACCAACGGCCACACCTCGGGCCTGCCCCCATTCCTGGCCCGTGATCCGGGGCGGAACAGCGGCTACATGGTCGCGCAGTACACAGCCGCCGCTCTCGTAGCGGAGAACCGTCTGCGTGCCTTCCCGGCGTCCGTCGAGTCGGTCCCGACCTCCGCGGGGATGGAGGACCACGTGAGCATGGGCCTGCATGCTGCGCTGAAGCTCGCGGATGTCGTCCGCAACACGCGCGACGTGCTCGCGATCGAGTCCCTGTGCGCGGCCCAGGGGATGGATCT
>Ga0136633_1001906_pt1 | contig 14918 bp, 9 predicted proteins | sample AntDrymeUQ832206_2_FD_105494 | JGI IMG/M metagenome (GOLD analysis project Ga0136633, IMG submission 105494) | Polar desert sand microbial communities from Dry Valleys, Antarctica - metaG UQ83 (22.06) | ecosystem: Environmental > Terrestrial > Soil > Desert | place: Antarctica: Dry Valley... | reverse complement strand
CGCTACCACGTCACGACGTTCGGCTGCCAGATGAACGAGCACGACTCCGAGCGGATGAAGGGCATGCTCGAGTCGCTGGGCTACGCGGAGGCGCCGGCGCCCGACGAGGCGGACGTGCTGCTGTTCAACACCTGTTCGATTCGCGAGAAGGCCGACAGCCGCTTTCTCGCGCACCTCGGCCACGCCAAGCGCCTCAAGCGCGAGGATCCGGAGCGCATCATCGGCGTCGGTGGCTGCTGGGCGCAGTCGGTCAAGGAGGAGGTCTTTGCGCGCTTTCCGTTCGTCGACGTCGCCTTCGGGCCCGGCCAGGTCCACAAGCTCGCCGAGTTTCTGACGTCGGACTCCATCACCGCGCAGGGCTACTTCGAGTTCGAGGGCTTCACCGGCCACCTGCCCGACAAGCGCAGCCGCGAGTTTCAGGCGTGGGTGCAGATCTCCGTCGGCTGCAACATGGCGTGCTCGTACTGCATCGTCCCCTCGACGCGCGGGCGCGAGGTCTCGCGGCCGCTCGAGGAGCTCGTCGCCGAGGTCCGCCGCCTGGCCGCCGACGGCGTGCGCGAGGTGACGCTGCTCGGCCAGAACGTCAACTCCTATGGGCGCGACCTGCGCTCCGCGCCCGACCCCGCGTCGTTCGCCGAGTTGCTCGCACGCATCGACGCGATCGATGGCATCGAGCGCATCCGCTACACGAGCCCGCATCCGAAGGACATGCGCACGGACGTCATCCTCGCGCACCGCGACCTCGAGTCCGTGTGCGAGCACATCCACCTGCCGTTGCAGGCCGGGTCGTCGCGGATCCTCAAGGCGATGCGCCGCACGTACACGCGCGAGCGCTACCTCGACCGCGTCGCGCTGATCCGCGAGCACGTCCCGGACGTGGCACTGACGACCGACATCATCGTCGGCTTCCCGGGAGAGACCGAGGAGGACTTCGACCAGACGCTCGCGATCTGCGAGCAGGTCGGCTACGACGGCGCGTTCACGTTCGTCTTCTCCCCGCGGCGCGGAACGGAGGCCGGCGCGCTGACCGAACGGCTCGTCGATCATGAGCTGAAGGTCGATCGGATGGGACGCTTGGTCGAGGTCGTCCAGCGCCGTGCGACCGAGCGCGCGCAGCGCTTCGTCGGGCGCACGCTCGAGGTGCTCGTCGAGGGCACGTCGCGCACCGACGAGTCGCGCCTGCGCGGCCGCTCACGCCACAACAAGGCCGTGAACTTCACCGGGATCGCGCGGCCGGGGGAGATCGTGCCGGTGCAGATCACGGGCGCGTCGAGTCAGACGCTCACGGGCGAGCTGTCGCTGCTCGCCTCCGCCGGCGCGCGCTGAGCGTCAGCGCTGCGCGGGCTGCGACTCGAGGCGCTGCAGGCGCGCGCTCAGCGCCGCGACCTGCAGCACGAGGTCGCCCTCGGCCGGGCGGTGGACGAGCTCGAGCTTGATGGCGTCGGGGTCAAAGAAGAAGACCGCGTAGTAGCCGGGCGTGTACCCGTACTCCTCGGGCCCGCTCTCGATCGTGGCGCCCTGCGAGCGCAGCCAGGCCGCGCGCTCGTCGACGACGGCGCGCGAGGTCGCGGAAAAGGCGATGTGATGGATGCCGACGGCGTAGCGGTCGTAGGGAACCGCGTGCGCGTCGGACTGTCGCTCGCGAAGGCTGACCGAGCCCAATCCGCCGACGCGCCCGAGGTACACCACGTGCTCTCCGCGCTCGCCGTCGATCGGCGACTCGCGCACGTACCCCAGCGGACGCAGCAGCTCGCGGTAGAACGGCAGGCTGCGCTGCAGCGAGGTGACGACGAGGTCGAGGTGGTCGATGGCGTCGATGACGCCTCGGCTACTGGATGTTGCGCGTCGTGAGCCCCTGCTCGATCAGGATGATCGACTCGTCCTTCGCGAGCAGGGCCGTGTTGACCGGAGCTGCGACGGCGATGACGGTGACGGCGACGATCACCGGGTTTCGCACCGCGACCGCAAGGCGCCGGGCCAGCGGCACGGCGGGAGTCTGCCGAGGCTCGATCGGCACGCCCAGGCGACGATCCTCGATTCGGCGTGCCAGCGCCTCGAACGCCGGAACGAGCGCGCAGGTGAGGCACAGCGACGACAGGATCGCCACCTTGATCCCGAACTCCGTCGATTGCACGACCGTCAGACCCGCCGCCACGACCGCCGTGGCCACCGCGTAGATGTTCCGGCCCAGCGGCGACTTCGGCGCCGTCTGCGGGTCGGTGATCATGAAGAAGACGAAGATCAGCAGCTCCGGTGACATCGCGATCGTCCACCAGTAGAACGCGCCGCTGACGGGGCCCTCGTGCCAGGTCGCGTAGTACTGGTGCCCGGCGAGGGCGAAGATGGCGATCAGCACAAAGAACGTGCCCAGAAAGACCGCCGTCATCCTGATCATCTTCACCTGGCGCAGCACCCACCAGGCGCCGCCGAAGATGACGGCCATCGAGATGAACAGCGGCACCCCCATCGAGGCCCACCAGAGGTGCTCGGAGAACACGTAGCTCGGCCCGATCAGCAGCAGACCCCATGCCAACCCGATGTTCGACGGGTTGAAGACGTGGCGACCCTTGATCCGCAGCAGGTACTTGGGCAGCATGCACATGAGCACCACGAGCACGAAGTACTCCAGCCCGCGCACGCTCCACCAGTCGCCGTGTTCGGTGCCGCCGACCCGGAAGATGAACGCCACGCTGACGCCCGTCTGGATCGCGCTGGCCGGCCACACGAGGATGCGCTCGCGCTTGTACGTCACGGCGCTCTCGATCAGCGCACACAGCAGCACGGTGACGAGGATCTGGGGGATCGAGACCTGAAACGTCAGCACGGTCAGGCCGAGCAGGGTGAGCGTGATGATCGTCGCCGACAGCTTCAGCCGCGGGTCCTTGCGCTTGGGCAGGACGACGGGAATCGACCGGCCTCTGATGGTGATCTGGGGCCGCGGCTTGGTCTCCGCGGGGGCAGGCTGCGCGACGGTCGTCACCGGACGACCTTCAGGCTGGCGGCCGCGTAGGCCTCGCGGGTGGCCGCGCACCAGATGACCACGGAATGAAAGTCGGATGGATCGATGCCGGCCGGGGCCGTGTAGTTCAGCGATCCCGCCGTGACGTCCATGATCGCCACCCGCACCGAGCGGCTGCGGATGTAGTCCCGGGAGGTGCGCGGGGCCCTGCTCGTGCTCAGGCGCACCTCGAGATCGGAGGTCGGGCTGACAAAAAAGCGCTGCAGTCGCAGCGAGGTCCGTCCGTCGGGCTGGCGGAACATCGTGACCGTTCCGGTCCCGGTCTTGGCGACCTTGTAGAAGGTGCCGGTCGCGAGCTTCCTCGCGCCAGGCGCCGTCATGGCCGTCAGCGGCGGCTCCACCAACGGTGCATCGATCTGCTGCTGCACCTTCAGGCGCCAGGGCCCCTCGGCCTCGACGTTGACCCGCATCGGGCCATCACCCGTTCCCTCGCCGACCGCGCCCGGCGGACATGACGTGTCGACGATCGGCTTGGCCTGCCCGGGCGCCCGCGCGACGAGGCGGCCGGATTCGCAGCCCGCCCGTGCCCGCCACTGGATCGCGGACTTGTCGATCGTGAACTGCGTCGTCGTCGCGGTGCCCGTGCCCCGCAGGGACGCGACGTCCTGCCACCACGGCTCGGAGCGCAGCTTCGTCGGCGCCGACGACTCCGTCGGCACGGACTGGAAGGCATCGCGGCTCGCGGCCGGCGCCGCCGGCTCGGGGATCGCCGACCCGAACAGGCGATCGCGCACGGAGAACATGTTGCTGCCGATGATGGCGGTGGCGACGAGCACGATCAGGCCCAGCCACGCCAGGCCCCGCTTGGCCGGCGCCGCGGCCTCCGGCGGCGCGGGCTCCTTCGGCAGGGACACGTCCGGCGGTGGGGGAGATTCCTTCAGCTCGGTCATCGGCTCTCGCCTCTGCAAAACACCATCGCGCGAGCAGCCTAGCGACAGGCCCGGGGGTCGCGTGTAGGGTGGCGCTCCGCCGGGGGGCCCTGCCCAACTCAGGCGCATTCGAGATGAGTGCTTCATGACCGATAAGACCAGGTCCAGCCGGAGCGAGCGACGCTCCGCGCTCGGCGTCACCTTCGAGCACCCGATCGCGTTCTGGGGCGGGGTGCTCGCCGTGACGATCGGGACCCTGATGCAGCTTCCGGCGTACTTCAACGCCGCCGACATGGACTACATGCTGCGCGGGATGGGGTTCGACGCGACGATGAGCATCGGCATGGCCCTGATGGTCGTCGGCATCGGCGTCGTGGTCTACGGGCTGCTTCCGTCGAGGGTCCCGGAGACCGTCGCTTCGAGGATCCAGGTCAAGGCGCTCGACGACGCGCCGATCACGCGCGCGCATGTCGCGCTCATCCTCGTGATGGCGGCGGCGATCACGATCGACGTCATGAAGCCGACGACGCTCGCGTTCGTCGCCCCGGGAGCGGCCGCCGAGTACGGCCTGCGCTCAGGGCTCAACCCGAACGCCGACGGTCTGCCGATCGCGCTCTACCCGCTCGCGGGCATCTCCGGCACCGTCGTCGGGTCGCTGATCTGGGGGTGGCTGGCCGACAGGATCGGCCGGCGGGCATCGATCCTCATCGCGGGCGTGATGTTCATCGCCACCTCGACGTGCGGCGCCATGCCCGCGTACGAGATCAACCTCGTCATGTGCTTCGTGATGGGCCTGGGCGTCGGCGGCATGCTGCCGATCATCTTCTCGCTGGTCTCCGAGACGATCCCGTCGCGCCACCGCGGCTGGGTCATCGTGCTGATCGGAGGCGACGTGGCCGGCGCGTACATCATCATGAGCTGGCTGGCATCGACGATCGGAGCACCGGACCGCTACGGCTGGCGCATGCTGTGGCTCGTCGGCATCCCGATCAGCGTGATCCTCGTCCTGCTGAGCCGGTGGATCCCCGAGTCACCCCGCTTTCTGCTGGAGCGTGGGCGCGAACGCGAGGCCCGCGCGGTCATGGAGCGCTACGGCGCTGTGATCACGGAGGTCGTGGACCCCGAGATCGTCGAGGAGGAATACGTCGACAACCGCTACGGGCAGCTGTTTCGCCCGCCGTTCGCCGGGCTGACGGCCGTGCTCGTGATGCTGGCCGTCGGCATCGGCGTCGTCCAATACGGCTTTCAGCAGTGGATCCCGTCCAACCTGCAGAAGCTCGGCTACGGCGAGGTCGACGCAAGCAAGATCCTGCGCGACTCCGCGCTCATCGGCTTTCCGCTGAACATTCCGATCGCGCTGCTGTACGGGTACTGGAGCAGCCGCAAGACGATCATCGCCATGACGGCCCTGACCGCGGCGGCGCTGCTCGGCTTCGTGGTCGCGGGCGATCGGCTGGCCGACAACGACACGCTGCTGTACGTGCTGCTGGTCGTGCCGATCTGGGGCATCAGCTCGCTCACCGCGGTCACGGTCGCGTACGCAGCCGAGATCTACCCCACCCGCGTTCGAGCGCACGGCACCGGGCTCGCGGCGGCCGGCATGAAGTTCGGCGGCGTGCTCATTCTGGCTGCCGTCGCCGCAGCCGTGGCCGCGCCCTCGATCGCCGTGACCGCGGCGCTCGGCGCGATTCCCCTCCTGATCGCGATCGTGCTGATCTCGCTGTTCGGCATCGAGACCCGGCGCAAGAGCCTGGAGGAGATCGCGACCGAGGCCCTGGCGGGGCGGCGCGCCCGAAGAGCCTGACTCGATTCGCGCTGTCGGCATAGGCGTCCGCAAGCTGTGCGAACATGTGTTCGTGCGATGGGACAATCTGACGATCGACCAGGACGAAAGCGCGCGGCTGCCCGGCCCCCGCGATCCGGCGACGATCCGCCGCTTCGACGCACCGGAGGCGCTCGACATGCGCTTCTACGAGATCCATGCGAAGTCCGCCACATCGCCCTCGAGCACTTGGACGCCGCGCTGGCCGTCTGGCAGTACGCGGACGAATCCGCCCGCTGGATCTTCGGTGACTCGGCGACCCCGGGCGACATGAACGCGTAGATGCGCCCGGCGTCCTTGACGCCGTTCTCGTTGAAGAACGGCGCCCCGCCCAGGTAGTCCTCCTCGCCGTCGCCGTTCAGGTCTCCCGGCGCGGCGGCACCGAAGCCCAGCGACGGACCGCCGTCGCCCGGATTAAGCGGCTGGAGGTCGCCGGCCGCAGCTCCAGCGCCTTCAGCAGCGATCCGTTGCGGCCGTCCATCACGTACGTGCCGCCGTTCTCGTCGCCGCCGCCGTGCGGGGCCTGCCCGATGTAGAGGTCGGGGGTGGAGTCCGTGTTGTAGTCGGTGCGCGACATGGTGAACCCGAATGTCCCGCCCTCGGTCGGCGTGGGGTCGTCGACCGCGTAGAGCAGCCGGCCGTCCCTGCCGCTGAACACCCAACCGCGGCCCTGCAGGCGCAGGTTGTCCGGCGCTGGCCCGTTCTGGTTGAAGCCGTGGGCGTAGAGGTCAGGGGTGCCGTCGCCGTTGACGTCACCCGGAGCGCCGGGCGCCACGTCCTGGAAGCCGAAGGTCGCGCTCGCCTGCGGCTCGGGGTCGTCGATCCGCAGTCGCACGTTGCCGGTCGCGCCGTCGAACAGGTACATCCGGCCGACGCCGGTGGGGCCGCCGGTGGGGGTGTAGTTGGAGGCGTCGACGAGCTGGTCGGGCACGCCGTCGCCCGTGGTGTCACCCGGGCTCTGGACCGCGAGGCCCAGATTTCCGCACGCCGTGGTCGGCGCGTTGCCGCAGGAGGTGGCGCCGTTGCGATCAGCGGCCGGCAGGTTCAGCGTCCGGAAGAGCACTCCGGTGGCGCCGTTGAAGATGTAGGCCTGGCCCTCGTTCTTGAAGCAGCCGGTGGGGACCGGGTCACGTCACCGCACCCGGCGGGCACGTCGTTGTTGGACGTGCCGATGATGATGTCGGATACGCCGTCGCGGGTCACGTCACCGGCACTGCCGATGCGTGAGCCGAAGCGCGCGCGTTGTTGCCCGGAGCGCCCTGGGGATCGGGGTTGTTGAACAGGTGCAGCACCCGGCTTGTCGTGCCGCTGAACGCCCACGCCTTGCCCTGGCCCTCGTTGCAGCCGTTGGGCTCCGCAGCGCCACACGGCGCGGTGTTGGCCACGCCGTTCTTGGTGCCCGTGTAGACGTTCTGCTGGTCGGTGCCGACGACGACGTCGTTCTTGCCGTTGCCGTTCAGGTCGCCGGGGACGGAGATGTGGAAGCCGAACTTCGCGCCGGCGGTCGCGGAGAAGCCGAACTGCGTCCCGCCCTGGGGCTCCGGGGAGTCGATGGTCCGAAGGATCGACCGGTCCTTGCCGCTGAGCAGGTAGACCCTCCCCTGATCGAGTACTGGCCGTCGGCGGACGGAGTGGCCGTCCAGACGTCCTTGACGCCGTCGCCGTTGTAGTCGTTGGCCACGACGAGCCGCTCGCCCCAGCGCCCACCCGGCTGCGGCTCGGGATTGGGGGTCGCGAACGGTTGAAACACCGTCGCCGGCGTCGCTGCCGCCACGGTCGACGTCAGCGCGCCGAGACTGAGCACGCCAAGCGTCAAGACCAGCAGGATACGTCCATGCATGCTCGCGGGCGTCGGCGTCGCGACGTTAACGTCTTGGACAGCAGCGCCTGTAGCTGCGCGACGTCGAGCAACACCGCCTGCCCGTCGGGCGCTCCTGGACTCATGCACGCGAAGGCTACCGCCGCCCGCGCCGACAGCTCCAGCTCCTGACGGAGCGCCGCTTACCGCCGGATTTCGTTCCAATGTTCCTCACTGGCGTACACGGGCGCGTTCCTCGCCGAGGCCGGCGTCGTGGCGGCGCCGAAGGTCAAGCGCGAGCGCGTGAAGAAGGTGATCGCGGCGGCCTGATGCGGCACGGTCTCTGTGACCGGCCCGGTGTGACACATATCACAGTTGACAGGTGCGTTCCGGTTAGGATCGCGCCATGTGCGGTGGATCGCGGCTGGCGGGGTCGGGGTGACAGCCCGTCGGGTCAATGCGCGCCGCCGCGTCGTGCTGATGGCGTCGATCGCGCTCGCGTTGGCTGCCTGCGGGCTGGTGGCGGCAAGCTCGGCACATGCCGTGTTTCCCGGCGGCACCGGGAAGCTGATGCTCGGCAACGAGCTCTACGACCCGCCCGATCCAACCTGGCTGCCGGCACCGGGCGCGGCCCAAGGCGTATACAACATGCGATGGTCAGCCGACGGCACCCGGCTGGCCGGACAGGGCCCGGGCGGTGTTCACAACACCCGGATCTGGGTCGCCGACGCGGACCAGAACGTGCGCGCCGTGACGGCGCCGCCGGCCGGTGGGTTTGACGACGCTCCCGCCTGGTCTCCCGACGGCAAGGAGATCGCGTTCCGCCGCGGGACGCTTTATGGGTGCGGAACCTCGACCTGCCAGAGGACCTCGGTCGAGGTCGTCAACGTCGAGAGCGGCGCTGTTCGCACGTTGATCGGCGAGAACTCCGGCGTTGGTCCTGCGATGGACTGGTCGCCGGACGGCAGCCGCATCGTCGTGAAGTTGTTCGGGGGAATCCACCTCGTGGATGCAGCATCGGGAGCACGTGTCGAGATCACTCAGGTCTACAACCAGGACTACAACAACCCGCGCTTCAGCCCGGATGGCCAGATGATCGTCCTGGGCCAGTACTCCCTCACCGAACCGGACGTCGGCACGGACGTCGCCCTGATACGCCTGGACGGGACCGTCGTGGACGCGTTCGACAGAGTGCGCACGCTCGGGTATACGAACCCGACGTTCACGCCCGACGGCCAGTGGATCAGCTTCTCGGATTGCCGGCCGGGCTGCGGGATCTGGGCCCGGCGGGTGCCGCAGCCGACCGATCTTCCGGGCACGGTGCCCGTGATGCGCCTGGACTTCGGCCGGCCCTTCGACGAGGAGAAGTACCCCGATTGGCAGCCGATTCCGGTGGCGGTGCGGATTGCGACGGGGCCGAGCGGGACGATCGGTGAGCAGGATGTGGTGTTCTCGTTTTCGCTGGCGGCTGGTGCTGAGGTGCCGGCGGGGGAGTATCGGTGTCGGTTGGAGGGGCCGCAGGGGCGTGATTGGGCTGCGTGCGAGTCGCCTGCGAGCTTCGGGAAGCTGGCGGAGGGCGATTACACGTTCAGCGTGCGGTTCGTTCCCAAGGACGAGGATCCGGAGGGTTTCCCGGTAACGCGGCGGTCGTTCAAGGTCGATCGCACGGCGCCGGTGGTGTCGATCGACGAGCGTCCGCCCGCAACGACGCAGTCGGCTGATGTGACGGTGCGCTTTTCGTCGTCGAGCGTGGATGGGGTGACGTTCCGCTGCCGGTTGGATGGGGGCCCGGAGTATGACTGCACGTCGCCGCAGCGCTTGGCGAGCCTTGCTGTGGGCTCGCACAGCTTGTCGATCGTGGCGCGTGACGCGGTTGGCAATGCGTCGGCGCCGGTCGTGGTGAGTTGGGAGGTCAAGGAGGCGCCGCCGGAGGAGTTGCCGCCGGGCGTTCCGGTCGTCGAGCCTCCTCCGCCTCCTCCGCCACCTGCTGGCGGCGGTCCGGGCGCGCTGCCGTCGCCTCCGCCTCCGGCGGCTGCCGATCGCGCGACGTGCGGTGCGGCCGGGGGAACGGTGACGATCGGTGTGCTGACGGCGGTGTCGCTGGGTGAGTGCTTCAGGCCGACGCTGGTGCGTGGTCGGATGTTGAACGCGACGTCGTCGCCGGTGAAGGTCAACGGCGTTCTGTTGACGCCGGAGGCGGGGACGAAGATCGCTGTTGACGCTCGTTTGAGCGCTGACGTCGTGGTGTGGACGGGACCGGTCGACATGTCGATCGGATCGTGGTCGGTGCCGGTCGGCTTCTCGGGGACGTTCGGCGTGCGACGCGATCAGACCGACGAACCCTTCATCCCGAAGTTCCTGAAGGTTCTCGAAGACCAGCAGAAGCTGGAGTTCGCGGGCCAGAACTTCGCGGTCGAGCCGACGTTCAAGCTGTCGGGTGATGACGGCGGCTCGACGAAGCTGGGGCTCAAGCTCGAGCTGCCGGCGATGTTCCGCGGGCTGCCTGGTGGCAAGTACGACAAGGAGGCCAATGGCGGGCTGACGTTCGAGATCAGCCTGACGGCGGCGAACACGAAGGCGCCGCGGCTGGCGGCGAGCGCCGGCATCCAGCGCGCCTATCTGTTTGGCAAGCTGCAGCTCGAGGACATCGGGCTTGCGGTCGACAGCGGGCCGCCGTTGAGCTTTGAGGGCTCGGGCAAGCTCAAGCTCGTGCCGTTCGAGTTCGCCAAGGGCTTGGGCGGCGACGCGAACGTCGAGCTGAAGATCGAGCTGGGCGAGGACGGCGGGCCCTACGGGCTGCGCAAGCTGGCGGTGCAGGCGTCAGATCTCGAGAAGCACCTGGGATACGGGATCTTCTTTCAGCGCCTGGGCGGCGAGATCACGTCGGGCGCCAGCGCCAGCGGGGGCGTGGACTGGTCGCTGTCGGCGAACGCCGGATTGTCGTTCGGGCCCAAGCTGCCGCTCAAGCCGGTCTTCGAAGGGGAGGCTGTGTCGCTGGACGCCGCGCTGAAGCTGAGCTTCGCCGACCAGTTCACGCTCAAGGCCACCGGCGAGGGAAAGATCGTGACGGTGCCGGTGGGCAACAGCGAGTTCGAGTGGACGCCCGCCAAGGGTCGCATCGATCTGAAGGGCGAGCTGAATCTGGACGTCGGTGGCTATGGCTTCAAGGGCGTGATCGAGAACGCGTTCTTCGAGACCGCGCAGGACGCAAAGCCGCGCTACTTCAACGTCGAGGCCAGCAGCCGGCTGCTGCTGGGAGGCAAGCTCGCGCAGCTCGATGGACTCGCCCAGACCGTCCTCTCGGAGCGCGGCTGGGCCGCCTGCTACGGCGACACCGTGCGGGTCGGCGTGGCTTCGCTGTGGACTGCCGGCAAGCCGGAGCTGTTCGCGCGCTCCTGTGACATCGGGCCCTACCGAAGCGCGGGCGTATCGGCCACCCCCGCGCGCGCGGGCGCCGGCGCTGCCGGCACCGGCGTCCGCGCCGCGCAGGCCGCGAACTCCGCCACGTTCACGGTTGCTCCCGGGACGCGCGTGAAGGTGCTCGCGCTGCAAGGTGCGACCGGTGCGCCGCGCGTGCGCCTGAACGGTCCCGGCGGGCAGGTCGTGGACGCCTCCTCGGGCGCGCCGGTGCTCGACCGTCCCGATGCGATCGTCGTGCCCGACGACTCCGACTTCGTGACGCGGATCGTGCTGCGCGACCCGCCCGCCGGCACCTGGAGCATCGAACCGGTCCCCGGCGCCGATGCCCCGATCGGTCTGCAGATCGCCGATCAGCTGCCGGCGGTGCAGATCAGCGCGAGCCAGCAGCGCGCCAGCCGCGGGCGGCGCGAGCTGACCTGGAGGCTCACGCCGATCGACGGCCAAGGCGTCGCCTTCTTCGAGCGCGCCGGCAACACCTTGACGCCGATCGCCACGACCGACCAAGCGAGCGGAACCATCACCTACACACCCGCTGCCGGGAAGCCGACGAGACGCACGATCGAGGCACTTGTCAGCCAGGACGGCATGCCGCGCGCACGCCGGACGTTGCTGACGTACCGCCAGGCGCTTGCGCCGCTGCGCAACGTGCGCGGGATCCACCGCAAGGGCGGCTGGCTGCGCTGGCGCGCCGCCCCCGGCTCACCGACCTACGCGATCTTGCTGCGCACCGCCGACCAGACGACCTACACCCACCGCACACGGCGCACCCGCCTGCGCCTGCCCGCCCGCGCCCGCACCGCCCGTGTGCTCACCCAGATCGTCACGATCACCGCCGACGGACGCACCAGCACCCCCGCCATCCGGCGACTGGCGGCGCAGCGAACGCGCAGCCGCCGCTGACGGTCGCCCAGCGCGGCGCGTAGCCTGGCCGGCATGGACGACCTCGCCCGCCAAGCCAAGCTGTGGCTGCAGAAGTGGCGCTGGAACGAGCGCAACGTCCTGCCGTGGAACCGCGCGCGCATCCACTGGGAGCTCATCGCCGCGAGGCGTTCGCGCGCTGGCCGCCGCACGGCAACGTCCTCGAGGCGCTGCGCGACGGGCGCCTGCAGGTCGGCGCGCACACGGTGTTCGAACCGGACGTCTGGATCACGCTCGGCGACGACGCGACTGTCCGGATCGGCGAGGGGACGTTCCTGAACGTCGCGGTCATGGTCGCCGCGCACGATCGCGTCGAGATCGGCTCGCACTGCATGCTCGCCAACGGCTGCTTCGTGACCGACGCCAACCACCGCTTCGACGACCCCGCCCAGCCGGTCCCGTGGCAGGGCTTCACGACCAAGGGCCCGACACGGATCGGCGACAACGTGTGGCTGGGCACGAACGTGATCGTCACCATCGGCGTGAGGTTGCGGCTCACTCAGGAGACCCCTCTGGGGAGCGGGCCCAACGCAGCACAGCAGGGCGGAGGGTGGCTCCGCCCTGCTGGCTCTGATGCTTCGGCGCTTCGGCCGGGATCGCCGCCCCGACGTTTTGAGGTCTACGAGGCCGGTACCACTGCGCCGCCGCCGAGGACGCCGCTGAGGATCGAGTTGACGAGCCCCATGACGCTGCCGATGATGCCGCCGGCACCAGCGACGGGGGACGTGCCACCGCCGCTCGCGCCGCCGCCGAACAGGCCGCTGAGCAGGCTGGTGATGGTGTCCATGATCGAACCGATGCCGGGGACGGGACCGGTGGCGCCGGCCGTGTCGGCGCCGCCGAGCAGGCCGCCGAGCAGGCCGCCGAAGATGCCGCCGCCCGACCCCGAGGCACCGCCGACGAACGGCAGCGAGCCGAGGACCGAGTCGAGCAGGCCGGTGACCGTGCTCAGCACGCTTGGGATCAGCGTCGTGACCGTGCCCAGCACCTGCGACAGGATGCCGCCGACGGGCGCCTGGACTCCGGCCGGAAGCATCGGAAGGACGCTGGACTGGATGAGCGCCATCGCGCTCTCGATCGCCTGCGTCGCCATCGCGAGGCACTGGGTGACGAGCCCGACGATGGAGCTTGCCAGCGTGCCGCCGTTGATGGCGCTGTCGAGGTTGACGACCTCCGTCGCGTCACCGGCGCCCAGCGCCGTGATGATCGACGCGACGATCGGCTGCGCGCTCGCGGGCAGGCTTGGCAGCAGCGACGTCAGAATCTGGATGATCTGCGCCTTGCCGGCGATCGTGGGCTGAATCGAGCCCGCAATGAGCGACTGCGCCGGGCCGTTGTCGACGAGCCCTGTGAGCGACTCCAGCAGCGTGTCGTACTGCGTGCCGGCGAGCGCCAGCGCCTGCGCCGCGTTCGTGGCGGAGCCGCCGGTGCGGACCTGGTTGGCCATCCGGCGCGAGGTGCGCGAAGCGGCTGCGGTCTGCGAGCGAGCGATCTTCAGCTGACGCTTGGCGACGGTGCTCTGGTTCAGGCGCACGGCGCGCTGCAGGCGCTTGGTGGCCTTCTGCGCCTTTGCGACGTTCTGCTCGACGGCCGCGACGGTGTTCTTCGAGACTGTGCTGTCCTTGGCCGTAGCTGTGGCGGGAATGGCCACGACGGCGGCGAGAGTCGCCATGACGGCGACGGAACGACGGAGCTGAGACATATGGGTTGAGGCCTTTCGGCGACTGGGCGGCCTCTGGGAGGCCCCTGGTTTTGCGCCCCCGCCTCACGACGGGTTTGCCGTTTCGATTGTCTGCTGCCTACCACGGCGGACCGCCATGGTTGTGATGCGGTACTTCTGAAAGATCCTCGACCTGGCACATGAACGCTCACAGTGCGGGCGGCCTACCGGCGCCGGCCCGATCCGAACGTCGCTGCCTCCTTGAGGCCCTATTACCCGGACTTCGACGTGCTCGAGCAGAGCGATCATTGGGACGAGGTCACGCGACGCGTCGTGCTCGCCCGCCTGCAGGCCCCGCCGATCCGCTTCTTCGACGACGCCGAGGCCCGCACGCTGGGCGCCTTCTGCGACACCGTGCTGGCCCAGGACCGCGAACCGCGCGTGCCCGCACTGGCCTTCGTCGACGCCAAGCTTCACGAGGGCCGCCTCGACGGCTACCAGTACGCCGGCATGCCCGGCGACCGCGAGACCTGGCGGCTCGTCGCGCGCGGGCTCGACGAGGCGGCCCGCGAACGTGGCGCGCCTTCCTACGCAGACGCCGACACGGAGACGCAGTTCGCGATCTGCGGGGCGTTCGCCGGCAAGCGGCTGTCGGGCGGCACGTGGGATCAGCTGTCGGTGGCGCACGCCTTCGCCGTCGTGATGCGCGCCGTCCTGGCCGCGTTCTACTCGCACCCCTGGGCCTGGAACGAGATCGGCTTCGGCGGGCCCGCGTACCCGCGCGGGTACATGCGTACCGGCATCGGTCAGAGGGAGCCGTGGGAGAGCGACGACGACTTCCCGCTGGACCCGGTCGCCGACGTGCGCGAGCGGATCGAGGGCCCCGGGTGAGAGGCCCGCGCGACAACGACTCGCGCTTCCTGCTCGACGCACACCGTCGCGGCGTCCCGGGACGCGACCGGATGCGCACCTACCGCGACGACGACGAGGTCGACCTCGCGATCGTCGGCGGCAGCGTGCTCGCCCAGCGCCTGGCGCGCCGCGGCTGGCGGATCGTCGTGCCGGAGGCCGGGCCGTTCTGGGACCCGGACACCGACTGGGTGTCCGACGAGGAGGGCGCGCACCACATCTACTGGAACGCCAACCGGATCGTCGGCGGCGAGGATCCCGTCGAGTTGGGCAAGAACAACTGCGGCCACGGCGTCGACGGCTCGATGGTGCACTTCGCCGGCTACGCCCCGCGCTTTCATCCGTCGGACTTCCAGACGTTCACGCGCGACGGCGTCGGCGCGGACTGGCCGATCGCCTACGCCGATCTCAAGACGCACTACGAGCGCCTCGAGGCCGAGCTGCCCGTGGCCGGCCAGCACTGGCCGTGGGGCGACCCGCACGGCTACCCGCACGGCCCGCAT
>Ga0136633_1001905_pt1 | contig 14920 bp, 10 predicted proteins | sample AntDrymeUQ832206_2_FD_105494 | JGI IMG/M metagenome (GOLD analysis project Ga0136633, IMG submission 105494) | Polar desert sand microbial communities from Dry Valleys, Antarctica - metaG UQ83 (22.06) | ecosystem: Environmental > Terrestrial > Soil > Desert | place: Antarctica: Dry Valley... | reverse complement strand
GTCGGGCTGCTGGCCGCGCTGCGCCACCGCGACCGCACCGGCGAGGGGCAGCTCGTGACGATCGCGCTGTCCGACGTCGCCTTTGCGACCGTCGGCAACCTTGGGCGCATCGCCGAGGTCCAGCTCGAGGGTTGTGGCCAGCCGCGCGACGGCAACTATCTCTACGGCGCCTTCGGTGGCGACTTTCCGACGAGCGACGGGCGCCGCGTGATGGTCGTCGCGCTGACGTCGCGCCAGTGGAAGGCGCTCAAGGAGGCGACGGAGACCGAGGAGCTGTTCTCCGCGATCGAGCAGGCGACGGGTCATGACTTCCGCGGCGAGGCCGGCCGCTACAGGGGCCGCGACCTCATCCGCGAGCTGCTGACGCCGTGGTTCGCCGCGCGCTCGCTCGAGCAGATCCGCGAGACGTTCGCCGGCACGGGCGTGTCCTGGGGGCCCTACCAGACGTTCGGGCAGCTCGTCGCCGAGGACGCGCGCTGCTCGACCGAGAACCCGATGTTCTCCGATGTCGAGCATCCGGTCGGCACATACCTCACCCCCGCGTCGCCGCTGGTCTTCTCGCAGAGCGGACGGCTGCCGGCGCGCCGCTCGCCGAAGCTCGGCGAGCACACCGACGAGATCTTGCGGGAGCTCGACGGTGGTCCGGATGCCTCGGCGCCGCAGACCGGCGCCGCGCCCGCCTCGGCATAGTGCCCGACACCGCGTTCGGCAGCGGAGGAGAAAGGTGCCGGGCCCGATCGGGCCTACACCTATGGCCGGTACGACGCGAAGCGCGTAAGCTCAGGATGACAGTCGGCAGAGGATTCCCAAGCGGCATCCGAACTGACCGAGTGTGCCCAACGTCGTCGCCCCACGACAGGGTGCATCACGAATGACATCAGGCCATGGACCGGCACCGTCATTCGGCTCAGCTCCGCCGGCGACCCTTCAAGGTCGCCGGCGGCGCGCGAGTTCAGGAGGCCAAGCGCTCGCGCGGCTCGACGAGCGCATGCAGGTGCGCGTGCCTGCTGGCCTCGGTGCGGTTCGCCACGCCGAGCCTGCGGTACGTGTTGGAGAGGTGGAACCTCACGGTCGCTCGGTGACCCCACAGGTCGCAGCGTAGGCCGCCGGAGCGACGAGCACGCCACCGCCGCGATCGGCGCCGGAATGCAGGATCAGGTCGGCGGCCTCGTTGCGCGGGCGCACGCCGAGCTTCGAGAAGGCAGACGACGGGTGGCACTTGACGGTGCTCTCGGCGAGATACAGCTCTCCGGCGATCGCCTTGTTGCTCATCCCTGCGACGACCATGGCCAGCACCTGCTTCTCGCGCGTGGTCGCCGTCCGTCAGCACTGCGATCAGCGCTCGAGCGTGCCACGCCCCTTCCGTTGCGGTCCAGGCTCATGAGCTCCCCCGCTCCTGTGGACCCGCGCTACGCGGCGCGCTGAAACCCACGGTCTGCGACATACGTGATCCCTCACTGTGCGTTGGCCCCTTGGTCGCGTTCCACGACCATCAACGGTTCAGATCAGAGGCTCCCACCTTCCTCGTACTTCCACATCGGGGTTACGGGCAAGATCAGGTGCCGAACCGCGCCGTTCATCTGCAAGGTCCACCTATGCGCTTGCGTAGTCCCTGCAGCTCTGGGCTGCCCAACCTCGTGCCGATCATCGGCTGGCATCATTGCAATCACCTCGCCCCCGTCTTCGACAGCGTCGAGGTGATTCTCAACGGGGTGCGCGTGATCGAGGGGTCGGCGTTCGTCGCGGCGCCGACGGCGGGCATGACGCTCGCGCAGCTCGGCGCTCACGTTGTCCGCTTCGACGCGCCCGGCGGCAGCCTGGACTGGAAGCGCTGGCCGCTGACCTCCAGCGGCGACAGCCTGTTCTGGTCGGGCCGGCAGAGGGGCAAGCGCTCGATCGAGATCGACCTGCGCTCCGACGAGGGCCGCGAGCAGCTCTCGCAGCTCATCACGATGCCCGGCGCGGGCAACGGCACAGCCTGATGCCCGCGTGGGACACGGCGACGGGTGGGCGCGCCGTCGTCGGCCTGCTCGCCGCGCTGCGCCACCGCGACCGCACCGGCGAGGGCCAGCTCGTCGAGATCGCGATGTCGGACGTCGCGATCGCGACCGTCGGCAACCTCAGCCGCATCGCCGAGGTCCAGCTCGACGGCCGCGAGCAGCCGCGCGACGGCAACTACCTCTACGGCGCCTTCGGGGGCGACTTCCCGACGAGCGACGGGCGCCGCGTGATGGTCGTCGCGCTGACCGGCCGCCAGTGGAAGGAGCTCAAGGAGGCGACCGGGACCGAGGAGCTGTTCGACAAGGTCTGCGAGGCGACCGGTTACGTTACGACTTCCGCGGCGAGGCCGGGCGCTGCAGGGCCGCGACCTCATCCGCGAGCTGCTGACGCCGTGGTTCGCCGAGCGCACGCTCGACGAGATCCGCTCGCCGCTCGAGGGAACCGGCGTCTCCTGGGGTCCGTACCAGACCTTCAAGCAGCTCGTCGAGGAGGACGCGCGCTGCTCGGAGGCCAACCCGATGTTCTCGCTGGTCGAGCATCCGGTCGGCACGTACCTCACCCCCGCCTCCCCGCTGAACTTCAGCGTGTCGGAGCGGATGCCCGCGAGCCGTCGCCACACCTGGGCGAGCACACCGAGGCGGTCCTCGGCGAGCTCGCCGCGCCCGCGTCGTAGCAGGCGGCGGCGACCTAGAAACGTCTCGCATTTAGCGGGTCCCGGTCGTTCGGCCAGTACGCGCCGGGGGCTTGTGGCCGCAGCATGGCGTCCGGCAGCTTGGATACCCGCGTGGCGTCCGATCAGGCTGGCGTGCCCTCCGGCCGTCGCCCCACGGCCGTTGGGCTGCAGTGCGTGCGCTTCACGAGCGGGCGCCCAGGGCTCGCGCGGCGGCACGGAGTGGACCGCGTCCGCGGGCAGCGGCACCTCCTGCCGGGCGACGAGGTCTACTGCGGTCATACGGCAGTCGGCCGGCAGCCCGCTGAGCTCACGCATCTCCGCGACGGAGATCTGTCCGTGTTCCACGAGTCGATCTTGTCGTTGTTCCAGACCCCGTCGGGTGTGAGCTCTCCGTGGGGCCGACGGCCGCGGGTGGCCGGCCGCGCGGGGAGCCGTGTCGCGAATGTGCTCTACGGCCCTACTTCGGCCTGCGCAACAGGCCGTTCCGCGCCGACGTCGCGCCCTCCGCGCTGCACCGCTGCGGCGCCCACCAAGAAGCGATCGCCAGGTCGCGTACCTCGTCGACGCCGCCGCATTGGGCCTGATCACCGGCGAGGTCGGCTCGGGCAGGACGACCGCCCTGCACGACCTGCCGCAGCTCGCGCAGTGCCGGTGCCGCTGATCACGAACGTCATGGGCGCCACCGAGGAGGAGGTCGCGCGGCCTGTCGGGTCCCGCGTTCCGCAGCGTCGCGCTCGCGCAGGCCGCCGCGAAGCACGAGTTCGCCTTCGTCGTCGTCAACGACCGGTTGGAGGATGCGGTCGAAGAGCTGGTCGAGATCGTCCGCGAGACGACCGCGGGTGCGTAGGCGGTGGCTGTCACGCCTGCGACGGCGTGCGAAGCGCGCCTGGGCTGCGTGCTGCTCAGGCGCCCGCGACTCTGAACGGCAAGACGAGGACGCCCGAGTTCGTCGAGCCGCGAGGGTCGGCGCAATCGGCGCGCATGTTCAGCTTGTGCGTCCCGCCGGCCATGGTCGCGACCGGGACGTTGAGCACCGCCGGCCCGAACGGCCCGAGGCCGACCTTCAGCGGCGTTCCGGGAACGCCGGCGTGGTTGTCCGCGTCGAAGCGGTTGTCGTGGCCGCTGACCGGCAGGTCGGCGGACGTTCCATGCCACACCTGGGCAACTGATGGGCTCCAGTTCGCAGGCACCGAATCGTCGGGCAGCGGCGAGCGAAGGCTCGTCTCGCAGTACCCCGCCCCGCTATACCAGCCCTTGGCGCGTAGGTACGGCTGGCGTGTGACGTCGCCCCTGGGGTTCCCGTTGTTGATGTACGTCTGCCAGTTGGCGGATGCGATCATCCGGTTGCCGTCAGGCTCGTCGACGAAGAACCGGAAGCGGATCTCCTGCAGACCGGAGTTCTGGAAGGCCGACTGCGGCAGGTCGTAGTGAAACCACTTCGTGCACGTTGCATCCGGACACGTCCAGCCGGGATAGTTCTGCTTCTTGATCGTCGTCTCCTGGGTCTTACCCTTCAAGACGATCGAGAGGCCGGGATACTGAGTGGTCAGCTTGGCGGGGTTGTCGTGCAGGACGAGCCTGATGTCGAGCGGGATCGTGTCGCCTTGCATCTGCTCGCGCTCGGGGATGCACGCGCCGACGTGCGCGTGACCAAAGTCAGAGCCCGACTGGCCCGCGGTGGTCCGCCACCAGGATTGCGAGTCCACGAACTGGCGCGTCTCGTTGTACGCGGGTGCCGGCTGGCCGATCGGCGCGCCGATGCACGCTTGTTGCCCGGGCTGCGCCGCGGCAGCGGCTGGTCCGACAGCCGCGAGCAGGACGCCGATCATGAGAATGTGTCGTGTGCGCATGCGTCCCCATCGGCATCCCGGAGCGCGGGTCTGAGGATGCTCGACGGATGTTGGGTCCAGGACACGTCGGATCAAGTGAGATGCCCGGGATGTCGCGAAGGCGAGCTCGCTCAGGTCAGGGTCCTGAATGCGATCGGACCGGGGCCGACGCCGGACGGCCGCGGTGGTGGCCGTGGTCGAGGCCGAGCCGGCGCAGGATCCCGGCGGTGGCATCCTGGACGTGCTCGGCGATCGTCAGCTGGCCCGGTCCGTGCGTCATCGTGACGATCGGGGGTCTGCGTGTCGGCGACGGAAATCGCCGGAGGGGCTGATGGCGAGCGCCCGACCCATGCCTGAACGCCTCCAGGCCGCGATGGGGAACAGACGATCCGCAAAAAGAAGCGGCGACGCGCCACAAAGGGACGAGAAACGGCCAGTAACGGGAAATCAAACTCGGTAACAGGAAGAAAACAACTCGCCGGTGCGTTGCTGGTCCATAAACCTACGTCGGGGCGGCCGGCTTTGCACAGCCGCCGCCCGGGCCGGGTCCCTGAACCTGAAGAAGGGGACACAATGCGAGACCTGTACGAATCGATCACCGATGCGCCGTCCTCCTCGGCGGTCGACCGCTCCCATGCGGACGACCCGGCGAGGACTCTCCATTCGGACGCCGACGTCGTGCCTGACACGGGTCGATTCGTCAGGACCCGCTGGCCGCGACCGTCGCGGATCGATGTCTCGCTCGTCGTGCCGGCGCTCAACGAGGCGCGCAACATCAGCTGGGTGCTGGAGCGCATCCCGGATCTCGTCGATGAGGTGATCCTGGTAGACGGCAGCTCGACCGATGACACGGTGGCGGTGAGCCGCGCGATCCGGCCGGACATCCGGGTGGTGGGGCAGGACCGGCCCGGCAAGGGCGCCGCGCTGCGGGCGGGCTTCGCGGCCGCGCGCGGCGAGGTGATCGTAATGATCGACGCCGACCGCAGCATGGACCCCGAGGAGATCGAGCGCTACGTCGACCAGGTCCGCGCCGGCTACGACCTGGTCAAGGGCTCGCGCTTCATGGACAGCGGCGGAACGGAGGACATGGAGGCGATCAGGCGCTGGGGCAACGGCGTCCTCAACGGCCTCGTCAACGTGCTCTATCGGGCCGACTTCACCGATCTCTGCTACGGGTACGTCGCACTGCGCCGCGATCGCCTGACCGACCTGGCGTTGCGGGCCGACGGCTTCGAGATCGAGACGGAGATCGTCGTACGCGCGCTGCGGGCAGGCCTCAAGGTCACCGAGGTGCCGAGCTTCGAGTCACCGCGCGCCTTCGGCGAGTCGAACCTCAACACCTGGCGCGACGGTCAGCGCGTGCTGCGCACGCTGTTGCGCCACCGCTTTGCGCGCGCCTCGTCGAGCCGCCGCTCCGGCGCGGCGCAGCCGCAGGTCCGCGAGGAGTCGCAGATCTGGGCGGAGCCGCAGGTCGCGCAGGCCTTCGCGGAGTCGCCGGTCTGACATGCAGGGCCTCCCCGCCATGCCGCCGCCAAGGAGGGCACTCGCTGCTGGCAGGGTGGTGCTGGCCGCAGTGCTGACAGCGTTGGCGCTGTCAGCACTCGCGCCCGCTGCCGCGAGCGCCGACGTCGGCGTCCGGGATTTCGGCTTCGGCTCCGCGCCGAGCGCGCCGACCGGGCAGAAGCCGCAGAGCAAGCTGTGGTTCAACGACGGGTTCTGGTGGGGCACCCTCTTCAACTCGTTCACCAAGCGCTACGAGATCTACCGCCTGGATTCGAACGAGACCTGGTCGCCGACCGGGACCTCGGCGGACGTCCGCCCGCGGGCGTGGACCGACAACCTCTGGGACGGCACGCACCTGTACGTCGTGGGCGCCGTCTACGGCACCACCACGGCAGACGGGGCGAATCTCTGGCGTTACCGCTACGACTCCGCCAGCAAGAGCTACTCGCTCGACGCCGGCTATCCGGTGTCCCTGACGAGCACCGGAATGGAGTCGGTCGTACTCGACAAGGACGGCGCCGGCCGGCTCTGGATCACCTACACGCAGGGCCAGAAGGTGTGGCTCGCGCACAGCACGACCAGCGAGGCCGTCTGGACGGCCCCCTACGTGATGCCGGCGCCCGGAGCCAAAACCCTGACGACCGATGACGCGTCCACGATCGTGGCCTACAACGGCCGCGTCGGGGTGATGTGGTCAAACCAGAACGACTCCACGATGTACTGGGCCTCGCACGCCGACGGAGACCCCGACAACGCCTGGACCGCGAACACCGCGATCCAGCAGACAGAGTACGCCGACGACCACATGAACCTGAAGTCGCTCGGCACCGACCCAGCCGGTCAGGTGGTCGGCGTCGTCAAGACCTCGCTCAACGGCCCATCCGACCCGCTGCAGCTGGTGCTCGTGCTGGACAACGCGAACGTCTGGCGCCGCCACACGGTCGCAACGGTGGGTGACGACGCGACCCGCGCGCAGGTGGCGGTCGACAAGGAGCACCGCCAGCTCTACGTGATGTACAGCTCGCCCTGCTGCAGCGGCGGCAACGTCTTTTACAAGCAGACGAGCCTCGACAACGTCGCCTTCCCGTCCGGGCTCGGCACGACGCTGATCCAGAGCTCGCTTGATCCGGCCATCAACAACATCTCGACGACGAAGCAGCCGCTCTCGTCGCAGACGGGCCTGGTGGCGATCGGCGCCGACGACAACTCGCGCCGCTACCTCCACAATCGACTCCCGCTGTCTGTCGGCGACGGCACCCCGCCCGATACGCAGATCAGCTCCGGCCCCGAGGGCACCGTGACCTCGTCGACGGCGACGTTCGCGTTCTCCGCGACCGAGCCGGGCTCGAGCTTCGAGTGCACGCTCGACGGCGGCGCGTACACGGCATGCAGCTCGCCGCGGACCTACACCACCCTGAGCGACAGCTCGCACACGTTCACGGTGCGCGCGACGGACTCCGCCGGCAACGTCGATCCCACACCGGCCGTACGCACATGGACCGTCAGTGCGAGCGCCGCGACGGCAAGCTTCACCGCGACGGCCGACTCCTACGTCTCGGAGGCAAGCCCGGCGACGAACTACGCGACGAGCACGACGCTCACCACCGACCTGGGCACGGGCGCGGTCAAGCGGTCGCATTTCCGCTTCGCCGTCAGCGGCGTCGGCGGTATCGTGATCGGAGCGAAGCTGCGCGCCTGGGTCACCAATTCCAGCACGAACGGGCCGGCCGTCTACGCCACGAGCGCATCCTGGACGGAGTCGGGCATCACCTGGGCCAACAAGCCGGCCCCGCTCGGGTCGCCGAGCGACGACAAGGGGTTGGTGCCGTCCGGAGCCTGGGTGGAGTACGACGTCACACCGCTCGTGACCGGCGACGGGAGCTATGACTTCGTGACCGTCGGGACGTCAACCGATGCGCTCGGCGTCGGCTCCCGCGAGGCTGTCAACAAGCCGCAGCTCGTGCTGATCGTCGATAACGCACCTGAAACGAGCATCACGTCCGGTCCCTCCGCGTCGGTCGGCTCCGGGTCGGCAATGTTCGCGTTCGTGGCCTCGGAGGCCAGCGCGAGCTTCGCTTGCAGCATCGACGGCTCGGCGTACGCGGCCTGCGTCTCGCCGAAGTCGTATACAGGTCTCGCCGACGGCGCGCACAGCTTCGCCGTACGCGCCGTAGACGCCGGGACGGGCACGGTCGACGCTACGCCGGCCACGCGGAGCTGGACAGTCGACACCGTCACCCCCGCGCCGCCGACGATCGACCTTGCCGCCGGGAGCGACACGGGCCGCTCTGACAGCGACGACATCACCGCCGACACGACGCCGGCGTTGACGGGCGCCGCCGAGGCCGGTTCGACCATCGAGCTCAGCGCGGGCGGTGAGCGCCTCGGAAGGGCCAACACGAGTCCCGCCGGCGCCTGGTCGTTCACGACCGAGGCGCTGGCCGACGGCGATCACGTCATCGTCGCCACAGCGCAGGACGCCGCAGGCAACCTCTCGGCGGGCGCTTCGCTCAGGATCACGGTCGACGCCGAGTCGCCGCGCGCGCCGACGATCACGGCGCCGGCGGATGGCGCCCGCGGCGCCTCGACGAGCACGACGGTCAGCGGCACCGCCGAGGCCGCAGCCGATGTTGCCCTGCTCGACGGCGAGCAGCCGGCGGGCAGCGGGACCGCCGACCTCGCCGGCGACTTCGCTGTCGCCCTCTCGGCCCTGAGCGACGGGCCGCACCGCTTCACCGCTCGCGCGACGGACGCCGCCGGCAACCAGTCGGCCGACTCGGCCGCCAGCACGCTGACCGTCGACACGGCCGCGCCGGAGACGACGATCGACGCTGGACCGCCTGATCCGAGCGCCTCGAGCAGCGCGACGTTCACGTTCTCGTCGAGCGAGCCAAGCGCCGCGAGCTTCGAGTGCAAGCTCGACGACGGTGCGTACGCCAGCTGCCAATCGCCGGTAGGCTTCAGCGATCTCGCCGACGGGGCCCACAGCTTCGCCGTGCGCGCGAAGGACGCCGTCGGGAACACCGATCCGAGTCCGGCAAGCAACGGTTGGACGATCGACCGATCGGCGCTTCCCCCGCCGACGATCACCGCGCCGGCCGGCGGCAGCGTGACCAGCCTGCGCACGGTCACGGTCGCCGGGACCGCGCCCGCCGACGCTGGCGTCGAGGTGCTGGAGGGCACGAGCAGTCGCGGAACGGCCACAGCGCAGCCGGATGGGACGTGGAGCGTGAACGTCACCGAGCTGCCCGACGGCGATCACACCTTCACGGCGCGGACGACCGTCGGCGGCGTGTCATCCGGCCTCTCGAACTCACGCACGATCACGGTCGACACGGTTGCCCCTGACACGGGGATCGGCTCCGCGCCGGCGTCGTTGAGCGCGTCCGGCTCGGCCGACTTCGCGTTCAGCTCGCCGGATGGAGGCACGACCTTCGAGTGCAGGCTCGACACCGGCGCCTTCGCGTCGTGCAGCTCGCCGCTGACCTACAGCGGACTTGCGGACGGCGCGCACGACGTCGACGTCCGTGCGATCGACGCCGCCGGCAACGTCGACCCGACACCCGCCTCGCACGGGTGGACGGTCGACACGACGCCGCCGGAGAGTGCGATCGACAGCGGCCCGAGCGGCACCGCCGAGCCGCCGCAGGCGAGCTTCGCGTTCTCCTCGCCCGACAGCGGCGCCAGCTTCCGCTGCCGGCTCGACGGCTCGGCCTTCGCGCCGTGCACGTCACCGATCGACTACACGGGCCTTGCGGCGGGCGGCCACAGCTTCGAGGTCAAGGCCGTCGACGCCGCCGGCAACGACGATCCGACCCCCGCGACCAGGTCCTGGACGGTGCGGACGCTCCTGTTCTCCGACGGCTTCGAGAGCGGCGGTTTCTCCGCCTGGACCCTGACCGAGACGGGTGGCGACGGCACGGCGACGGTCCAGAGCTCGATCGTTCGCAGCGGCGCGTTCTCCGCGCAATTGTCCGCGACCGCGAACATCGGCTCGTACGCGACCGTCCGTAAGACGCTCGCAGCGTCGCAGACCGACCTGTTCGTGAGCGGCGACTTCCGGATCGCTCAGGAAGGCGTGAGCGGCGCCAACGTGCCGCTCCTGCGGCTGTTCGACGCCGCCGGCGTGCGGCTGCTCAACGTCTTCCGCCAAAACCAGGCCGGCGACAAGATCTATGTCGGTCACAGCTCCAACAACGTCCTGACCAGCGGACGGCTCGCGCTGGGGACCTGGGCGCGCTTCGAGATCCACGTCCTCACGGCCGGCTCAGGCGCATCGACGATCGTCCTCACCATGGACGGCGCCGAGATCTACCGCACGGCCACCGCCAGCCTCGGCAGCTCCGGGATCGCGAGGCTGCAGATCGGCAACGACACCAAGAGGCAGACCTTCCGCCTGCAGGCCGACGACGTCGAAGCGAGGATCGAATGATCGCCCGGCCGACGGTGTCGGTCGTCATCTGCGCCTATACCGAGCTGCGGTGGAACGACCTCCTGGCCGCGATCGAGTCCTGCGCGCAGCAGACGGTCGCAGCGCTGGAGACGATCGTGGTCGTCGATCACAACCCGGGGCTGCTGCAGCGCCTGTGCTCGGAGGCGCCGCAGGTAAAGGCGGTCGAGAACGGCGAGGAGCGTGGCCTGTCGGGGGCGCGCAACAGCGGCATCGCCGTGGCGCGCGGCGAGGTCGTCGCGTTCCTCGACGACGACGCCACAGCGGCGCCGGATTGGCTCGAGCAACTGACCGTGCCGTATGCGGACGAGGCGGTGATCGGCGTGGGCGGCTTCGTCGACCCGGTCTGGCCGCGGCGCCAGCGCCCAGCCGCGCTGCCGCCGGAGTTCGACTGGGTGGTCGGCTGCAGCTACCGCGGCCTGCCCGAGACGACCGCTCCCGTGCGGAACATGATCGGGGCGAACATGTCGCTGCGACGGTCGGTGTTCGCCGATGTCGGCGGTTTCCGGAGCGGCATGGGACGGATCGGAACCCGGCCGCTCGGCTGTGAGGAGACCGAGCTGTGCATCCGCGCCCGCCGCTGGTTCCCGGCGGCGGTGATCCTGTTCGAGCCGCGCGCGCGTGTGCGCCACCGGGTCACGCTCGAACGGACCGGCTGGCGCTACTTCCGCTCCCGCTGCTACGCGGAGGGGCTGTCGAAGGCAGCCGTCTCCGACCGCGCGGGCAGCCGCGATGGGCTCGCCAGCGAACGCGCCTACGCGCTTCGGACGCTCCCGTCCGGTGTGCTGCGCGGGCTCGCCGACACGCTGACCCTGCGCGACATCGCGGGCGTCGTGCGGGGATTCGCGATCGTCGCGGGACTGCTGGTGACCGCCACTGGCTATCTGGTCGGAACGCTGGCCGGTGGCCCCGAGCTCGGCGGCGAGTGATGGCCAGCGTCGGCGAGCTCACGGTGATCGTCCCGGTTCGCAACGCCGAGCGCTGGATCGACGACTGCCTCGAGTCGATCGCGTGTTCAGCGCCGGCCGAGATCGTCGTGGTCGACGGTCTCTCGACCGACCGAACGCTCGAGCTTGCCCGGGCGCGCGGCGTGCGCGTGATCTCCGACGAGGGTCGTGGCGTCGCCGCGGCACGGCGGATGGGCGCGGAGGTCGCCGCCACACGCTACGTCGCGCTGATCGACGTCGATGTCGTGCTCCCCGACGGCGCCCTGCAAGACCTGCTCGCCGAGTTCGTCGCCGATGACTACACCGGGCTGCAGGCAGGGCTGCACAGCGTCTCAGGGCCGGGCTACTGGGGACAAGCCCTCGCTCATCACCACCGCTCCGGGCGCAGCAAGGAGTGGTTCGGGCTCGTCGCGACGATCCTCGAGCGCGATGGGCTGCTCGAGCACGGGCTCGACGAGCAATTCCTCTCCGGCGAGGACATCGACCTCCGCTGGCGCCTGCAGCAGGCGGGCGCGAAGATCGGCGTATCGCGCCGGACCGTGGTCGAGCACCGCTTCGACGACACCTGGGAGTTCGCACTCGGCCAGTGGCTCGCCGACGGCCACGGGTTCGGGCGGATGCTCGGAGTCCACGGCGGGCGTTCCTTGATGCTGCTGCTGCTGCCGCTCGCGGCGGCGGTGCGCGGTTGCGTCCTGAGCCTGGTCCGCCTGCAGCCGCGCTGGGTGCCCTACTACATCTGCTTCTGCGTGTTCAACTACGTCGGGATGTTCAGCGAGCTGTTCAAGCGGATCGGACGCCGCAGGCGCCCGGACCCCGCGGAGACGGGGGCATGACAGGGTCGGCTCGCTCGCTGTCGCTGTTCCCCAACTCGCTGGCGCTGATCGGATCGAAGGTCAGCGCCATGGGCCTCGGCTTCCTCTTCTGGGTACTGGCGGCGCGGCTGTTCGACGCCGAGCAGGTCGGCCTCGCCGCCGGCGTCATCGCGGCAATGATGCTGTGCACGCAGATCGCGCTCTTCGGGCTCGGCTCCGCCGTGATCGCGTTGCTCCCCGCCGAGCTGCGAAGCCCGCGGGCGCTGCTCGACTCGGCGTTCTCGCTCGTGACGGTGCTCGCGCTGGTCACCGGTCTCGGCTTTCTCGTCGTGGCCGCGCTGGCGCTCGGCGAGCTGAACGTGATCTCCGGTTCGATCGTCTACGGGCTGCTGTTCGTCGCTGCCACCGTGACCGGCACGCTCGGGATCCTGCTCGACCAGCTGTCCACGTCACTACGGCGCGGCGACCAGGCGCTCGTGCGCGGGATCGCGTTCGGGCTCGCGGCGCTGCTGTCGCTGGCGGCGCTCGCCGGGTCTGGCGCGACAGGCTCGCAGGCGCTGCTCGTGCCGTGGGTGATAGGCGGGGTGGTGGCGCTGGCGATCGGCGTCGTCCAAGTCCGCCGCGCTCTTGCCGGGTACGTGCCCCGGCCGGCCGTGATCCGCTCACGGGCGCGCCGGCTGGTCGGCACGGGCATGCCGAACTTCGCGCTCACGCTGGCGGAGCGGTCGCCCGGCCTGATCCTCCCGATCGTCGTCACCGAGCTGCTCTCGCCAGCCTCGAACGCCGTCTGGTACGCGGCCTGGATGATGGCCTGGGTGGCCTTCATCGTCCCGATCCAGGTCGGCATGACGCTGTTCGCCGAGATCGCGCACGACCCGGGCTCGCTGGCGGCGGCGACGCGCCGTGCGACGCGAGCCGCGCTGCTCGTCGGCGTACCCGTCGCGGCGGCGATCGCACTGCTGGCACATCCGCTGCTGTCGTTGCTCGGAAACGAGTACGCCGACGCGGGCGTGGGCCCGCTGCGGATCCTCGTGCTGGGGCTGATCCCGCTGACCTTCGTGCAGGTCTACTACGCGAGCTGTCGCGGCGTCGGCCGGCTCGGCGAGGCGATCGCCGCCGCCTGGGCCACCGGCCTGATCGGGATCTGCGCGGCGGCGGCCGCGGGGGTTGGCTCCGGACTCGAAGCGATGGCACTCGCCTGGGTTGCGGTCCAGCTCGGCGCTGCTCTGTTCGCCGCCGCGCGGCTGGGCCGCCTGCGAAGGCGGCTCGTCGCGGCGCCCGGGGCGCAGCCGGCCGCGATGGAGGCGCCTGCGCGTTTCGCGACGGGCGCCGCCGCGGGATAGATGATCGCCGGCGGCACCGCGGCCACGATCGTCGTGATCGCGGACCTGCACCTGGCCGCAGGCCGCCACGATCCGTTCTCGTCGGATGCCGCGCTCGTCGCCTTCCTCGACGATCTCGCGACCCGCGCGCGGCGGGGTCGCGCTCCCCGGCTCGTCCTGCTCGGCGACACGCTCGACTTCACGCTCGTCGAGCTGGCGGGGCGACGGCTCGATCCGACGATCGAGGGAGCGCTCGGGAGACTGGAGTGCATCGAAGGCGCACACCGGACCGTCTTTGCAGCCTTGCGGCGCGCTATTCAGGCCGGGGTGGTGGTGCACATCGTCCCGGGGAATCACGATCTGGAGCTCTTCCTCCCGAGCGTGCTGGACCGCTTGCGCGAGCTGCTCGCCGCCGAGCAGAGCACGCTGCAGCTACATCCCTGGTTCATCCACCTGCCGGGAGTGGCGCATCTCGAGCACGGCCAGCAGCACCACGACCTCAACCGCGTTCCGAACCTGCTCCAGACAGGCGCGCGGGCAACGGTGGCCATCCCTGCCGGGACGGTGTACGGCGAGTACCTGCTCGCGCTCACTGACCTCTTCGATCTCGATCTGCCGATCGAAGCAATCTCGGCGCGATCGGTCGGCGCCGCCGCGCGGCAGCATCCGCGGCGGCTCGCGCGGTCGATCGCGCCTACGCTGGCGGCGGCCCGCGCGCTCGCGCGCTGCGAGATCCAAGCGCGCCGCGCCGGCCGGGCGCCCGGCGCGCCCGCACTGCGGGACGCAGGCGACGGCATGCCGCACGAGACGAGGCGCGAGCTCGAGCGCGTATCCGCGTCGACGCCGCTGGGCGCGGTCCGCCGGCTCGCCGGACGTCGCGCCGAGCACTACATGGTCGCGAGAGCGCAGGCCGTCCACGACGTCCTCACGGCCACTGGTCGTGCAGTGCCTTACTACGTCCTCGCGCACACCCACGAGGCCGCCGATCGGCCGCTGACCGGCGATCCGGCCGGGCCGCGCTACATGAACCCCGGCACCTGGTCGCGGTTGGCGGCGGCGGATGCTCCCCGCTGCTGCTACGTCGAGCTTCGGAGCGCAGACGGTGCGCCGAGTGCGCGACTCGGGGCGTGGGGCTAGCTACTTCCCGCGGATAAAGTCGCTGCCCGCGCCAATCGAGCGGCGGCGCCTCATGATTTCGCCAAGCGTTGTGGTTCTACCGTTTTCCGGTGTCTTGGGTTGGGAGACGTCATCAGGCGTTTTTGTAGGGTCGGCGAGAGGCGCCTGGACCGCGCGGCGCGTGCTGGCCCGACTGGTCTGGTTTCCTCCCGCCGCCACCTCGAACCGTGCATGCGGTTCTCCCGCACACGGCTCTCCGACGTTCTT
>Ga0136633_1001903_pt1 | contig 14922 bp, 18 predicted proteins | sample AntDrymeUQ832206_2_FD_105494 | JGI IMG/M metagenome (GOLD analysis project Ga0136633, IMG submission 105494) | Polar desert sand microbial communities from Dry Valleys, Antarctica - metaG UQ83 (22.06) | ecosystem: Environmental > Terrestrial > Soil > Desert | place: Antarctica: Dry Valley... | reverse complement strand
CCGATGATCGCCTCGGTGGTGTCGGCCAGGATCGAGGCCTTGTCGCGACCACCGGTCACCTCCTCGCCCTTGCCCAGCCGCAGCCACTTGCCGAGTTCGAGGCTGCGGGCGACGGCGGCCAGCGCACGGGTGCTCACGACGCTGGCCCGCAACTTGGCCAGCTGCCCCTCCTGCAGGTCAGGGTGCGAGCGGTAGAGCGCGTCGGTGATGACCACCCCGAGCACCGCGTCACCGAGGAACTCGAGCCGCTCGTTGGTCGGCAGCCCGCCATGCTCGTAGGCATACGACCGGTGCGTCAGCGCCCGTTCGAGCAGAGCCGGGTCGATGCCGGTCCCCAGCGTCGCCTCGAGCAAGGTGTACGACGGCACCTGCATCAGAGCCGGGCGACGGCGTAGTCCACGGCAGCACCGACGGTGGTCAGGCCGTCCAGGTCCTCGTCCTCGATGTGGAAGCCGGCTCGCGCCTTCGGGGCCAGCGTCTCCTCCACGATCTCCACGATCTCCACGAGCGCGAGCGAGTCGGCGTTGAGATCGTCAGCGAAGCTCGTCTCGCGGGTCACCGACGCCGGGTCCACCTCCAGCACCGTCACCACCGCGCCCCGGACGACGTCCAGCACCTCCTCCGATGTCATGCCATCGCCTCTCGCTCGTCCTTGAGCGCGCCCAGCACGCCGGAGATCTTCGGGACCAGTCCTTCTTGCACGGCCTGCACCGCAACGCCGATGCAGCTGGCTACCGCACGCGCGCTCGACGCACCATGGCCCACGACGACGACGCCGTCGACTCCGAGCAGTACGGCGCCGCCGAGCACGTCCGGGCTCATGTGCGCGGTGGCCTCGCCGAACGCCGGCAGGAGCTCCTTCGCCGCAGCCTTGCGCTCCGGCGTGGACGTCATCGCCGCGAGCAACACCTCGGTGAGCATTGAAGCGGCACCTTCGAGCCCCTTGACCAGCACGTTGCCGGTGAAGCCGTCGGTGACGATGACGTCAGCGACCCCACCGATCGGCACATCGCGGCCCTCGACGTTGCCGATGAAGCGGATCGGCAGCGCGGACAACCGGTCGTACGCCGCCTTGCGCACCGCGTCGCCCTTGCCGGCCTCCTCGCCGTTGGTCAGCAGCCCCACCCGCGGCTCGGGCAGGCCGAGTCGGATCGCGGCGAAAGCGGAGCCCGCAAGGGCGTACTGCGCCAGCAGGTCTGCCCCGGCATCGGGCGTTGCACCGGCGTCGAGGAAGACCAACGGCCCGTTCTTGGCCGGTACGACGACCGCCAGTGGTGGTCGGCTGACGCCGCGGAGCCGGCCGAGGGTGAACACCGCAGCGGCGAGGGCTGCGCCGGTGGACCCCACCGACACCATCGCGTCTGCCTGACCGTCGCGGACCAGCCGCGCGCAGACCCGCACCGTGGCGTCGCGCTTCTTGCGGATCGCCCGGGCCGGGTCCTCGTCCATCCCGACGACCTCGGTGGCGGCCACGACCTCGAAACGGCCGGCCTGGTCTCGCTCGGCGAGCAGGCGGCTGGCGACGTCGGGGGGACCGACCAGCACGGCCTCGACGTCCGGCGCCTCGTCAGCGACGAGCAGCGCTCCATCGAGCACGGCGGCAGGGGCGTGGTCGCCCCCCATCAGGTCGAGGGCGACTCGGGTCATGCGCGGACTGCAGCCTGCGGGTCGAGACTCAGACCGCGATGACGGAGCGCTTGTCGTAACGACCGCACTCGGGGCAGACGGTGTGCGGCAGCGTCGTGTGCCCGCGGTCGCAGGTGGTCAGCGTGGGGACGGTCGTCTTCCACTGCGAGCGGCGCGCTCGGGTGTTGCTGCGCGACATCTTGCGCTTCGGGACGGCCATTACTTCTCCTCGGTGGTTCGCGTATCCAACAGGTCGTGCAACGCCGACCAGCGGGGGTCGGGCGCGTCGTGCTGATGGTCCTCCGGCAGGTCGTCCAGACGCTCCCCGCACTCGGCGCAGAGCCCTGAGCAGTCTTGCCGGCACAGCGGCGTGAGCGGAAGCGAGAGCACCACCGCGTCGCGCAGAGCCGGCTCCAGATCGAGGAGGTCGCCCTCCATCTGCGCCGTCTCCTCGTCCTCTTCGGTCTCGTCCGTCGTGCTCTCGGGGTAGACGTACAGCTCCTGCAGCCGCACGGTCAGGCTCTCCCTGACCGGCTCCAGGCACCGTCCGCACTCCCCCGCGAGCTGCACGGTGGCGTGACCACTCACCAACACGCCCTCCATGACCGACTCGAGCCTGAGATCCAGGTCGATGTCGGAGCCGGCCGGCACCCCGATGAGCTCGCCCCCCAGGTCGTCGGGCGCGAGGGCGGGAAACTGCACCGGTCGCATCGACCCCGGCCGTCGGCCCAGCTCGCGCGTGTCGAGTACGAGGGGCTGACGGGGGTCGAGGCGGTGCTGCGGCTTCCTGTTCTCGGGCATGACTACCTAGAGGTCGTTGAGACCGTCGGCAAGACTACCTGCGGCGCCCGCGCAGGTCGACTGCGCGGGCTGACCAGCCGATGGACTCAGCCGGGGAAGCTGGCCTGCTCGGCGTCGTCGAACTCACCGAACTCGTTGCGACCGGCCAGCTTCTGCCGCCCACGAGATACCGAGGTGAGCGTCTTGGCGAGCACGATCTCGAAGTTGGCCAGCTTGGCGTCGACGTAGTCGTCGACCTCCGACCGCATCGTCTCGGCCGTGGCCTGCGCCTGGCCGGTGAGCTGGTCGGCGGCCCGCACCGCTTCGGCGTACACCTGGGTGTCCGCGAGCATCTCCCGTCGCTCCTCGTGCGCCTGCTCCACGATCAGCGCAGCCTGCCGCTCACCCTCGGCGACGACGCCGTCGGCGTCGTGCAGCACCGACGTCGCCTCGGACAGGGCTTTCGGCAGCATCGTCCGGGCGTCCGCCAGCAGGGCGAGCAGCTCAGCCCGGTTGACGACGCAGGACGCCGACATCGGCATCGCGCGGGCCGCCTCGACCACGCCGACGATCTCGTCGAGCTTGGCCTGGATCTCGTCCATCGGCACCTGCCTGCGATCAGTCGCTGCGACGGGCGCGCTCGGCCAGCCGACGACCGGCCACCTCCGGCACCAGCGAGGAGATGTCGCCGCCGTACGTCGCGACCTCCTTGACCAGGCTGGAGGACAGGAAGGAGTACAGCGGGTTGGTCGTCATGAACATCGTCTCGACCCCGGCCAGGCCGTGGTTCATCTGCGCCATCTGGAGCTCGTAATCGAAGTCGCTGATGGCGCGCAATCCCTTGACGATGACCTGGATGTCGTGGGCCTTGCAGAAGTCGACGATCAGCCCGTCGAAGGAGTCGACCTTGACGTTGCCGTACTGGGCGGTGACTTCCGTGAGCATCTGGGTGCGCTCCTCGAAGGAGAACATCCGGTTCTTCGAGGCGTTCATGCCGACCGCGACGACGACCTCGTCGTACAGCGCGCTAGCCCGGCCGATGATGTCGAGGTGGCCGAGGGTCACCGGGTCGAAGGACCCGGGGCAGACGGCTCGTCTCATGGTCCGGTCACGCTAGCAGCGGGTCGCGTACCAAAGCGTGGCCTCGCCGTAGGTGCGTGACCGCTCCTCCACCAGGCCGTCCGGCCAGGTCGGACCACCGCCGCGCGTGCGGCGTTCGACCATGACGACGCCGTCCTCGGCCAGCCACGGCAGCAGTTCCACCAGTACGTCGTCGACAGCCACGTCGTACGGCGGGTCGAGCAGCGCGAGGTCATAGCGCGGCTCTGCGACGCCGGCCAGGAACACCTCGACCGTGCTCGGTACGACAAAAGCGTTGTCCAGGCCGAGCTTTTCGATGTTGGTGCGGATCGCAGTCACCGCGGCCGGGTCGTCCTCGACCATCGTCGCGCTGCCCGCACCGCGCGAGAGCGCCTCGAGACCGAGCGCCCCGGAACCGGCGTACAGATCCAGCACCCGGGCCTCGTCCAGGTCGACAAGGCTCTGCAGGCTGGAGAACAGTCCCTCGCGCGCCCGGTCTGCCGTCGGTCGGGTGACGTCGCCGACGGGGACGACCAGCCGTCGCCCTCGCGCTGTCCCAGCGATGATCCGCGTCACTGGGAGCACGGTAGGTCAAGCCTTCTCGAGGTACTCCGCCCGCTCGGCGTCGACGATGTCGCGGACCGCCTGAGCCAGCGCCGGGTGTCGATCGAGGAACGGGTCGCTCTCGACCAGACCGACCGCTTCTTCGCGTGCGGCCAGGATGACGTCCTCGTGCTCGAGCAGATGCAGCAACCGCAGTGATGACCTCGTGCCGGACTGCGAAGCGCCCAGGACATCGCCCTCGCGTCGCTGCTCGAGGTCGACGCGGGACAGCACGAAGCCGTCGTTGGTCGCGGCGACCGCCTCGAGCCGGTCGCGCGCCGGAGTACCGACTTCCGACTCGCTGACCAGCAGGCACAGGCCGCCGTGCTCACCTCGGCCGATCCGCCCCCGCAGCTGGTGCAGCTGCGAGACCCCGAAGCGGTCGGCGTCCATCACGACCATGACCGTCGCGTTAGGGACGTCGACGCCGACCTCGATGACTGTCGTCGCGACCAGCACGTCGATCTGCCCGGCCGCGAACCGGCGCATGACGTCGTCCTTGACGTCAGGGTGCAACCGCCCGTGCAGCACCTCGGTGCGCAAACCCAGCAGCGGTCCCTCGATCAACATCGGAGCCAGGTCCAGGACCGCCACCGCGGGGCGCCGGCCGTCCTCGCCGACGACCGCGTCGTCATCGCCGATTCGCGGACACACGACAAAGGCCTGACGACCTTCCTGCACGTGCTCGCGGACCCGCAGCCAGGCGGCATCCAGCCATTGCGGCTTCTCCGCGACCGGGACCAACGCGGTCTTCACCGGCGACCGACCCTTTGGCAGCTCGGTCAGCGTGGACACCTCGAGGTCGCCGTACACGGTCATGGCGACCGTGCGCGGGATCGGGGTCGCGGTCATGACCAGGACGTGCGGAGGGCTGCCACCCTTGGCCCGAAGCGCATCGCGCTGCTCCACCCCGAAGCGGTGCTGCTCGTCGATGACGACGAGGCCGAGATCAGCGAACGCCACTCCCTCGCTGAGCAGCGCATGCGTGCCGATGACCAGGCCCGCCTCACCGTTGGCCGCTTCAGCCAACGCGGTACGACGGGCGGCCGCTCCCTGCGACCCGGTCAACAGGGCTATCCGGGTCGCGCCGTCCGCAGCGCCCAGCTCACCGGCCTGCGCGAGCGGTCCGAGCAGCTCGCCGATGGTGCGGAAGTGCTGCTGGGCAAGGACTTCCGTGGGGGCAAGCAGCGCCGCCTGACCACCCGCATCGACGACCGCGAGCATCGCGCGCAACGCCACCAGCGTCTTGCCGGACCCGACCTCGCCCTGCAGCAGGCGGTGCATCGGATGCGGCTGCGCGAGCTCACGGTCCAGCAGCTCGCCGGTCTCCCGCTGCCCATCGGTGAGGGTGAAGGGCATGGAGGCATCGAACGCAGCCAGGAGTCCGTCCGGTCGGGCCACCCGGGGCGTGCCCGGGATCAACCTGGCCAGTGCCCGGCGTTGCACCAGCGTCACCTGCAAGGTGAACGCCTCGTCCCAGACGAGTCGCTGCCTGGCCAGGCGTACGGCCGCACGGTCAGCGGGTCGATGCACGCGCTCGAGCGCGTCGGCCAGATCCATCAGTCCGAGCCGGGCCCGCATCACGTCGGGCAGCGGGTCGGCACCCAGCTCCACGGCATCCAGGGCCAGGCCCACGCACCGCTGCAGAACCCAGGTCGACACCTTCCCGGTCGCCGGGTAGATCGGCACCAGGGCGCCGGCGAAGTCCGACGTCAGGACGCCCTCGTCGTCGTCGACGAGCTGGTACTCCGGGTTGGCCAGCTGCACGGACCGGTTGAACACCTCGACCTTGCCGGAGAAGAACGCCTGCCGGCCGGCCCGCAGCTCCTTCTCCGCCCATCTCCGGTTGAAGATCGCCATGGTCATGGTCCGACCGCTGTTGTCGCGAACGGTCACGTCGGTCTTGTGCAGCTTCGGTCGGACTACCCGGGACGTGACCTTGGCGACCTCGGCGAAAACCGTCGCGTGCTCGCCAACCTGCAGGTCAGCGAATCCCGTCAGCTGCCCGCGCTCCTGGTAGCGCCGGGGGTAGTGCCGCAGCAGGTCCCCGACGGTATGCAGGTCGAGCGTCGCGGCTATCGGCTTGGCGGTCTTGTCACCCAGCAGGGAGACCAACCGAGTGTCGAGCTCGACCACTACTCGACGCCGAGAAGGACCGGGTAGTGCGGCTGCCCGCCGTCATAGGCGACGGTCTCGGCGGCCGGGTGGTGCTTCTCGACGTACGACGCGAAGCGCTCCCCGAGCCCGTCGGCTGCCTCGCCACCGGTCACGACCGTGACGAGCTCCCCTCCGCCGGCGAGCATCCGGTCGACCAGCTGATGCGCGACCTCCTCCACGTCTTGTCCGATCAGGACGACGTCGCCCTCGATCAGCCCGAGGATGTCGCCCGGTCGGCACACCCCGGCCATCGTCATGCTCTCCCGCACTGCGGTGGTGACCTCGGCCCAGCGGGTGGAGCCGGCCGCCTCCGCCATCGCGGCGACGTCGTCGGCAAACGGCCGCTCCGCGTCCCACACGGCCAGCGCGGCCAGCCCCTGCACCACCGACCGGGTGCGTACGACGGCGACGGACAGTCCCTCGTCACGAGCGGCCTGAGCTGCTGCGGCGGCGACCCCGACGGTGTTGCCGTCGTTGGGCAGCAGCACCACCTCACCGGCCCCGCTGCGTCGCACCGCATCGAGCAGCTCCGCTGTCGACGGGTTGGCCGTGGGCCCCCCGTCGACGACGACGGCGCCGGCTTGTTCGAACAGCCGGCCGAGGCCGGCTCCCGCGGTCACGGCCACCACACCCCGGCTCGTTCCGCCAGCGGTCGCGGCTGGCCGGGCCGCGATCTCCGCGGCAGTCTGGTCGGCCAGGATCTGATCGGAGAAGCGGGTGATGGTGATGCGGAAGGGCCGGCCGGCGTCAACGCCCGCCTCGACGGCAGCGCCCACGTCGTTGACGTGCACGTGCACGTTGTACAGCCCCCCACTGTGAGGACCGCCGCCCACCACGACCAGGGAGTCGCCGAGTCCGCCCAGGGTCTCCTTGAGGACGTCCACCGCCTCGTCGGTCGCCTCGCGGAGCAGGAACTGCACCTCGTAGGCGAACTCGTCGCTTCCTGCTTCCCGGGCCGAAGTGAGAGCCGAGCGGTCCCGAGGCACGAGCAGCATCGGCGCGGCGGCGGTTGCGGCCTGCCCGGTGACGACCTGCTCGAGCGCCTCCAGCAGCACGCACAGGCCACGGCCTCCGGCGTCGACAACGCCGGCCGCCTTGAGCGCAGGCAGCTGCTCCGGCGTGCGGGCCAAGGCGCTCGCAGCGCCCGCGCTGGCCGCCTTGACCACGGCGTCCAAGCTGGTCGGCCCGAGCTCAGTGGCGGCAGCAGCGGCCTCGCGCGCCACGGTCAGCACCGTGCCCTCCACGGGCGTCGCCACCGCGGCGTAGCCGAGCTCGGCTGCGCGGATGAGGCCGCGCTGCAGGCCGGCCGCATCGGTGGTGCTCTGCTCGGCCAGCACCTCGGCGAGCCCACGCAGCAGCTGGGAGAGGATTACGCCGGAATTGCCGCGGGCCCCCATCAGCGCGCCGTACGCCATTGCCTTGGCGGTCGCGGCCATGTCCGCGGGGGCTGCCTCGACGGCTTCGACCACCGACTGCATCGTGAGCTGGAGGTTGATCCCGGTGTCGCCGTCCGGCACGGGATAGACGTTGAGGTCGTCGATCTCCACCCGCGCGGCCGTGAGGGCGGTGAGCCCGGCCGCGCACCAACGACGTACGGCGTCCGCGTCCAAGCTGCCGAGGGACTGCTGCACGCCTCTCCTCCTGATGGACGAACAGGGAGGTTATCCCGCCTGCTAACCTGCTCAGGTTGTCCGGCGACGCCGGGCACCTTCTCGTGCGTCTTCTTCTAGGAGCTTTTCGTGTCTGCGGTCTGCGACGTCTGTGGCAAGGGGCCGGGCTTCGGCATGTCGGTCAGCCACTCGCACCGCCGGACCCGTCGGCGCTGGAACCCCAACATCCAGACCGTGCGCGCCATGGTCGGCAAGACCCCCAAGAAGCTCGGCGTGTGCACGTCCTGCATCAAGGCCGGCAAGGTCGTCCGCGCCTGAGCGCGCGTCTCAGTCCAGCCGCTTGAGCTCGTCCTTGTACCGCGCGCCGTTCCAGGCGTAGAGCGCCACCGCGGGCTCGAAGGTGCCGTCCGGGACGGCGTCCAGGCGCATCTTCGCCGGAATCCCGAGCGCCATCGCGCGGGCCGGCACCTCCGTCCCGTTGCTGACCACAGCCCCGGCGCCCACCAGCGCGCCGCTGCGGACGACCACGTCGTGCAGCACGACCGAACCCGAGCCCACCAGGCAGTTGTCCTCGATGGTGCAGCCCTCGAGGTGCGCCAGGTGGCCGACGACGCAGTCGCTGCCGATGACGGTGGGCTTGTCGTGCGTGGCGTGCACGATCGAGCCATCCTGGATGGACGTGCGCTCGCCCACCGTGATGGTCCCGTAGTCGCCGCGCAGCACCGCGCTCGGCCACACGGTCGCACCTGCACCGAGGGTGACGGCACCGATGACGGTCGCGTCCGGGTGGACGTAGGCATCCGGGTGGATGTCGGGGACCCGGTCGCCGAGGGCGTAGACGGCCACGCATGCTCCTTGGGGGTTGCGGTTGCCTGCATCGTGGCACCCTGCTCGACATGAGCTTCTGGTGGTGCACGCAGCACAAGACCGTGGAACCCGACAGCGCCTGTCGCGCCGAGCTCCGACTGGGGCCCTACCCGACCGAGGAGGCCGCGCAGAACGCACTGCAGTCCGTCCAGGAACGCAACGAGCGACTCGATGCCGAGGACGCCGCCTGGGAGCAGGGCGACTCCTGACCGGTCAGCGCCATCGCCATGCGTGGTCGACGGGACCGATGCCTGCGCCGAGCGGGAAGCCGGCTGCGATCGCCCCGCTGACGTAGGCCTTGGCCTTGCCGGCGGCGGTCGGTACGTCGTCGTCCAGGGCGAGGTACGACGCGAGCGCGGACGCCAGCGTGCAACCGGTGCCGTGGGTGTGGTGATTGTTGCGCCGTACGCCGTCGAGCACGTGCCGTGCGGTGCCGTCCGTCAGCAGGTCGACGGGCGGACCGGACAGGTGGCCACCCTTGACCAGCACCCATTGCGGCCCGAGCGCGAGCACCTTCTCGGCAGCACGAGGCAGATCGCTCGCCGACGTGACGACGAACCCGGTCAGCTGCTCCACCTCGGCCAGGTTGGGCGTCGCCACGGTGGCGAGCGGCAGCAGCTCGCAGCGCAGCGCGTCCACGGCTTCCGGCTGCAGCAGTGCGTCCCCGTGCTTGCTGACCGCGACCGGGTCAACGACCACCGGCCCACCCCAGGACCTGACGCGGTCGGCTACGGCGTGGACGAGCGCGGCCGACGACAGCATGCCGGTCTTGACCACGTCGACCCCGATGTCGTCGACCACGGCGTCCCATTGACCCAGGACCGCAGCCACCGGCAGGTCCCAGACTCCAGCCACCCCCAGGCTGTTCTGAGCGGTCACCGCGGTGATCACGCTCATCCCATGCACGCCGCAGGCCAGCATCGTCTTCAGGTCGGCCTGAACCCCCGCGCCGCCGCCGGAGTCCGAACCGGCGACAGCCAGCACCCGCTTCACCGGAGGTAGTGGTCCCAGCCCTCGCCCGACTTGATCCGCACCGCGCCACCCACCGTGACGCCCTCACCGATCAGCACCCGGCCGATCACCTTGCAGCCCGCGGGAATCGCGGCTCCGGGCGGCAGCGTGGCCACGAGAGCGTGGTCCTCTCCCCCGGTGAGGAACAGCTCGTCCGCGTCGTCCAGGTCGATCTGCACGCCGCTCGCGCGGGTGATGTGGCGCACGTCGGACAGCAACCCGTCGCTGACATCGCACATCGACGTGGCGCCTGCGATGGCGAGCAGCGGACCGTGCGCGTACGGCGGCGTCGGCCGGCGATGCGCGTCGATCATCGGACCGGTCGACTCGCCCCGCTCGAGCAGCGCGAGCCCGGCAGCGGAATGACCGAGCACCCCCGCGAGCACCACGACGTCGCCCGGACGCGCGCCTGAGCGGGTCACCGGTGGACGGCCCTCGAGGTCACCGAGCGCGGTCACGCTGATCGTCACGACCTCGGACCGGACGACGTCACCGCCGACGATGCAGGCCCCGACGAGCGCTGCTTCGTCACGCAGTCCGTCGGTGAGGTGCAACGCCCAGTCGACCGGGAGGTCGACCGGCGCGCCCAGCCCGATCACCAGCGCGGTCCCACGCGCTCCCATGGCGGCGATGTCGGCCAGGTTGACGGCCGCGGCCTTACGCCCCACGTCGTACGCGCTGGACCAGTCCCGGCGGAAGTGCACGTTCTCGACCAGGACGTCCGTAGAGACCACCACGCGCCCGTCCGGCGCAGCCACGACCGCAGCGTCGTCACCTGGTCCGAGGAGCACGGCATCGGAGGAACCCAGCCGTTCGACGACCCGGGCGATCAGCCCGAACTCGCCCACATCTCTTGCGGTAGCGTCCGCCACGCCCGCCAGCCTTCCAGAAGGGGTCCACCATCGTGGTTCAGGCCTACATCCTCATCCAGACCGAAGTCGGGAAGGCCGCCGCCGTCGCGATCGCCATCGCCGCGCTGGACGGCGTGGCTCAGGCCGAGGACGTCACCGGCCCGTACGACGTGATCGTGCGCGCCGAGGCGAAGAACGTCGACGAGCTCGGCAAGCTCGTCGTCGCGAAGATCCAGGGGGTCGAGGGAATCACGCGCACCCTGACCTGCCCGGTCGTCCACCTCTGAGGACAGCGCTTCTCGCGGTGGCCCTGGCGACGGCGGCCTGCTCATCCGGGTCCACCGCCACCCCCCGGGCCACCGGACCGGTTGATGTACCGGCGCCAACAGCGACGGCGACGGACATCGCCGCGACCTGCACGGCCCTGCTGGCCTCGCTGCCCGACCAGCTCGACCCCGGTGTCGACCGGCGTCCCGTCACCGGGGACAGCGCAAGGACGGCGGCGTGGGGCGACCCGGCCATCACGCTCCAGTGCGGCGTGGAGCCGGCCGACCAGAACCAGACACCGCTGGTGCTGGACGACCTCGCGTTCGTCACCCAACGACGGCCCGGCCGCGTGCTGTGGTCGACGCGAGACCTGGCGGTGACCATCCGGCTGGACATCCCGCGCAGCTACGAGAGCCAGGCCGACGTCGTGCTTCCGCTGGTGCCTGCGCTGAAAACTCTGCCCACTCGACGACCCGGTCGCCCGTGATCAGCGCAGGCCGGTGCCCCGACGAAGCGCCGTCGCGATGAGCCGGTCGACCAGCGCGGCGTAGTCCAGGCCGGTCGCCGCCCACATGCGCGGGAACATCGAGGTGGGGGTGAACCCGGGCATCGTGTTGATCTCGTTGACGGTCAGGGTCCCGTCGGGGCCCACGAAGAAGTCGACCCGCGCGAGGCCGGAGCAGTCGAGGGCCACGAAAGCGCGGCGGGCCAGCTCCTGGAGCTCCTCGGTGACGTCCTCGGGCAGCTCGGCGGGAACGGCCAGCTCGGTCGCCGTGTCGAGGTACTTCGCCTCGAAGTCGTAGAAGTCGTAGTCGCCGACGAGACGGATCTCAGCGGGCACGCTGGCGGCGGGCAGCCCGTCGGTTCCTTCGAGGATGCCGCACTCCACCTCCCGTCCGGCGACCGCGGCTTCGACGAGGACCTTCGGGTCGCAGCGCAGCGCGTCCTGCATGGCGGCTGCGAGCTGGTCCCACTCCGTGACCCGGCTGATCCCGATGCTCGAGCCGCCACGGGCCGGCTTCACGAAGACGGGCAGGCCGAGGTGGCGCACCTCGCGCTCGACAGCAGGCCGGTCGGACTCCCACTGCGCTGCTCGTACGACGACGGCATCGGTGACCGGCAGGCCCGCTGCCGACAGCAGGACGCGCGCCACCGCCTTGTCCATCGCCGCGGCGCTCGCCAGCACCCCGGAGCCGACGTACGGGACTCCGGCCAGCTCCAGCAGGCCCTGGATGGTCCCGTCCTCGCCGTACGGGCCATGCAGGATCGGAAAGACGACGTCAACGGCACCGAGCAACCCCGGGCCGTCCTCGAGCGGGATCAGGCCGCCCACCGTTGGGTCACCGGGCAGCGCGATCGCCGTACCGTCTTTGATTCCGGGAAGGTCTCGGCCGCTGATGGACAGCAGCGCCGGGTCGTCGGGTCCGAGAACCCAGCGCCCCTCGGGGGTGATACCCACCGCGACGACGTCGTAGCGGGACCGGTCCAGCGCAGTCAGCACGCCGGCTGCCGAGACGCAGGAGATGGCGTGCTCGGTGCTGCGCCCGCCGAAGACCACAGCAACCCTGATGCGACTCACCCGGCGACCCTAGTGGTCAGCTCAACGAGACCTGGGTCATGAGTCCGCCGTCCAAGACCACCGAGACACCCGACATGTAGGCGCCCTCCGGCGACGCGATCCAGGCGACCAGGCCGGCCACCTCCTCGGGTTGGGCAAGCCGACCGGCCGGGATGCCGGCCAGCTGCTCGTTGCGCTCCTGCTCGGTCTGCTTTCCCTGGATCGGCGTCTCGATCGCGCCGGGCGCGACGCTGACGACGCGAATGCCGTGCTCCGCGAGCTCTCGGGCCATGACCTTGGTGAGCATGCCGAGGCCGGCCTTGGCGACGCAGTACGCCGCGTAGCCCGGCCGGGGCTGGTGTTCGTGCACGCTCGTGACGTTGACGATGACCCCACCCCCGCGGGTGGCCATGTGTCGCGCTGCGGCAGAGGCGACGAGGAACGAGCCGTCCAAGTCGACCGACAGCTGCTTGCGCCACGTGTCGAGATCGAGGTCGAGGAACGGCGTCTCCTCCTGCAGGCCGGCGTTGTTGACGACGATGTGCAGCCCCCCCAGCCGGCCCACCGCGATGTCCACCATCTCTGCCACGGCGTCGGGATCGGCGACGTCCCCGATGGCCGCGACGGCCGAGCGACCCAGAGCCTTGACCCGCGCCACGGTGTCGGCCACCTCATCCTCGGCCAGACCATTGACGACGACGTCCGCCCCGTCTCGTGCCAGCCGGGCGCAGACCTCCGCCCCGATGCCGCTCCCGGCACCGGTCACCAGCGCGACCTGCCCGTCCAGTGCTGCCATGACCTAGGACCTCCCTCGTAAAATGGCCCAACGCACCGCGCTGGACACAGCGACTCCGACCGCGCCGTAGCGATGTCGCGTTCGCGCGCTGTCGAGCAGGTACATCGCCCGCGCTGCCTCCATGTGGGACCACACCAGGGGCACGTTGCCCAGCCCCTCGCGGCTCTCCGGATCCATCTCCTCCGGCATCAGGGCCGGCAACGCGCGGTCCAGCGCCTCGGCCCGCGCTTCCGCCTCCTCCAGCCGCCCACACGCCGCCAACGCCGACACGACCCACCAGCTGGCCGGCAGAAAGGCGCCCTCGACGCCCTCCAACCCGTCTCCGTCGCCGGGTTCGTAGCGGTAGAGAAAGGGTGCCGCGTCGAGCCGCGCCAGCGTCGCGTCGACGAGCCGGGAACCGCGGGGATCCCGCCGGTCGAACATGTGGAAGATCACGGCCAGCAACGCGCTCGCGTCGGCGGACCGCTCGCCGTCGCCGTAGGCCTGCGGCAGGCCGCCGTCTGCCTGCAAGGCGGCCAGCACCCGGTCACGAGCGGCGCGCCTAGCTCTGACCCACCGACGCCGACGGGTGGTCGGACGCCAGCCGCGCGCGATCCACAACGCACGGTCCAGCGCGATCCAGATGCCGATGTCGGCGCAGACCAGATCGGCCGGGCTGCGCAGCTCCCAGATACCCGACGTGATCCGCTTGAGGTCATCGCGGGCGAGCTCGTCGGCGATGACGCGGACCAGGTCCCACACCTGCGGCTGAAGCGAGCCGCCGCACTGCACGTGCACGGAGACGGCCTCCACGAACAGCCCCAGCGCGTCATACTGCAACTGCGACCTCGCGTCGTTGCCGACGCGGACCGGCAGCGAGCCGGCCCAGCCGGCAACACCGGTGACCTCGCGCTCCTCCGGAACCTCTTCGCCACGGACCGTCGTGAGCGGCCCGCGCGGGAGCTCACCCCCGGTCTGCTGAAGCACGAAGTCCAGGTAGTCCTGAGCCATGTCCCGGCGTCCGAGCAGCGCCGCGACCGACACCGCGAGAGACGCGTCCCGCAGCCAGCTGAAGCGGTAGTCCCACTGACGCCCGTATCCGGGCGCCTCCGGCAGTGACGTGGTGGGTGCGGCGACGACAGCTCCGGTCGAGGCGTAGGTGGACATCCGCAGCACCCGCAGGGCGTCGCGCACGCGTCCAGCGCCGTGTGAGGGCAGTCGCACCTGCCCGATCAGCTCGTCGTCCTCCCGCGTTGCCTCCGCCAGGTCCGCGAGCAATGACGGCACGTCCGCCACCCGCTGCGGGTCGAAGGTGACGACCAGCGCGGCCCACTCGCCCTTGCCGGCCCGCACCCTGGTCACCAGCACACGACCGTCGGCGGTGGACTCGCCACCGAGCACGCGCACGGCCCGCCCGCCAACCCGCCCGCCGACCACATCGGCGTCGTTGTCCCACGCGGACCAAGGCTGGTCGAACCCGCCGAGCGACAGCTCGTGGGTCAGGTCGAGGTCGGCGTCGACGCCTCGTACGAGTCGGATGAGCGAGGAGCCTCGGTCGTCGGCGCAGTGCAAGGCGTCGCGGCACTCGACGCGGCCCTGGGAGCTCCGCAGGACGGTATCCAGGACGGGCCCCGCCGCGCGTCCCGCCGCAGAGGCGAGCCGTACGTCGCACCACCGTGCGCTGGCGCCGCCGGGGTCGAGCAAGGACCACAGCACGGGCGGGTCGTCGAGCTCGGG
>Ga0136633_1001902_pt1 | contig 14924 bp, 15 predicted proteins | sample AntDrymeUQ832206_2_FD_105494 | JGI IMG/M metagenome (GOLD analysis project Ga0136633, IMG submission 105494) | Polar desert sand microbial communities from Dry Valleys, Antarctica - metaG UQ83 (22.06) | ecosystem: Environmental > Terrestrial > Soil > Desert | place: Antarctica: Dry Valley... | reverse complement strand
TCGCCGCCTTCGGTGCCGTGAAGGCCGTGACGAACTTCTTCGCCGGCACCCTGTCGGACCGCTACGGCCGCAAGCCTGTCCTCGTCATCGGCTGGCTCGTCGGGGCGCCGGTGCCGCTGCTGCTGATCTGGGCGCCGACGTGGGGGTGGGTCATCGCCGCCAACGTGCTGCTCGGCATCAACCAAGGGCTCACCTGGTCCACCACCGTGATCATGAAGATCGACCTGGTCGGGCCGGACCGTCGCGGGTTCGCCATGGGCCTCAACGAAGCCGCCGGTTACGGGGCCGTCGCCCTCACCGCGCTGATCACCGGCTACATCGCCCAGAACCACGGCCTGCGCCCCGAACCGTTCTACCTCGGCGTCGCCTTCGCCGGCCTCGGCCTCGGGCTTTCCACGCTGTTCGTGCGCGAAACCCGCGGCCACGCGCAGCTCGAAGCGGCCAACCACGCACCGAGCACTGACGCCGCGAACAATGGTGGGCTCTCGACGGGTGAGGTGTTCGCGCTCACCAGCTTCCGCGAGCAGGCGCTGTCGTCGTGCAGCCAGGCTGGTCTGGTGAACAACCTCAACGACGGGCTCGCGTGGGGGTTGTTCCCGATTCTGTTCGCCGCCGCGGGCCTGTCGGTGGCGCGCATCGGGGTGCTCGCCGCGCTGTACCCGGCGGTGTGGGGACTCGGCCAGCTCGTCACCGGCGCCCTGTCGGACCGAGTCGGGCGGAAGCCTCTCATCGCTGGCGGCATGCTCACGCAGGCCGCCGCCATCGGGTGGATCGCCGCCACCAGCGGCTTCGCCCCGTGGGCGCTCGGCGCGATCGTCCTCGGCGCCGGCACCGCAATGGTGTATCCGACGCTGCTCGCCGCTATCGGCGACGTCGCCCACCCGGCCTGGCGGGCCCGTTCCATCGGTGTCTACCGTCTATGGCGCGACGGTGGCTTTGCCGTCGGGGCACTCACCGCTGGGATCCTCGCTGACGCGTTCTCCCTCGAGGCCGCCATCTGGGCCGTCGCCGCCCTCACCGCGCTGTCCGGTCTCGTGGTTCTGGTCCGCATGTACGAGACCCATCCGCCGAGCGCACGACGGCCGCGAGAGGCTGCGCTCAGCGAGGCGTGACCGGAGCGCCCGTCAACGCGGCGAGGCGAGCGGCGAAGGCCGGACCCGGCGCTGCCGACCCACGCCTGATGCCGGCACAGATCACGTCCTTCGACTCCGCAACATCACCTGCGCCGACGTCCGTCCACGAGTCGAGACCCGATGCGAACCGCAGCGCGCTGGGAGATCGGCGTACTTCTGAGCAGCGACCCTGACAACCGGCGATACTTGCCTCGACACCACAGCAAGGAGATCACGATGGCAGGCATGATCAAGAAGAGCTTCGACAGCCCCGAAGAGGTACGGCCGTTCGAGCAGAACGCCGGGAAGCTCGAGCTCGTCAACCTCGACGGCGGTCCCGTTGGCCGGGCCACCTTCGAGCCCGGATGGAAGTGGTCGAAGCACGTCAAGCCCATCGCCGGGACCGACAGCTGCCAGGCCGCCCATACGGGCTACTTCATCTCCGGGCGCATGAAGATCGTGATGGACGACGGCGAGGAGGCCGAGTTCGGGCCCGGCGACTTCATGGTGTGCCCGCCCGGACACGACGCCTGGATCGTCGGTGACGAAGCCTGCGTGGTCATCGATTGGCAAGGCTTCGCCGACTACGCGAAGCGCTCCTGACACAAGCCCGGCGAGGCTGACCTCCCCGTGCGATCGATGGCTCCGGCGGAGCGCCGCGGTGTAGGGCGACAGGAGTAACCGCTGGAGCCATTGGCGCGGTCCACAGCCGCGGGACCCGCGCATCAGAGGGAAGGGGCAGGGCACGTCGGCGAAGACGTCGGCAACGCGGTCCGGTTATTCGTTTTTGGTGGAGTTCAACGCGGCGCGTCATCCTGATCGGCGAGTCGTGACCAGCGGGCCATGTCAGCGTGCCGGCTCGAGAGTGGTGACGACGCCGGCTGCCTGGTTGCCGACGAAGACGCGGCCGGTCTGATGGTCGATGGTCATGCCCGCTGGCCTAGCGGCCACCACGATTGCGTCGAGGAGGGCACCGGTTCGGGCGTCGAGGACGGCGACCCGGTTGGTGCCGGGCCTGCGGCCAGGATGGTGTTGCGCTGGTTGTCGGCGACGATCCCGTGCGGGGAGGCGCCGACCGGGGCGCGCCAGGCCACCTTGCCGCCGCGGACGGCCACGACCTCGCCGGTGCGTTCCAGGGTGACGTAGAGGGCCGATCGCCAGTCCCCGGCGATCAAGGCGGCACCGCCTGCCTCGAGCAGCTCGACGCTCCCTCCCACGTCTCCCGACCGTACTCCTGGGCCGCCACGCCGGCCGGTCGGTCCTCCGCACACCATCTGTCGGGCTTACCTTGGTTCCAACGTGCCGGGCCGAGTTGGTCGACATCGGAGTCCATGGCCGCGACGCTGGTGCGGCCTACCTGTGGTGAGGCGCCGGGGGGCGAGGAATGACTGGGCCCCAGAGGCGGTGGACTTTCCTGCGTTTGAGGATCGAGCGGCGCCGACTACGCGTCGTGCTGGCGGAGGAGCTCCGCGGTCTCGGGCTTCTCTTGCAGCCCGGCCTCCTGGAAGATCGCGGGCATGTCGGGATCGGAGAGGAGGTTCTTATAGCCCTCCCCGTCCCAGTCGAACACCACCCAGATGCGATCGGCGTCCGTGGGGTCGCGAAAGACCTGCGCACCCTTCGACCCGTGCTGCTTTCGCTTCTCCGCGCCCTTGGTCGAGAAGGTGTTCCAGAAACGATCGAAATCCTCGATCTTCACCGTCGACAGGATCATCTTTCCCCCTTTGTCGAATGCTGGCGCGACTCTCGCAGCAGAGTGAAGATATCGCGCCACTCCCCCGAAGGAAAGGTCGTCCTCTCGCCGTTGGAGTCCACCGCCTTCGAGCGGTCCGCCATCATCGGGCAGAGTTGGTCCGCTGGCCGGTTCGTCCATGCTGGCTACCTTGTTCTCTGGCGACGATGAAGCGTCTACCAATGACCCCGACATCGAGTTGTGGCGGCTAGCAAGGGCGGGCGTCGACAATATTTTCGGGCTGATCGGTGCGGAAGATTGGGTCGTTCCTCGCCATGCATCGAGTGGAGCGACGCATCGAGCAGAAGATCCTCATTTCTCCGGTGGAACGACCGAAATAAGGTGATGGCCCTTACCGCAACTGAGCAGACGTCTGTCCCGCCCACAACCCGGTGGTTGGGCATGGGTCAGTCGGCCGACCCCGACGCACGTGCCGCCGGCAGCGCCGCCGCCGGGCAAGCCCTCACAGGCGACAGCCCCCAGCTCCTCGTGGTCTTCTGCTCGGCCACCTACGACCTCGGCGCCCTCATGGCCGGCATCAACGCCCGGTCGGGCGGGATTCCCCTCATCGGTTGCTCCACCGCCGGCGAGATCGCCACCACCGGTCCCGCCGACGCCAGCGTGGTGGTGTTGGCGCTGGGCGGGGCGGGCTTCTCGGTGTCCACGGGTGTGGGAAAGATCGCAAGCGGTGGCCTCCGGGAGGCCGCTGGCGAAGCCGCTGCCTGCGTCGCCGGGTTGGACGATCGACCCTACAAAGTGCTCCTGCTGCTCAGCGACGGCCTGGGTGGCGATCAGATGGAGGTGGTCCGGGGCGCCTACGAAGTAGTGGGGACGGAGGTCCCCCTCGTCGGCGGCTGCGCCGGCGACGATCTCCGGATGCAGGTCACCCACCAGCTCTTCGGCGACCGGGCGCTCCAGGGCGCGGTGGTCTGCGCGGCGGTGGGCTCGGACGCGCCGATCGGCATCGGCGTCCAGCACGGCTGGCGCAAGGTCGGCGAACCCATGGTGGTCACCGCCAGCGGCGCCAACCGGGTGCATACCCTTGATGACCGGCCCGCCCTCGACGTCTACCTGCAGCGCCTGGGCGCCCCCGCCGACGTGGCCACTGACGCCGCTGCCTTCACCCGCTTCGCCCTGACCCATCCGCTCGGGCTCAGCCGCCGCAGCGGCGAGGAGGTGCGCTTCGTGGCTGAGGCCAACTTCGAGGATCGTTCCCTTGGCTGCAACGCCGAGGTACCCCAGGGAGGCCTGGCGTGGATGATGGAAGGTGACAGCGATTCCGTGCTCGCCGCCACCGACGTAGCCTGCCACGACGCCCTGGCCGCCCTCGGGGGCCAGGCGCCGCTCGGCCTTGTGGCCTTCGACTGCATCGCCCGACGGGGGGTCCTCGGCGAGGAAGGAGTCGTCCGGGAGGTCGACCGCATCGCCAGCCATGCCGGCGGCGCCCCAGTGGCCGGCTTTTACACGTACGGCGAGATTGCCCGGACTCGAGGCATGAGCGGGTTCCACAACCAGACCCTCGTTGTGCTCGCTGTCGGCTGAGCCCATGGCCTTCGCCCCTACTAACACGTCTGCCCAGCAACTCGCCGAGGTCCTGGCTGTGCTCGCAGCCTCCGGCAATGAGAGCGCAGCCGCCCAGCGGGCCATCGAGCGAATCGCCGAGTGCTTCGACGCGGAGGTCGGGGCGCTGGTACGTGACGGCACGGTCGTCGCCACCGTGGGATTCCCCCGAAACAAGGTCCCGAAGGCGGAGCTGGTAGAGACCGCCGAAAGAGGCAGTGGTCGCCTCGCTCTACCCGGCGCCGGCACCGCCACGGTGATCGTCGTTCCTGTCGGCACCGACCCGACCAGCTCCATCGTGCTGGCCCGCTCGGGCGACGAGGGCTTCGGGCCCGAGGAGGTCAGCCTGTTACGGGGCATGGCCCGCGTTCTGGCCCTCGCCCTCGAGATGCTGCGCCTGGTCGACACCGAGCGCTCGCTGCGCCAGAAGGGTGAGCGCCAATCCGATGACAACGCCGCTCTCATCGCCTCCTTGCAGCGAAGCGAGGAGCGAGCCCGCGCCATTCTCCACGCCGCCAACGATGCCTTCATCTCCATGGATGCCGAAGGCAGGATCGTGGCCTGGAACGAACGGGCGGTCCTGACCTTCGGGTGGTCGGAAGCGGAGGCGATCGGCCGGCTGCTATCCGATACCATCATCCCGCCCCAGCACCGCGAGGGCCACCAGCGCGGGCTGGAGCGCTTCCTTGCCACCGGCGAAGGCCCCGCGCTGGACCAGCGCATCGAGATCACGGCCAGTCGCCGGGATGGCAGCGAATTCCCTGTGGAGGTGGCCGTCTGGCCGGTCCGTTCAGACCAGGCCTGGAGCTTCAACGCCTTCGTGCGGGACATTTCCGAGCGCCGCCAGGCCGAAGAGCAACTCCGCAACAACGAGCGACGCCTCGCCGATGCCCAGGAGATCGCCAGACTGGGCAGCTGGGAGCGGGACATCGCCACCGACGCAGTTTCGTTGTCGAATGAGATGCACCGAATCATCGGAGTCGAACAGGGGCGAAGGTGACGTTCGCGGACTTCGTCTCCCGGGTCCACCCAGAGGACCGAAACCTGGTGGAGCGGACGATCAAGGGCGCCCTGGCGAGCCGCCAGCCCTTCGAGCACCACTACCGCCTCGTCCTGCCCGGCGGCGCGGAGCGCGTCCTGCACGGGCGCGGGGAAGTTGTCGTCAACAGCGACGGCCGGGCCGTCATCATGCGGGGGACCAGCCAGGACGTGACCGAGCGCACCAGGGCGGAGGAGGAGCTTCGCCAGGCCAACCGGCGCCTCCAGGAGCTGGCTAGCACCGACGTGCTCACCGGGCTGCCCAACCGGGCCCTGTTCTCCGACCGGCTCGACCAGGCGCTGTCCTTTGCTCGTCGAGAGAACCGGGTGGTGGCCCTGCTGTTCATCGACCTCGACCGGTTCAAGAACGTCAACGACTGCCTGGGCCACCACCATGGCGACGAGCTGCTGATTGAGGTCTCCCGCCGCCTGGTCGGGGTGCTGCGCGACAGCGACACCGTCGCCCGTCTCGGAGGCGACGAGTTCGCTTTCCTCCTGGCCGGGACCACCCCGCCCGAGGAGGCTGCGGCGGTCGCCGAGCGGATCCTGGCGGCCTTGCGTCACAGCTTCGTCAGCGCTGGCGTGGAGCTCTTCGTCAGCGCCAGCGTCGGCATCGCCTTGTGGCCGGAGGACTGCAACTCCAAGGCCGAACTCCTCCAGCACGCCGACGTGGCCATGTACCGGGCCAAGGCAGCGGGCGGAGATCGCTTCGAGATGTTCCAGCCGGCCATGACCGTGGCCGCCCGGGAGCGTCTCAGCGTCGAGAACGACCTGCGACGAGCGATCGTGCGCGGTGAGTTCTTCCTGCGTTACCACCCCGTCGTCAATCTGGTCAGCGGCGAGATCAGTGCCGTCGAGGCGCTCGTGCGTTGGCAGCATCCATCGAGGGGCGAGGTCCTGCCCGCCGAGTTCATCTCTCTCGCCGAGGACACCGCCCTCATCGTGCCCATCGGGGCCTGGGTGCTCGCCGAGGCGTGCCGCCAGGCCGCCCGATGGCGCGATGAACTCGGCGGCCGAGCACCGCAGCGAGTCGCAGTGAACGTCTCGCCATGCCAGCTCGCCCATCCTGGTTTCGTGGAGTTCGTGAGCGGCGTCTTGGCCGACACCGGGACCTCCCCCGCCGAGCTGGAGCTGGAGGTCACCGAGAGCACGCTCGTCGCCGACTCTGGCAAGGCGGTGGCCGCACTGCGCTCGCTGCGCCGGTTGGGCGTGGGAGTTGCCATCGACGACTTCGGGACTGGGTACTCGTCGCTCGCGTACCTGCGGCGGTTCCCGGTGGACCGCCTGAAGCTCGACATGTCCTTCATCGCCGGGATCGGGAACGCCGACGAGTCGACCGGGACAGGTAGTGGCGACGCCTTGGTGGCGGCTGCCATCAGCTTGGCGCACGCCTTGGGAGTAGAGGCGGTCGCCGAAGGAGTGGAGACAAAGGACCAGCTTCGGGCGCTTCGCGCCTTTGGCTGCGAGCACGGACAGGGGTACTTCTGGACGGTACCGCTGCGAGCGGCCGAGCTGACCGACTGGTTGGCTGACGTGGAAGGTGCCGAGATGTCGTACACCCGAGACAGTCACCCGCAGGTGATCGAAACCAGGTCGTGAGAGACGCTATTGGGGTCGACAGCCGGCGACCCTCGTAGGACAATCGTCCAGCATCACCGCTCGTCCACCCCCGGTGCCACAACAACACCGCGTTTGTCGCACTCGTTCGACGCCTGCCTCGCCAGAAGGCTTGATCGAGCACGAGACGCAGACATGTGTCATGGTGACGCCCGTCCTACCGCGACTCCGCTCCTCGGTAGGCAAGAAAGGGGGCGTCATGCGGGTTCGGCCGGCGGTGACAATCGTTCTCGCGCTTGCAGCTTCGGCGTGGTCCTCGGCGGGACCGGCGCTGGCGCAGTCCGTATCCGACGTGGGGGGCGAGGTGCGGATCTCGGACGTCGAGTTCGTGGCGCGGACGTTCGAGGGCCCAGCCGCCACAATCGATCCGAGGGACGAGAGGTTCGTCTTCGTGGCCGCCGCCGATCTTCTCTCGAACCGCTGCCACCTCTACCGCTCGACCGACGGCGGTGACAAGTTCTCCGAGCTCGAGGGCCCCGATTTCGGTGCCGCCAGTGACTGCGGGCTGAACAAGGGCGGCATCCCCCAGAACCTGCGGATGAAGCTGGCCTTCGATCCCGAGGGTGTCCTCTACTGGGCGGTCGCCGTCGCCGATCCCGCCCAGGGCGGTGCCCGGGCCGTGGTGCTGGCGCGCTCCAGCGACCGAGGCGCAACGTGGACGAACACCACAGTGGCGCCCGCTCAGGAGCCACCCACGCCCGCCGATGCGGTGGCCAACTTCGTGCCGGACCTGTACATATCGCCGTTCGGGAGCGCGCCACGGACGGTCTGGGTCTCGTGGCGACGCTCGTACACGGAAGCGTCGGAGAAGACCACGGAGGGCTGGGCGGCGAAGTCCACCGACGGCGGCGCGACCTTCGGGTCTGAACGGCGGGCCATCGAGAAGAACCCCGGCTTCGACGCCCCACGCGTCGTCCAGGACGCCAAGGGCACGGTCTACTGGTTCCAGCGGGAGCGTCCGGCGAGCGGCGAGGAGGGAGACCCGCCGAAGCCGTCGGCGTTGCTCATGGCCCGCTCCACGGACGGCGGCGAGACATGGACCCAGAGCGACGTCGGCCAGGCCGACGTGGTGATGGAGGAACCCCTCGCCGCCGTGTCACCGGCGGGCGACGCGCTCTATTTGGCATGGGCCGACGGGCGCAACGGCGACCTCGACGTCTTCTTCAGCCGGTCGACCGACGGCGGCGATTCGTGGAGCAAGCCGCTGCGGGTGAACGACGACGCTGCCGCGGACAAGCGCACCCAGAAGTGGCCGCGCATGAGCGTCGCCCCCAACGGCCGCATCGACCTGGCCTGGTACGACTACCGCAACGCCGGCAAGAAGACGCCGGCCGACGACGTGGAGTTCTACCTGGGCGACACCAACGACGTGTACGTGACGTCGTCCGACGACGGGGGACGCACGTTCGGCCCGAACGTGCGCATGACCAGTTCCGCCATCGACCGTAAGCTGGGCACCTACAACGTGCAGTACTTCGTCGAGGTCCCGCCGGCGCTGGCCTCGGGCAACAAGGGGGCATTCGTCGCCTGGTCCGACACCCAACTCGGGAACGCCGATACAGGCGCGCAGGACATCTTCGGGGCTGTGGCGGCCGTCGACGACGGGGGGTCGGTGGCCCCGAAGATCGCGATTGGGGCGGAGGTCGTGCTGATCCTGGCCGGCGTCGCGCTGCTGGCGGCCACCGTCCGTGCGCGGCGTGGGCGCCAGCCGTCCCTTCCCGCCGGGGCGGCATCGTGAGAGAATCCATACCGGAGATCGCCCGGCCGATGCCGGGCGGGATGGGGAGGTCGTGATGATCGCCAGGGGCAAAATTTCCGCGTTCTTCGCCGTGGCGACGGCCCTCGTGGTCGTCGGCGGCATGGTCGCCTTCGCCTGCACCAACCTGGCCACCCTCGACCCCAGCTCCACCAGTGGGCCGGGGGGCTCCAACGTCACATTGACGGGCACGTCCTTCGCTGTCGCCACCGAAGGCGCCGCAGCCAGCCCGGTGTCCATCCGTTGGAGCAAGCTGGACGGTCCGGTCCTGGCCGAGTTGACCCCTGACGCTCAAGGGGCCATCGCCGGCAGCATCGTCGTCCCGAAGGCTGACGCCGGCCACTACGTCCTCTTGGCGACCCAGCTCGACGAGAAGGGCGACCCCCAGTTCGGCACGCCCGCCCGGGCACCGTTCGAGATCGTCGGTCCCAGCGGCAAAGCCACGCCGCCGCCCGGCGCCGATGCAGTGTCCTCGTCATCGGACTCCGGCTCCGCCGCGCTGGTCGTCGCGCTCGGCGCCGTGGCCCTCGGAGTGTTCGCCCTGGGGTTCGTGGCGTTCGTCCAGGAGCGACGCCGGTCGACCTCGCCCGAGGCCCAGAGGGTCCCCCACTCCTGATCGGACGGTGCACCCGTCACCAGCGGAGGAGGCGTCGATGCCGCTTCAGAGAATGTTCCGTCTGATGGTTCCAGCGCTCCTCGCGCTCGCCATCTTGCCGGCATGCGGCGGTGACGACGACAAGGAGACGGCCTCGGGTCCGACGTCGTCGGCATTGGCAGATCGCCTGACTGAGCTGTCCGGTGCCGGCGTCTTCGTGGGGGGCGTCGCCATGACCACCAACCTGGTCGCGATCCACTTTGACCGCAGCGACAAGCACCTCGCCGTCGCGCCCGGCGACGTAGCGCCAGCGGCCGCCCGTGGTGGCGTCCCAGTCGAGGATCTTGGTCTCCATCCCGTTCGGACCGACCCAGCGGGCAAACAGCTCGGGATCAATGTGGGCCCGCATCAGCTGCGTCGGCGTGGCGTCGAAGTCGCGGGTCATGCGGATGATGGGCAGGTTCGGATCGGCTCCGATCGAGACCTGGTAGCGGCTGCCGGCGTTCATGACGCTGCTCCTTGCTGTCAGTATCGGTGTTGGGTCCGTTGTTCGTCGTCCCCCATATCCGCGAGGACGGCGTCCAGGCGCTCGTAGCGCTCCTGGGCCTGTCGGCGGTATCGCTCGATCCACTTCGTCAGCAGGTCGAAGACGTCCGCCTCGAGATGACACGGCCGGCGCTGGGCGTCCCTGCGCTGGCTGACCAGGCCGGCGTGGATGAGAACCTTGATGTGCTTGGACACCGCCTGGACGGAGACGTCGTAGGGTTCGGCAAGCTCTCCGACGGTGGCGTCGCCCACGGCGAGGCGTGCCACCATGTCGCGCCTCGTCGGATCGGCAAGGGCGGCGAAGACTCGGGACAAATGCTCGTCGACCACGGACGGCTCCTTGCTCAACCTCTTCGTTGTAAAACGAACCTAACCCCCCGGGCCCCGGCCTTATCAACCCTCTGGTTGTGGATGGGTCCACCCCGCTGGAAAAGTTGGGCCGTTGGCGAGGAGCTTCGAAACGAGCCTTCCAGCATGTTCCCGAGGGCCGTTCGGGGACGCCGAACGCGCGTTCCATACGCGCCTGGCATCCGGGTGAGCCGCGCCGAGATCAGGCGCGTAGCAAGCGCCCTCAAGCCGGCGTTATACGCAGAATCGGTGTCAAGCGCTTCTTTCGCGATCGGGGACGCCCTGCGAGACTTGCCACATCGGTTGCGGACCGGGCGTCGACCTCGTCGGGTTGGGGAGCGGACGTTCAATTGGCGTCGACCGGTCGGCCCGCGACGTGCCGCCTCGTCATCGGGTGAACATGAAGTGGGTGACGCCGGCGGGCGTCGAGACCGCCTCCACGTCGTACTGCTGCTCCAACGCCTCCAGGCCGTCCCACAGCCGAACACCGCCGCCGAGCAGGATCGGCACCTGCACGACGTGCAGGTGGTCGACGAGACCCGCGGCGAGGAACGCGCGCATCATGGTCGGGCCCCCGCCGATGCGGACGTCCTGGCCGGCGGCTGCGACCCGCGCCACCTCGAGTGCATCCGCTGGCGCGGCGTCGAGGAAGTGGAACGTCGTACCACCCTCCATCTCCAGCGACGGGCGCGGACGGTGGGTCAGGACGTACGTCGGCGTGTGGAACGGCGGGTTGTCGCCCCACCACCCGCGCCACGGAGCTCTGGTCATCGTGCACGGCATGCTCGTAGCCGCCGTGGCCGGGCGCTACAGCCAGGTCCTCCCCCTGCCTTCTTGGGACCGCCGCTCCCTTACCCCACACGCCCCGCTCGCTCTGCTTCTGCCTGCCGCTTCGGTTTTCGTCCTTCTAGCGCTCGTGGGAGCCGTCGTCGTTGCACTCAGCCGGCTGCAGCCGGTTATGGCATTCCTCCGATCGTCCCGGTTCTTGGTCGCCGGCCGCGTGGTGCTCATCGCCGTCGGCCTGGCCGCGATCCCGAGCTTCGCCTCGGCGCTCGTTGATATTGCGGGGCGGGTTGCCTTTGGGTGAGTGGCTGTAAATATTGACCGCTCCGGACCCACCATTCTTTGGGTGTTCCGGCTGGGGCCCGCTACTTACGTTCTTCTCGGCGCTCCCGTGACCGCGTCAGCGGGCGTTTGTCGCCAAACGGATGAAGTCGGCGACACCAGTGGCACGGAGCCTTCACGCACGCTGCCTGCCCGCGGCGCGGCAAGGGCGTGGTGGCCCGAGGTGCTTACATGACCGGCGTGGTCCCGCCGGCTCCATTCGAGAATCCCGCTGTGGTCGCCGCCGCATACCTGGGTGTGCGTCCAGGGCCGCGCCCAGCGGGGATGGACGACCGGTACATACGTGAGCCCTTCCTCGACCTCAGCCAATGCCTCGTCCCAGTCGGTCCTCGGGCGACCTGGGCCGCGCCCAACATCGACAAGCACCTCCGTGCCCTCGGCGTGCCGGCAGGAGCGGTCGACGCGGCCAAGACCTGGATCGATGACCTCGACCACCGCGGCGGGCTTCTCTTCCCGAACGTGTTTCGCCGGCCTCACGACATAGCCAAGTTTTCTGAACTCTTCGTAACCGACGGCTTGGCGGTCCTGGGCGTGGCACTGGCCGCGGATCAGGTCGACCGGTTCCTGGACGAGCAGGATGCAGAGATCGGTCAGGAGGGTGGGATCGCGGCGATGCTCAGGGCGAGGGCACCGCTCACTCGCGGGTTCCGGGCGCTCGGGTACGAGCCAGTTGCCGTCCACCACGGTGGGCTCAGCTGTTCGTGGACGTGCAACTCGCTCCAGGAAGAGGTGGCCGCCGCCACCGGCATCGTCCCCAACGAGCACGGCTTTATTGATACAGCCGAGCAGGCCGACGCAGTGATGACTTACCTAGCCGATCCTGCCATGGCCAAAGAGGACGGGATCTGGCGGGCCTGGCTGATCGTCCGGTACGACGCCCTACCCTGGGTCTTCAAAAGTGCTTCCTCCCGACAGGTTGGTAGCGCGACGATCGCACCGCCTACCCCAGCGATTGGTGGACCACCCTGGCCCGGTGGGAGGCGCTCTCCGCACACCACCCTCCTCGGCGAAGGAGGGGCGGCGAAGTCCGTCTCGCGATGATACGTCCACCTCGACGGTCCCATCCCGGGCCGCGGGAGATGAACACCGTCGATCACGTGTCAAGGACGGTGGCGCATCGCCGCCCTGGCCGCGTTGGCGCCGCACGCACCGTGCACCCCACCACCGGGGTGGGCCGACGCCGAAGCCAGGTAGAGCCCGCCGATCGGCGTGTTGGGGCCCGCCAGGCCCGGCACCGGTCGAAACACCAGCTGCTGGTGCAGCTGGGCCGTGCCGGCGTTGATGGAGCCGCCGAGCAGATTGGCGTCGGCCTCCTCGAGGTCGGCCGGTCCGAAGACGTGCCGACCCACGACCAGGTCTCGAAACCCCGGCGCGCGGCACTCGACCACTTCCTCCATACCCCGAACGACCTTGGCCACCTGGTCGCTCTCGAGACCCGCCTTCGTCCGCCGGACGTTGGGCACGTGGGTGTAGGCCCAGGCTGTCTCGGTGCCGGCGGGGGAACGGGTCGTGTCGGCCCGGCTCATCTGACCGAAGAGTACGAACGGCGAGCGGGGGAGGTCGCCGGCCGAGAGGTCAGAAGCGAAGCGGGTGAGGTGGTCCATTCCCTCGCCCAGATGCAGCGTTCCGGCCTGCCGGGCGACGGGATCCGTCCAGGCGATCGGCGCCCGCAGGGCCCAGTCCACCTTGACCGTGCCGTGGTCGAGCTCGAAGCGGTCGAGCTCGGCGCGGAAGCGAGCGGGCAGATGCTCCGTCCCCACCAGGTCGAGGTAGAGCGTGGGCGCGACCACGTCCGCCAGCACCACTCCGGCGGAGACTTCCTCACCCGACGCGAGCCGAATGCCCGTCACCCTCCCGTTGCGCACCAGGACCCGCTCGACCCGCGCTCCGCACCGCAGGTGCGCACCGCGGCTCTCGAGCCGACGCACGAGCGCGTCGGTCAGGCACCCCGCGCCACCCTCCGGCACGGGCATCCCGACGGTCTGGGCCAGCATCGCCAGCATCCAGCCGTAGAACCCGCCCAGCGTCGAGTCGGGCGAGAGATCGGTATGGAGCGTGTTGCCGGCGAGCAGCATCGCCGCGCCCTCCCCGTCGAAGCGTTCCGCGGCGAGCCTCCGAACGGGCAACAGGGTGGTGCGGACCAGATCCATGACCGTCCGAGGACGGCGCAGCCGCCCCAGCAGCCGCAGCGCCGGTGCGATGGGCGGGAACGGAGACAGCAAGGCCTCCATCAGGGGTTCGCTGACCGCCAACCAGTCGCCGAGCAGCCGGCGCCAGGCGTCACCGTCACCACGGGCGAACCCATCGACGGACTCTGCGGTGGCGTCGACGTCGAGTGAGATGGCAGCGGCTCGGCCATCGGCGAACACGTGCGCAAGAGGGACCGACGACCGCCGCCAGCGCAAGCCGTGACTCTCGAGGTCCAGTGCCTCGAAGGCGGGCGACACGGCCGCCAGTGGGTAGAACGCGCTGAACAGGTCATGTCTGTAGCCCGGAATGGTGACCTCCCCCGACTTGACCGCACCCCCGGGCTCGGCCTGGGCCTCGAGCACCACCACCTCGCGACCGGCATCGGCGAGGAGGTTCGCGGCGACCAGCCCGTTGGGCCCGGCGCCGATTACCACCACGTCGACCCGGCTCACCGCTGAACCCGACCCCGCTGGGTTGCGCTCACGCGGTTGACGCGCGTCGCTCGGCGAAGGCTTTCAACTGCCGCAACGACTCTGCGTTGCGGGCGTGGATCACGGGATCGGTCAACTGGTGGGGGATGTGCTTGGCCGGTCCCGCCACGACGCCTTCCTCCATCACGACCGTCGCGCGTCCGTCGTCGCCCTCGGTAAGCGAGATGTCCACTAGAACGACGCCGAGGGGCCGGACGCGGGCGCGTAGAACGAGGCGGGAACGCGGCTCGCACCGGTCGATCGTGGTGGTGTCGTCGATGGTCGCCGGCCCGACACCCACCGTGTGGTGCATGAGCGAGCCCGCCTCCGGCCACTCGCCCTCCACGTGTCGGATGGCCTTGCAGCCGACGAGCCAGTTCGGATAGGTGTGCACGTCGGCCAGTGTCGCCCAGACGTCATCCACGGCGGCTTCAAAGATCGCTTCGCAACGGTCCATCGAGAATGAGATCCCCGACGATCCTGCAGCCACCCGTCAGGTCGCCTCCGCCCGCATCCAGTCGCCGGGCCAGTTCGTCGGTCATGCGGACGCCGCCACTGCACGTGACTCATCGAGCGTCCCTACCCCGATCTCGGCAGGCTGACCCTCCGTCGATCCGGGCCGCGGGCGCTGTCGCCGTGGGCCATCAACAGGTTCGGCCCGAAGCTCACGAGCCCCGCGGCCGGTATTGGACGGCCTTGAGGACCGCAGTGAAAAAAGGGGTCTTCTGCTCCATCCGTGGGTGATCGGGTAGCCGATCAGGTGTTTCAGTCCTGGCCATGGAGTCATGACGAGCGACGGCTGGATGGGACATCGAACGTGGAACACCGCCCGCGG
>Ga0136633_1001901_pt1 | contig 14934 bp, 15 predicted proteins | sample AntDrymeUQ832206_2_FD_105494 | JGI IMG/M metagenome (GOLD analysis project Ga0136633, IMG submission 105494) | Polar desert sand microbial communities from Dry Valleys, Antarctica - metaG UQ83 (22.06) | ecosystem: Environmental > Terrestrial > Soil > Desert | place: Antarctica: Dry Valley... | reverse complement strand
GTGGCCGACGACCTGCCGGCCGGACTCCCCCGCAACTACCTGCGCCCCTGCCTGCTCCTGCTGCTGGCGGAGGGGACGGCGCACGGCTACGAGCTGCTCGACCAGGTCGGTGCGCTCGGCCTGGACCGGGTCGACCCGGGAGGGCTCTACCGCTGCCTGCGGGCCATGGACGAGGAGGGGCTGGTCCGCTCCACGTGGGAGCCGTCCGCGACCGGCCCGGCCCGGCGCACCTACGAGCTGACCGACGAGGGTCGTGAGTGGCTGCACGTCGTGGCGGGCTCGCTGAACGAGCTGGCCCGCTCCCTGGCCGTCTACCGGCGGCGCTACCAGCGGGTGGCCGGACGGCTCGAGCAGCTGCGTTGAGGCTGGCACTCGCGGGCAAGGGCGGGGCAGGCAAGACGACCATCAGCGCGACACTGGCACGGATCGCGGCCCGCGCTGGCACGTCGGTCGTGGCCATCGACGCGGATGCCAACCCCAACCTCGGCATCGCGCTGGGGGTGTCGCCCGCCGACGCGGCGGCGGTCCGGCCGGTGCCGCCTTCTCTGGTGTCGCGTCGGATCGGCGGAGCGGGTCTGACCGAGCCTGTCGACGAGGTGCTCCAGCGCCACGCCGTCCTCGGTCCCGACGGCGTACGCCTGGTCGGGATGGGCGCGCCCGGGCACGCCGACGAGGGGTGCCTGTGCTCCGCGCACGCCGTCGTGTCGTCGCTGCTCGAAGACCTCGGCTCGCCGCACCGGTTCGTCGTGGTGGACATGGAGGCCTCGCCGGAGCACCTCAGCCGCGGCACGATCCGGCACGTGGACGTGGTCGCCATGGTGGCCGAGCCGTACTACCGGTCGCTCGAGACGGTGCGGCGCATGGCCCTGCTGGTCGCCGAGCTGCCCGTGCAGCGGCTTGCGGTCGTCGCCAACAAGGTCCGGTCAGCCGCTGACGAGACCGCCATCGGTGAGTTCTGCGACCGGCACGACCTCGAGCTGGCCGGCGTCGTGCCGTGGAGCGAGGAGGTCGTGTCCGCCGACCGGAGCCGGGTGCCGGTGATCGAGTGGCCGGCCGCCGCACCGGTCATCGCAGCTGTCGCAGCGCTGCTCCCCACTCTGGTCCCGGACCAGCAGCCTGAGACCCCCGCGCTCTGATCTGTGTCCCACGTCACGATGCGGGGCAGGAAAAATGGGGACATGCCCACGTCCGGCCTCGCGGCCGGCACACTGATCGGAGCACGACATGACCTCTGTCGAGACCCGTCGCCACGGCGGCCGGCCCGCCGAGCACGGCGGCAGCACCGAACCGATGTCCTCGCGCCTGCGCCGCGCTGTCCCGCTGTTCGTCGGCGCCGCCCTCGTCCTGCTGCTCCTGCAGCCGATCGGTGAGCTGCCGAACCGGGGCTGGGTCCCCGTCCTGATCGGACTGTCCTACATCACGTCCGGCTTGCTGTCCGGCCGCCGTGGGGTGCTGCTCGCCCCCGGGATCGTCATTGCGACCTGGGGCATCGCGCCGATGACCGTGGAGTACACCGGCGAGGAGTTCGGCGGCATGTTCTACCTGACCCTCGGCACCGGCCTGCTCATCGCCGCCCTGCTGGCCGAGAAGGGCTGGTCACGCATCACCCCGATGAGCCTGGCCCTGCCCGTCCTGTTCATCGGCGGCACCATGGCGCTCGCGCCCCACGTCGGGGACTCCCTCACGACGATCCTCGCCGTGCTTCTGGTGGCGTGGGGACTGTTCGAGCTGCGCTCGCAGCGGACGCACGAGCCTGTCGCGAGCGGCTCGTACGCGTGACGGCACGTCGTCGACTGATCTTCTTCACGACGGCCGACCCCGCCGTCGATCCCGGGCCGGCCGGACAGGCCTACCACTTCGCCGCCGTCGCCACGCGCACCGGGCTCGACGCCGAGGTGCGACTGGCCGGGGACGCCGTCCGGCTGGCCCGTCCCGACGGCGTCGACCAGAGTCCGGCCGGGCAGGCCCTACGGAGCCGGGCGCTCGAGGACGTACCCTTCCTGGTCTCGCTTTGACCGTCCTGCGTGGGCTCCCGTGCGGTGTCCGAGGAGCAGGTGTCCAGCATCGGCGGCGTGTTGCGCGGCCTCGACGTCATCCTGACGGAGGTGGCTGACGGCCAGGCAGAGATGATCTACCTCGGCTGATCGGGCCTGCCCTCAACCAGGACCGGCGCTCGCTCGGTCTCGGCGTACAGGCATGCGGTCGGGTGATCGCTTCCCGGCCGGACGACCAGCTCCGGCTCCTGCTCCGCGCAGTCCGGCCGGGCCTTCCAGCACCGGGTGCGGAAGCGGCAGCCGGACGGTGGGTCCGTCGGGTCGGGCACGTCACCGGTCACCAGGACCCGGCGGCCACTCCCGCGGTGCGAGGGGTCGGGAACCGGCACCGCGGACAGCAGCGACTGCGTGTACGGGTGGGCGGGCAGTTCGTAGACCTGCTCCCGGGTCCCGGTCTCCACCACCTTGCCGAGGTACATGACGGCCACCCGGTCGCTGAGCTGGCGCACGAGGGCCAGGTCGTGGGCGATGAACAGGTAGGCCAGGCCGAGGTCCCGCTGCAGCCGGCCGAGCAGGTCGACCACCTGCGCCTGGATGGACACGTCCAGGCTGGACACCGGCTCGTCCAGCACCAGCACCTCGGGCGACAGCGCGAGGGCACGGGCGATGCCGATGCGCTGGCGCTGACCCCCGGAGAACTCGTGCGGCAGGCGCTGCGCGCACTCCGGTCCGAGGTTGACCATGTCCAGCAGCTCGTCGACCCGTCGGGGGCCGCCTGCGCTGCGGTAGGTGCCCGAGACCCGCAGCGGCTGGGCCACGATCTCACCGACCGTCATGCGCGGGTTCAGCGAGGCGTACGGGTCCTGGAACACCATGGACAGCGCTCGACGCACGGGGCGCAGCGCACGGCCGCGGGCTGTGGTGATGTCGAGACCCCGGAACAGGACCCGCCCGCCCTGCGGGTCGACCAGGCGCACCAGTGTCCTTGCCAGGGTGGACTTCCCGCAGCCGGACTCCCCCACCAGGCCGAGCGTCTCGGCGCGGGCGAGGGTGAGGCTCACCCCGTCGACCGCGCGCACGACGGCGCGCCCCTGGCCGGGGAAGTGCGTCACGAGGTGGTCGGCCCGCAGCAGTGGCTCGCCGGACGCCACGGCCGGCCGTGGCGGCAGCGGCGTGTGCAGCCGGGGCAGTGCGTCCAGGAGCGTCACCGTGTGCGGATGCGCCGGACGAGCGAACAGCGCCCCCACCGGTGCGCGCTCGACCACCCGGCCGTGCTGCATCACCGTGACCCGGTCGGCGAGCTCGGCGATGACGCCGAGGTCGTGCGTGATGAGCACCGCGGCCGCGCCGACGTCGTCACGAGCGGCGCGGAGCACGTCCAGGATCTGCGCCTGGATGGTCACGTCGAGCGCCGTGGTCGGCTCGTCGGCGACGAGCAGCCGCGGTGCGTTGGCGATCGCCATCGCGATCATGGCGCGCTGCCGCATCCCGCCGGACCACTGGTGCGGGTAGTCGCGCGCACGACGGTCGGGGCGGGCGACACCCACCCGCTCCAGCAGCTCGAGGGACCGCACCCGTGCCGCGGCGGCGCTGAGCCGCCGGTCGTGCACGAGCAGCGCCTCGGCCACCTGGTCCACCACGCGCAAGGACGGGTGGAGTGACGTCATCGGGTCCTGGAACACCATCCCGATCTCGCGACCGCGGATGCCCCGCAGCTCGCGCCGGCCCATGGTGAGCAGGTCGCGACCGTCGAGCAGGACCTGTCCGGTGACCGTGCAGTACGGCGGCGGCGGCAGCAGGCCGAGCGCGGCGAGAAGGGTCACCGTCTTGCCGGAGCCGGACTCGCCGACCACGCCGAGCGTCTCACCGGCCCGCACCTCGAGGTCCACCCCGTCGACCGCCCGTACGGTGCGCTTCCCGGCGTGGAAGTCCACGACCAGGCCTCGCACCGAGAGCAGCGGAGCAGCGCGCACGGCGTCAGCGCCGTCCGGACAGGGCATCCGTGACGGCGTCCCCCAGCAGGTTCAGCCCCAGCACGGCGAGCAGGATCGCCAGGCCGGGGAACAGCGACAGCCACCAGGCCACGCGCAGGAAGCGCTGCGCCTCGCTGGCGAGGGTCCCCCAGCTCGTGACGTTCGGGTCGCCGAGCCCGAGGAAGCCCAGGCTGGCCTCGATGAGGATGACCTGCGCGACCACCAGACCGAGCAGGGCGATGCCCGGAGGCAGCGCGTTGGGCAGGATCTCGCGGAGCAGGATCCGGGTGCGGGACGCGCCCTGGAGTCGGGCCGCCTCGACGAACTCGCGATGCCGCAAGGAGAACACCTCGGCTCGGATCACCCGCGCCAGCAGGGGCCAGGACGTGAGCCCCAGCAGCAGGACGAGGCGGTCCAGTCCAGGCCCGAAGAAGGCGATGACGACCAGGGCGAGGAAGAAGCGGGGCAGCACCTGGAACAGCTCAGTGAGGCGCATGAGGACGTCGTCGACCCACCCGCCGAGATAGCCGGACAGCAGCCCCACGGCGGTGCCGATGACGACCACCAGGACAGCCACGCTCGCCGCGACCAGCAGCGAGGTGCGAGCGCCGTAGACGACGCCGCTGAGCAGGTCCCGGCCCAGCGCGTCCGTGCCCAGCGGGTAGCCGGCCGAGGGTGCCTGCAGCGGCGGGCCGTCCACGGCGAAGGGATCGGTCGGAGCGAGCAGGGGGGCGAGGACACCCACGACGACGAGGACCAGGGTGAGCACGGCGCCGGCAGCCCCACCCGGGGTCCGGACCGCCCGCACGAGCAGTCGCGGACGCCGCAGGCGGTGCGTCGCGCTCGGCGCGACGGCGGCCAGCTCAGCCGTACCGGACACGGGGATCCAGCCAGGCGTAGACGAGGTCGGTCAACAGGTTCGCCATCACGACCGTGACCGCCACCAGCAAGAAGACGCCGAGCACGATCGGGGCGTCCCGGGCCTGCATGGCGGTCACGAGCAGGCGGCCCAGGCCCGGCCAGCCGAAGACCACCTCGACCACGACCGCGCCGGCGACCAGGTGACCGACCCGACCGCCGAGCACGGTGACGACGGGGAGCATGGCCCGTCGCAGGGCATGCCGCAGGACGACGGACCGCTCGCCGACGCCCTTCGCCCGAGCCGTCCGGATGTGGTCGCGGGCCAGCTCGTCGAGCAGCCCGACCCGGGCGAGCCGGGCCACCGCCGCGACCTCCTGGGAGGCCAGCGCAAGCGCCGGCAGCACCAGGTGGTGGCCGACGTCGAGGGCGCGCGCCACCCCCGTGGCCGAGCTGCGGGCGTCGGTCATCCCCTGGACCGGGAACCACCCCGCCCGGAGCGCGAGCAGCAGGATGGCCAGCTGGCCGACCAGGAAGACCGGTGCCGCGTACATCGCCAGCGTGGCGAGCGTCACCGTGACGTCCGGCCAGCGCCGGCGCCGGGTGGCCGTGAAGACGCCGACCGCCACGCCGACGACGGTCGAGAGCAGCAGGGCCGTCCCGGTCAGCAGCAGTGTGGCCGGCAGCCGCTCGGCGATGATCTGCGCCACGGGGCGACCCTGCACGTACGACGTCCCGAGGTCGCCGGACAGCACGTTGCCGGCGTAGACCGCCAGCTGCCTGGGAAGCGACTCGTCGAGGCCGAACTTCTCCCGTACGAAGGCGTAGTACTCGGCGTCGCCGTTCTCACCGGCGAGCGCGAGGACGGGGTCACCGGGCGCCAGGTGGATGAGCAGGAAGCCCACCAGCAGGATCACGGCGGTGGTGGGCAGCAGCTGGAGCACCCGCCGCAGGACGTACCGGCGGGTCACCGGAAGGAACTCAACGGGAGCAGGATGCGGTCTCCGCGAAGTGGCCGGCAGCGGAGAAGCCGGAGCACTGCGTGGTGAAGGCGCGGTTCGCCTCCGTCTCGACGATCCAGAGGTAGGGCAGGTCCTCCACCAGACGCTCCTGCAGCTCCCGGTAGGTGGCGGTGCGGGCCTTCTCGTCCACTGTCGTGCGCGCCTGCTCGAAGAGCTCATCGACCTCGGCGTTGCGGTAGGCCGAGGAGTTCGAGAACGGCACGGGCCCGATGTTCGACGTGACGTACATCCGCTTCACACCGATCTCGGGGTCTGCGCCGTTGCAGTAGCTGATGATGTTGGTGTCGAAATCACGTGCGGTGAAGACCGTGTCGGCGAAGACCGGCGGCTCGAGCGGCGTCAGCGTCACGTCCACGCCGACCTCAGCCAGCTGCGCCCGGAGCAGCTGCGCATAGGGCGCGAACGTCGGGAAGTGCGTGAAGCCGAAGGCCAGCGGGGTTCCGTCAGGGACCCCGGCGACGCCCAGCGCGGTGCGCGTCGCGTCTCCGTCGCGCTGCCAACCGGCCTCGTCGAGCAGCATCTCCGCCGCCGCCCTGTCGAAGGTCGGCAGACCCGCCAGCCCGGGGACATGGGCGAAGCCGATCCCGCTGGAGATCGGCGCCTCCGCGACCTTCCCCTGACCGAACAGCACCCGCTCGACGAACTGCTCACGGTCCAGCGCCGAGCCGACCGCCCGCCGGACCCGGACGTCCTGGAAGATCGGCTTGTCGAGGTTGAAGCTGACCGTCATGATGCAGTTCGACCCGCCCGGGTTGCGCTGGGTGGTCAGGAACTCGACGTCGCCGGACTCCTTCAGCCGCGGCAGGTCCGGCCCAGGTGTGCCGAACAGGAAGTCGACCTCACCGGCCTCCAGCGCGACCACCTGGTTGCCCTTGTCAGGGATGATCCGCATGACCACCTCGTCGAGGTAGGGCAGATCCGGCTTGAAGTAGTCCTCGTTGGCAGCGAAGCGCAGCTCGGAGTCCGGCGTGTAGGACTCCAGGGTGAACGGGCCGGTACCGATCGGCTTGCTGTTCACCGGGTTCTTCTGCACGTCGGTGCCCTCGTAGAGGTGCTTGGGCAGGATCGGCGCCTCGGTGACGTCGAGCTGGAGGAGCAGCGGGGCGTAGGGCCGGCTGAAGCGGAACTCCACCGTGTCCGCGTCCGGCGTCGTGATGGACTCGAGCGCAGCGCCGACGGAGGCCTTCGTCCTCGAGTGCAGCTGCAGCAGCATCTCCTCGAAGGTGAACTTGACGTCCGCCGAGGTGAAGGGCATGCCGTCGTGCCAGGTGACGCCGTCGCGCAGGTCGAACCGGTAGAGCGCGCCGTCCTCCAGGACCTCCCATGACTCGGCCAGCTCAGGAACCGGTTCGAGGTCGGGGGTCAACTCGACCAGGCCGTTGTAGACGAGCTCGGAGGCGGTGTGCGTCCCGCCGCTGGTCGTGATGGCCGGGTTGAGCTGGCCGGGGTCGCTGTCGATGGCCACCGACAGCGTGCCGCCGCGGGTCGGACCGCTCGAGGCCGTCGGGTCGTCGCCGGCCCGGGGCTCGGGGTCCGAGCTGGCACACCCGGCGAGAAGCACCGCGGCCGCGACCAGGACGACAAGACGACGAGCAGGCATCGAGCGCTCCCTCTGCCGAGCCGCCCTACCGGCCGTGCGCCGGTCGGACGAGCGTGCGGGTTCGGCATCCAAGCAGGGCGAATGGGGCAGCTGTAAGTGTTCGCGACACCTACTGTCAGTTCGTGGAACCACGAAGGTCCGGCGCTCGCGGCGCCGGCCGGTCGACTGGACGCCCGCCGTCCGGCAGGCTGGCGTACCGATCACGAGGAGCCCCGTGACCACCTCCCCGCCCGCCCGCTACGACGACCTGCGGGCGCTGTTCCTCAACTGCACGCTCACCCCGACGCCGGGGTTCTCGCACACGCAGGCGCTGATGGACCGCTCGATCGGCCTCATGCGCGACGTCGGCGTGACCGTCGACGTCGTGCGCGCCGTCGACCACGTCCTACCGCCGGGCGTGCAGCCGGACATGACCGCGCACGGCGCGGAGCGCGACGACTGGCCGGCCCTGCAGCAGCGGGTGCTCGACGCCGACGTTCTCGTGCTCGGGACGCCGATCTGGCTGGGCGACAAGTCGTCGGTGTGCACCCGCGTCGTCGAGCGGCTGTACGGCTACAGCGGTGAGACCAACGATGCCGGGCAGTACCTGTACTACGGCCGGGCGGGCGGCGTCGTGGTGACCGGCAACGAGGACGGCGTCAAGCACGTCGCCATGAACGTCCTCTACTCCCTGCAGCACCTCGGGTACGTCGTCCCGCCGCAGGCCGACGCCGGGTGGATCGGCGAGGTGGGGCCGGGCCCGAGCTACGGCGACCGCCTCGACGACGGCACCGTGGCCGGCGCCGACAGCGACTTCACCGAGCGCAACCTCACCTTCATGACCTGGAACCTCCTGCACCTCGCGCGGATGCTCAAGGACGCCGGCGGCCTGCCCGCGTACGGCAACGTCCGCACCGCGTGGGACACCGGCACGAGGTACGGCCTGCACAACCCGGAGTACCGGTAGGCCACAGCTCGGCTGCCGTACGAGAAGCACGCGCCCCCGGCTCGCAATCACAACCGGTCGTCCTGCGTCCGGACAGGTACGCCGATCCCGGGAGCAGCCATGACCTCGCGCACGCCGAAGAACCGACGCCCGCTGGTCGTCGCCGCGGCCGTTCTCGCCGCGGCGCTCGTCGTTGCCGTCGTGACCAGCACCGGCCGGCAGGCCGGTGGCGACGACTCCTCTGTTGCCTTCGACCGGGAGACCGGCGTGCTGGACTTCCGCGCGCAGACCTTCGACGGCGACACGGTCGACTCCGGCGACCTGCGCGGGACGCCCGTCGTCCTGAACTTCTACGCCTCCTGGTGCACCATCTGCGACCGCGAGCTGCCGGACTTCCAGCAGGTGTCGGAGCGGCTCGACGGTTCGGTGCGGGTGATCGGCGTGAACCCGCAGAGCAACGACACCGACGCCGCGCAGGCTGAGATGATCGCCCGCAACGGCGTCACCTACCCGACGCTGCGCGACCCGACGGACGAGCTGCTCCGGCAGTTCAACACCACAGGTGGTCTCCCGACCACGGTGTTCGTCGACGCCGACGGCGTCGTCCGCAAGGTGCACAACGGGCTGCTGACCGAGCAGCTGCTGCTGGACGAGATCTCCGCGTCGTTCGGCATCGGCGCCTGACGTGGTCGACGCCGCTGGTGCTCCGCTGACGGTCGCCATCGCCGTCAGCGCGGCGGCCGGCGCCGTCAGCTTCGCCTCCCCCTGCGTGCTCCCGCTGGTCCCCGGCTACCTCGCCTTCGCCTCCGGGCTGTCCGGCGCGCGCGGCGGCACGCGCGGGCGCGGCGTCGTGCTCGCCGCGAGCGTGCTGTTCGTCCTGGGCTTCGCGGTCTTCTTCACGATCCTGGGCGGGGCCTTCGGCGGGCTCGGCCGCGCGCTCGCCGAGCACCGCCAGCTGGTCGGCGCTCTCGGGGGCGTGCTCGTCCTGGCCATGGGGCTGTTCCTGCTCGGGGTCCTGCGGCCGGCGGTGATGGAGCAGGAGGCACGGGCGCTGTCACTGGTGCGCCGCGGCGGGCTGCTCGGGGCGTTCCCGCTCGGCCTGGTGTTCGCGGCCGGCTGGACGCCGTGCATCGGCCCGACCCTGGCGGCCATCCTCACGCTGACCGCCGCGGACGGCTCGGCCTCCCCGGCCCGTGGCGCCACGTTGGCCTTCGCGTACGCCCTCGGGCTCGGCCTGCCGTTCATTGTCATCGGCGGCCTGCTCGACCGCGGCGTCGGCGCCCTCGCCCGGCTGCGCCGGCACAGCCTGCGGCTCGAGCGCGCCGGCGGCGCCGTCCTCGTCGTCGTCGGGGTCCTGCTCGTGACCGGCCTGTGGGACCGCGTGCTCGTCACCCTGCAGCCCGCCATCTCCGGCTTCACCCCAGCACTGTGAGCGGCGTTCTGCGCCGGCTCGCGCTGCTCGTGGCCCTGGTCGCGGCGCTGTCCGCCTGCGGGTCCGGTGAACCAGGCACGTCCGGGCTCGGCAACGACGCGCCGGCGCGACTGGACGACCTCGGCGAGATCGCCCGCTTGGGGTTGCAGTCCACTGACGGCGAGCCGCTGATCGACCCCGCCGAGCTCATCGACGCGGCCAGCTTCGACGGGATCCCTTCGGTGGAGGACCCTTTGGTCGTGCCAGCCTCCCGTGCCGACGGCCCGCTGTCCGACACCGAGCAGGTGATGCTGGTGGTGAACCGCGGCGTTGCCCGCGCCTACCCGGTGCGGTCGCTGATCCGGCACGAGATCGTGAACGACGTCGTCGGCGGCCTGCCGGTCGCGGTCACCTGGTGCCCGCTGTGCAACACCGGGATCACCTTCGACCGCCGCGTGGACGGACGGGCAGAGGTCTTCGGCGTCAGCGGCGGCCTCTACCGCTCGGCGCTGGTGATGTTCGACCGGCGGACGACGTCGCTGTGGCCGCAACCACTCGGGCAGGCGGTGCTCGGACCGCTGCTGGGCGAGGAGCTGGTGGTCGTGCCGTCCTCGCTCCTGCCGTGGAGCGAGGCGCGGGACGCGCACTCCGGCCTCGAGGTCGTGCTCGGGTCGGAGGACGAGCTACAGGTGAGCCGCAACCCCTACGTCGGGTACGACGTCTCCGATGACCCCTTCCTGTTCCGCGGCGAGACCGACGAGCGGCTGTCGGCCTTCGAACGCGTGGCCGGGGTGAGCTTCGACGGCGTCTCGCAGGCATGGTCGTACGACGTGCTGCGCCGCCGCCGGACGGTAGAGGCGACCGTCGGTCAGCAGCCGGTGGTCGTGCTCTGGGCACCGGGCAGCGCGTCCCCGCTCGAGACCGAGGACGTGCGCGAGGGCCGGGATGTCGGGAGCACCGGCGTGTACGACCCCCGCGTGGACGGGCGGTCGCTGACCTTCCGCGCCTCCGGTCGTACGCAGTTCAGCGACCGAGAGACCGGCAGCCGCTGGAGCCTTGCGGGACTCGCGGTCGAGGGGCCGCTGAAGGGCACGCGGCTGTCCGCGCTGCCGCATCAGGACGCGTTCTGGTTCGCCTGGGCGGCGTTCCAGCCCGACACCTCGCTGGTGCGCGAGTAGCCGCCGGCGCAATCACCCGGACGCCTCGCGCGTCCGGACGCGTAGCCGCCACCTGGGCGGACGACCTCCGGAGGAGACCCATGACCCGCGCCACCACCACGGACAGCAACAGCACCGCCGACGGCTCGCTCGCCCACGACGACGTGAACGCCCGGCGGGCCCGCGGGATCGCCCTGATCATCGGTGCGATCGTCATCGTCGCGCTGATCGAGACCGAGGCGATCCCGTTCTACTGGTTCCCGACGCTGACCGGTCTGACCTACCTGGCCGCCGCCGCGGCGGGACGCAGCCGCGGCACGTTGTGGGGCCCCGGGTTCGTCATCACCAGCGTGGGCTTCGGAGCCGCGCTGTGGCTGCGCGACGGGCGGATGCCGGACAGCTTCCAGTTCTTGGCGCTCGCGGTGATGGCCCTCGGTCTCGGCGGCGTGCTCGCCGCGCTGCTCGGCCAGGTACGCGGCTTCGTGGTCAGCCCGATGAGCGTGGCCCTGCCGGTGCTGCTGTTCGGCGTCTTCGCGCTGCTCGAGCAGCAGATGGTCAGCCCGTTCGCGGGCCAGACGTGGGTGTACGCGGCGCTGCTCGCGGCCTGGGGTGCGTACGAGCTGCGTCCCGCCCGAGGCTGACGTCATCCGGTCCGGTGCAGGGGGTTTCGTGCGCCGGACCGGCGCACGTTCTCGGCCGCTACGGGTGCAGCAGGACCTTGGAGTAGCCGTCCGCGCGGTCGTCGAACTTCTGGTAGGCGTCCGGCGCCTCCTCGAGCGGGATCTCCTTGCTCACGATGAAGCCCGGCTCGGCCTTGCCCGCGATGATCAGGTCGCGCAGCTGGCGGTTGTAGCTCTTCACGTCCGCCTGGCCGGTCCCCATCGTCTGGCCCTTCTCGAAGAACGCCCCGATCTCGAAGAGCAGCTTGCCCTCGGCGGCGTCCTCGTTCGGCGCGCCCGGGTCGGACGGCACGTACAGCCCGACGACCCCCAGCCGCCCTGTCGCCCGCACGGCGTGCACGAGCTGGTTCAGCACGACCGCCGGTGTCTCGTCCTTGCCCTCGCCGGCCTGGGCCTGGTAGCCGACCGCGTCGATGCCCTTGTCGGCGCCGCCGTCCGTCTGCTCCTTGACCGCCTCGATCGGGTCGGTGGCGGTGAAGTCGATCGGGATCGCGCCGAGGTCTTCCGCCAGCTTCAGCCGGCTCTGCACCTTGTCGACCACGAAGATCTTCGAGGCGCCGCGGATCTTCGCGGACAGCGCCGCCATCAGGCCCACCGGGCCGGCGCCGAAGACGACGACCGTCTCGCCGGGCCTGACGTCCGCGAGCTCGGTGGCGTGGTAGCCGGTGGGGAAGACGTCCGCGAGCATGGCGAAGTCGGCCTCGTGCTCCTTGCCCTCGGGCAGCACCAGCGCGTTGAAGTCGGCGAACGGCACCCGCAGGTACTCCGCCTGCCCGCCGCTGTACGGGCCCATCGACACGTAGCCGTACGCGCCTCCGGCGAAGCCGGGGTTCACGGTCAGGCAGAAGCCGGTCTTGTTCGCCAAGCAGTTGCGGCAGTAGCCACAGGCCACGTTGAACGGCAGGACGATGCGGTCGCCCTTCTTGAGCTTGCCGACGCCGGGGCCGACCTCCTGGACGATCCCCATGTTCTCGTGGCCGAAGACGATGCCGGGCTCCGCGCCGGTCCGGCCCTCGTACATGTGCAGGTCCGAGCCGCAGATGGCGCTCGTCGTGATCTGGACGATCGCGTCGGTGGGGTCCTGGATCTTCGGGTCGTCGACGTCCTCGACGGCAACCGTGTAGGGCTCCTTGTAGACGACAGCCTTCATGCTCGGTCTCCTCCGCGTCGAGGACGAGCCGGCGGGACCCGTCGCTGACGCACCCCCTGTCCAGCGGGTCGCATCGCTAACGCCGACAGCAACCTTGGTGTCCTTCTGTGCCGCGAAAGGGTCCGGCAGCAGAGAACGGGGCAGCGTCCCTGCAACCCCTTGCCCCGAACGGATGGAGAGCGACGTGCAGACCCGGACCGCGACCGTTGACGGGACCCCGATCCGCTGGCTGGAGCAGGGCACCGGAACGCCAGTCGTGCTGGTGCACGGCATCCCGACCTCACCTGAACTGTGGCGGCACGTCGTCCCGCTCCTGCCAGACCTGAGGGTGCTCGCGTTCGAGATGACCGGCTACGGCGAGAGCATCCCTGCCGGGAAGGACCGCGACATCTCGGTGGGCGCCCAGGCCGACCGGCTGAACGCCTGGATCGAGCACCTCGACCTCGGGCCGGTGACCCTGGTCGGCCACGACCTGGGCGGCGGTGTCGTGCACATCGCCGCGGTCCGCCGGCCGGACCTGTGCGCCGGGCTGATGATCACGAACGGCATCGGCTACGACTCCTGGCCGATCCCGTCGGTCAAGGCGATGCGGGCCGTCGCTCCGGTGCTGTCCCGGTTGCCGGCAGTGGCGCTGAAGCCCGCCTTCGCGATGCTGCTCGCGCGCGGGCACGACGACGCCTCCGTCGCGAAGGAGTCGCTCGCGATCCACTCCCGGTCCTACGACGAGCACGGCGGTGGTGCAGCGATGGCCCGCCAGGTCACCGCGCTCGACGTGCAGGACACGATCGCGGTGCAGGACCGGCTGCCGGCGCTGAACGTGCCGGCGCGGATCGTGTGGGGCGTCGCAGACCCCTTCCAGAAGCTGGAGTACGGGGAGCGCTTCGCGCGCGATCTCGGCACCACCGTGCGACGCATCGAGGGCGGCAAGCACTTCACTCCGGAGGACCACCCGGACGTCATCGCCGAGGAGATCCGCAGCCTGGCCGCCGAGGTGGCAGCCCGATGACCCTCGAGCTGACCGTCGAGCTGGTGGTGCTTGACGTCAACGAGACGCTGTCGGACCTGTCGCCGCTGCGGACGCGCTTCACGGACAGCGGTGCGCCCGCACACCTGCTCGAGACGTGGTTCGCGGCCACGCTGCGCGACGGCTTCGCGCTGGCCGCGGCCGGTCGGTCGCAGCCGTTCCCGGCGGTCGGTGCCGCCGTCCTGCGCGGTCTGCTGAGCGGTCTGGACCTGAGCCGTCCGCTCGAGGAGGCGGTGTCGCACGTGCTCGACGGGTTCCCCGAGCTCGACGTGCACCCGGACGTGCCGGCCGGCCTGCGCGCGCTCGCCGACGGCGGCCTGCGCGTCGTGACGCTGACCAACGGCTCGCTGTCGCAGTCGAAGGTGCTGCTGGACCGGGCCGGGGTCGCGGACCTGGTCGAGCAGCGGCTGTCCGTCGACGACGCCGGGCGGTGGAAGCCGCACCGGGACGCCTACGCCCACGCGGCGCGCGTCTGCGACGTCCCCCTCGAGCGCTGCGCGATGGTGGCTGTGCACCCCTGGGACCTGATGGGCGCCTCGACCGTCGGCATGACCACCGGCTGGATCGACCGGACCGGCTCGCCGTGGCCGGACGCCTACGGCCGCCCGAACGTCGTCGGCCCGGACCTGCCGGCCGTCGCGGCCGAACTGCTGCGACGGTAGTGCGGGTCAGACGCCGCGGTCGGCTTCGAGCAGCCGCAGCCAGACCTCGCTGACAGTCGGGAAGGCCGGGACCGCGTGCCACAGCGTGTCGATCGGCACCTTCCCGACGACGGCGATGGTCGCGGCGTGCAGCATCTCGCCGACGTTCGGCCCGACGAAGGTGGCGCCGACAACGATGCGCTCCGACTGGTCGATGACCAGCTGCGCACGTCCGTTGGCGCCGAGCAGCGCTCCGCCGGCGACTGAGCCGATCTCGTACGACACCGTCTTCACGTCGATGCCGGCGTCGCGGGCCTGCTGCTCGCTCAGGCCGACCGCCGCGAGCTCGGGGTCGGTGAACATGACCTGGGGCACGGCGGTGTGGTCGGCCCAGGCCGAGCGCTCCTTGCCGGCGATGATGTCGCCGACCAGGCGGGCCTGGTACTTGCCCTGGTGGGTGAGCAGGGCGCGGCCGTTGACGTCGCCGGCGGCGTAGAGC
>Ga0136633_1001900_pt1 | contig 14935 bp, 16 predicted proteins | sample AntDrymeUQ832206_2_FD_105494 | JGI IMG/M metagenome (GOLD analysis project Ga0136633, IMG submission 105494) | Polar desert sand microbial communities from Dry Valleys, Antarctica - metaG UQ83 (22.06) | ecosystem: Environmental > Terrestrial > Soil > Desert | place: Antarctica: Dry Valley... | reverse complement strand
GATGTGTCGCGGTCGAGGCGGTGCACGATCCCCGGACGTTCGGGATCGGGCCCTCCGGTTGCGCCGAGAGTCAGTAGTTGCGGCAGGAGCGTTGTGCTCGTGACACCGCCGGCGGGATGCACCGTGATCCCCGCCGGCTTGTCGAGCACGATGATGTGGTCATCCTCGTACGGGACCGCGATCGTGACGGCCGCAGGCTCGACTGCCGCAACGGCGCCGGCCAACCGGACCTCGACGACCGCGCCGCGCTCGAGCCGATGGCTCTTCTGGCGCTCTTCGCCATCCACACGAACCGCACCCTCGCGCAGCAGCTTCTCGGCGAGCGAGCGCGTGCCTATCTCTCGGCGTGTGGCGAGCGCGCGGTCGAGGCGCGAGCCGGCGTCGGCGTCAGCGACTGTGAAACGGAGAGTCGCCACGCCGACCATGCAGCTGCTGCGGCCTGTCGGCGAGAACCAGCGTGCCGAAGAGGACTGCGACGCCGACGACGATGAACGTGTCGGCGAGATTGAAGGCGGGCCAGGCCTCGAGGTCGAGGAAGTCCGTCACATGTCCGAGCCGGACGCGGTCGGCGAGGTTCGCAATGCTGCCGCCGAGCACGAAGCCGAGTGCCACCGGCAGGACTGGATGGCGACGTGCGGTTCTCGCGAAGAACCAGACCATCCACGCCACGGCGACCGCCGTGACCGCGATCACGATCGTCGTACGGCTCGCGAAGAGGCCGAACGCGATGCCCGAGTTCTGAACGTGATGGAGCGAGAAGGGCCCGACGATGTCGACCGTCTCGCCGACGGCGAGCGTACGAGTGACGACCTGCTTCGTCACCTGATCCGCAACGAACGCCGCACCCGCGACCGCGAGCAGGGCTATCCACTGCGCCTGCCCCGCCCCGAGCGACCGCTCCGCCGCGAGAATCGGGCGGACGGCGTTGGTCGCCGAGCCGAGGCGGACGTCCACAGGCCGCGGCTCCTTGGCCAGCGGCTCGCTCACAGGTTCATCCTTGTTCCTGCGCGCGCTTGTCCTCGACACAGAGCGCCGCCCACGGAACCGCATGCAGGCGCTCGTCGGGAATCTTCTTGCCGCACGCCGTGCACGTTCCGTAGGTCCCCTCCTCGAGCCGACCTAGCGCCGCTTCGATCTCTCCGAGCAGGTGCTCGGCGTTCTCCCCGAGCCCGTCGTCGAGCTCGCGCATGTACGTCTCCGTCGCGCTGTCGGCGATGTGATCGTCGCGGCCGATGGAGAGGTCGCCTGTCTCTTCCTCGAGCGAGCCTTCGTGATTGACGCCCTTGATCGCCGCTTGCAGGCGTACGCGCTCGGACTCGAGCGCGGCGCGAATCTCGTCCAGATCAGGCGCCATTTCACTGCACCGCCGAGATTGGGCGGGCACGAAGGCGCACAAACGGGCTCGGGCCGTCCACGGCGAAAGGATATCCGGCGATCGAGATGAGCCTCGCGCTACCCGGCGAGCCTCCGGAAACCGCTCTCCGGCGCGTTCTCGCCCTGCGGCGCGGGCGCGGCGTCCCCTCTCGGCTCGACATGCTGCTCTTCGAGAGCCTCGAGCGCGCTCCGTAGGTGCGCTCGGATGCGCCGGATCTCCTCTTCCAAGCGTTCCTTTTCCGAGTTTGCGGACCGTGTGACGCGCCTGCCCTCGGCGCGCGCCTCGGAGACGATGAGGTCCGACTCTCGGCGCGCCTGTTCCTTCATGTCCTGCGCGGCGCTCTCGGCCGAGACGAGAGTCGAGCGGAGAAGCGTCTCCAGCTCGCGGTGCTTGGAGGCTTCGGACTCGAGCTCCTCGAGCTGGTCGGCGAGGTCGGCGCGCTCGCGCCAAACCTCCTCGAAACTGTCGGCGATGTCCGTTAGAAGCCGTTCGACGATGCCGCGGCGGTAGCCCCGGAACCACGTACGACGCACCTCGACATGTCTGATCTCTACCGGTGTGAGAGCCATGGGACCTCCTCTAGAGAAGCGCTCCGATCGCGTAGTTCACGAGCTCCTGCGCAAGCAAGAGCACGGCGACAGCCACGATCGGCGAGAGGTCGATCGGGCCGAGCGTCGGTATCCGTCCACGAAAGATCCGCAAGTACGGCGTCACGACTTCGTCCAGGAAGTTCTGGACGGTCGAGAACGTCCGTGAGTACGGCACGCGTACCCACGAGAGCAGGATGTAGATGAAGATCAGCAGGATGTAGATCCCGACGAAGACGCGCACGAACTGCTGCAAAGACGATGCAGTATCGAAAAGCAGCGCAAGTGACGCGTCCGCGCACATCGGACGCGTCTTCGCCGCGGTGCGACGCGTTCCTACGTCAAGCTTGGTTGTAGAAGCCGCCGCGCTCGAGCGCGCGGGCACGCTCTTCCGCCGAGAGCTCGACATTTCGCGGGGTCAGCAGGAACACCTTGTCGGCGACCCGCTGCATGCTCCCGTCGAGCGCATACGTGAGCCCGCTCGCGAAGTCGATAAGCCGCTTCGAGAGGTCGGTATCGGCGTTCTGGAGGTTCAGGATCACCGGGATCTGGGACTTGAAGCGATCCGCGATCTGCTGGGCATCGTTGAAGCTGCGCGGGACGACGAGATGCACCTTTGCCGGAGGCCCGGGATCCACGCGCCGCAGGCGGGTCGGCTGACGCGGCGCGGCGTCGTCTGCAGTCCACTCGTCCTCCGCGGTGCTCGGCAGGCGTCGGACGTTCTGGCGCCCGCGGCGCCGCTGGGTCTCCTCGACCTGCTCGTCCGCCGCGTAACCGTCGTCGTCCCACTCATCGTCCTCGGCGATGCCGAAGTAGATGAGCGTGCGGTTCCAGAGGTCCGAAAAGCCCATGCTCGGCGCGATTCTAGTGCCGCGGGACGTCGCTGCTGGAAGCGCGGAACAGGACTTCGCCGATTCGGACGAGCGTCGCCCCCTCCTCCACGGCGACCCGGTAGTCCTGAGAGGTGCCCATGCTGAGCGCCGGGAGGTCGAGCTCCTGTGCAAGCTGGCGCAGCCGCCGGAAATGCGGGCGGGACTGTTCGGGATCCGCCGTGAGTGGGGGCATCGTCATCAGGCCGCGTACCAGCGGGTAGCGCTCCACGAGCTCGGCGACGTCGCTGGGCCCGACGCCCGACTTCGACTCCTCTCCGGTGAGGTTCACCTCGAGCAGCGCGGAGGTTTCGAGGCGTCGTGCAGCGGAGTCCGACGCAAGCGAGTGAACCAGCTCGCAGATCGGGTTGACGACCTTCACCTTGTTCGACTGAAGGTGGCCGATGAAGTGCCAGCGAAATACGTCTCCGTAACGGTCGTGCTTCGCCAGGAGATCTTGCGCGCGGTTCTCTCCCACCACCTCCACGCCAGCTTCCGCAAGTGCGCCCATGTCTTCCAGCGACACGTACTTGGTCGCCGCCACGACCGTGACTCCGTCGCCCACCTCCTCGCGGATGCGCTGGTAGCGCTCGGCGATCTCCGAAGCAGAGGCGACGGTCACGGCTCGTCAGGTGCCGGATCGGCCGCGATCAGCTCGCGCGCGGCTTCGAGCTCGGACTCGCGCCCGGCGAGCTCGCCGTTCAGCTTCCGCCGGCGAAGCTCTCCAAGCACCTCCCCTACCCGCGGCGACTCGGACAGGCCGAGGCTTGCAAGCTCGGCTCCGCCGATGTCGAGCCGGATGTCCCGCAGGCGCGTGAAGTACTCGCGGAGCTGCGAGCGATCCTCGTGCGCGAGTGCGAGGAGCGGCGCGTCCGGGGCATAGGCATCCGCGAGTGCCACGACGTGCGCGGCATCGAGGTCGTCGCTTCGGAGTCGCTCAACGATGAGAGGTGCCACTCGGATCGCACCCGCGATGCGATCGGCGTCGCGGCGGCGCAGCTTGAGCCGCCGCAACCAGTCGTACGCCTCGTCGGAAGTGAGCTCGCGGGCGATGGCAGCTATGCCTATGCGCCAGTCGGGAACATCGACGCCCAGCTCGTCGCGGAGTGTGTGAGCACGCGTGAACAGCTCGGCACCGGCCGCGTCCGCGCGCAGGTGCGGATGAACCGCACGGTCGACACCGAGCTCACCGAGCCGGACGATCCCACCCGGCGCACCGGGATCCTCGAGCAGCGCGACGAGCTCGTCGCGAAGCCGTGCCGACGAGAGGTCGCCGACGAGCCCCATCTCGATCGTGCCGCGCGCGAGTCGTGCCGAGTGCTCGTCCAGACGGAGCCCGTACCGCGCTTCGTACCGAATCGCACGAAAGATTCGTGTCGGGTCGTCGATGAACGAGAGGTTGTGGAGGACGCGTAGCAGGCGCGCGTCGAGATCCTCGCGACCGCGGAATGGGTCGACGAGGCGGCCGAAGTCGGCCGGTTTGAGCGAGACCGCCATTGCGTTGAGCGTGAAGTCGCGGCGGAAGAGATCCTCGCGTATGCCCGCGCGCTCGACGGTCGGGAGCGCGCCCGGCGAGTCGTAGAACTCCGTGCGCGTCGTGACGACGTCGACACGCTCGCCGTTGCCGTACTGAACGACCGCGGTGCCGAACTTCGCGTGCGGCGTCACACGGCCTCCGAGAGCGGCGGCGAGATCGCGCGCGAGACCGATCGCGTCCCCTTCGACCGCGATGTCGACATCGAAGTTCTGCTCGCCGAGCAGGAGATCGCGCACCGTGCCCCCGACGAGGTAGATGCCCTCGGACCGGTCTCCGAGCGAGGCGATGGCGTCGAACACCGCTTGCAGCCGCTCGACGTCGCCGAGTTCGGCAACCAGGCTCACTGCGTCGACGCGGGGGTCGGGCTCGAAGCCCTCGATGGCACGCAAGAGGTCGGAGCGCGAGACGACTCCCACGAGCTGTTCGTCGTGGAGGACCGCGACGCGGCCATCCCCGGCTGCCGTCACCTGCGACTGGAGCTCCGTCAAGGTTGTGTCGGGGGTCACCGTCTGCACGCGACCGCTCATGATTCCGCGCACCGGAGCGTGCGCTAGCTCGTGACCGATTGCCTTGTCCAGATCCTCGCGGCTGACAGCACCGACTACCCGGCCTTCGTCGGTCACGAAAACCCCGCTCTGGCCGTGTCGCTGGCAGAGGATCATGGCGTCGCGAACGGTCTCATCCGGGCCGATCGTTCGCGCGGGGGCCGACATCACATCGCGTGCGCGGCGCGGCTCGATGCCGGCGCCTGCCAACGCGGCGAGCACGTTCGCGCGTGCGGTGTCCAGCCCGCCTCGAACGATCGCCGATGCAGCGCCGGCATGTCCTCCGCCGCCGAGCGCCGCCGCGAGCGCGGACGCATCGAGCCGGTCGCTCCGGCTACGGACGACGATGAACACCCTCTCGTCCATCTCCACGAGCACGACGAGCGCGTGCGCGTCCGTCAGGCCGACGATCTTGTGCGCGAGGTTGGAGACACCGTCGACGTACTCGGGCCAACACACGGCCGCGAGCAGCACTTCTTCCCCTCCCGCGGCGACCGGCACGAGCGCCTCCATGAGGCCGTTCAGGAGCGCGCGCTCCTCTTCGGCGAGCGGTGTGTGCAGGTACTGGGCGATGAGATCCTGGCGCGCGCCGTGGCGTAGACACCAGCCCAGAGCGTCGACGTCGCGCTGGGTCGCCGTCCGATACGTAAGCGAGCCGGTGTCCTCGTGGATGCCGAGCGCGAACGCCGTTGCCTCGAGCACCGTCGGCTCGAGCTCGCGCTCCGCGAGGATTCCCACGAGCGTCGTCGTCAGCGCGCCGTCCGTCGAGAGCACCGAGGACTCGGGGTTTACCCACGCGGGAAGACGGTCGTCGTGATGGTCGAAGAGGACCTTCTCGACGCCGGGATCGAGCGCGACTTGCTCGAGGTCGCCCAGTCGAGAAGCCTCCGTCGCCTCGACGACGACCAAGCGCCGGATCGCGTCGAGCTCGAGACGACTCGTCTCGGCGACGGGACCAAGCTCGTCCGCGTGCAGGCGGTAGAAGTCCCGGACGTTCCGGTTCAGAGGGCCGATCGCAACGACCGCGGCCGGGTACAGACGGCGCGCGGCAAGCATCGCCGCGAAAGCGTCGAAGTCGGTGTTTCCATGTGTGGCGATGACCTCTGCGGCCCGCATGGGCTCATTGTGCCCCGGTGCTCAGAGAGCCGCGGCGAGCGCGATGCGGTAGCGAACCTCGCGAACGGCTGTGCCGAGCCATTCCTCGTCCTTGACGCCACCGTCCTCGTGCCAGCCTGCAAGCTCGTAGAAACGTCGCGTCCGCGGGTTGTCCTCGAGCACCCAGAGAATCGCTTCCTCGAATCCGCTCGCAGCGAGGAGCCCGAGGAGCGAGGACATAAGCGCGCGACCGACACCCTTCCCCCACGCCTCCGGGGCGACGTACAGCATGTAGAGCTCGCCGCACGTGTCGGGCTCATCGCGCGCGAGCCCGATGTGCGCGAAGCCCTCGAGCGTCCCATCGACCATGGCGACGATCGTGTTGGCACTGGGACTGGGACTCGCTGTCCCCTCATGCCAGCGCTTGGCTCGTTCCTCTCGTGTCGCGGTAAGGCCGGCGAGGGCCCCTGCCGGGAAGATGTGGGCGTACGCAGCCTGCCAGCTGCGGATGGTGACGTCCGCGATCCCCGTCGCGTCCGCTGGAGTCGCAGCTCGAACGACGACGTCAGACGTGCGCTATCGCCTCGATCTCGACCCTCGCCCCGCTCGGCAGCTGCGAGATGCCGATGGTCGAGCGCGCGGGCGGGCGATCGCCGACATGGCGCGCGTACACCTCGTTCATGCCGCCGAAGTCCGCGAGGTCGAGCAGGAAGACCGTGGTCTTCGCGAGCTTGTCGAGCCCGCTGCCAGCCGCGTCGAGGATCGCGGCGAGATTACGCATGACCTGCTCCGTCTGCTCCTCGACGGACGGACCTGCGAGCTCTCCGGTCTCGAGGCTGATGCCGAGCTGGCCTGCGACGAAGACGAGATCGCCGACCCGGATCGCCTGGTTGTACGGCGCCCCCTGGAACGGTCCCGGCGCCCTGTCGGTGCTGATGACGTCCTTCTCTGTCACGGAGCTCCTTTCGTCAGGGTTCAGCGCGCAGTCGCGCACGCTTGCGCGAGCGCCACGCCGAGAGCCTTGAAGATCGCCGAGAGAACGTGCTGCGAGTCCTCTCCTTCCATGAGACGCACATGGATGGTGAGGCCGGCGGCTTTCGCGAGGCTTCCGAGAAACGCCGCGGCGAGATCGGTTTGCAGGCCTCCTGCGCGCGTGGAGGTCAGGTCGGCGTTCGAGGCGACGAGCGGCTTTCCCGACGCTTCGACGACGACCATCGCCAGAGCCTCGTCCGCAGGGACGATTCCGACTCCCCGTCCCGGTGCATCCGGCGCAGCAAGGAGTGGCGCGAGCGCCTCGCCAAGCGCGGTTCCGGCCGCGCCAACCTCGGCCTCGGGTTCGTCGGGCGCGATCTCGAGCTCGAGCTCGAACCCGCCGATCTCTGCCAGCTCGGCGAGGAGATGGTCGAGGATCGCAACCCCGGTCGCGAGGCGTGTCGGTCCGTCGCCGACCGAGATGCGAGCCGCCGCTTCTCGATTCACCGAATTCCCCGGCTCATAGATCCGCCCGCTCGATGCTCGCACCGAGCGCGCGCAGCCTCTCGTCGATTCGCTCGTATCCGCGATCGATCTGCCGGATATTCCCGATCGTCGACCGGCCCTCGGCGCACAGCGCGGCGAGCACCATCGCCATCCCGGCTCTGATGTCCGGGCTCTCGAGGCGTTCGCCGTAGAGCTGCGCCGGGCCGGTCACGACGACCCGATGTGGATCGCAGAGGATGATCCGCGCGCCCATGGAGACGAGCTTGTCGACGAAGAACAGGCGACTCTCGAACATCTTCTCGAAGATGAGGATGGTGCCTCGCGCCTGCGTAGCGACGGTCACGGCGATGGACGTGAGGTCGGCGGGGAACGCCGGCCAGATGCCGCTCTCGATCTTCGGCACCTGATTTCCGAGGTCGTCCTCGACATGCAGATCCTGTCCGGCCGGAACGCGTACGGACGAGTCGCCGACCTCCATCTCGATCCCCAGCTTCCGGAAGGCGGGAACGATGGAGATGAGGTCGTCCGGCTCCACGCCCTCGATGACGACCTCTCCTGCGGTCGCCGCCGCCAGCCCGACGAAGCTCGCGACCTCGATGTGGTCGGGGCCGATCCGATATTCCCCTCCACGCAGACGCTCGACGCCCTCGACGTGGATGCAGTTGGAGCCGACTCCCGAGATCGACGCGCCGAGGGAGGCCAGAAACCGGCACAGATCCTGGATGTGAGGCTCGCAGGCGGCATGGCCGAGCACCGTCTTCCCGTCTGCGAGAGCCGCGGCCATGATCGCGTTCTCCGTCCCCATCACCGATGCTTCGTCCAAGTACACGCGGGTGCCCGTGAGTTTGTCTGCGGTGAGCTCGTAGACGCCGTCGAGTTGGAAGTCGGCGCCGAGCGCCGCGAACGCGTGCACATGCGTGTCGAGTCTTCTCCGGCCGATGACATCCCCACCGGGCGGAGGCACGCTGACATGGCCGAAGCGGGAGAGCAGCGGTCCCGCGAGCAGGAACGACGCACGAATCTCGCGACAGAGATCGGGATCGAGATGGGTCTTCTCGATCCCTTGCGGATCGACGCGCACCTCGTTGTCTCCGGTCCACTCGACGTCAGCGCCGATGTCCGCGAGTAGCTCGAGCATCGTCTCCACGTCCTGAATCCGGGGGACGTTCGACAGCCTCACCTCGTCCGAGGCGAGGACGCTGGCCGCGAGGATGGGAAGCGCGCCGTTTTTGTTCCCGGACGCGCGAACAGTGCCGGTGAGGGGGCGGCCGCCTTCGATCACGAAGGACTGCATGGCGCGCGCAATGGTACTCAGGCTCATCGGATCGGACGTCTCAAGGACATATGCGCGCTACGTCGATCAGAGATTGATGACGCTGAGCTTCGGCACGGCGTCCCCCGGCTCGACGCCCAGCACCTGGGCATAGAAGGACAGCTCGGCCTCGAGGGAGGCCACGATGTTCTCGGCTTTCCGAAACCCGTGTCCCTCGCCTTCGAAGAGGAGGTACGCGTGCGCCACTCCGCGCTCTCGGAGAGCCGCGACGATGAGTTCTGCCTGCTCCTGCGGGACGATCTCGTCGTCCGTCCCCTGGAGGACGAGCATGGGCGTGGACAGCCGGTCGACGAAGTTGATCGGGCTGCGCGCGCGGAAGATCTCGGCAGCCTCCGGGTACGGGCCGAGCAGGGTGTGCTCGTAGCGAAACTCGAACTTGTGCGTGTGGCCGTCCGGAGTCGGCTCGAGATCGGCGATCCCGAAGTACGACGCGCCGGCTGAGAAGACGTCGGTAAACGTCAGCGCGCAGATGGTCGTGTACCCGCCTGCGCTTCCGCCTCTGATCAGGAACCTGTCCGGATCCACCTGGCCGAGGTCGGCCAGATGCCGCGCCGCGTTGACGCAATCGGCGAGGTCGACAACGCCCCACTCACCGTTCAGGCGCTCGCGATACTCGCGTCCGTAGCCCGTAGAGCCGCCGTAGTTGACGTCGACCACGGCAAAGCCTCGTGTCGTCCAGAACTGGGTCTGGAGGTCGAGGATCGACGACGCAGCTCCGGTCGGCCCGCCGTGGCTCATGACGATGACCGGCGGCCGCTCAGTGGCGGGCGCGTCGTATCTGGGGTTCGTCGGTGGGTAGAAGAGCGCGTGCGCGGTGAGGCCGTTCTCGGTCGGAAACTCGAGCGAGCGCGGGATGGAGAAGTACGTCGCGTCGATCGGAGCATCGATGCTCGTGCGGAGCACCGTCAGACGGCGAGTCGGCACGTCCAGCGCCACGACGTGATTAGGGATCGTCGCCGAGCCGGCCAGGAAAAGCGCTGTCGAGCCCTCGGCAACGAGTTGCGGAGTCCCCCACAAGGCGTCGTAGGGGAGGTCGAGCGGTTCCAGGGAGCCCGACTCGGGATCGAGGACGGCGAATGACGTACGACCCTCGCTTTCGTACGAGCAGAGCATCGTCCCGTCGTCGAGGAAGTCGTACGAGCTGCCGCCGAAGACCCAGGCCGGATAACCGAACTCGGCCTCCATCGTGTGGAGAGCCGCCCGCTCGCCGTCCCTTATCCGCTCCAGGTTCCACCAGCCGCTCCGGTCGCTCACGAACACGAGGTCGCCGCTCGGGCTCCATTCGGGTTGCCAGATCGACTCTTCGCCATCCTTGCCGGCGGCGAGCTCGACTTCGCTGAGCGTCCCGTCGGCGCCAAGATCCGCAACGAAGAGCTCGCATCCGTCCCAGGGCATCCAGGGCAGGTTCCAGGCGAGAAAGCAGAGCAGCATTCCGTCGGGCGAGGCCCGTGGGCTCGAGTAGAAGTCGCGGTTCCCGGCGATGACGCGAGGCTCCGCGGAGCCGTCGGTCGGTAACGCAACGAGCTCGTTGATGACCTTCGCCGGATGGTCGTCCTCGGGATGTCGCTCCCGAACACCGATCCAGAGCTCGCCCGACGGGTTCACGCGCCCGTCCGCGTACCGGTGGCGTCGTCCTTCGACGTCCGGCGTGATCGGGACGGGCTCTCGTCCGGGATCGATCCGATACAGGCGCTGGTCGTCGAAGCGCGAGCAGAAGACGATTCCGTCGTGAACGCAATACGCGCCGCCGCCGTACTCGTGCACCAGCGTTCGCAGATTGAAGTCGGCCGGAGTGACATCAATCGGCGTGACGTCAACCGGGGTGACGTGGGACGGGCTCTCGCGAAGCGCGGCCTGCACGAGCACGACCCGGCCGCCTTCGTCGGCGCGGCCCTCGAGCCAGCGGGCGACGCCGTTCTCGAGCGACGCCATGGTCAGCCGGACACCGGCGCGCGCGACGACATCCGCGGTCAGCGGCGACGACCAACTTCCGTACGGCGCGATCACGCGCTCGCTCAATTCAGTGTCCAACGGCGGCGGCTATCGTACTGCGCCGTGCAGCCGACACGTGAGCAGGCGTGGGAGACGCTCACCCACCACACGAAGAGCGAGGCGCTCCTGCGGCATGCGCTTGCGGTCGAGGCCTCGGTCCGTTGGTACGCGCGGCTCTACGGCGAAGACGAAGAGCACTGGGGCTGCGTCGCGCTCCTGCACGACTTCGACTACGAGATCCACCCCACGCTCGACAAGCATCCACAAGACGGTGCGCCGATCCTGCGTGAGGAGCGCTACCCAGAGGAGTTGATCGAAGCCGTGCTATCGCATGCCGAGCACCTCGCCATGCCACGAGACACGCAGCTCAAGAAGGTGCTGTTCGCCTGCGACGAGCTCTCGGGCTTCGTGCACGCCTGCGGGCTCGTGCGTCCGACTGGGCTCGACGGCCTCGAGCCGAAGTCGGTGAAGAAGAAGCTGAAACAGCCGTCCTTTGCAGCAGGCGTGCATCGGGACGAGGTCCACGGGGGCGCGGAGCTCCTCGGCCTCCCACTCGACGAGCACATCGCGAACGTCGTGGCCGCGATGCAGCCGATCGCCAAGGAGCTCGGCTTGCGGACGGCCGCGGACGCGGCCTGATCGTTGGCGACAGCGCTCGCCGGACAGGCAGGCAGCGGAAGGGCTAGGAGCTGCCGCTCGTGAGGCCGGCGACGAGCCGCTCGAGGTCGTCCCTGCTCGTCCACCAGCCGACCGACGCGCGGACGAGGCCCGTGCCCGGGAGGTCGCGGACGAGCACCCCCTCCGAGCCGAGCCGCTCGACGACTGCCGCCGTCTCCTCGTCGGGTCGCCAGGAGACGAGCGTGCCTCGTACAGTCGGCGTGACGAGATCCTGGCCGGCCGCGCCCAGGAGCTCGCGGCAGTGCTCGGCCTGCGCCTGAGCCCGCTCGAAACCCCACGGAGGCTGGCCGGCAATTGCCGCGCGCAGCCCTGCGAGCGACGAAGTCGGAACCCAGTTCGGATCGAACCGCCGCGCTCCAGGTTGGGGAACGAATGCTCCGTCTGGGTCGTACGACTCCTGGGAGAAGTAGCTCGGGCGTGCGACACGTAGCCGCTCCGGCTCCGCGACGACGAGCGCACCGGTGGCCTCGGGGCCGCAGAGCCACTTCTGTCCCGAGATAGTCAGGAAGTCGAGACCGGCCGCAGCCACCGGAATCGCGCCTACCGACTGTGCGCCGTCGACAAGAATCGGGACGCCAGTCTGATCCCGCAGCTCGTGCACCGGAAGCACGGCGCCGGTGGTCCAGAGCACCTGCGAGACCGCGATCAGCCGCGTGCGCGCGGTGACCGCGGCGGCGATCAGCTCGGGGTCGGGCGGAACGACGACGACGCGGGCACGCGAGGCATGCAGTGGGCCGAGTAGCCCGAAGTGCTCGTCGGTCGTCGTCACCACCTCGTCCCCTTCGTCGAGGTCGAGTCCCGCGAGGACGATGTTGCAGCCTTCGGTCGTCGACGCCGTCAGCGCGATCCGTTGTGCTTCAGCTCCGACCAGACCGCCGAGAATCTCGCGAAGCTCGGCGCGGAGGGCGAGGTAACGCTCGATGTACTCCCGACCCATGCGCCCTTCGTAGAGGTTGCGATCCTCCTCGGCGTTCATCGCCTCGACCGTCGCGCGCGTGAGCGGCCCTGAGCTACCCGCGTTCAGGTAGGCGACCCGCTCGAGGACCGGAAACTGAGCGCGTGCTTCCTCGAATGTCGACTCGTCGGGCATCGCGCCATTCTGACGCGCCTAGTCTTCACTCCGATGCCAGGACGCAGCCGTTTCGCCGACGTCGTTCACCGCCAGCTCGATCTCTTCGTAGCCGACGAGGCGTCGCTGTTCGAGGAGGCAGCCGCGGCGGATGCCGCCTGGACAACCGCGACGCGCGACGAGTCCGAGGAACTGTTCGGCGACTACCAGCTCGTCGTCGACCAGCTCGCGGAGCGACTGCTCGATCTGAGAGAGGCCTACGCCTCGACGCTCGAAGATTCGACCTCCGAGACCTATCGCGCAGTGTTCGGCAAAGTCGCGCGTAAGCGTTTCCGCCCCTACGCAGGCCTCCTGGAGGAAACTTGAGCGCGCGCATCGAGGACTACGGGCTCATCGGCGACCTCCAGACCGCCGCGCTCGTCAGCCGTTACGGTGGGATCGACTGGCTCTGCGTGCCGCGGTTCGACTCCGGCGCCTGCTTTGCGGCGCTGCTCGGCACACCCGAGAACGGCATGTGGTCGCTCCGGCCGCAAGGCGAGTTCAAGCCGGGCTCACGCCGCTACCGCGAGCACACGCTCGTGCTCGAAACGGAGCTCGACGCCCCGGGCGGCACCGTGCGCCTGATCGACTTCATGCCGCCGCGCGAGACGAAGCCCGACGTCGTGCGGATCGTCGAAGGCGTGCGTGGAAGGGTCGAGATGGAGATGGAGCTGGTCCTCCGCTTCGACTACGGCTCGATCGTGCCGTGGGTCCGGAATCTCGACGGCACGCTGCTTGCGATCGCGGGTCCCGACGCGGTCTCGCTGCGCACACCCGTCCAGCAGGAGGGCCGCGACTTCCGCACGGTCGCATCGTTCTCGGTTGCCGAAGGAGATCGCGTTCCCTTCGTCCTGACGTGGTTTCCGTCGAATGAGCCGTTGCCGGAGCCGATCGACGCGGAGAGGGCACTCACGGACACGGTCTCGTACTGGGAAGAGTGGGCCGGGCGGTGCCACGACGCCGGAGAATGGCGCGAGGACGTACGGCGGTCGCTGATCACCCTCAAGGCGCTCACGTACGCGCCCACCGGAGGCATCGTCGCGGCTCCGACGACGTCGCTTCCCGAGGCGATCGGGGGAGTCCGCAACTGGGACTATCGGTTCTGCTGGCTTCGCGACGCGACGCTCACGCTGCTCGCGTTTCTGCGCGCCGGCTACATCGAGGAGGCACGCGCCTGGCGCGAGTGGCTCCTGCGAGCAATCGCCGGCAGGCCCGAGGCGATCCAGATCATGTACGGCGTCGCCGGCGAGCGACGGCTCATCGAGGCCGAGTTGCCCTGGCTCGAGGGCTACGAGCAGTCGAGACCGGTGCGAATCGGCAATGCGGCCTCCGAGCAACTCCAGCTCGACGTGTACGGGGAGATCGTCGACGCCCTCTATCTCGCACGGAGACGAGGTCTCGAGCCGTCCGACTACGCGTGGGCCTTGACCGGAAAGCTGTACGAGTGGCTCGAGACGGGATGGGAGCTCCCGGATCAGGGAATCTGGGAGGTTCGCGGACCGCGCCGCCACTTCACGCACTCCAAGGTCATGGCTTGGGTGGCGTTCGACCGGGCCGTGAAGACGATCGAGCGCTTTGACCGCGCAGGTCCGGTCGACCGTTGGCGCGCGGCGAGAAAAGCGATTCGGGAGCAGGTTCTCCGAGAGGGCTACGACCCCGAGCGCGGCTCGTTCGTCCAGTACTACGGCTCGGATCGCCTCGACGCCAGCCTCCTCCTCATACCGCTCGTGGGCTTCCTCCGGGCAGACGATCCACGGATGGTCGGTACCGTCGCGGCGATCGAACGGGAGCTCCTGCGCGACGGCTTGGTCGAGCGCTACCGCGCGGACGAGGACAACGTCGAGGTGGACGGGCTCCCGCCCGGCGAGGGCGTCTTTCTCCCCTGCTCGTTCTGGCTCGCCGCGGTGCTCGCGCAGCAAGGCCGGCTCGACGAGGCTGTTGCGCTCTACGAGCGGCTGCTGTCGCTGCGCAACGACCTCGGCCTGATCTCGGAGGAGTACGACCCCGAGCGGGCGCGGCTCGTCGGGAACTTTCCGCAGGCGTTCACGCACCTCACCCTCGTCGAGACCGCGTTCACACTCGCGAGGAAGACGCGCTGAGTCCTAGGGCACGACGGCGAAAAGACGCCATTCACCTGGCACGCCTTTCAGCCCGGCGACGCCCCGGTCCTCAAACTCGAGACCTGACCCCGCGACGAGGTCCCTTACCGTCCCGGAGACGAGCACTTCTCCCGGCCCGGCCATGCCGGCGACGCGGGCCCCGATGTTGACCGCGATGCCGGCCATCTTGCCGTCGAGCAACTCCACCTCGCCGGTGTGCAAGCCCGCTCGCACCCGG
>Ga0136633_1001899_pt1 | contig 14936 bp, 13 predicted proteins | sample AntDrymeUQ832206_2_FD_105494 | JGI IMG/M metagenome (GOLD analysis project Ga0136633, IMG submission 105494) | Polar desert sand microbial communities from Dry Valleys, Antarctica - metaG UQ83 (22.06) | ecosystem: Environmental > Terrestrial > Soil > Desert | place: Antarctica: Dry Valley... | reverse complement strand
TCGGTGATGATTCCCGAGATGGAAAAGAAGGGTTACCCGCGCGACTTCTCCACTGCGGTCACGGTCAGCGGCTCGATCCAGGCCACGCTCATTCCGCCGAGCCACAACGCCGTGATCTATTCGCTTGCGGCCGGCGGCTCGATCTCGATCGCGAGCCTGTTCGTCGCCGGCGTGCTGCCGGGCCTCCTGCTCGGCCTGACCATCGCGATCCTCTGCCTCTGGATCGCCCGCAAGCGCAACTTCCCCACCGGCCGGCGCATCCCCCTGAAGGAAGCGTTGCGCATCAGCGTCGACGCTCTCTGGGGTCTGATGACGATGGTCATCATCCTCGGCGGCATCCTGAGCGGCGTCTTCACCGCCACCGAGTCGGCGTCGATCGCGGTGCTCTGGGCCTTCTTCGTGACGATGTTCATCTACCGCGACTACCGGTGGCGCGACCTGCCGAAGCTGATCCACCGCACCGTCAAGACCGTGACGATCGTGATGATCCTGATCGGCTTCGCGGCGAGTTTCGGCTATCTGATGACGCTGATGCAGATCCCGGCCCGGGCGACCGCCTTCTTCGTCGGTGTCTCCGACAACCGCTACGTGATCCTGCTTCTCATCAACGTGATGCTGCTCATTCTGGGCACGCTGATGGACATGGCGCCGCTCATCCTCATCTGCACGCCGATCCTGCTGCCCGTCGTCGTGAGCCTCGGGGTCGACCCCGTCCACTTCGGCATGATTCTGATCGTCAACCTCGGCATGGGACTCATCACGCCGCCGGTCGGTTCGGTGCTCTTCGTCGGCAGCGCCGTCTCGAAGCTGCCGATCGGCGTCGTGACCAAGGCCATGATGCCGTTCTTCGGTGCGCTCCTGATCGTCCTCATGTTCGTGACCTACGTTCCCGCGCTGTCGCTCTGGCTGCCCCGGCTGCTCGGACTGTGAGCGGCCGCCAGACCCGCATCTTCCTGAGCTTCGCGCCGGCCGCGCGGGCCAACTACTACGGCGACCGGGCACTGGCCGCGCTGCGAGCGCTCGGCACCGTGCGCTTGAACGAAAGCGCGTCGCCCCTCGACACCGAGGCGCTCGTCGACGCCGCGCGCGACTGCGCCGCGATCGTCAGCGACCGCCAGACCCCGGGCAGCGCCGGCCTGTTCGCGGCCAGCCCCGACCTCGTCGTCTTCATGCGCTGCGCGGTCGACATCCGCAACGTCGACGTCACCGCGGCCAGCGCGCACGGCGTGCTCGTCACTCAGGCGAGCGCCGGCTTCACGACGGCGGTGGCCGAGTGGATCGTCGGCGCGATGGTCGATCTCGGCCGCGGCATCAGCCGTCACGTGCTCGCGTACCGGGCCGGCCGCGCGCCGGCTGTGGCGATGGGTCGAGAACTGCGCGGCGCGACGCTCGGCGTGATCGGCTACGGCCGGATCGGGCGCCGCCTGGGTGAACTGGCCCGCGCGTTCGGCATGCGCGTCGTCGTCGCCGATCCGTTCGCGACGGTCGACGAGACCGGCATCGAACAGGCCGGCCTCGACGAGGTCGTTGCCGCCGCCGACTGGCTGGTCTGCCTCGCGCCGGCCCGTCCGGACACCGAGAACCTGATGGACGATGCCCGCTTTGCGCGGATGAAACCCGGCGCGTTCTTCGTCAACGCGGCGCGCGGGGAACTGGTCGACGAAGCCGCCCTCCTGCGCGCGCTCGACAGCGGGCGCCTCGCCGGCTGCGCGCTGGACGTCGGCCGCGCGCCCGACCAGATGCCCTCGCCCGCCCTGACGGGCCACCCGCGCGTGATCGCCACGCCGCACATCGGCGGCCTCACGCAGCCGGCGGTAGAGCACCAAGCCCTCGAAACCGTCGCCCAGCTCGCCGAACTGCTGCGCGGCGGCCTGCCGACCGGCGCGGTCAATCCCGCCGAAGCGACGCGGCTGTCGCGCCTGCGCTCGGAGGAGGACCCATCACGATCGGCGCCGGCAAGCACCCGCATGCCATGATGCCGTTCGCCATCGCCCGGTTCATTGTCGGCCTTCGATCCCATGAGCGCCGCCCGGCCCCGCCCGCAGGGGCTCATTCCCCGTTTGGCGGAACCGGCCGAAGGCCCTAGGGTGCACCCATGAACACGATTGCCTACGTCGCCAACGCCGACAGCCGCGAGATCTCCGTCCTGCGTCTCGACACCGCGACCGGCGGCGTCGAGACGCTGCAGCAGATGCCGACCGAGGGCGACGTCATGCCGTTGGCGGTCGGTCCCGATCGACGGGTCCTCCACGCCTCGATCCGCTCCGAGCCGTTCGCGGTGCAAAGCTTCTCGATCGACCCGGCGAGCGGTCGCCTGGCGTTGCTCGGGCGTGCCGACCTCCCGGCGAGCATGTGCTGGATCTCGACCGACCGCAGCGGCTGTTTCCTCCTCAGCGCGTCCTATGGCAGCAGCCTGATCGCGGTGAGCCCGGTCGACGCCAGCGGGGTCGTCGGCCCGGCGCAGCAGACGGCCGCCACCGAAGCGAACGCGCATGCCGTGCAGGCGACGCCCGACAACCGCTTCCTCCTGGCGAGCTCCCTGGGTGGCGGCGTGGTTCTTCGCTACGGCTTCGATGCGGCCAGCGGCCGCTTCGATGCGCCCGGCGGGTCGGCCAACGCCTCCGGCACACCGGCCTGGCGGGCGCGGCCCGGGGCCGGGCCGCGCCACTTCGTCTTCCACCCCAGCCGGCCGTTCGTCTACCTCATCAACGAGCTCGATGCGACCATCGACGTGCTGGCCTTCGACGCCGCGACGGGCGGCCTGAACGCCGTCCAGCGCATCGATGCCATGCCGGCCGGCATCGACGGCGAGCCGTGGGCGGCCGACATCCATCTCACGCCCGACGGCCGCTTTCTTTACGCGAGCGAGCGCCGATCGAGCACGCTGGTTGCCTTCACCGTCGACGCGACCAGCGGTCGCCTGACGGCGAACGGCACGGTGCCGACCGAAGCGCAGCCGCGCGGCTTTGCCATCGACCCCTCGGGCCGTTGGCTGCTCGCCGTCGGTCAGCGGTCGACGCGGCTGGCCGTCTACGCCATCGACGACGCGAGCGGCCGGCTCGGCCGCCGCGGCGACCACCCGGTCGGCCGCAATCCCAACTGGGTGGAGATCGTCGACCTCGGCTGACGAGCGCCGCAGCGACATCGCGACGGAGGAGAACCGCATGCCCATCGAGCTGCCGAAGGAAGCGCGCCAGCAGGCGATCGCCTCGATCGAGCGCTACGCCCTCGAGAACCTGGAAGAGCGCATCGGCAACATCGCCGCCGGCGGCCTGCTCAACTTCTTCCTGGAGGAGATCGCTCCGAGCGTCTACAACCGGGCCGTTACCGACGTCCAGGAGCGTCTGCAGATGCGCGTGATGGAGCTCGATTTCGAGATCCACGAGGACGAGTTCGGGTACTGGCAGAAGCGCGACAAGCGCCACCCGCCGCGCTGAGACCGCCGGCCCATCGCGGGCACGGGCGCACTCGCGGGCGCTAGAGCTTCAGCAGGGACGGCAGGTACAGGCTGATCTTCGGGAACTGGAGGAGGATGGCGAGCAGGATGATCTCGGCGATCACGAAGGGTGTGACGCCGCGAAAGATCGCCATCGTCGATACGTGGGGCAGCAGGCTCTTGACGACGAACATGTTCATGCCGACGGGCGGGCTGATCAGGCCGATCTGCATGATCACGACGACGATGATGCCGAACCACACCGGGTCGAAGCCGAGGCCGATGACGATCGGGAAGAGGATGGGCACGGTCAGCAGGATCACCGACAACTCCTCCATCGCCGTGCCGAGGATGATGTAGATCGCGCAGATCGCGAACATCACCGTCATCGGGCCGAGGTTGTGCTCGGTGACGAAACCGCGCAGGTCGGTCGGCATCGTCGTGTAGTTGACGAAGTTGGAGAAGATGAGTGCCCCGACCAGGATGATGAAGAGCATCCCCGTCGTCCGCGCGCTGTCGACCAGCACCTCGAGCAGCGTCTTCCAGCTGAGCGCGCCTCGGAACAGGGCGAACATGAAGCCGCCGGTGGCGCCGACGCCGGCACCCTCGGTGGCGGTGAAGACGCCGCCGTAGATGCCGCCCATGACGACGGCGAACAGCACGCCGACCGCCCAGACGTCGCGCAGCGCACTCATTCGCTCCGGCCAGCCGGCGCGCTCGTCGCGTGGGCCCGCGGCCGGATCGCGCCAGCAGATGTACTGCACGGCCAGACAGAGGAGGACGACGGCCAGCAGGCCGGGCAGGAAGCCGGCGGCGAACAGCTTGCCGATGTTGGTCTCGGTCAGGATGCCGTAGAGCACCATGATGGTCGACGGCGGGATCAGGATGCCGAGCGTGCCGCCGGCGGCGATCGAGCCGACCGCCAGCTCGTCCGAATAGCCCTTGCTGCGCATCGACGGGTAGGCGACCTGGGTCATCGTCGCCGCGGTGGCGATCGACGAGCCGCAGATCGAGCCGAAGCCGGCGCAGGCGATCACCGTCGACATCGCCAGGCCGCCGCGCCGGTGGCCGACGAAGGTGTGGGCGGCCCGGTAGAGCTCCTTCGACATGCCGGCGCGGGTGACGAAGTTGCCCATCAGGATGAACAGCGGCACCACCGACAGCGTGTACTGGAAGCCGGTCTCGTAGACCATCGTCGTCACCGACGCCATCGACGGGGCGACGCCGCGCATCCACCACAGGCCGAGAAAGCCGGCCAGGCCCATCGAGAACGCGATCGGCACGCGCAGGAAAGAGAGCACCAGCATGCCAGCTAGTGCGACCATCGACTCGGTCATGCGCTGCTCTTGGACGGGCGGGGGGCGGGCGGCACGAAGATCAGGGCGAGATGGATGAGCGCGGCGATCGTGATCATCGACGCCATCAGATAGACCACCGGCGTCAGCGGCAGCTTGAGGACCGCCGTGGTGTCGCCGTACTCGGCCACCCGCGCCGCCCGCCGGAACAGCAGGTAGCCGACGCCGCCGAGAGTGACGGCGCAGATCACCTCGGCAGCGATGTCGAGGACCCGCTTCAGGCCGCTCGACATCACCGACTCGAGCGTGTCGATGACGATGTGGTCGCGTCGCGCCGAGACCAGGGGCAGCCCGCAGTAGATGAGCGCCGCCAGCATCAGCTCGGTCAGCTCGAAGCCGCCGGGCAGCGGCTTGTTGAACAGGTAGCGGCCGGCGACGTCGATCGCCGTCACCCACATCATCGCGAACAGCACGATCGCCGAGGCGAGCCCCAGCCCTTGCTGAAGCACGGTGTCGAAGCGTTTCACCGGCGTCGCTCTATCGCAAGCCGCGCCGCCGTCGCTCGGCGCGGCGCACCCAGGCATCGAAGGTGATGCCCATGATCTTGTCGGTGCGCAGGAAGTCGCGGGCCCGTCGCGCCTCGGTGGCGTCGATCGGCTTCGCGCCGCCGACCGCGGCGGCGTCGATCTGCTGGCGGGCCATGCGCTCCATGAAGACGGCCAGGAAGGCCGCCTCCTGCACCGATCGGCCGGCCGCGAGCAGGCCGTGGTGGGCCAGCAGCAGGGCGTGATGGTCGGCCAGCGCCGCGGCGATCAGCTCGCCTTCGCGGTCGGCGGTGGGCAGGCCGGGCCAGGCCGGCAGGAAGGCGGTGTCCTCGAACAGCGGCGTCGCGTCCATGTGGGCGACGATCAGCGGCTGCTCGGCGGCGGCGAGCGCCGACGCCGCCGGCGGGTGGGTGTGGACGATGGCCTGCACGTCGGCGCGGGCGCGGTAGACCCAGAGGTGAAAGCGGGTCGCCGGATTGGGCTCGCGGATGCCGTGCGAGCCGTCGCCGGCGAGGACCGCGAGCGCGTCGTCGATCAGCAGCCACGACGCGTCCTCGGCCTCGTCGAAGGCCAGGCCGAGCGGCAGGGTCCAGAACGTGCCGGGGTCGGGGCCGCGCGCGGTCAGCTGCCCGGCCAGACCCGACTCATGGCCTTCGTCGGCCAGGATCCAGGCGCAGCGCGTGAGATCGCGGCGCGGGTCGCCAGCGGCCATCGGAGCAAAAGGAAAGGGACGGGAAACGGTGCGGCTACTTGCCCGCCGCGACGCGCTTGAGTTCCTCGTGGAACTCGGCGTGGACCTTCTTGCCGTCGATGCCGGCGGCATCGGCCGACTTGATCCAGGCGGCGACCAGCGGCTCGGTGCGCTTGGCGACGTCGGCGATGAAGGCCGGGCTGGCCTGGACGATCTGCACGTTGGCCGCCTTCATCGTCTCGAGGCCGACCTTGTCGGCGGCGTCCCAGGCCTTGCCGGCCAGACGCGCCAGCACCTCGCCGGAGACCGAGGTGATGGCGTCCTGGTCCTGCTTCGGCAGCTTGTCCCACTTGTCCTGGTTCATGAAGAAGCCGAACGACGACGAGTAGAAGCCGCCGGGAAAGTAGGTGGCGTGCTTGATGACCTTGTCGAGGTTGAAGGACTTGATCGATTCCGATGGGAAGAAGGTGCCGTCGGCGACGCCGGACGACAGCAACTCGTAGGACTCGGGGGCTGGCTTGACAAGCGGCGAGGCGCCGAGGGCGCGCGCGGACTGCTCGGAAATGCCGCCGCCGCTGCGGATCTTCATGCCGGAGAGGTCGGCCACCGACGTCACCGGCTTGTTGACCAAGAACATCTGGCCCGGGCCGTGGGTGAACACGGCCAGCAGCTTGACCCCCTTGTACTCGTTGGCCTTCTGCAGGTACTTCCAGTGGATCCGCGAGAACGCGACCGAGTTGATCTCGGCGGACTCGCCGGCGCCCGGCAGCTCGGCGAGCAGCGGCAGGGGATGGCGGGCCGGCGTGTAGCTCGCCGTCACGTAGCCGACGTCGACGAGGCCGTCGCGAACGGCGTCGAAGGTGCCGGGGGCCGAGGCCGGCGCCTTGGCGAGCATCTGGAACTTGACGCGGCCGTTGGTCGCCTTCTCGACGCTGCTGGCCCAGGCCTGCAGGATGTCCTTGGTGAGCAGGTGCGACGGCGGCACCCAGCTCGACATCGTGAGCGTGGTCTGGGCGTGGGCGGCGAACGGGCTGAACGCGACGGCGACGGTGGCGACGAGGGCCGCGAGGGAACGACGAAAAGCCATGGCGGCGATCTCCGGGAGGGGGTGGGGCGACGCGCCGGACGGAGGTATCGTGCGACCGTCGGGCGAGCACTTCGAGGGTCGGATAGCTTGGCCGGTGCGCCGTCGTTCGTCGATTAGGTAAACCCTCTATGAGATTGCTGAAACTCCCGCCGGCGGCCTGATGCGCGTCCTCGTCACCGGCGCCGCCGGCTATATCGGCCAGGCCCTGCTGCAGACGCTGCGGCCCTGGCTGGCGCGCCGGGCGGCAGGCGGCGCCGACGCCGAACTGCTGCTCAGCGACCTTGTCGCCGTCGACACGGCTGCCGCGGCGACGCCGCCGATCTCGGCGGCGGCCGGCGCCGAGGGGGCGATCCGATGCGTCGTCGGCGACATCGCCGACCCGCGCCTGCAGGCCGCGCTCTTCGCGGCGCCGATCGACCTCGTCTTCCACCTCGCCGGCGTCGTCAGCGGCGCCGCCGAAGCCGACTTCGCACGCGGCAAGCGCGTCAACCTCGACGCGACGATCGGCCTGCTCGAACTCTGTCGCGCCCAGGCGGGCGCGAACGCCGGTGTGGCTCGCCTGGTGTACGCCAGTTCGATCGCCGTCTTCGGCGTGCCCTTGCCGACGCGCATCGACGACCGCACCGAGCCGGCGCCGACCCTCAGCTACGGCAGCCACAAGCGCGCCTGCGAGCTGCTGATCGACGACTACACGCGGCGCGGCTTCGTCGACGGACGGGCGCTTCGACTGCCCGGGGTCGTCGTCCGCCCGCCGCTGGCCAACGGCGCGCTGTCCGGCTTCAATTCGGACCTCCTGCGCGAGCCGCTCGCCGGCCGGTCGTACGTCTGCCCGGTCAGCCGGCAGGCCACGGTCTGGCTGAGCTCGAAGCGCAGCGTCGTCGCCAACCTGCTGCGCCTGGCCGAACTCGAGCCGGCGGCGCTCGGCGCGCGGCGCGCGGTGACCGCGCCGGCGCTGGCGGTCGGCATCGACGACATCCTCGCCGCCCTCGGCCGCGCCGATCCCGAAGCGCCGGGCCGCGTCCGCTTCGAACCGCAGCCCGACCTCGAGCCACAGTTCGGACGCTGGCCGCGCGACTGCGACTTCGAGCGGGCGAGTGCCCTCGGCCTCGTCACCGACGCGTCGCTCGACGCCCTGCTCGATACCGAAACTTGATACCGAACTTGATACCGAAACTCGACACCGACCGAAAGCCTGCCATGACCCGACCCGCTGATCGACCGCCGCTGCGCTCGGCCATCATGACCGACGGCCTCGACCGGACGCCGCACCGCGCCTTCCTGCGGGCCACCGGCGTCGACGACGAGGATTTCGGCAAGCCCTTCGTCGGCATCGTCAGCCAGCACGGCGAGAACACGCCGTGCTCGATGTCGCTCGGCCCGCAGGCCGACGCGGCGCGGCTCGGGGTGGCGGCGGGTGGCGGCATCCCCGTGCAGTTCACGACGGTCTCGGTGTCCGATGGCGTGTCGATGAACCACCGGGGCATGCGCATGAGCCTTGTTTCGCGCGAGCTGATCGCCGATTCGATCGAGGCGGTGATGCGCGGCCACGCCTACGACGCCCTGGTCGGCTTCGCCGGCTGCGACAAGACGCTGCCCGGCGTGATGATGGCGATGGTGCGGCTCGACTGCCCGAGCGTCTTCGTCTACGGCGGCGCCATGCTGCCCGGCCGCTGGCGCGGCAAGGACGTGACCATCCTCACCGCCTACGAAGGCGTCGGCTCGGTGCTCGCCGGCTCGATGACCGAGGTGGAGCTCGACGAGCTCGGTCGCGCCTGCTCGCCGACCCTCGGCTCGTGTCCCGGCCAGTTCACCGCCAACACGATGGCCATGGTGGCCGAGACCCTGGGCCTCGCCCTGCCGGGCTCTGCGATGCTGCCGGCGGCCTACAGCGAACGCCTCGCCCTGGCCCGCCGCGCCGGCCGCCGGGCCGCCGAGATCGTCCGCGACGGCGGGCCGCTGCCGCGCCAGCTCGTGACGCGGAAGTCGCTCGAGAACGCGGCGGCGGCGGTCGCCGCCACCGGCGGCTCGACCAACGCCGGCCTGCACCTGCCGGCGATCGCCCACGAAGCCGGCATCCGCTTCACACTCGACGACGTCGCCGAGGTGTTCGCGCGCACGCCGCTGATCGCCGACCTGCAGCCGGGCGGCCGCTACCTCGCGGTCGACCTTCATCGCGCTGGCGGCGTCGCCGCGGTGCTGAAGGCGCTGCTCGACGGCGGCTACCTGCATGGCGACACCCTGGCCCTGTCGGGCAAGACGTTGGCGGAAGAACTCGCGTCGCACGCCGGACCGGACGGCGACGTGGTACGCAGCGCCAAGGCGCCGCTGAGCGCAACCGGCGGCGTCGTCGTGCTCAAGGGCAACCTGGCGCCCGATGGCGCGCTCATCAAGATCGCTGGCTTGAAGACGAATGTCTTCGAAGGCACGGCGCGCGTCTTCGAGTGCGAGGAGGACGCGTTCGCGGCCGTCAGCGAACGCCGCTATGCGGCCGGCGACGTGCTCGTCATCCGCAACGAAGGTCCGCGTGGTGGCCCGGGCATGCGCGAGATGCTGGGCGTCACCGCGCTCGTCTACGGCCAGGGCATGGGCGAGCAGGTTGCGCTCATCACCGACGGACGCTTTTCGGGCGCGACGCGCGGCATGATGGTCGGCTACGTCGGCCCCGAGGCCGCCCTCGGCGGACCGATCGGCTGGGTTCGAGACGGCGACCGCATCCGCATCGACGGCAATGCGCGGACGCTGTCGCTGCTCGTCGACGAGGCTGAACTGGCGCGCCGGCGCGAGGCACCCCGGCCGGCGCCGCGCGAGCGTCTCGCCGGCGTCCTCGAGAAGTACGCACGGCTGGTCGGACCAGCCCACCTCGGCGCCGTCACGCACGCCGGCGCCGTCGAGTGGCCGCGCGAGGGACCGCCGGGCGAGCGCTGACCGTTCGGTGCCGCGTTGGCCGGGGTCGGTGGAGCGTTCGCGCGCCCCTTAGCCGATCAGCGCCGGCAGCCAGGTGGCGACCGCCGGGACCAGGAAGACGAGGGCGAGCAGGCCGATGCTCATGACGAGGTAGGGCACGACGGCGCGAAAGATGTGCAGCATCGTCACCTGCGGCGGCGCCACCCCCTTCATCGTCATCAGCAGGAGGCCGTGCGGCGGCAGCAGCAGGCCCATCTGCATGCAGATGAGGAAGAGGACGCCGAACCAGACGAGGTCGACGCCCAGCGCCTGCACGACCGGCATGAAGATGGGCAGCGTGATGAGCATCATGCTGACCTGGTCGACGAAGATGCCGAGGAAGATGAGCATCGCCATCATCGCTGCGATCACCGCCCAGGGCGGCAGGCCGGTGCCGGTGATCGCCTGGGCGAGGCCGTTCGAGGCCCCGGAGAACGAGAGGATCTGCGCGAAGGTGGTGGCGCCGACGATGATGAAGAGGATCATCGCCGAGATCGCCACCGTGCCCTTGAGCGACGCCATCAGGACGCGCCGGTCGAGCGCGCGGTAGGCGAAGGCCAGCACCATGGTCGCGAAGGCGCCGACCCAAGCTGCTGATCGGCGGCGTCCTGCCGGGGCTGCTGCTGTCCTTCGCCTTCGTCGCGTACATCATCGTGCGCGTTCGCATCACGCCGAGCCTGTGCTTGCGCCGATGAAGGCTGGACTCTGCGCCTCATGGCCGGCTCGGCGAAAGCGGGTTTGTCTGGGGGAGGCGGGCGCCCGGTGTCGCACCGCGGCGGCTCAGCGGTGTCCGGCCACCGCGTGCGGCACGTAGGGCGCCTCGAGTTCGGCCACGTCCTCGGGCGACAGCTCGAGCGACAGGGCGGCGACGGCATCGTCGAGCTGCGTCAGCCGCGTCGCGCCGATGATTGGCGCGGTCACCTCGCTCTTGCCGAGCACCCAGGCGAGGGCGACCTGGGCGCGGGGCCGATCAAGGCGGGTGGCGACAACGCCCAGCGCCTCGACGACCTTGCGGTCGGCGTCCCCCGTCTTGCCGTAGAGACTGCGGCCGTAGTCGTCGGTCTCGGAGCGGGCGCTGGTCGCGTCCCAGTCGCGGGTGAGGCGACCGCGGGCCAGCGGGCTCCACGGAATGACGCCGATGCCTTCGGCCCGGCAGAGGGGCAGCATCTCGCGTTCCTCCTCCCGGTAGAGGAGGTTGACGAAGTCCTGCATCGTTGCGAAGCGGGCCCAGCCGTGCCGGTAGGAGAGGTAAAGCGCCCGCGCGAACTGCCAGGCATGCATCGACGAGGCGCCGATGTGCAGCGCCTTGCCGGCGCGGACCACGTCGTTCAGGGCCTCGAGCGTCTCCTCGATCGGCACCTCGGGGTCCCAGCGATGGATCTGGTAGAGGTCGACATGGTCGGTGCCCAGCCGCTTCAGGCTGGCGTCGATGGCCTCGAAGATGGCCTTTCTCGACAGGCCGGCGCCGTTCGGGCCCGGATGCATGCGGCCGTGTACCTTGGTGGCGATCACGACCTCGCCGCGTCGCGCGTAGTCGAGCAGGGCGCGACCGACGATCTCTTCGCTGGTGCCGTCGGAGTAGACGTTGGCGGTGTCGAAGAAGTTGATGCCGAGGTCGAGCGCCTTGCGGATGAAAGGTCGGCTCGCCGCCTCGCCCAGCGTCCACGGGTGATTGCCGCGCTCGGGCTCGCCGTAGCTCATGCAGCCGAGGCAGAGGCGGGAGACGTCGAGGCCGGTGCGGCCGAGCTTGGTGTAGTTCATGAAGGGCTCGAGGGCACGGAGGCCGGCAGGCGATGCGCCTATTCTGGTTCGTTCGGCGGCGGCCGGCCGACGCAGCGGGTTACAACCTAAGATGCAACGCAACTTCCATCCCATCGCGAACTGTCCATGCCTGCCACTGCAGCGGTCCCGCGCCCTCGCGGCAGGACGCATCCGCGGCCGCCCTCGCCGCTCGATGCGGCCTACGTGAAGCGGCGCGCCAAGGAGCTCGGTGCCGACCTGGTCGGCATCGCCAGCGCCGACACGCTCAACGCCTTTCCCCCCGATCCGCGCTGGCCGCAGACGCCCGAGCGCATCTCGCCGCACTGCCGGAGCGTGATCGTCGTCGCCCAGCGCATTCCGGCCGGCGCCTTTCGCTGCAAGAGCAACACGCCGGTGCAGTACATCGACATGCTGGTGCTGCGCAAGATGGACAAGGTGGCGTACCGCCTGGCCGAGGAACTCGAGGCGGCCGGCCATCCGACCTTCGTCACCGCCTCGCAGGAAACCGAATGGGCTTACAAGCGCGCGAGCTATGGCCGGCTCTCGACGCGCCACCTCGGCGTCGAGGCCGGTCTGGGCACGCTCGGGCTCGAGGTCAACATCCTCACCCCGGAGTTTGGGCCGCGGGTGTACCTGACCGGCATCCTCACCGAGCTCGAGCTCGCGCCCGATGCCCGCATCACCGAGCAGGTCTGCATCGGCGAATCGTGCAGCCGCTGTCTGCATTCGTGCCCGGCCGACGCGGTGCTGCACTTCGGCATCGACAAGCGGGCCTGCGCGACCGAGGCGCAGGAGTTCGGCTTCGGCACCATGCTGGGCATGTTCGACGGCCTGATCGACGGCAAGTCGGACGCGGCGACGCTGTTCCGCTCGCGCGATTTCTTCGGCTTCTGGCAGGGCCTGCTGCGGGTCGTGGGCTCCTTCGGCGACTGCCCGCGCTGCCTCGCGGTGTGCCCGGTCGGCAACGACTACCACGCCCATCTCGCCGAGGTGCAGAAGGTCATCCCCGAGAAGACGCCCGAGCGCGTCGCCCTCGGCAAGCGGTACAAGGCCGACCGCGTCACGTTCGAGGCGGGTGACGGTCCGCCAGTGGCCGGGCTCGACGACTGGAACCGGCGCTGGGTCGGGGTCGACGGCTACCTGGGCATCGTCGCCCGGCAGATGCAGGAGTTCAAGCGCGAGCAGAAGGAGCGCGCCAGCATCGGGGCGCCGGCGCCCGCCGCGGAGGAGGAGGCGCCGTGAGCCTGATGTTCAAGACCCCTCTCACGGCCGCCGCGGTGAAGGCCAAGGCGATCGAGCTCGGCGCCGACCTGGTGGGCATCGCCGACGGCGCGCTGCTCGAGGCGCATCCGCCGTATCCGGACGATCCCAAGCGCCCCTCGGACATCACCGAGCATGACGGTGGTCGCGTGATCGTGCTGGCCAGGAAGCTGAACAACGGCGTTGCGCGCATCCTGCCCTGGAACGACCGCCACAAGTACTACAACGACGAGCTCGCGCTGTCGATGCTCGAGGAGACGTCGCTCGAACTCGTCTACTGGCTCGAGGACCAGGGCTACCCGGCCATCATCGTGCCGCCGACCCACGTCGACCCCTGGCGCTACGAGGACGATCCGGCGCAGCACATGACGACGCTGCTGTCGCTGCCGCACGCCGCGGTGGAGGCCGGCCTGGGCACACTCGGCCTGAATCTGCAGCTGCTGACTCCCGAATACGGGCCGCGCGTCCTGCTGACGGCGGTGCTCTGCTCGGCCGAGATCGAGTGCGACCGCAAGCAAGCCGAAGCGCTCTGCCTCGGTCCCGAATGCGGCCGCTGCCTGAAGACCTGCCCGCCCGATGCCGTCAAGGCGTGGGACCGCGACTGGCCGGCCTGCGACACGCACCGCTCGCCCTACGGCTTCGCCAAGCTGTCGGGCCACATCGAGAAGATGATCGAGGCGCCCAGCGCCGACGCTCGCCGTGACCTGTTGCGCTCCGAGACGACCTTCAACCTCTGGCAGAGCATCCTGCGCGGCGCCGGCGCGGTCACCGGCTGCCGCCGCTGCGCCGACGTGTGCCCGGTCGGCGCCGACTACGAGTCGATGCTGAAGGACGCGGTCGACGCCATCCCCGAGGACACGCCCGAGAAGGAGGCGCGCCTGGCAGCAATGGCGGCCGAGGGCTCGCCCGGCCCGGCCTACGAAGCCCAGCGCCGCTGGATCGGCGAGCTCAAGTTTTACCCGCGCGATCCGCGCCAGGCCTGACGATGCCGCTCGAGCTGCCGACCTCGCGTGCCGAGATCGAGGCGATTCAGAGTCGGCGCAAGGTCATCGCCATCGAGCAGGCGCGTCGCGCGCCGTTCTATCACGGCAAGCTCGACCACCTCCGGCTCGACCGGCTCGACGACCCCGACGAGTGGCAGAAGATCCCCATCCTCGACAAGGAGGCGCTGCGCGGCCTGTCCGACACCGCGTTCTACGAGACCTTCTGCCTCGCGCCCGACGACGGCATCGCCGAATACTGGCGCTCGGGCGGTGCCACCGGCAAGCCGCTCTTCTACCCGCGCAGCTTCACAGACATCCGTTACGGGCTGCTTTCGTTCGCGCGCACCTTCGCCTGCGCCGGCATCGCGCGCGGCGAGCGGGCGCACAACTCCTTCCCGCTCGGTATCCATCCGGCGGGCCAGATCTTCGCCCGCGCCGCCACGCCGGCCGGCATCGCCATGACCTGGGCCGGCGCCGGGACGACGACACCCTCGCAGCTGCAGATCGATCTCATCGAGCGCCTGAAGCCCACCGTCTGGCTGGGCATGCCGAGCTTCGGCCTGCACCTGGCCAACCTCGCGGACGCGAACGGCATCGACCTGGCGGCGTGCAGCGTCGAGACCCTGCTGTGCTCGGCCGAGCCCCTGTCGCAGGCCAAGCGCGTCAAGCTCGAACGCGCCTGGGGCGCGCGGGTGCGCGACACCTTCGGCATGACCGAAGCCGGCATGATGGGTGCCGAGGACGCGGCCGGCCCCGGCGCCGGTTTTCGCCTCTGGAGCGACATGTACGTCATCGAGGTGGTCGATCCCGCGACCCACGTCCCGGTCGCCGCCGGCGAGGTCGGCGCCCTGGTGGTGACGCCGCTGTGGACCAACCACGTCACGCCCTTCGTCCGCTGGCTGTCCGGCGACCTGGTCACCCTCGCCGAAGGCGAC
>Ga0136633_1001898_pt1 | contig 14936 bp, 11 predicted proteins | sample AntDrymeUQ832206_2_FD_105494 | JGI IMG/M metagenome (GOLD analysis project Ga0136633, IMG submission 105494) | Polar desert sand microbial communities from Dry Valleys, Antarctica - metaG UQ83 (22.06) | ecosystem: Environmental > Terrestrial > Soil > Desert | place: Antarctica: Dry Valley... | reverse complement strand
CGCTCGAGCTGATGCCGGAGATCGTCGGCGACGAGTCGGTGGGCATCAAGTACGCGATCAACGGCATCCTCTCCCTCACACCCGACGGGATGCCGATCGTCGGCGAGACTCCCGAGGTCGAGGGCCTCTGGTCGGCGGCGGCCATCTGGGTGAAGGAAGGCCCCGGCTTCGGCAAGGCCATCGCCGAATGGATGGTGTATGGCGAGTCGGAGATCGACCTCCACTCGTCCGACGTCGCGCGGTTCCACGAGCACCACGGGACGAGCGTTCATATCAAGGCGCGGACTGCCGAGGGCTTCAACAAGATGTACGGGATCGTCCATCCGGCCGAGCAGTGGGCGTCGAACCGTGATCTCCGCTTGTCGCCGTTTCACGCGCGCGAGCGCGAGCTCGGCGCCGTCTTCTTCGAGGCCGCCGGCTGGGAGCGGCCACAGTGGTACGAGTCGAACGCCCCCCTGCTGGACGAGTTCGCCGACCGGGTGGTCAGGCGCGAGGCCGAATGGGATGCGCGCTGGTGGTCGCCGATCATCAACGCGGAGCACCTTGCGATGCGTGAGCGAGCGGCGATCTTCGACCTGACCGCGTTCTCGATCTTCGATGTCACCGGGCCTGGAGCGCTTGACGCGCTACAGCACGTCTCCCAGCGGCAGGTCGACGTCCCGGTCGGCCGCGTCGTGTACACGCCCTGGCTCTCGCCGGGCGGCGGCTTCAAGTCCGACCTCACGATCATGAGGCTGGCCGACGACGAGTTCCGGGTCGTGACAGGGGGCGCGCATGGCATGGCAGACCGCAAGTGGCTCCGCGACCATCTCCCCCAGGATGGCTCGGCGCATGGCTCGGCGCACCTCGTAGACGTGACCTCAGAATGGTGCACGCTCGGGCTCTGGGGGCCGCGTGCGCGAGACATCTTGGCGACCGTGTCGCGAGACGACTTGTCCGGCGAAGGCTTCCCGTTCGCGACCTGCCGGACCATCGACGTCGAGCTGTTGCAGGTTCTCGCGTCTCGAATTTCCTACGTCGGGGACCTCGGCTGGGAGCTCTACGTCCCGATGGAGCAGGGCGCACGGCTCTGGGACGTCGTCTGGGAGGCTGGACGCGCGCACGGAGCCGTGCCGGCTGGGATCGGCGTGTACGGGACGACTGGGCGCCTGGAGAAGTGCTACCGCGCGTACGGCACGGAGCTCGAGAGCGAGTACACGGTCGTCGAGGCCGGAATGGCCCCGCCCCGAGTCAAGGACGCCGATTTCGTCGGCAAGGCAGCACATCTTCGGCACCGAGACGAGGAGCCGGCGGCGATCCTCAGCACGCTCACCGTCGACGATCACACGTCCTCGACAGGTGTTGCCCGCTACCCGCTCGGGCGCGAGCCGATCCTGACCAGGACCGGAGAGCCGCTGACCGACAGCAAAGGGCGGCGGTCATACGTCACCAGCGCGGGCGCCGGCCCTTCGCTCGGCAAGCACCTCCTCATGGCATACCTGCCCCCCGAGCACGCGGTCGCCGGCGCCGAGCTCGCGGTCGAGTACCTCGGCGAGCGCTATCCCGTCACGGTCGCGGTCGCCGGCGCGACACCGGTCTTCGACCCCGAGAACGCCCGGATCCGGGCCTGACGTGGGGCGCGAGGGCTCGTGAACGTCCTCGTGTGCGTGAAGCGCGTACCTCTGACCGGCGGGAAGATCGTGCTGACGGAGGACGAGCAGGCTGTCGCGACGCAGCATCTCGGGTTCACGATCTCGCCCCACGAGGAGTGCGGCGTCGAGGAGGCGGTGCGGATCGTCGAAGCGCACGGCGGAGAGTCCGTCGTCCTCACGCTCGGGCCGCCAGAGGCCGAGGAGCAACTTCGCGACGCCATGGCGCTCGGCATCGACCGGGCGATTCACCTCGCAAGAGGCAGCGAGGAGTGGGACGCGCAGGCGACGGCCGCCGCGATCGTCGAGGCGATCGAGGCCGAGCGCGCGGCGGGAGTGGCTTTCGACGTCGTCTTCTTCGGAAACGAATCTGCCGACGCGGGCGGCTACCAGGTCGGGATCCGCGTCGCTCATGCGCTTGGGCTTCCCGTCGCGACCGGCCTCAAAGGCGTCACGATCGCCGGCGATCGCGTGCGCTGCGAGCAGGAAGTCGCGGGTGGGCGCGACGTCTTCGACCTGCCGCTGCCCGCCGTCGTGACAGTGAAGGAGGGACTCAACTTTCCGCGCTACCCCTCGGTCCCGGGCCGCATGCGCGCGCAGCGAAAGCCGGTCGCCACGAGCTCGCCTGCACGACCAGAAGCCCGCCTCGCGAAGGTCCGACTCCTGTCGCCTCCGGGCGTGAAGAAGCAGGCCGAGATCCTCGGCCACGGTCCCGAGGCCGCGCCGCGGGTCGTCGAGGTGCTCCAGCGGATCGGCGTCGCGTGAGCAACATTCGCCTGCAGGCAGAGGTTGCGCTGTGAGTGTCCTCGTCGTTCTCGAGCGCCAGCCCGAAGGCATCGACGAGCTCTCGCTGCAGGCGCTCACCTTCGCCCGGTCGCTGGCTGCACAGGCACCGGTGCATGCGCTTGCGGTCGGACGTGACGCCGCCGTGCTCGCGACCCGCCTCGGCGAGCACCGCGTCTCGACGCTACACGTCGCCGAGCACGAGGTCTTCGACTCGTATGCGCCGGTCGCCGTCGCGCGCGCGGCGGTCGAGCTGTCAGAACGGCTCGAGACGGCGACGGTCGTCGCCGCGGGCAGCGAGCGCGGGAACGAAGTTCTCGCTCACGTCGGCGCGCTGCTCGACCTCCCACTCGCGGCGAACTGCATCGAGGCCACGCCGGGCGACCCGGTCCGGGTCATCCGACTCCGCTGGGGCGGCAGCCTGCACGAAGAGGCCGACGTGCGCGGCGCGCCCGTGCTCCTGACGGTCGCGCCCCACGCGGTGGCGACGGAGACAGTCGCCCCAGCGAGCGAGTCGGCGATCGAGACGTTCACGCCCGCCCTGAGCGACGCCGATCTCCTCGTCCGCGTCTCCGAGCGCACGCAGGCCGAGACCGGCGGTGTCTCGCTCGGCGAGGCAAAGGTCGTTGTCTCCTGCGGGCGCGGCGCCGGCTCACCTGAGGGCTTTGGGATCATCGAGGAGCTCGCGGGCCTCCTCGGCGGCGCTGTCGGGTGCTCACGCGCCGTCACGATGGCCGGCTGGCGCCCGCACACTGATCAGGTCGGTCAGACGGGCACGAAGATCGCACCGGACATCTACCTCGCCTGCGGTATCAGCGGAGCGACGCAGCACATGGCGGGTTGCAAGGGCGCGAAGTCGATCCTCGCGATCAACACCGACCCGGATGCGCCCATCCTCGCGAGCGCCGACTATGCGGTCATCGGTGATCTCCACGAGGTTGTGCCGGCGATCTCCGCCGAGCTGAGAAAGGCACGAGGCCTATAACCACCGCGCTCTCCGCGCTCGCTCTCGCGGCAGTGGCGGCCGTGGCGCTCGTCCTGTTCGCGCGTCGGGCTCTGCTCCTCGTCCAGCTCGTCCGCCTTGGCGCACCGCTCGCGCGCTTTGACGACCTCCCGAGACGGGTGAAGAACGAGACCGTGATCGTGCTCGGGCAGAAGAAGCTCCTCCAGCGCGTCGTCCCGGGTCTCATGCACGCGTTCATCTTCTGGGGCTTCGTCGTCCTCTTCCCCACGATCGTGCTGGCCGCCATCTACGTCGTCGACCGCGAACCCGGGCTCCCTGCGAACTCACCCCTCGCCTGGCTCGAGCATCAGGGCTGGTTCGCACTCGTCGTGGACGTGTTCTGCCTGCTCGTGCTCGTGGGCGTCGCGACTGCGTTCTGGATTCGCAAGGTGCAGCGCCCAGGGCGCTTCCACGGGAGCCATCTCGCCGAGGCCGACCTCATTCTCGGGCTCATCACGGGGATCGTCACGACGCTCTTGCTCTGGCATGCGAGTCAGATCGCGCTGGGGCTGAACGACTGGCCGAGCGGCTGGTCACCTGTCTCGAACGCCCTCTCAGGGCTCTTCGCCGACAGCTCGACGACCGAGGTGCTCGAGCGCGTCTTCGTCTGGTCGCATGTGCTGATCATCCTCTCCTTCCTCGTCTACCTCCCTTATTCGAAGCACCTGCACATCGCGACCGCCGGCCCCAACGTCTTCTTCACGCGCACCAGGGCGCCCGGTCGACTCGAGCCGCTTCGTTTCGACGGCCCGGACGACGAGCTGCGCTTCGGCGCCGGCACGGTCCCGGATCTGACCTGGAAGGGAATCCTCGACACGATGTCCTGCACCGAGTGCGGGCGCTGCCAGGACGTCTGCCCCGCCTACGCCACCGGCAAGAAGCTCTCGCCGAAGCTTCTCATCATGGACCTGCGTGACCACGTCTTCGCCGAAGGGCCACGCGTGCTGCGCGAGGACGGCTTCGAGCCGACACCGCTCGTGCCGAACGCCGTCACGGACGAGGTCGTGTGGGACTGCGTTACGTGCGGCGCGTGCGTGCAGGAGTGCCCCGTCGCGATCGAGCACGTCGACCACATCGTCGACCTCCGCCGGCACCTCGTCATGGTCGACGCACGCTTCCCCGCGGAAGCCGAGCCGATGCTCCGAGACGTCGAGCGAAGCTCGAATCCGTGGGGGAAGCCGCAGGACGAGCGGGCCGCGTGGGCCGAGGGCCTCGGAGTCCGTGTTCTGAAGGAGGGAAGCAAGCCGCCGGAGATCCTCTACTGGGTCGGCTGCGCAGCTTCGTTCGACGAGCGCGCCCGCCTCGCGGCCGAGTCGACGGTGAAGCTCCTCCTCGCCGCCCGCCTCGACGTCGCCATCCTCGGTCCACGCGAGTCGTGCACCGGAGACCCGGCGAGGCGAATGGGCAACGAGTACGTGTTCCAGTCCTTCGCGGAGCAGAACGTCGCGACGCTAGACGCGGCCGGCGTGACGAAGATCGTCGCGAGCTGCCCGCATTGCTTCAACACGCTCGCGAACGAATACCCGGACTTCGGCGGCCGCTACGAGGTCGTCCATCACACGGAGCTCCTCGCCGATCTCGTGCGCCGCGGCCGGCTCAAGCCCGCGCCCTCGGGGGACACGATCACCTATCACGACTCCTGCTACCTCGCGCGGCACAACGACGTTCTCGAATCGCCCCGCGAGCTGGTCGCAGCGGTCGGCGAGCCCATCGAGATGGAGCGAAGCGGAAAACGCACCTTCTGTTGCGGGGCCGGAGGCGCCCACATGTGGATGGAGGAGCGCGGCAAGGCGATCAACGAGGAACGCGTGCGTGAGGCGGCCGAGACCGGAGCCGAGACCCTCGCGGTCGCGTGTCCGTTCTGCACGATCATGCTCGACGACGGCGTCCGTCAGACGGGCCGCGACCTTCGCGTCGCCGATGTCTCGACGCTGCTCGTCGAGGCGCTCGAGCGCTCTTGACCCGAGACGAATACGACTTCGTGATCGTCGGCGGCGGGTCGGCGGGCTGCGTTCTCGCGAATCGGTTGAGCGCCGATCCTTCCGCGAGCGTGCTCGTGCTCGAGGCCGGACGCCCGGATTCCTGGTGGGACGTGTACATCCACATGCCGGCCGCGTTCTCGTTCCCGATCGGGTCGAAGCGCTACGACTGGCGCTACGCGTCCGAGCCTGAGCCGTATATGCAGGGCCGTCGCGTCACGCACGCCCGCGGCAAGGTGCTAGGCGGCTCGAGCTCGATCAACGGGATGATCTTCCAGCGCGGAAACCCGCTCGACTTCGAGAAGTGGGCCGCCGATCCCGGCCTCGAGCACTGGGACTACGCGTACTGCCTTCCCTACTTCAAGCGCATGGAGACCTGCGTCGAAGGCGCGGACGAGTACCGAGGAGGCGAGGGGCCGCTCGTCGTGGAGCGTGGGTCGGCGAGCAATCCGTTGTTCGCCGCGTTCCTGGAGGCCGTGCAGCAGGCGGGCTACGCGCTGACGGAGGACGTGAACGGACAGCGTCAGGAAGGCTTCGCTCGCTTCGACCGCAACGTCCATCGAGCCCGCCGGCTGAGCGCGGCTCGCGCGTACCTCCATCCGGTGAGGAAACGACCCAACCTCGAGGTCACGTGCCGGGCTCTCGTCACCCGCGTGCTCTTCGAGGGCACGCGAGCGGTGGGTATCGAGTTCGCGAAGGCGGGAGGTTTCGAGCGCGTGCGTGCACGCGAGGTGATCCTCTGCGGCGGCGCGATCAACTCGCCCCAGCTCCTCCAGCTCTCGGGCGTCGGGAGCCGTGAGCAGCTCGAGTCCGTCGGCGTCGGCGTCGTCCACGAGCTTCCGGGCGTGGGCGAGAACCTCCAGGACCATCTCGAGGTCTATGTCCAGCACGAGTGCACGAAGGCGATCTCGGTCGCGCCCGCCCTGAAGTGGCGCAATCGTCCGTGGGTCGGCTTCCGCTGGCTCTTCTTCCGCGACGGGCCCGGGGCGACGAACCACTTCGAGGCCGGTGGCTTCGTGCGCTCGAACGAGGAGGTGCCGTATCCGAACCTCATGTTCCACTTCCTGCCGCTCGCGATCCGCTACGACGGAACGCAACCGGCGGGCGACCACGGCTACCAGGTGCACGTCGGGCCGATGAACTCGGACGTGCGCGGCTCGGTGAAAATCACCTCGGCGAACGCACACGTCCCCCCCGCGCTCCAGTTCAACTACCTCTCGACCGAACAGGATCGCCGCGAGTGGCTCGAGGCGATTGCGTGCGCGCGCGACATCCTCGCCCAGGCGGCGTTCGCGGAGTACGACGCGGGCGAGATCTCACCTGGCCCGGACGTACAGACCGACGAGGAGATCCTGGACTGGGTCGGCCGCGATGCCGAGACCGCGCTCCACCCTTCGTGCTCGTGCCGCATGGGGGTGGACGAGCTCGCAGTCGTCGACCCTGGGACACTCCGCGTGCACGGGCTCGAAGGCCTTCGCATCGTCGACGCCTCGGTGATGCCCTACGTGACGAATGCGAACATCTACGCGCCGGTGATGATGATCGCCGAGAAGGCCGCGGATCTCATCCTCGGCGCGACGCCACTTGCTCCGGAGCGCGTCGACTTCTACCGTCACACGCTCACGGAAACGAACGTCGTCGCCTAATCGAAGGACGAAAGGGGCTTACAGCCGCTCCGCCACTTTGCGTATTGCGGTTGGGGCACCGGGCAGGCCGCCACGCGCCGGCGTGTATTCCGTCTCCACGGCTCGACTCTCGCGCGCCGCCGGCTGAGCGTCAACGAAGACGGCGGCTACAGGAGGAGTCGATCGACTGCGAGCGCTGCGGCCACAACAGCCTCAGTAACGCGGCTCTCGCTGCCACGCGACGGAAATCGGTACGCCGGCCCGTGGACGTGGATCGCCGCGATCGCGTTCCCGCTCGCGTCGTGTATCGGCGCCGCCACCGAGTTGATCCCCTCGGCGTACTCCTCGAGACCCCACGCGTAGCCGCTTCGCCGCACGTCCTCGAGTCGGGCGCGAAGCTGCTCGGCGTCGATCACCGTCTGCGGCGTCAGCGCGGCGAGATCGTGCGCGAGGTATCCGGCGATCGCCTCTGCAGGCCAGTCGGCGAGTAGAACGAGCCCCGACGGAACCGTGTGCAGCGGCGCGCGCGTCCCAGTCCAGTCCCGCACCTGCACCGGGTGGTCGCACTCGACCTGCTCGACGTAGAGAACGTCGTAGCCGTCCGGCAGCCCCAGGCCGGCGTCCTCGCCGAGCGCCGCAACGAGATCGACGAGCTCGGGGCGCGCGAGCGCTGCCAGGCTTCGCTCTTGCGGGACTGAACGCGCGAACGCCTCAACCGAGGGACCGACGCGCCAGCGCCGGCCGTCGGCACGCTCGACCGCACCGAGGTCCTCGAGCGAAGACAGCAGCCGGGCAACGGTGCTCTTCGGCAGGTCGAGGCGATCGGCGAGCGCGGTGACTCCCGCCGGTCGCGTGGCCACGGCGTCGAGGATCGCGAATGCACGCTCGACCGACTGCACCATTGCGCTACCACCCCTTTCGGGCCTAGAATGTCTCACGATACAGCACTGTTCCACGATGCGGGACAAACGGGGATCATGAACGCGGACTCAGACGCGCAAGAAGTCGATCTCGGGTCACTGGTTGACGACGATCTCGTCGCCCAGATGCACGACGACCTCTACGACGGGCTCGCGGCCGAGATCCTCGAGGGCACGGAGATCCTGCTCGAGCGCGGTTGGGGCCCCGACAAGGTGCTGAACGACGCGCTCGTCGAGGGTATGCGGATCGTCGGTATCGACTTCCGCGACGGAATCCTCTTCGTGCCGGAGGTGCTGCTCGCCGCCAACGCGATGAAGGGCGGCATGGGGATTCTCCGTCCCCTGCTTGCCGAGACGGGTGCCGAGCGCATGGGAACGGTCGTGATCGGCACCGTCAAGGGCGACATCCACGACATCGGCAAGAACCTCGTCGGGATGATGCTCGAGGGCGCCGGCTTCGAGGTGATCGACCTCGGCATCAACAACCCCGTCGAGGCGTACCTCGAGGCGCTCGAGGAGCACAAGCCGGACATCCTCGGCATGTCGGCGCTCCTGACAACCACCATGCCCTACATGAAGGTCGTCATTGGCGCGCTCGAGGAGAAAGGTCTGCGCAACGACCAGATCGTCCTCGTCGGGGGAGCGCCGCTCAACGAGGAGTTCGGGAAGGCCGTCGGTGCCGACGCGTACTGTCGCGACGCGGCCGTCGCCGCCGAGACCGCACAAGCCCTGGTGCTCGCACGCCGTGCAGCCGCTGCCACAGCTTCTTGACGAAGAGCACGTCTTCGAGGCCGAGCGGCCCGAAGTGCTCATTCTCGCGTGCGGCGCCATTGCCCGTGAGGTGCTCGCGGTCATCGAGCTGAACGGCTGGACGCACGTGACCGTCCGCTGCCTCCCGGGGAAGCTCCATTCGACTCCGGCGAAGATCGCGCCAGCCGTTGACGCGAAGCTGCGGGAGCTCAAAGGCGACTACGAGCGCATCTTTGTCGCGTACGCAGACTGTGGCACGGCAGGCGAGCTCGACAAGGTTCTCGATGTCCACGGTGTGGAGCGGCTTCCGGGAGCGCACTGCTACGGCTTCTTCGCCGGAAACGACGCCTGGCAGATCATGCACGACGCCGAGCCGGCGACCTTCTATCTCACCGACTTCCTCGCGCGGCACTTCGACTCGCTCGTCGTGAAGAGCCTGAAGCTCGACCGCCATCCGGAGCTCAAGCCCCTGATCTTCGGGAACTACAAGCGGCTCGTATACCTCGCGCAGACCGACAACCCCGATCTCGTCGAGCGCGCACGGAAGGCCGCCGACTACCTCGGCGTCACCTTCGAGCAGCGCCGCACGGGCTACGGCGAGCTCCTTCCTTCGCTTGAGCGGTTCGCGAATGCCTGAGCAGCCGGCCAAACTCACCGTCATCTGGTGGCGCGACATCCCGGCCCAGGTGACGGCGAAGGCCGGTCGAGCGACCGCGCGCGCCCAGCTTGGCGACCGCTTCCAGGAGGCGATCGACGCTGCGGCGATGAGCGCCGGCCTCCTCGACTCCGACGACTACCTCGAGGAGTGGCGGCGAGTCGCGCGCGACTGCGGCGGCGACCTCGACGCGGAGGTCGCGGCCGAGGCAGCTCGCCTCCAACATGCCTACAGCGACGACGACCTGGCCAGACTGGCGCGCGCGGGCGGCCTCGCGAACGAAAAGGGGGCGGAGTGACGGACACGGTTCTGAGCTCCTCGACGCGCGAGGTCGCGATCGGATTCGAGAGGCCCTTCGTGATCATCGGCGAGCGGATCAACCCGACCGGCCGGTCGAAGCTCGCCGAGGAGATGCGGAACGGCAACTTCGAGACCGTCGTCGCGGATGCGATCGCTCAGGTCGAGGCCGGCGCGCAGATGCTCGACGTGAACGCCGGCATCCCGCTGGCAGACGAACCTGCCATCCTCGCGGAGGCGATCCAGCTCGTTCAGTCCGTCACCGACGTTCCCCTGTGCATCGACTCGTCGATCGTGGAGGCGCTCGAGGCCGGACTTGGCGTGTACCAAGGGAAGGCGCTCGTCAACTCCGTGACCGGCGAGGAGGAGCGCCTCGAGAGCGTGCTCCCGCTCATCGCACGCCACGGCGCGGCGGTCGTTGCGATTACGAACGACGAGAGCGGCATCTCCGAGAACCCGGACGAGCGCTTCGAGATCGCCCAGAACATCGTTTCCCGCGCTGCCGACTACGGAATCCCCAAGGAGGACATCGTCATCGACCCGCTCGTGATGCCGATCGGCGCGATCGGCACCGCCGGACGCCAGGTCTTCCGCCTCGTACGGCGCCTGCGCGAGGAGCTCGGCGTGAACACGACCTGCGGCGCTTCGAACATCAGCTTCGGCCTTCCCAACCGGGGCAGCCTGAACGCCGCGTTTCTGCCGATGGCGATCGCATCCGGTCTCACGTCGGCGATCACGAGCCCTCTGCACGAGGAGGTTCGGAGCGCGATCAAGGCGGCCGACGTGATGATGGGGCACGACGCGCATTGCGCGACCTGGATCGCGGCCCAGGGTGATACACCCGCGGCTGCCCAACGCGGCCGTCGCGGAGGTCGCGAGGGCCGAAGGAGAGCGACGGCTTGAGCAAGCGGAGCTCAGCGACTGGTGGCTCGCTCGTCGTCTTCACGCCTTCTGGACGGCGCGGCCGCTTCGAGCAGGGAACCACGGTGCTCGACGCGGCGCGGGAACTTGGAGTCGACCTCGACTCCGTTTGCGGCGGTCGCGGCATCTGCGGGCGCTGTCAGGTGTCGGTCGACGAGGGCGAGCATGCGAAGCACGGCATCACGTCCGCCGCCTCACACCTCTCCGAGATCGATGCCGTCGAGCGAGCGTATGCCGCCGACCGCGGCCTCGCGAACGACCGTCGCCTCGGCTGCGTCGCTCGAGTGCAGGGCGACCTCGTCGTCGACGTGCCGCCCGAGAGCCAGCTCTACCGGCAGGTCGTGCGCAAGGAGGCGGACGCACACCCGATCGAAGTCGATCCCGTCGTGCGGCTCTACTACGTCGAGGTCGAGGAGCCGAGGCTCGAGAGCCCGTCGTCAGATGCCCGCCGGCTGCGCGAGGCGCTTGCGCGCGAATGGCAACTGAGCGAGCTCGAGCTCGATCCTGTGACGCTCCCCGCCCTCCAGCCGGCGCTTCGACAAGGCAAGTGGCGAGCTACGGTCGCTGTCCACGACGACCACACCATCACCGCGATCTGGCCCGGATTGCACGACCATGCCTACGGCATCGCCTTCGATGTCGGCTCGACGACGGTCGCAGGTCACCTGTGCGACCTGACCAGCGGAGAGGTGCTTGCGTCCGCCGGCGAGATGAACCCGCAGATCCGCTTCGGCGAGGACCTCATGAGCCGTGTTTCCTACGTGATGCTGAACCCCGACTCGCGGAAGGATTTGACGCGATCAGTCCGTGGCTGTCTCGCGAAGCTCACCGCCGAGCTCGCGAAAGCGGCAACGATCGGCCGTGACGACATACTCGAGGTCACGATTGTCGGCAATCCGATCATGCACCACCTTCTGCTCGGTCTCGACCCGACCGAGCTCGGGGGAGCGCCGTTCGCTCTCGCGGTCGAGGACTCGCTTCGCCTGCGTGCGTCCGAGCTCGGGCTACCGGTGCACCCGGGCGCGCGGGTGTACGTCCTTCCATGCATCGCGGGCCATGTCGGTGCGGACACGGCAGGGATGATCCTCTCGGAGGCCCCACACCTGAGCGACGAGGTCAACCTGCTCGTGGACGTGGGGACGAACGCCGAGATCGTGCTGGGCAACCGCGACCGCCTGCTCGCTGCCTCGAGCCCCACCGGGCCTGCCTTCGAGGGCGCGCAGATCACCTTCGGGCAGCGCGCGGCACCGGGCGCGATCGAGCGCGTACGGATCGACCCGACGACCCTCGAGCCGCGCTTCCGCGTGATCGGCACCGACGCCTGGTCAGACGAGGCCGCGTTCGAAGGCACTCGGGTGACAGGCATCTGCGGCTCGGGGATCATCGAGGCGATCGCTGAGCTCCATCTCGCGGGAGTCATCACCACCGACGGGACGATCGACGGCGCGTTCGCGGCGCGAACGGCGCGCGTCGTCCCCGACGGCCGCTGCTTCTCCTACGTCCTGCGCGAGGACGAGCAGCAGATCCTGGTGACGCAGGACGACGTGCGTCAAATCCAGCTCGCGAAGGGCGCCCTCTACGCCGGTTGCCGTCTGCTCATGGATCGCTATGGGCTCGAGCGCGTCGACCGGATCCGGCTCGCGGGTGCCTTCGGGAGCCAGATCGATCCTGTGCACGCGCTCGTCCTCGGGCTGATTCCCGACTGCGACCCGGAGCGCGTGACGGCCGCGGGGAACGCAGCGGGAACGGGGGCACGCATCGCGCTCCTGAACAAGGCGGCACGTCGCGAGATCGAGGAGGTCGTGCGGCGCGTCGAGAAGATCGAGACCGCTGTCGAGCCCCGTTTCCAAGAACACTTCGTGCACGCGATGGCGATCCCGCACGACGTCGATCCGTACGAGCGACTCGCCGCCGTTGTCCCCCTTCCGAGCCGCCGAAAGGCAGCTCCGGGCGGGAAAGAACGACCAAGGCGCCGACGAGCCACAGCCAGCCGTGGAGGGAGGAGCGAATGAGTAGCCGCACCGGCCGGCGCGGCGGAGGCCGCGCGGCCCGCCAGGAGGCCCGTCTGCACGCCGCCGTCGAGAAGGTCCCGTTCATCACGCGCACGCTCGCGCCTGTCGAGGTTCTCTCCGAGGAGGGGCTCTCCCTGATCGAGGAGAACGCGGAGACCCTGCTCGAGCAGGTTGGCATCGACTTCCGCGAGGCGCCGGACGCGCGTGAGCTTCTCCGGGGCGCAGGCGCGGAGATCGAGGACGAGCGCGTGCGCTTCCCGCGTGGGCTCGCCCGCCAGCTCATACAGGCGACCGCCCCGCGTACGTTCACGCAAGTCGCGCGCAACCCCGCGAACTCGGTCGAGATCGGCGGCACGAAGACCGTCTTCGCACCGGCGTACGGCTCGCCGTTCGTGCGCGATCTCGAGAACGGTCGGCGCTACGGGACGATCGAGGACTTCCGTAACTTCGTGAAGCTCGCCTACGCGTCGCCGTTTCTCCACCACTCCGGCGGAACCGTCTGCGAGCCGGTCGACCTACCGGTCAACAAGCGTCACCTGGACATGGTGTACGCGCACCTGCGCTACTCGGACAAGCCGTTCATGGGCTCGGTCACGCACCCCGAGCGCGCGAAGGACACCGTCGAGCTCGCGCGGATCGCCTTCGGCGCGGACTTCCTCGAGGAGAACGCCGTTCTCCTGAGCCTATGCAACGCGAACTCGCCGCTTGTCTGGGACGCGACCATGCTGGGCGCGGCGCGAGAGTACGCGCAAGCAAAGCAGGCAGTGCTCATGACGCCGTTCATCCTCGCGGGCGCAATGAGCCCCGTCACGATCGCGGGTGCCGCGACGCAAACGCTCGCCGAGGCGCTCGCCGGCCTGGCGTACGTCCAGCTCGTCCGGCCCGGGACGCCTGTTGTGCTCGGCTCATTCGCCTCCTCGCTCTCGATGCAGTCGGGCGCACCGACCTTCGGCACTCCCGAGCCGGCGCTCGTCCTCTACGTCATGGCCTCGCTTGCGCGGCGGCTAGGCGTCCCCTTCCGCTCGGGCGGCGCGTTCACGGCGTCGAAGATTCCCGACGCGCAAGCCGCGTACGAATCGGCGAACACGATGCAGCCGACCATGCTCGGGGGCGTCAACTTCGTCCTGCATGCTGCCGGCTGGCTCGAGGGGGGTCTCACGATGGGCTACGAGAAGTTCGTCCTCGACGCCGACCAGTGCGGGATGTGGCACGAGTTCGCGAAGGGCGTCGACCTGAGCGAGAACGGCCAAGCGCTCGATGCGCTCCTGACGAACGGGCCTGGCCAGCACTACCTCGGCCACGCGCACACCCTCGCGAACTTCGAGACCGCGTTCTACCGCTCGCCGGTCTCAGACAACGCGAGCTTCGAGCAGTGGGAAGCCGAGGGCGCGACCGAGGCGGCCCAGCGCGCGACCCCGATCTGGAAACGGATGCTCGCCGAGTACGAGCCACCGGCGATCGACGACGCCGTAGACGCGGAGCTCTGCGAGTGGATCGAGCGAAAGAAGGCCTCATTCCCGGACTCGGACTATTGATGGGCGCCGGGCACGTACTCACTGGGCCGCTCGCGCACACACGCTACGAGGTAATCCCGCTCGGCGGGGCCGAGGAAGCTGTGCTCGAGCACGTGCCGGCCGAGGTCAAGGTGACGGTCACGACCTCGCCGAAGAAGGGGCTCGAGCCAACGCTCGAGCTTGCCGAGAAGCTCGCCGGGAACGGCTACACAGTGGTTCCGCACCTCGCCGCACGGCACGTCAGAGATCCGGGGCACCTTGCCGAGCTCGTCTCGCGGATCCGGGGGTTGGGTGCCAATGACGTGCTGGTGATGGCAGGCGACGCCGAGGTGCCAGCGGGCGAGTTCGAAGGTTCCCTGCCGCTCTTACGTGCGTTGACGGACCTCGGGCAGCCATTTTCCCACGTCGGCATTACGGGCTACCCGGAGAGCCACGCTTTCATCGCGGACGACGCGACGATCAAGTCGATGTTCGACAAAGAGGCGCACGCCACGTACATCGTGAGCCAGATCTGCTTCGACCCGCACGTGACGGCGGGCTGGGTCACGGCCGTGTGGAATCGCGGCACGCGCCTACCGATTCACATCGGCCTTCCCGGTCCGGTGACACGCGCCAAGCTCCTGCGCGTGTCGGCGCGCATCGGCGTCGGCGACTCCATCCGCTTCCTGCGCACGCACCGAAGCTGGTTCGGGCAGACGTTCCGCGGGGCCTTCGACCCCGGTCCGCTCGTCAGAGGCCTCGAGGAGAGCCTCGAGCACCCGCGGCCGAACGTGGCCGGCTTTCACATCTTCACGTTCAACGAGCTCGAGGCGACCGAGCGCTGGCGGAAGCGTGAGCTCCAGCAGCTCG
>Ga0136633_1001897_pt1 | contig 14937 bp, 17 predicted proteins | sample AntDrymeUQ832206_2_FD_105494 | JGI IMG/M metagenome (GOLD analysis project Ga0136633, IMG submission 105494) | Polar desert sand microbial communities from Dry Valleys, Antarctica - metaG UQ83 (22.06) | ecosystem: Environmental > Terrestrial > Soil > Desert | place: Antarctica: Dry Valley... | reverse complement strand
GGCAACCCGGTTGATCATCTCGGTGATGAGCACCGTCTTGCCCACGCCGGCGCCGCCGAACAGGCCGATCTTGCCGCCCTGCAGGTAGGGGGTCAGCAGGTCGATGACCTTGATGCCGGTGGGAAACACGATCTTCTGGGGCTCGAGGGTGTCGAAGTCGGGCGCGGGACGGTGGATGTCCCAGCGATCCTCGATCTTGCTGGCGTCCAGCTCGGCCACGTCGAGAGGCTCACCGATGACGTTGACCACGTGCCCGAGCACGGCGTCGCCGACGGGCATCTGCATACCGCCGCCGGTGTTCTTCACGACCGTGCCACGCACGAGGCCGTCGGTGGGCCGCAGGCAGATCGCCCGCACGCGAGCGTCGCCGATCTGCTGGGCCACCTCGGCCTTTACGGGCTGTGGTGTGCCGTCGATGGTGATGTCGAAGGCCAGCAGCGTGTTGATCGGCGGGACGGCGTCGGGCGGGAACTCGACGTCGATCACCGGGCCGGCGATGGCGACGACGCGGCCGTCCTTCAACGTGGGCTGGCTGTCAGTGACGGTCATGGCAAGTCTCCGAATCAGGCGGGGCGATCGAGGTGGTGGCGGCCGGCGAGGTCGGCCACCTTCAGGGCGTTGTCGGCGAGGAGGTCGCTGCTACCGGACTGGCCACCGCGCAAGGCCTCGGCGCCGCTGACGATCTCCATGATCTCGGTGGTGATGGCGTCCTGGCGGGCCCGGTTCATCACCCGACTGAGCTTGGTGATGAGCTCCTCGGCGTTGTCGGTGGCGGACTTCATGGCGCGCTGCTGGGCGGCGAAGAACGAGGCCGAGCCTTCGAGGAGGGCGGCGTAGAGACGGGCCTCCGCGTAGCGGGGCAGGAGGCGGTCGAGGATCTCGCCCGGACCGGGCTCGAACTCGTAGTCGGCACTCGGGCCGTCGGCCTTCTCGGCGGCATCGACCAGGTCGGTCTCCAGGGGCATGAAGCGCTTGAGCTGCACTCGCTGTACGCCGGCGGAGATGAACTGCGTGTAGGCGATCTCGACGGCGTCGTACTCGCCCTCTTCGAAGCGTTGGACGACAGCCTCCGCGATCTGGCGGGCGTCTTCGTAGGTGGGCTCGTCGGAGAAGCCGACGAAGCTGTCGTCGATGGGGAAGCCTCGGAAGCGGAAGTAGCCCGTGGCCTTCTTGCCGACGGTGATGAGGCGGGTCTGCTTGCCCTCGGCCTGCAGCCGGGCCATCTCGCGCTCTACGGTGCGGATGATGGTGGTGTTGTAGCCGCCGCAAAGCCCGCGGTCGGCGGATACGGCCACGAAGGCCACCGTGCGGATCTCGTCGCGCTCCTGCAGGAGCGCCGATCCCTTTCCGGCCCCGGCGGCGGCCAGGTTGCGAATGACCTCGGTGATCTGCTCGCTGTAGGGCCGCGCCGCATTGACCCGCTGCTGGGCCTTGAGGATCCGGCTGGCGGCGATGAGCTCCATCGCCTTGGTGATCTTCTTGGTCGACTGCACCGATTTGATACGTCGGCGCAGGACCCGCTCGGCACCACCGGCCATCGGCTAGCTCGTCTCGTCCGGGGTGTCGGCGAGGGCGGCGTCGGCGGCCACCACGGCGGGCACGTCGGGGGCGGCGGCCGCGCTGTCGTCGGAGGCCTGGAACGAGTCGGCGAAACCCTGCAGGGCGGCTTCGAAGGCGTCGACGTCAGCGATGTCGCCGGAGCTCTTGATGCCGTCGAGGATGCCGCCGTGGCGGGAGCGGAACCACTCGAGCAGCTCCTTCTCGAAGCGGGGCACGTCTTCCACGGGCACGGCGTCGAGGTAGCCGTTGGTGGCGGCGTAGAGGGAGACGACCTGGTCTTGCACGGCCATCGGGCTGTTGAGCGGCTGCTTCAGCAGCTCGACGAGCCGGTAGCCACGGTCGAGGGCGGACTGGCTCACCTTGTCGAGCTCCGAGCCGAAGGCGGCGAAGGCCTCGAGCTCACGGAACTGGGACAGGTCGCCCTTGAGCGTGCCCACGGCCTTCTTCATGGCCTTGATCTGGGCGTTGCCCCCCACGCGGGAGACGGACTGGCCGGTGTCGAAGGCGGGCCGGATACCGGACTTGAACAGGTCGTCCTGGAGGAACACCTGGCCGTCGGTGATCGAGATCACGTTGGTGGGGATGTAGGCCGAGATGTCGCCGGCCTTCGTCTCGATGATCGGCAGGGCGGTGAGCGAGCCGGCGCCGTTGTCGTCGGACAGCTTGGCGGCCCGCTCGAGCAGGCGGCTGTGGAGGTAGAACACGTCGCCCGGGTAGGCCTCGCGGCCCGGGGGGCGGCGCAACAGCAGCGACACCTGGCGGTAGGCCTCGGCCTGCTTCGACAGGTCGTCGTAGACGATGAGCCCGTGCTCGCCGTTCTCCATCCAGTGCTGGCCCATGGCGCAGCCGGCGTAGGGGGCGAGGTACTTGAACGGGGCAGGGTCGGACGCACCGGCCAGGACCACCACCGTGTACTCCATGGCGCCGAACTGCTCGAGGGTGGCGACGGTGTTGGCCACCGTCGACTCCTTGAGGCCGATGGCGACGTAGATGCACTTCACGCCGAGGCCGCGCTGGTTGATGATCGTGTCGATGGCGACGGTGGTCTTGCCGGTCTTGCGGTCGCCGATGATGAGCTCGCGCTGACCGCGGCCGATCGGCGTCATCGAGTCGATGGCCTTGATGCCGGTCTGCAGCGGCTCGTGCACCGGCTTGCGGCCAATGATGCCGGGCGCCTGGATCTCCATGCGCCGGTCCTGCACGTTGGTGAGCGGCCCCTTGCCGTCGATGGGGATGCCGAGAGCGTCCACGACGCGGCCAAGGAGGCCGTCGCCGACAGGCACCGAGAGGATCTGGTTGGTGGCCTTGACGGACGTGCCCTCGCTGACGGCCCCGCCGTCGCCCAGGATCACCGCGCCGATCGAGTCCTCGTCGAGGTTGAGGGCCAGGCCCCGGATGCCGCCTTCGAACTCGAGCAGCTCGTTCACGCCCACGCCGGGCAGGCCGGAGACGGTGGCGATGCCGTCGCCCACCTCGATGACGCGGCCGACCTGGGCGGCCTCCAAGTCGGGCGAGAAGCCCTCGAGGTTCTTCTTGAGCGCTGCGGCGATGTCAGCGGTGTTGATGGTCAGCTCTGCCATCTTCGTGGGTTCCTTCGTGTCGATGCGGTGCGAGATCTAAAACGCAGTGTTGAGCTGCTGGAGGCGGGTCTTGATCGAGCCGTCGATGACCGTGTCGCCCACCTGGGCGACGAGGCCGCCGAGCACGGACGGATCGATGATCACCTTGAGCTCCACCTTCTTGCCGGTCTTGGCCTCGAGGGCAGCGGCCAGGCGCTGCTTCTGGTCGTCGCTGAGCGCAACCGCCGAGCGGACCTCGGCCACCTCCCGGTTGCCCTCCGCCGCGCTCAGCTGCACGACCTCGTCGATGATCGCCGACAGGTCACGGGCACGACCGGCGCCGACCACCATTGACACGAGCGCCGTGCTGACCGGGTTGGCACGACCGCCGAGCAGATCCTCGACGATCTGCTGCCGACGGCTCACCGGCAGCTGCGCGTCGGTGAGGGTGGTGCGCAGCTCGTCGTTGGTCTCCAGCAGGCGGGCGAAGCGGAACAGCTCGTCCTCCACCTCAGCCAGGTTGCCCTCGGAGCGAGCGACCGCCAGCAGTGCCCCGGCATAGGCGTGCGCTCGCTCGCTCATCGGGCGCTGCCGACCTGGTTGATGTAGTCCTCGACGAGCTGCGTCTGGGTGGCGGGGTCGAGGTTCTTGTTGACCACCGCGGAGGCGGCGCCGACGGCCAGCGCGGCGAGCTCGCCCCGCAGGTCGGCGGTGGCCTGGGCCTTGGCGGCGTCGATGTCGGCCGTGGCCCGGGCCCGGGTCTCGGCCAGCTCTGTCTGCAGCCGGGCTTCCTGGTCCTTCTTCAACGCGTCCGCGGACTGCCGGGCCTCTTCGATGATCCGGGCGGCTTCGGACTTGGCGTCGGCCAGCTGGGCCTTGTACCCGTCGAGCACGCCGACCGCTTCGGTCTTGGCGTTCTCCGCCGCGTCGAGGTCGCCCCGGATGCGCTCGGTACGAGCTTCCATGCCCTTCTTGATGGCCGGGTAGGCGAACTTCCACATCAGGCCCAGCAGGACCACGAAGGAGATCGAACCCCAGAGCAGCTCGTCGGTGGCCGGCAGGATCGGGCTGGGCGCCTCCTGGCAGTCGTCCACCGAACCGCCCTCGATCAGGATCGGGATGCACTCGGCGTCGGCGTGGGTGCCGTCGTTCGCCTCGGCGATCTTCTCGGCCTCGTGGGTGATCTTTTCGATCTTCTCCTCGGTGAAGCCACCGTGGTCCTGGGAAGACGCATGGGGGGCGAAGGCGATGAGCCCGCCGGCGAGCAGGCCGCTCGCCAGCATTGCACGGGTGCGGAATCGCACGGTTGGCCTCCTCAGCCCGAGATGATGAACGAGAGAACGAAGCCGAACAGGGCGAGGGCTTCGGTGAAGGCGATGCCGAGGAACATGGTGGTTCGCACCATGCCGGCGGCTTCGGGCTGACGGGCCATGGCGGTGATGGCGTTGCCCACCACGATGCCGATGCCGATGCCGGGGCCGATGGCGGCGCCGCCGTAGACGATGCCTCGACCGACGGCGGTGAGGCCCGCCTCGAGCTCGCCCGGGTCCTGCTGTGCGAGAAGTTGCAGCACGGTCATTGTCTCCTTGGTTGCTTAGTGCTCGGGGTGCATGGCGCCACCGATGTACACGGCGGCGAGGATGGTGAAGATGTAGGCCTGGAGGAAGGCCACCAGGATCTCGAAGGCGCTGAGGAACACCAGCAGCGCGAACGGGAGCACCGCGCCGATGTAGGTGGCCTCGAAGAGGGCCTGGCAGAGGACAGCGAAGGTCACCAGCAGCAGGTGGCCCGCGATCATGTTGGCGAAGAGCCGGACAGCCAGCGACAGCGGGCGGGTGACGAGGATGCCCAGCAGCTCGATGAGGAACACGAGCGGGAGGATGGCCATGGGCACGCCGGGCGGGATGGTGGCCGACTTGAAGTACTTGATCGGCCCCTGCGAGACGATTCCGGTGATGTGGTAGATCGCCCACACCAGGATGGCCATGAAGGCCGGCAAAGCGATCCGGGCGTTCACCGGCATCTGGACGCCGGGGATCAGGCCCCAGATGTTGCAGGTGAGGATGAAGACGAAGAGGGTGAGCAGAAAGGGCGTGAACTTCAGCCCGTCCGGCCCCATCGTCTCCATGATGATGCCGTCCTGCACGAAGTCGACGGCCGACTCGGCCACGTTCTGCGCCCCCGTGGGCACGAGGGCCTGCTGGCGGCCACCGAGGTACATCACCCCGAAGGAGATGGCCGCGGACACCCACATCAGGATGATCACCTTGTTCACGGCGAAGGGGCCGTCACCGAACAGGGTGGGCCACTCCACGACGTGGGAGATGGGCGGGAACTCCAACCCGAGGATCACGAGAGGACAGCCTCCTTGTCGGCGGTGGGCTTGAGACCCGGGAAGGCGAGCGAAGCGGACACGTAGCGGAGCTCCCAGAACAGGAGACCGAGGTGGGTGACGAGCACGGTGATGCCGAGCGCCGTCATGTTGACCCAGGCGGCGTTGCGCACGGCGAACAGCACGGCGGTGACGAGGCCCATGCGCACGGCGAAGCCGCCGAGCGCCACGGCCATGATGGCGGTGAGGGAGATCTTGGCCGCCCAGGACAGGGCCAGGGCGGCAAGCAGCAGGTTCACCGCTACGAGGGCGATGGCCACTGCGGCGGACGAGGTGCCCTGGGTACCCCAGATCAGCGTGGCCAGCAGGAGGATGGCGGGGGCGAACCACACGCCGCGCTTGAGCATGTCGAAGGCCAGCTCGCGCTCCACCTCAGGGGCGGGCGGCACCGGCGCCTGGCGGTCGAGGGCAGTCATGTGTCCAGCCCATCGTGCTTCGGTCCGAGCAGCTCCTGCTCCTGGCGGCTCATCTTGGCCGTGTAGGCCGTGTACTCGCGCCACGAGACGTAGCCGATGGTGAACACGAACAGGAAGAGGAGGAACAGAGGAGAGGTGCCGAGCCAACGGTCGATCTGCCAGCCCAGCAGCGCGCAGAGCGCCGGGGTTACAGCCAGCTCCACGGCCGACGACAACGCGTTGCCGAAGCCGTTGTTGAGCTCACGCTTGGCGGAGAGATCGAACACCGTTGTTCTGGACCTCAGGACCTCAAGCCCGCCTGGGACGGGCGCTTGTGAAACTGTTCGCAATCTAGAACCCGGAGCGTGGGGCGGGCAAATCCAACCCCCGCATGGGCCAGCGGGGCACCTTAGCGGACTCGCGAGCACGACTTCGTTGCCTCGCGAACCTGTCCGAGCTCACTGCTCCGCGTCGCGGCGGGACCGGATGCCGGGGCCGAACATCGTGTAGAGCACCAGGGCGGCGGCGACGACGGCCAGGGGCACGTAGAGGTCGCCCCGGCCCCGGGTGTAGGTGGGGTACAGCACGATGGCGGAGAGCAGCACCGTCCACGTCCAGAGGATCAGGACGCTCCGCCGCTGGCCGTGCCCGAGGCGCATCAGGCGGTGGTGCAGGTGGTCCTTGTCGGCCACCGTCACGTTGCCGCCGCGGCGAGCTCGGCGGATGATCGAAAAGGCGGTGTCGGTGATGGGCACGCCGAGGATCACCAACGGGATGAACAGCGGCGCGAAGAAGAAGTACGTCTGGCCGGAGAAGGGCGAGTCGGTGTTGCCCCCCACGGCCACGGTGGCCGCCGCCATCAGCAGCCCCAGCAGCAGGGCCCCGGCGTCGCCCATGAAGATCTTGGCCGGGTGGAAGTTGTAGGGCAGGAAGCCGAGGCAGGCGCCGAGCACCGCGGCCGCGATCACTGGGCCGGCGTTGTCAGGACCGATGGCGGCCACCCCGGCAAGGCGCTCGCAGTAGAGGAGCAGGGCGGCGGCCGCTATACCCACGATGCCAGCGGCCAGACCGTCGAGCCCGTCGATGTAGTTGATGGCCGTCGACATCCCGATCACCCACACGACGGTGAGCAACGCCGACATGTCCGGCGACAGCGACACCAGCCCGGCGAAGGGGATGCGGAAGAACAGGATGCTCACGCCGGCGATCGACACGATGCTCCCGGCCAGCACCGTGCCGGCGATCTTGGCCGGGGGCGACACGTTCCGCAGGTCGTCGAGCTGGCCCACGCCGAAGATCACGATGGCCCCCAGGGCCACCCCCAGAGGCACGGTGGTGGCGGTGAAGACGGGGGCGAAGTGGTCGGCCTGCCACGCGGTGCCCAGGCCGGCGAGGAAGCCGAGAAGGATGGCGGCGCCACCGAGGAGGGCGGTTGGTCTGGTGTGCACCCGTCGCTCGTCGGGCGCCTGCACCGCCCCCACCCTGAAGGACAGCCACCGGAAGGCCGGGGTGGCGATCAGCGTGACGAGCGCGGCGGCTCCGATGACGGGAAGGAACCCCCCGAGGTAGTCACCCACCCTGGGCGCTACTGCTCACCCGGGTACGGAGCGAACTTCGAGCACAGGGCGACGACGTCGTCCTTGACAGCCGCCAGCTCCGCTTCGTCGGCCCGGCCCAGGAGCACGCGGTGGATGCACCCGGCGATGGTGACCATCTCCGGCTCCCCCATGCCCTGGGTGGTGACGGCCGGAGTGCCGATCCGCAGGCCCGAGGTGATGTACGGAGGGCGGGGATCGTCGGGCACGGTGTTCTCGTTGAGGCTGATGCCGGCCTTGTCGAGGGCGAGCCGGGCCTTCTTGCCCGACAGCTCGGCGTCGAAGGTGCGCAGGTCTACGAGCATGAGGTGGTTGTCCGTGCCCCCCGAAACGAGGCGGAGCCCGTGGCCGGCCAGCGCCTCCGCCAGCGCGGCGGCATTGCGCACCACCTGGGCGGAGTAGTCGCGGAACTCGGGGGTGGCTGCCTCCGCGAAGGCCAGCGCCTTGGCGGCGATCACATGGTCGAGCGGCCCGCCCTGCAGCCCGGGGAACACGGACTTGTCGATGACCTCGGCCAGCTCGGCGGTGCAGAGGATCGCTCCACCACGCGGGCCCCGCAGGGTCTTGTGCGTGGTGAGGGTCATGATGTCGGCGCCGTGGTCCATCGGGTTCGGGTGCTGCCCGCCGGCGATGAGCCCGGCGATGTGGGCGGCGTCGAACATGAACAGAGCGCCCACCTCGTCCGCGATGGCCCGGAAGGGGGCCGGGTCGATGATGCGGGGGTAGGCGGTGGCCCCGGTGACGATCATCTTGGGCCGGTGCTCGAGGGCGGCGTCGCGCACCTGGTCGAGGTCGATCCGCTCATCGCTGGGGGTGACGCCGTAGGACACGAAGTTGTAGAGCTTGCCGCTGGCGTTCACCGGGGAGCCGTGCGTGAGGTGGCCGCCCTGGTCGAGCCGCAGGCCGAGCACGGTGTCCCCAGGCTGGAGCAGGGCCAGGTAGACGGCCATGTTGGCGTTGGCGCCGGCGTGCGGCTGCACGTTGGCATGCGGGGCGTTGAACAGCTCCCGGGCGCGGTCGCGAGCGATGTCCTCGATCTGGTCGATCACCTCGTTGCCGCCGTAGTACCGCTTCCCCGGGTAGCCCTCGCTGTACTTGTTCGTCAGCACGGAGCCCGTGGCTCGCAGCACCGCCGGCGAGGTGAAGTTCTCGCTGGCGATGAGCTGCAGCGTGGTGTTCTGCCGCTCGACCTCCTGGCTGATGAGGCCCAGGACATCGTCATCGGGGTTGCTCGGCCATCTGCTCGCAAGCTCGCTCATGGGGTCAGCGCTCCTGTTGGTCGCGTTCGATGTCGGCGATCTGAGCCACCCGGCGATCGTGGCGGCCACCCTCGAAGGGTGTGGCCAGCCACAGCTCGAGGATCTCCGAGGCCAGGCCGAAGGCGACGATGCGGCCGCCCATGGCGAGCACGTTGGCATCATTGTGCTCCCGGCTGAGGCGAGCCGTGTAGAGGTCGTTGCAGAGAGCAGCCCGCACGCCGTGCACCTTGTTGGCGGCCATCTGCTCCCCCTGGCCGGAGCCGCCGAGCACGATTCCCCGCTCGGCCTCTCCCCCCACCACGGCGCGACCCACGGCCGCGCAGATGGGTGGGTAGTCCACCGACTCCGTGCCGTGGGTGCCGAGGTCGAGCGGCTCGTGCCCGAGGCGTTGCAGCTCGGCCACGAGGTGGCCCTTGAGCTCTAAACCGGCGTGGTCGGCGCCGATGGCCACCCTCATGCGCTCTGCTCCTGGCGGCGGTCGCCGGCCGGGAAGGCCAGCGCCACGACGCGGCCGAGGAGATCGTCGAGCAGGTCGGCGGTCACCTCGTAGTCGGCCCGGCCGCCACCCACCGGGTCTGCGATGTCGAGCTCGTCGTCGTGGCCCACTCCCAACAGCGCTTCGCGACCACGGGTGGCCGCGATCCGGCCCAGCCAAGAGGCCAGCGGCTCGTCCGCCGCGCGCCCACCGACGGCCTCAGCGCCTCGCACCAGCTCCTTGAGCGTGAACGCCTTCGCCAGCACGCCGGACCCCATCACAACCGCCTCCCGCACATGCTCGCGGGCCATCCCGATGACGAGATCGGCCTGCGCCACCATGACGGCGTCCATCTGTCGGCTGCGATGGTCGGCGAGGTCGAGGCCCCGATCGGCCATGGCGGCGATGCCGTGACCCGTAGCGGGGGAGCCCGCCTCGTAGAGACCGGCCGAAGACACGGTGGCTGCGACCCCCGCGGCAGCCAGGTGGTGGCGCAGGAGGACCTCCGCCATCGGTGAGCGGCATTGGTTGGCGGTGCAGAGGAGGAGCACGTCGATGAGTCGGATTGTAGGTGCGCAACAGGCCCTCCCTAGAGTTGACCGAGTAGTCAAGTTCTCTCGACGCTGGAGGAGCTCGTGGTCGACCCCCGCACACCGGTGCTCATCGGAGCCGGGCAGCTGAGCAACCGGGTCGACCAGGGGGCGACGCCCCTCGAGCCGGCCGACCTCATCGCAGAGGCGCTCCGTCGGGCGGCCGACGACAGCGGCGTCGGCGCCGCCGTCCTCACCGGCGCCGACACCGTGCACGTCGTCAGCCTGCTCTCATGGCGCTACCGCGACCCGGCCCGGCTCGTCGCCCAGCGCCTCGGCGCCGACCCCCGAACCACCACCGTCACCGGCATGGGCGGCAACAGTCCCCAGTCCCTCGTGAACCTGGCCAGCCTGGCCATCCAGGCGGGTGACGCCGATCTCGTGCTGCTCGGCGGCGCCGAGGCGTGGCGCACGCGCATGGGCGCGCGCAGCGCCGGGGTGGACCTGCACTGGACGGTGCAGGGCGACGACGTGCCCGAGGCCAGCAAGTCGACCGCCGAGGTTCCGATGACCGCACCGGGTGAGCAGGCCCGCGGCGTAGTGATGCCCGTGCAGGTGTACCCGTTGTTCGAGCAGGCCCATCGCATCAAGCTGGGGAGGTCGCTCGACGACCACCTCGTGGCCGCCTCCGAGCTGTGGGCCCGCTTCAGCGCCGTGGCCGCCACCAACCCCCACGCCTGGATCCAGCAGTCGTACACGGCGGAGGAGATCCGCACGCCCACGGCGGAGAACCGGATGATCGGCTTCCCGTACACGAAGCGCATGAACTCCAACAACGCCGTCGAGCAGGGCGCGGCGGTGATCCTGTGCTCGGCGGAGCGGGCCGAGGCGCTGGGCGTGCCACGCGACCGCTGGGTGTTCCCGCACAGCGGCACCGACGCCCACGACCACTACCACGTCACCGAGCGGGACGATCTCGGCTCCTCGCCCGCCATGCGGGTGGCGGGCCGCGGAGCGCTGGAGCTGGCCGGCGTGGGCGTCGATGAACTGGCCCACGTCGACCTGTACTCCTGCTTCCCGTCCGCCGTGCAGATCGCCGCCGCCGAGATCGGGCTCAGCACCGACCGGCCGCTGACGGTCACGGGAGGCCTCTCCTTCGCCGGTGGTCCGTGGAACAACTATGTGATGCACTCCATCGCCACCATGGCCGGGCTCCTGCGCGACGATCCCGGCGCCGTCGGCTTCGTGACGGCCAACGGGGGCTACATCACCAAGCACGCCTTCGGCGTCTACAGCACCGAACCGCCCGCCGAGGGGTTCCGCCACGCCGAGCCCCAGGCCGAGGTGGACGCGCTCCCCCGTCGCGAGCTGTGCGAGGAGCCCGACGGCGAGATGACCGTGGAGACGTGGACCGCCATGCACGACCGAGACGGAGAACCCGAGACCGGCATCGTGGTCGGCCTCCTCGACGACGGTCGCCGAGCGCTGGGCACGACCACCGATGCCAACACCCTCAAGGTGCTCGTCACCGAGGACCTGGCCGGCCGCCGGGCCCACATCCGCCCTGACGGAGCCACCGACCTTCTCTGACTGTTGGACCCGCTCTAGCGGCCGCGGTTCTCCTGGGCGCGGGCCTCGAGCAGGTCGTGGATGTGCTGCTGAGCCACGGGCATCTCGTCGAGCAGCTTCTTGAACGACCGGATGTCGAAGGACAGCAGACGCATCGGCGTCTGGGCCGTCACGGTGGCGTTCCGGGGCTTGTGACCGATCAGGGCCATCTCGCCCACCACCGAGCCCGAACCGATGGTGGCCACGTGCTGACCACCGCTGAAGATGCCCGCCTCGCCTTCGAGCACGAGGAAGCACTCGGTGCCGACGTCGCCCTGGTCGATCAGCACGGCCCCTGATTCGGCGTCCACCGGATCGCCGAGGGCCGCGAACCGAACCAGCTCCGCCTCGGACATCCGCGCGAACAACCCGATGTGACGGAGGTCATCGACGGTGCCGGCGACCTTCTCGTTCTTCGACGGCATGGTGCGGATCTCCCCGGGTGCGGTGCTCAGCGGCGCCAACCTAGCGTCCCATGCTGAGGATCTCATCGGGGTCGATGGCCCCGTGGCGCAGGACCGTCCAGGGGCGGGTGGTGGTGTCGATGACGGTGGAAGCCATCGCACCGAGCCGCCCGCCGTCGACGACGAGAGCCACGCCCGAGCCGAGGGCGGCGGTTGCCTCGGCAGCGGTGGCCGGCGGGGGCTCCCCGTGCCGGTTGGCGCTGGTGGTCGCGAGCGGGCCCACCTGCTGCGCCACCGCTCGCACCAGCTCGTGGTCGGGTACCCGTAGACCGATCGTGGCGTCGCTCCCCCCCAGGTGGAGGCCGAGGCCGGCGCGACGGCGGAGTACCAGGGTGAGCGGCCCAGGCCACCAGCGCGCCGTCACCGCCGCGACCACCGAATCCTGCGCGTCCTCGGTGAGGCCCAGCGCCTGCTCGCGGCTGGCGCAGAGCACGGCGATGGGGACACCCGCGGCGCGCCCCTTCAGCGCGAACAGGCGATCGGTGGCGCCGCGGTCGCCCGGGAGGGCCGCCAGGCCGTACACGGTGTCGGTGGGCAGCACGACGGCACCGCCTGACCGCAGGGCGGCCACGACCTCGTCGACCACGTCGCTGTCCACGGCGCCCTCCACGCCGTCGACGCTAGCGACGGGCGGGATCGCGGGACCACCACACGGCGGCGGCCCACCCCGCAGTCGCCACCCACCACCAGCGGGAGGCATCCGGCACCGCGTTCAGCGTCGGCAGTCCCCGCACCCGGAAGGCCAGCGCCGACACGAGCAGCGGACCCAGCAGCCCGACCAGCAGGCCGAACGAGCCTGGCCGGCGCTCGCCGTTGCGTCGGGCCAGCCAGGCCGATGACGACGCCGCCAAGCCGGCGGCGGCCAGGCTCTCCCGCGTCCTCGCCAGGATCGAGATGGGCGGCCCTTCGTGGATGACCGCCACGAGCAGAACCACCGCGACGACCAGCGCCGCGACGAACGCCAAGAGCGCCAGCAGGTGGTGGAGGCGACGGACGAGCAACGTCGTCGGCGAAGCCTCGAGCACTCCGGCGGCCGGGTCATCGGCGGCGAAGCCCGCCAGCGCGCCGGCGACCAGCCCCGCCGCCACCACCGAGCCCGTCAGGTCGGTGCCCCCGAACGCCGCGGTCGCCGCCGCCGGTACCCCCGCCAAGAGCACACCAGCGAGGGCGCTAGGCGGGAGCGACCGGACGGTGAGCCGGGCGACGTCGCGGCTCAGTACGAGCATTCCCACACCCCAGGCCGCAGCTCATCGATCGGGCCGACCGACGGGAGCCCGAAGCGCTCCAACAGCTGCGCGGTCGTCGTCGTCCGCGCGGTCAGGGTGTCCCACTCGGCATCGAGCACACGGCGCACCTCGGCCTCCGGCAGCGACAGCAACGCTCGGGCGGCGGTGAGGTCCTGCGGCGCCCACACCACCGGTGACGCGCCCACCTCACAGGGGTTCGGCCACGGCATCCCCTCGGCGAGAGGGTCCACCGACCCGTCGTCGTGCTGCTCTGGATGGGCGGAGGCGAGGTCCAGGCCCTCCTCCAGGTCGAGCCCTCGGGCCGCGATCCACAACGCGACGACGCCCGGCGCCTCTCCCGCGATCGACTCCATCGATGTCGTCGGACCCACGTCGGACGGGAGGCCGACGGCCCACAGCCCCGTACCGATCCGAGCGGCGACGAAGGTATCGGGATGGGAGCTGAAGCCGAGACGCAGATCCGAATCGCCCGCGCCCGGCAGCCCCTTCGGCAGCCGCTCGCGGACCTCCGGGTCGAGCTCCTCCACGCGTGCATCGAAGCCCTGGCGAACGATGAGTCGATCGCGGACGCCGTCGGGGATCCCCGCCAGCACCGGTTCGAGCTCGTCGGCGACCTTGCGAGCGAGGCCGCCGAAGCCCTCGTAGATGCAGTACTTCGCACCGGACCGGTCGACGCAGTGCTGGTGCCGCTCGGGGTGGGAGACCATCGATGCCACGCGCTCGGCTTCGTGCGCGTCGAGGGGCCGGGAGGTGGCGACACCGCTGACGAGCAGCGCCACCGCCACCACCCCGCCCGCGATCAGAACAGGTCGATCTCGGCGATCGCGCACGATTGCGACCACGGCCACTGCGGCGCCAAGAGCCAGCAACCAGCCCAGGTGCCACCAGACCGGCCGCACGGCGAACACGAGGTCGTAGTCGGGGTAGCGAGGGAAGGTTGACAGCTGCCGGATCGGGCTCCAATAACCTGGTTCACCGACGCCGCTCAACGCGGTGGAGGTCATCGCGACGACGACGATGGCGACGATCGGCGCCGGCCACCACGGGGCCCAGCGGGCCAGGGCGACGCCGAGCCACGTGCCGCCCACGCCGAGGGCGAGTGCGGCAAGGACGTCCCCCGCCGTGCGGAGCGGGATGGTCCCGAACGCCGAACCCCGCCAGAGCGACGCCAGACCGAACAGGCCGAGGAACACGGCGATGGCCACCACCGGCACCCAGGCCGTCCGGAGATGGCCGGACGTGCGCACGGAGGGCGATGCGGGGCAGGACGCGAACAGCTCCGCGGTTCCGTCGCGACGTTCGCGGGTGACCGCCGCGTGCACGCCCACGATGGTCATGCCCACGAGCGGGTAGGCGAAGATCGGGGCGTTGATCCAGAGGTTCTCCCAACGCTCCTCGAAGTCGGCCGACCACACGATGCCGAACAGCACCACGATGAACAGGCTGAAGGCGATCCCAATGGCGAAGGAGAAGCTGCCCGCCAGCTGACGGCTCTCGACCCGCCCCAGCGCGCGGGCGACCGCGGGCGCGCTGCCACGCGCCACGACCGCCGATGCCGAGGAGCTCCCCGCGAGCGGCGCGGGCCCGTTGGTGCCGGCCCAGCCGACATCGGGGCCACCGTCGCGTCCCAGCTTCGCCCGCAACAGGACGACGATCGCCACGACCGCCAACAGGAGGATGTACACCATCAGCCGGCCTGTGAGACAGCCATGGCCCCGGTGAGGAGCAGGTAGGCGTCCTCCACCGTGGGCTCGACGAGATCGACGCCGCTGGGCGGGTCGCCGATGTGCCGGACCCGCCCTTCAGCCGTGATCCATGCCAGCCGGGCGGATGGGTCGCGCTCGGTCGACAGC
>Ga0136633_1001896_pt1 | contig 14939 bp, 18 predicted proteins | sample AntDrymeUQ832206_2_FD_105494 | JGI IMG/M metagenome (GOLD analysis project Ga0136633, IMG submission 105494) | Polar desert sand microbial communities from Dry Valleys, Antarctica - metaG UQ83 (22.06) | ecosystem: Environmental > Terrestrial > Soil > Desert | place: Antarctica: Dry Valley... | reverse complement strand
CGAACACGGTGGCGTCGCGCTTCAGCAGCTCGGCCACGACGTGGCGCCCGAGGAAGCCGGTGGCGCCGGTGACGAAGCAGGTGGGTCCGGCGCTCATGCCGGCATGCTCGCACGGCTGCCCGCCGGCGGGTGTTCCCGCGGGGTGATCCGAGAGAGGTCAAAGCCCGATGGCAGCATCAGATCGTGCGCCGCCAGCAGCGCGGCGTCGGCCAGCAGTTCGGCGCAGGGCCCGTCCGCGACGATCCGCCCGCGATCCAGGATCACGGCGCGCTCGCACAGCTCCTTCGCGAGCGGCAGGTCGTGGGTCGCCACGAGCATGGTCGCGTCGATGGCTGAGAGGATGTCGATGAGCTCCATGCGGCTGCGCGGGTCCAGGCTCGACGACGGCTCGTCCAGCACCAGCAGCTGCGGGCGCATCGAGAGCACCGTGGCGATCGCGACCCGCCGGCGCTCACCCATCGACAGGACGTGAGGCGGTCGGGCGGCGGCATGGCTCATCCGCACCGCGGCGAGCGCCTGCGCGACCCGTGCGGCCACCGTGGCGCGATCCAGCCCGAGGTTCAACGGGCCGAACGCGACGTCCTCGGCGACGGTGGGCATGAACAGTTGGTCGTCCGGATCCTGGAAGACGAGGCCCACCCGCCCGCGCAGCTCACGCAGCACACCGTCGCGGACCGGCAGGCCCGCGACCGTGGCCGACCCGGTTCCGCGCAGCAGCCCGTTGAGCTGCAGCAGCAGGGTCGTCTTGCCGGCGCCGTTGGGGCCGAGCAATGCGACCCGCTCGCCAGGCCCGACGCGCAGGTCCACCCCGTCGAGCGCGCCCGCGCCGTCGGGATAGCGGTAGCTCGTCCCGCGCAGGTCGATCGCCCAGCTCACCCGATGCCCGCCAGCACCCGGGCGGGCAGCAGGAGCGAGGCGATCACCGCGACGAAGGCCATGTCGACGCGCCGCAGGCTCAGCGGATACGGGCGGGGCAACGCCCCGTCGTAGCCGCGGGCGAGCATCGCCAGGTGCACCCGCTCGCCGCGCGCGTAGCTGCGCAGGAACAGCGCGGTGGCCAGCCGGCCCAGCACGCCCGACCGCAGCACGCTGCGCGGGCGCCCCGAGCGGGCGCTGAGCGCCACGCCCATGCGCCGGACCTCGTCGGCGACCACGAACAGGTAGCGGTACATGAGCGTCGCCACGAGCACGAGCAGGCGCGGCGCCCGCATCGCCTCCAGGCCGCGCACGATGTCCGGGAAGGTGGTGGTGGCGGTCAGCAGCACACCGGCCGCGACGCCGATCGTCGCCTTGATCGTCACGGTAGCGAGCACCACGAGCCCGGCCGCGTGCACGGTGAGCGGACCGAGAGACCAGTGCGCGCCGCCGGCCCGTACGAACGGGACGACCGCAGCGACCGGGATCACCAGCAGCAGGGGGCCGCGGGCGCGGCGCCACGCGTCCACCGGGCTCACCCGCGCGACGGTCGCCACCCCGGCCAGTACGGCGCCGCAGATCACGAACACCGGCCAGGCGTCCAGCGGCGCGCTGACGGCGACGACGGAGACGGCGGGCAGGCCGAGGAGCTTCGCCCGCGGGTCCAGCCGGTGAACGGCGCTGCCGGGATCGCCGGCGACGCCGGTCAGCTCAGGTGCGTGGTTGCAGGCGTCCATCGCCGCCGCCGGATGAGCGCCCCAAGGCCCATGCTGATCGCGAACACCGCGAGCGTCCCGGCAAACCCGGCCAGTCCGCGGGCCAGGCGCTGGTCGCGCACGCCGGGGAACGCATAGCCGGGCGCCGGCGCCCGCGCGGCGGTCGCACCCGCCGTGCTCCGGTCGGCGAACGCGTGCTTGACCGCGACGGACTGCAGGCCGTCGGGCGCGGACGACGCGAACGGGGACACCGCCAGGCCGAGGCCGATCGACAGCGCGAGAGCGATGGCCACGAACAGCCGCGGTGGCACGGGGCGTCTCACGATGCCTCTTCGGCGACGCCGGGGTGGCGCCGCGGGGGCGCCAACACGACCGGCAGAGGGCGTCCGCAGCCGATGGCCACGAGGTCGGGCCGTGCCGCGAGCACGCCGCTGACGGCGACGATGGTGATGAAGGCCTCACCGATCCCGATGAAGGCGTGCACGCCGAGCATCGGGGGCAGCACGGTCCCGAGCGGGATCGTCCCCGACAGGGCGAGCTCGATGCTGGTGGCCGCGGCGCCGGCCATCACCGCGACCCACGCGCCGACGCCGACAACGGCGAGGTACAGGGTGTGGTTCGGGCGCACGACCTTCACGGCGCCGGCGACGATCAGCCCACCGAGGAGCGCGCCCAGCACGCCCATGTTCAGCACGTTGGCGCCGAGAGCCCCGATGCCGCCGTCGGCGAAGGCGAGCGCCTGGGTCGTGACGACGACCGTCATCACCAGGCAGGCGAGCCAGGGCCCGAGCAGGACGGCGGCCAGCGCGGCGCCGAGGAAGTGACCGCTCGTGCCGCCGACGACCGGGAAGTTCAGCATCTGGACGGCGAACACGAAGGCGGCGAGCACCCCCAGCAGCGGGGCCTGGTGCTCGTCGATGCTGCGGTCGGCGATCCGCAGCGCGACGGCGACGACGAGCGTGGCCATGACCGCGGTGGCCGCGGCGACCTGACCGCTGAGGAAGCCGTCCGGGATGTGCATCGCGAGCGTCAGGTGCATGTGGGCGCTGAGCCTGAGCCGTCGTGGTCTTCGGGGCGCCCGTCGCCACAGTCGGCGCACCGGCCGACGATCGGGAAGTGGCCGAAGCTGGCGATGAAGCCGAAGTCCTCTCGCACGCGCTGCCGGACCGCGTCCAGCTGTGCGGGCGCGACCGCCCGCACAGCGTGGCAGCGCTCGCAGACCAGATACTCCTGGTCGTCGCGCTCGGCCACCGTGTACAGGCCCGGGCCGTGCCCGAGGTGCAGGTGGCGGACCAGCCCGACGCGCTCGAGCGTCTCCAGGTTGCGGTAGACCGAGCCCAGGTCCGAGAGCGCAAGACGACCGCCCAGGCCGTCGGCGATCCGCTCGGCGGGGATCGGGCCACCGGCGGCGAACAGGACGGTGAGGACCGCCCGGCGTGAGGCGGACGCCCGCAGGCCCTGGTCGCGCATCACCTCGACGGCGGCCTCCACGCCGTCGACGACGACGGCGGGACCGGGGTACGCGACGGTCATCGACCACCTCCTCCTGGCTGAGCCTTCCTGCGACCCGTTCGCAGGTGCCAGCAAGTCGTATCAGGCTGCGTCCTGATCGGGTGGTATTTCAGCGCGGCCGGACGGCGACCGGCGGCCTGCCTGCGCGTCAGCGCGCGAGCGCGCCTTCCGCATCGGCGATCGTGAGCGTGCGCTCCACGAGCTCGCCGAGCGCCAGCCAGTTCTCCCGCGTCGCCTCGGCGGTACCCGCCGCGTCGCCGGCCTCCGCACGGGCGATGATCGCCTCGTGCTGCGCAGCCGAGCGGTGGCCGGGCAGCGCCCCGCTGCGCAGGCGCTCAAGACGCTGCAGGCGCGCGTCCATCCGCTCCAGGGCGTTCGCGACGTCCGCGTTCTCGCAGGCGACGACGAAGACCTGATGGAAGCGATCGTCGGCCGCGTACGTCGCCATCGCGGCGCCCCCGTCCATCGCCGCGACGAACGCCGCGTTGGCCAGGCGCAGCTCGGTGAGATCCCCGGAGGTCAGGTGAGGCACGGCGAGCTGCGCGGCGAGGGCATGGATCGCGGCCAGCAGGGGGAAGCTGTCCTGGGCGTCCTGAGGCGTGAGCGGGCGCACCCGCGTAAAGCGCTGCGGCGCCGTCTCGATCAGCCCTTCGGCTTCCAGCCGGGCAAGCGCATCACGCACCGGCGTCCGGCTCAGGTGCAGCCACGCGCACAGCTCGGTGTCGCGCAGTCGCTCGCCGGGGGCTAGCGTCCCGGCGACGATCGCATCGCGCAACGCGACATAGGCGCCATCCCGGAGCAGCTGGCGTTCGGCTACGGCTGGATCGGTGGGAACAGGCATCTCGCGGGCAGTAGAGCACACGCCAGCGGGGGTGCGCTAGTGGCGTTGCTCACCTACTGGTATCTCACATTCCACCGGCTGGGCTCCGTGAAAGCGTTGACCGTCCGGGCGCGGGGCTGGTAGGACGACAGCCGTGTGCTTGGCCATCCCGGGGAAAGTCACGGAATTCGTGGACGAGTCTTTGCGGCTGGCCCGAGTCGACGTCGCGGGCGTTCACCGCACGATCAACGTGAGCCTTGTCGACACGGACGAGCGGTCCGCGCAGGCCGGAGACTGGGTGCTGATCCACGTCGGCTTCGCGCTGTCGCTGGTGGACGAGCAGGAGGCCAGCGAGACGCTCACCCGCCTGCAGGCGATGGGCGAGGACTACGAGGCCGAGCTCAACGAGCTACGGGAGAGCGCGATCCAGTGACCCTCGATCCGCACCACTGCATCACGTGCTCGGACGAGGGCGTTCAGCTGACTGTCCTGCGCGTGGAGGACGACGGCGAGATGGCGCGTTGCCGCGACGAATCTGGCACGGAGACAGCCGTCCAGGTCGCGCTCGTCGCCGACGTCCTCCCGGGTGACACGCTGCTCGTCCACGCCGGCACCGCGCTGCTGCGGGTCCGCCTGACCGAGCAGGTGCGCGCATGAGGTTCGTCGACGAGTTCCGCGACCCCGAGCTGGGGCGCACGCTGGCCGGCGAGATCCTCGCGACCGTGCAGGCCGGGCGCCACTACAAGATCATGGAGGTCTGCGGCGGCCACACGCACTCGATCTACAAGTACGGGGTCGATGACCTGCTGCCCGAGAACGTCGAGCTCGTCCACGGCCCCGGCTGCCCGGTCTGCGTCATCCCGATGGGACGCGTTGACGACGCGATCGCCCTCGCGCACGAGCCCGGCGTGATCTTCACGTGCTTCGGCGACATGATGCGGGTGCCGGGCTCGGCCGGGACGCTGCAGGACGCCAAGGCCCGAGGGGCCGACATCCGCATGGTCTACTCGCCGCTGGACGCGCTGCGGATCGCGCGCTCGGAGCCCGGGCGACAGGTGGTGTTCTTCGCGATCGGCTTTGAGACGACCGCCCCGTCCACGGCGTTGACGCTCAAGCGCGCCCGGGCCGAGTCGGTGCCGAACTTCAGCGTGTTCTGCAACCACGTCACGATCGTGCCGCCGCTGCGGGCGCTGCTGGACTCGCCCGACCTGCGGCTGGACGGCTTCATCGGCCTCGGACATGTGTCGACGATCGTCGGGGTCCGGCCGCTGGACTTCATCCCCGCCGAGTACGACATGCCGGTCGTCGTCTCGGGCTTTGAGCCTGTCGACATCCTGGAGTCGGTCCTGATGATCCTCCGGCAGCTGCACAGCGGGGCCAGTGCGGTGGAGAATCAGTACGCCCGCGTGGTCCCCTACGAGGGCAACGTCCGCGCGCTGGAGGTGCTCGCCGAGGTCTTCGCGCTGCGCCCCCACTTCGAGTGGCGGGGGCTGGGCTTCATCGCCCAGAGCGGATTGAAGCTGTCGGACGCCTACGCCGGCTTTGACGCCGAGCTCCGCTTCGCGGTCCCCGGAGTACGCGTCGCCGATCCCAAGGCGTGCCAGTGCGGCGAGGTGCTCAAGGGCGTCATCAAGCCGTTTGAGTGCAAGGTCTTCGGGACTGCGTGCACCCCTGAGCGGCCGATCGGCACCTGCATGGTCTCCTCCGAGGGGGCGTGCGCCGCCTACTACAACTACGGGCGCTTCGCCCGCGACCGGGAGCTGGTGTGATGAGCGACATCGGTCTCGGGCCCGAGCTTGACCGGGCGTTGCCCGATGCGCCGGCGCCCGCGGCGGGCGATCGCGTCGCCGAGCGCGAGGACCGCATCCTCGACATCATCGAGAAGACCCGGGCCAAGCGCCCGAAGTTCCGTGATGACCACATCACGATGGCTCACGGCGCCGGCGGCAAGGCGACCGCCGCGCTGATCGAGGGCCTGCTCGTCCCCGCCTTCGCGTCGCCGTCCCTGGACGTCCTCGGGGACGCCGGCCTGGTCACGGTCGACGGTGTCGGCCTGGCGATGACGACCGACAGCTTCGTGGTCAAGCCGATCCGCTTCCCGGGCGGCTCGATCGGTGAGCTGGCGGTCAACGGGACCGCCAACGACATCGCGATGGCCGGTGCTCGGCCGCTGGCCCTCACGCTCTCGCTGATCCTCGAGGAGGGTCTGCCCGCGGACGTGCTGCGCGCCGAGGTGCAGGCGATCGCCGACGCTGCGGCCGTGGCCGGCGTGTCGATCATCGCCGGCGACACCAAGGTCGTCGAGCGCGGCGCCTGTGACCAGATGTACATCTGCACCACGGGGATCGGCCAGGTCGACGCCCGCGCGACGCTTGCGCCCAACTGCCTGCGCCCCGGAGACCGAATCCTGCTGTCCGGGAGGATCGGCGAGCACGGCACCGCGATCATGCTCGCCCGCGGGGAGTTCGAGCTCGGCGCGACCGTGGAGTCCGACACCCGCGCCCTGTGGCCCGCGGTCGACGCGCTGCTGGGCGCCGCGGGCCCGTCGCTGCGCTGCCTGCGCGACGCCACGCGCGGCGGGGTGGCGTCCGTCCTGAACGAGCTGGCGCGCGCCTCGTCCGTGGCGATGCTAGTGCGCGAGAACGCGGTGGCGATCCTGCCCGCGGTCATGGGCGCCGCCGAGCTGCTGGGCATCGACCCGATGCACGTGGCCAACGAGGGCGTGTTCGTGGCGGTCGTGGACCCGGACGGCGCGGCTGCCGCGCTCGCGGCCCTGCGAACCGTCCCGGGCTGCGAGGACGCCGCGGAGATCGGGGAGGTGAAGACGTCACCCACCGGGATGGTGCTCGTGGAGACGTCGTTCGGTGGAAAACGTGTGATGGACCAACTGGTCGGCGATCCGCTGCCGCGGATCTGCTGAGAACCCGAGAACGGGAGAGCACGCATGGCGCAGATGGAGTTCGTACCCAACCAAGCCAAGACCGAGGCGATCACGGCCCACGTGCTGTGGATCACCGTGGGGCTCTCGTGCGAGGGTGACACCGTCGCCATGACCTCGGCGACGAACCCGAGCCTGGAGGACATCATCACCGGGGCGATCCCCGGGATGCCCAAGGTCGTGATCCACAACCAGGTCCTCGCCTACGAGTACGGCGACGACTTCACGCAGGCGTGGTTTGACGCCGAGGCGGGCCGGCTGGAGCCGTTCGTCCTCGTCATCGAGGGCTCGCTGGGCAACGAGAAGATCAACGGAGAGGGCCACTGGACCGGCTTCGGCTGGGACAAGGCGACCAAGCAGCCGATCACCGTCAACGAGTGGGTCGACCGCCTGGCCCCCAAAGCGTCCGCGGTCGTGGCGATCGGGACGTGCGCCACGTACGGCGGCATCCCGGCGATGAAGAACAATCCCACCGGCGCGATGGGCGTCCGCGACTACCTGGGCTGGAACTGGAAGTCCAAGGCCAACATCCCGATCGTGAACATCCCGGGCTGCCCGGCGCAGCCGGACAACATGACCGAGATGCTCATGTACCTGGTGTTCGCGCTGGCCGGCATGGGGCCGGTGCCCGAGCTCGACGATGCCGGACGCCCGACGCACCTGTTCGGCCGCACCGCGCACGAGAGCTGCAACCGCGCCGCCTTCTACGAGCAGGGCGACTTCGCCACCGAGTACGGATCGGACAACCGCTGCCTGGTGAAGCTCGGCTGCAAGGGCCCGGTCGTCAAGTGCAACGTCCCCCTGCGCGGCTGGCAGAGCGGGATCGGCGGCTGCCCGAACGTCGGCGGCATCTGCATGGCGTGCACGATGCCCGGCTTCCCCGACAAGTACATGCCGTTCATGGAGGAGGACGCCAACGCGAAGCTCTCCTCCAACCTGGCGAAGTTCAGCTACGGCCCGCTGCTGCGCTGGGGCCGGCGCAACTCCGTCAAGCGCAAGTTCGACAAGGAGCCCGAGTGGCGTCACAACCGCTCCGAGCTCACATCCGGCTACACGAAGAACTGGTGAGGAATCGACATGAGCACGATTGAGACGCCAACCGGCCAGAAGGTCGTCGTCAAGGAGATGTCCTGGGATCCGATCACCCGCATCGTCGGGTCGCTCGGGATCCACACGGAGATCGACTTCACCAACCAGAAGGTCAACAAGTGCTACTCGACGTCGATGCTCTTCCGGGGCTTTGACATCTTCATGAAGGGCATCGACCCGCGCGACGCGCACTTCATCACGAGCCGCATCTGCGGCATCTGCGGGGACAATCACTGCACCTGCTCCTGCCTGAACCAGAACATGGCCTATGGCGTCAAGCCGCCCAAGCTCGGCGACTACGCGTTCAACCTGGCCGAGTCCGCGGACTTCATGTTCGACCACGCGATCTACAACGACTGCATGGCGAACGTGGACTACTCCGAGCAGATGGTCAAGGAGACCAACCCCGGGGTGCTCGCCAAGGCCGAGACGACGTCGGCCCCGCACTCGGCGATCCACGGCTACAAGACGATCGCCGACATCATGCGGGCGCTGAACGCGTTCACCGGCGACTTCTACCTGGAGACGCTCCAGGTCGCCCGCTACACCCGCGAGATGTACTGCCTGTTCGGCGGCCGCCACACGCATCCGTCGACGATCCTGCCGGGCGGCTGCAGCGCCGACATCACCCATCAGACGCTCACCGACTACTACGTGCGCCTGATGAAGTACATGGACTACTGCAAGCGCTCGGTCCCGATGCACGACGACCTCTACGACTTCTTCTACGAGGCACTGCCGGGCTATGAGATGGTCGGCTTCCGCGAGACGGACCTGATCTGCTGGGGTGCCTTCGACGACCCGGACTACGTCGACTACTCCTACCAGAACATGACCGACTGGGGCCGCCGCCGGTTCGTGACCCCCGGGCTCGTGTTCAAGGGCGAGCTCATCACCACCGACCTGGTCGAGATCAACCTCGCGATCCGCATCCTCCTGGGCTCGTCGTACTTCGAGGACTGGGTGGGCAAGTCCGAGCCGTTCGTCAAGCACGATCCGCTGGGCAACCCCGTCGATCCGCGTCACCCGTGGAACAAGCAGACGCTGCCCAAGCCCCAGGCGCGTGACTTCGCCGGCAAGTACTCGTGGGTCAACTCCGCGCGGATGTACGACGCCAAGAACGACCGCTACGTGGCCAACGACACCGGGGGCGGGCCGTTCGCGCGCCAGTGGGTCACGGCGAAAGCCGGCCTCGTGGACCTCGGCTTCCTAAAGGCCACCGGCCACTCCATCCAGATGGTGCTGCCCAAGACGGGCTTCATGCCGGAGATGGAGCTGGAGTGGAAGGTGCCGCAGTGGTCCAACGCGATCGAGCGCCAGCGCGCGCGCACCTACCACCAGGCGTACTCGGCGCTCGTCGGGCTCTACAACCTGGAGAAGGCGTTCGTAGAGGTCCGCGCCGGAAGGACGAAGTCGTGGAACCACTTCACGGTGCCCGACGACGCCGTGAGCGTGGGCTTCCACGAGGCGGCGCGTGGCGTGTTGTCGCACCACATGGTCATCCGGGACGGCAAGATCGCCAACTACCAGCCCTACCCGCCGACGCCGTGGAACGCCAACCCGCGTGACCTGCACGGGACGCCTGGGCCCTACGAGGACGCGGTGCAGAACACGCCGATCTTCGAGGAGAACGGTCCGGATGACTTCAAGGGCGTCGACATCATGCGAGCTGTCCACTCGTTTGACCCGTGCCTGCCGTGCGGCGTGCACATGTACGGCAAGGGCAAGGTGCGCAAGGTCGTGCATACCCCGACCGGGATGTCCTGAGCGATGACGGACCTGGCAACGAGGACCCCTGAGCAGGAGCTCGTTGCCAGGGTCCAGGAGCTGACGGCGCGTCTTCAGGCGCTTGACGATCCCGAGGCGCGCAACCTGGCCGACGACCTCGGCGGGGCGATCTCCGAGATGTACGCCGACGGGCTGGCCCGGATCTTCGCCGCGCTGGAGGGTGACGATCCGGCGTTTGTCGCGGTGCGGGACGAGCTGGCGCAGGACGGTGTGGTGGCGAGCCTCATGCTCATGCATGACCTGTACCCGGTCGACCTGCACACCCGCGTGTGCCAGGCGCTGGACGACGTGCGGCCGTATCTTGCGTCCCACGAGGGCGACGTGGAGCTGCTCGGCATCGAAGGGGCGATCGCGCACCTGAAGCTGCTGGGCAGCTGCGACGGCTGCGGGGCATCCGCCGCGACGCTGGAGAGCGCCATCGAGGAGGCGCTGCGCGATCACGCCCCGGACCTGGAGGGCATCCGCGTCGAAGGCGTGGCCCCGGTCCGCAACGTCACGCCTGGATCGGCACAGGCGCGCGAGAAGACCTGGGTCCCGCTGGAGGGGACCTCGGAGATCCAGCGCGGGCACATGGTCCGTGCCTCGCAGAGCCTCCTGGTCGCGAACGTCGCCGGGACGCTGCTGGCCTACCACGACTTCTGCGCAGGCTGTCCGGCGTCGCTCTCAGGCGGCGTGCTGCTCGGCGGGACGCTGACCTGCGCGGCGTGCGGGCGTGCGTACGATCTGCCGCGGGCGGGCCGCTGCAAGACCGACAGCACGCTGCAGCTGCAGCCCGTGCCGCTACTCCGCGGAGCCGACGGGGTGAAGGTCAGCATCGAGACCCCGGAGGCGACGGACACGACCACCGGCTGTGAGCTGTGCCCGTCGGGGGTCTCGGTCGACCACCGCCATCTGCTGCACCTGGACGAGCGGCGCATCCTCTGCGTCTGCGAGACGTGCTGGTCGATGCGCTCCGGCGACGCCGAGTACCGCCCGACCGGCAGCCGGACCCTGTGGCTTGAGGACTTCGTGATGCCCGAGGACGTGTGGGCGCAGTTCGACATGCCGACCGGCCTGGCCTTCCTGATGCGCTCGAGCGTCAGCAAGTCGATGATCGCGCTGTACCCGAGCCCGGCCGGGGCGACCGAGTGCGAGCTGCCGCTGGACGCCTGGGAGCGCCTGGTGGCCCGCAACCGGATCCTCGAGCGCCTGGAGCCCGACGCCGAGGCGCTCGTCGTCAACCGGCTTCAGAAGGCCGGCGGCGGCGACGGCGGCCAGCACGTGATCGTGCCGATCGATCAGTGCTACCGGCTCGTCGGCGCGATCAAGGAGAGCTGGGAGGGGATCTCCGGCGGCGACGCGGTCGAGCGCTCCGTGCGGGAGTTCTTCGGGGCGATGCGCGAGCGGGCGCAGGTCGGATGACCCTGCACGTGATCACGGCCGGGCATCCGGACGCGTCTGCGCCGCCGGCCGACGAGCCGCAGTTCACCGTCCTGGACGTGGAGTCCGTCGACTTCGCCGCCACGCCAACGCTGCGCTTCCACCTGCACGTCGCTGACCCGGCCGGGCGCGGGGTCCACGCGATCGCGCTGTCGACGCAGATCCAGATCCAGCCCGCCAAGCGCACCTACGACACGCAGACGCAGGCGCGTTTGGTCGAGCTGTTCGGCGAACCACAGCGGTGGGCCTCCACGACGCATCCGTTTCAGTGGGCGCGGATCGAGGCGCTCGTCCCGGGCTTCACCGGCGCCACCTCGTTCTCCGTGCAGGTCCCGTGCACCTATGACCTGGAGGTCGCCTCCGCGAAGTACTTCCACGGCCTGCGCGACGGGCACGTGCCCCTGACCTTCCACTTCAGCGGCATGGTGCTCTACCGCGGTGAGCACGATCACCTGCAGGTCGTTCCCGTGCCGTGGAGCTGCCACGCCGAATGGCGGATGCCGGTGCAGGCGTGGCGGCGGGCGATGGACGAGCAGTACCCCGGCGGTGACTGGGTCCGCCTGGCGCCCGAGACCGTTGACCGCCTTGTCGCCCGTAAGGCCGCCTGCGGTCACTTCAGCTACGACGAGTGCGTCAGCCAGCTGCTCACCGACGCAGAGGACCAGCCATGACCGATGTGGACGAGCTCGCCCAGACCCTCTTGATGGAGGGCTACGCGCTGTACCCCTACACCCCGGGGGCGTCGAAGAACTCCACGCCCACGCCGTTCGGGATCGTCTACCCGCCGGTGTACGCGGTGCAGAGCCCGACGACGCACGACCACCTGCGCCTGCAGGTCATCGCGGAGGTCGACGACCCGCAGACCGCGACGCTGGCGATCCAGGTGCTGTTCCTGGAGCCCAGCGGCCCGCGCCACGAGGCGGCGCGGCGGTCAATTCAGCTGCCCGCCACGACGCTCGCGCAGCTGGAGGCCGAGCCGGTGACCGTCCCGTTCGCCTTCGAGCACGTCCAGGGCCGGGTGCGGATGACCGCGCAGGCCTTCCCGGACGGCCTCGTCCGCGTGACGAGTTGCGTCCACAACACCACCGAGGTGCCCGAGGGGCTTGACCGGCCGGGGGCGCTGCGCTCGTCGCTGCTGTCGGCGCACGTCATCGCGCGGATCGCCGGCCCCGGCCCCGCCCGCCTGCTGTCACCGACCGCACCGCCCGCGCACGCCGTCACCGCGACCATGACGTGCGCGAGCGTCAACACGTTCCCGGTCCTGGCGAGCCCGGACGACGACGTCGTGTTGGGGGCGGCGATCGTCCTGCCCGACCACCCGCAGCTGGCCCCGGAGTCCCGCGGTGACCTGTTCGACGGCACCGAGATCGAGGAGGCGCTGCTGCTGCACGTGCTCGCGCTGTCGGACGGCGAGGTCGACGAGATCGCCAAGCAGGACCCGGCGATCCGCGAGATGGTCCGGCGCGCCGCGGCCACGACGCCGGAGCAGTTCGCCAAGCTGCGCGGGCGGATCACGATCAAGGACGTCGTCCCGGACGCGCCGCCGCGCGAGACGCTGATCGGATTGCCGACCTTCGGGGAGGAGCTCCGCGGCGAGCAGCAGGTCCACGTCTCCGGCGTGACCTACCGGCTCGGCGATCGCGTCCGTCTCAAGCCCGAGATCGGCCGTAACGCCCAGGACCACCTGCTCGACGGTCGCCCGGCGACGATCGAGCGGATCTACATCGACTACTCCGACATCGTGCACCTGTGCGTGACGGTGGACGACGACCCCGGGCAGCTGCTCATGCGTGACATCGGCCGCTACCTGTACTTCAAACCCGACGAGGTCGAGATGATGGAGCAGAGCCCGGTATGAGCCAGCCCCGGATCCAGGAGCCCGACGCGCCCCCCGAGAAGCAGATCCTCGTGGCCGGCGTCGGCAACGCGTGGATGCAGGACGACGCCTTCGGCGGTGAGGTCGCTCGCCGCCTGGAGGCCCGCGGCGTCCCGTCCGGCGTCACGGTCCTGGACTTCGGCACCAGCGGCCTGGACCTGGCCTACGAGGTCATGCGCGGCTACGACGCGATGGTGCTCGTGGACGCCTCCCGCCAGGGGGGCGAGCCCGGGACGCTGTACGTGATGGAGCCCGCGCGCGAGGACGTCGAGGGGTCCATCGAGGACGGTGAGGCGATCGACCCGCACGACATGAACCCGCAGACCGTCCTGCGCTTCGTCAACGCCACCGGAGGATGGCCGGGCAAGGTCCTGGTGATCGGCTGTGAGCCCGGGGAGATCGACGACGTCGGCCTCGGGCTGAGCCCGGCCGTCGAGGCCGCGGTCAGTGGGGCGATGGACCTCGTCCTGGAGACGATCGCCGAGCTGCGCACCGACGCCGCGTACGACAAGGGCGCGGCGTAGTGGTCCGGAGGAGTCGCTAGTGCACGAGCTGTCGATCGGGTCGGCGGTCGTGGACACCGCGGTCAAGCACGCCGCCGGGCGCCGGGTCTCGCTCGTCAGCGTCCGTCTCGGCCACCTGCGCCAGGTCGTGCCGGACTCGCTGTCGTTCTACTTCGACCTGATCGCGCGCGACACCGTCTGTGAGGGCGCGCGCCTGGAGTGGGAGATCGTCCCGGCCCGCCTGTGCTGTGAGCCGTGCTCGCACGAGTGGGATGTCACCGAGCCCGCGTTCCGCTGCCCGCGCTGCGACGGCGCCCGCGTCGTCGTCCTCAGCGGTGAAGAGCTTGAAGTCGCATCCATCGAAGTGCACCAGGAGGAACCCGCATGCATCGTGTGAAGGTCCGCGTCGTCGAGGACGCCCTGGACGCCAACAACACAATCGCGCGGGCCAACCGCGAGGACTTCGACCGCGACGGCGTGACCGTCGTGAACATCATGAGCGCGCCGGGCGCCGGCAAGACCACGCTGCTGGAGCGCGTGCTGCGCGACGGCATCGAGGAGTTGCGCGTCGGCGTGCTGGAGGGCGATGTGCAGGGCAGCCTGGACGCCGACCGCCTGGCGCATCTGCACATCCCGGTCACCCAGCTGAACACCGACAATGGTTTCGGAGGCGAGTGCCACCTGGACGCGAACATGATCCGCTCGGCGCTGGGGACGCTGCCGCTGGCCGACCTGGACCTGCTGATCGTCGAGAACGTCGGCAACCTCGTCTGCCCGGCGGAGTTCCGCATCGGCGAGGACGCGCGAATGATGGTCTCCTCGGTGGCCGAGGGGGACGACAAGCCGCTGAAGTACCCGCTCATGTTCCGGGCCTGCGAGCTTGTCGTCCTCAACAAGATTGACCTGCTGCCGTACGTGGAGTTCGATGTCGAGCGCTTTCGCCACTTCCTGGACCAGGTGCATCCTGGGGTCACCGTCCTGGAGACCAGCGCGCGCACGGGCGAGGGCGTCGACGATCTGCGCGCCTGGTTCGCGCGCCTGCCGGACCGGGCGGAGGCCGCGGCCCCGGCCTGACCCGACCTTAAGGCGAACGGAGGCTCATGCACCGCAGGGGTGCATGAGCCTCCACGCGTGCCACGCCGACGACCGCGGGTGCTTACGTCAGGCGCCCTGCTTCAGGCGGGCGCGCAGCGTCGCCAGCTCGTCCGGCGTCATCCCCGCCGCCAGCAGCCAGGCCCGCACGCCGCCATGGTCGCGGTCCACGAGCTCCAGCAGCCGCTCGATCGCCCCGGCCTGCGGAGCGTGACGGGCCACGTCCGCCACCTGCACCTCCGCGCGGTAGGTCGGGCTGGCGGCCAGGCGG
>Ga0136633_1001895_pt1 | contig 14939 bp, 14 predicted proteins | sample AntDrymeUQ832206_2_FD_105494 | JGI IMG/M metagenome (GOLD analysis project Ga0136633, IMG submission 105494) | Polar desert sand microbial communities from Dry Valleys, Antarctica - metaG UQ83 (22.06) | ecosystem: Environmental > Terrestrial > Soil > Desert | place: Antarctica: Dry Valley... | reverse complement strand
GTCGGCTTCCCCGATGTCCCGGGCCCGCACGTCCTGGTCCTCGGCGCGCTGGCCGGGGCCGTGGTGGCCCTGGCCGCCGGCCGGGGAGACGGCCGGCTGCGGCTGGTCGGCGCCGCTTCGCTGCTCGTGGCGGTCGCGCTCTCCGCGCACGGCGCCGATGGATGGCTGAGCCGGGTGGCGCAGACCAACGGGACCGCCGCGGCCCCGCTGGAGGCCTACTTCGCGGCGCAGCCCGGATGGAGCGAGGGCCGGGCCCCGGTGGCCTTCGTCACCCAGGTCATCGGCCCGCTCGCCGGCGACCGCCTCTCACATCCCATTGCGCTAATTCCGGGCGACGAGCCCTGCGAGGCCACGCGCGAGAGGCTCGCCCGGGGATGGGTGGTCATGCGCGACGCGCCGCCGGAGATCCGCGCGCTGCTGGTGCCCGTGCGTGCGCCCGACTGCCTGCGGGACGTGACGCCGGTCGCCCATCCGGGGGACTGGCTGGTCTATCGCGGCTACGATCGCATCCCGTGAGCGGCCTCGTCCTCCCGCCGGTGGTCATCCTCTGCGGCGGGCGCGGCACGCGCCTGCAGGAGCACACGCGGGCGATCCCCAAGCCGCTGGTGGAGATCGGCGGGCGCCCGATCGTCTGGCATGTCATCTCGCTCTACATCGCGCAGGGGTTCGAGGAGTTCGTGCTCCTGACGGGCTACAAGGGCGAGCTGATCGAGGCGTTCACCCAGGGCGAGACGTGGCCCGATGGCGTCGCGGTTCGCTGCGTCGGCACCGGGCTCGAGACTCCCACCGGTGGGCGCATCGCCCTGGCGCGAGAGGCGATCGGTGAGCGCAGGTTCTGCGCCACGTACGCCGATGGCGTCGCCGACGTCGACCTCGCCGCGCTTCTGGAGTTCCACGCGCGCCACGGCGCGCCCGCGACGATGACCGTCGTCCAGCCCGAACTGCAGTTCGGCATCGCCCGGCTCGGCGAGAGCGACAAGGTCCTCGGGTTCGCGGAGAAGCCCAAGACCGAGCACTGGGTCAACGGCGGCTTCTTCGTCTTCGAGCCGGCCGTCTTCGAGCACCTCAGCGAGGACTCGGTGCTCGAGCGCGCGCCGCTGGAGACGCTCGCCGCCGAGGACGGTTTGCGCGCGTTCCGCCACACGGGCTTCTGGGACTGCATGGACACCTACAAGGACGCGGTGATGCTCAACGACCTCTGGGCGTCGGGAGCGGCCCCATGGGCGATCTGGGAGCGGGTGGCGTGACCGCTTTCGTCACCGGCGCCTACGGCATGCTCGGCTCCTGGCTGGTCAAGGCGCTGCTGGACCGGGGCGAGCGCGTGGTCATCCTCAAGCGCGACGAGGTGCAGCGCTCGGCGCTGGAGCTCGAGGGAACCGAGCGGCGCTGCATCGTCGTCCACGGCGACCTGCTCGACGCGGGTGTCGTCGACCGCGCGATCGGCGAGTACGACGTCGACGCCGTCTTCCACCTCGCGGCTCAGACCATCGTCGGCACGGCGAACCGCTCGCCCGTGCCGACGTTCGAGGCCAACGTGCGCGGGACCTGGACGCTGCTCGAGGCCTGCCGGCAGCACGGGGTCGGCCGCGTCGTCGTCGCCGCATCGGACAAGGCCTACGGGCCGAGCGACGCGCTGCCCTACACCGAGGAGCATCCGCTCGACGCGCGCTTTCCCTACGACGTCTCCAAGGCGTGCACGGACCTCATCGCCCGCTCCTACTGGCACACCTACGGGGTCCCGGTGGCGGTGACGCGCTTCGCCAACATCTACGGCGGCGGCGATCTGAACGCTTCCCGGCTGATCCCCGAGACGGTGGCGGCTGCGCTGGCCGGGCGCGCGCCCGTGGTGCGCTCGGACGGCAGCCCGGAGCGTGACTTCCTCTACGTCGAGGACGCGGTGGCCGCCTACCTGGCGATCGCCGATGCGTTGCCCGAGGCAGGCGGACAGGCCTTCAACGCCGGCGGCGACCGCCCCCACGCGGTCGGTGACGTCGTCGCGCTGGTCTGCCGGGTGGCCGGCAACGATGTGGCGCCGGAGATCCGCGGCTCAGGGACGCTCGACGGGGAGATCGACCGCCAATGGGTGGACTCGACCAAGCTGCGCGAGCGGACCGGGTGGCGCCCCGAGGTCGAGCTCGACGAGGGTCTGCGCCGCACCGTCGCCTGGTACCGGGCGCACCCCGAGAGCCTGGCCTGATCGTGGAGGCGGCCCCGGAGGTGAGCGTGGTCGTGCCCTCGCACGGCCGCCCGCTGCGCTTGCGCTGGTTGCTCAACGCGCTGGAGGAAACAGAGCTGGACCGAGGCCGCTGGGAGGTGGTCGTCGTCCACGACGATGCCGGCGACGAGACCGAGAGGCTGCTGCGCGACCATCCGCTCGCCCGCGACGCGACGCTGCGCCACCGGCGGCTCGAGCCGGGCACCGGGTCGCCGGCGCGCCAGCGCAACGTGGGCTGGCGCGAGGCGCACGCGCCGCTGGTGGCCTTCACCGACGACGACTGCCGGCCCCCGGCGACGTGGTTGCCGCGCCTGTTGGCCGCGGCGCTGACCCACCCCGGCGCGGTGGTCCAGGGCGCGGTTCGCCCCGATCCCGACGAGGCCCATCTGCTGCATGCGGCGCCGCATGCGCGCAGCCTGACCGTGGACCCGCCGGGCCCGTTCGGCGAGTCGGCCAACGTGCTCTACCCGCGCGAGCTGCTCGAACGCATCGGAGGCTTCGAGGAGCGCTTCCCGGCCGCGGCGGGTGAGGACACTGACCTGCTGCTGCGCGCGCGAGCAGCGGGAGCCGAGCACGTCGGCGCGCCCACAGCGCTCACCTTCCACGCGGTGGACGCGCCGGGCCTCCTTGGGCGGCTGCGCTCGCTCCCGCGCTGGCGCCACGTGGTCAAGGTCGTCCGGGCCAACCCGGAGATGCGCGGCGTGCTCACCTTCGGGGTGTTCTTCAAGCCCTCGCACGCCGGGTTGCCGGGGGTGCTCGCCGCGCTGCCCGCGCTGGCCCGGCGTCGCCCGGGGCTCGCCGCGCTGCTCGCGCTGCCCTGGGCGCTGACCGCCGCCCCGCGCTACGGCCTCGGACCCCGGGGGATCGCGCGCTCGGCCTCCGAGCTGCCCGGCCGGCTGGTGCTCGACGTGGCCGAGGCCGCCGTCCTCGTCCGAGGCTCGGTCGAGGAGCGGACGCTGGTGCTCTAGGTGCGCGTCGCGCTCCTGCACCCGACCTACTGGCCCGAGGTCCGTCGCGGGTCCGAGCGCTTCGCCCGCGAGCTGGCCTCCGGCCTGTTGGCCCGCGGTCACGAGCCGCGTCTGGTGACCTCGCATCCCGGACCCACGTCGCGCGCGGTCGAGGACGGGCTGCCGGTAACGCGCCACCGGCGCCCTCCGCGTGGGCGGTTGCTGCGGCGCGGGTTCGAGCCCTGGCTGACCCATCTGCCGGCGACGTGGCTGGATCTGCGCCGAGGCGAGGACGATCTGGCCCACGCGCTCTATCCGACCGACGGGGTGGCGGCGCTGAGGGCGGACCGGCCGCTGGTCCTCTCAGCCATGGGTATGGCTGACCGTGCCTGGGTGGCCGGCGCCCGGCGGCGGCCCGAGCTCGTGGCCGAGGCGATGCGCGGCGCGGGCGCCGTGGTGGCCCTCAGCGCCGCCGCGCGCGACGGCCTGTGGCGCTGGCTCGGCGTGGAGGCGCGGGTGATCGCCCCCGGGGTCGACCTGGTTGCGTTCTCGCCAGATCCGCGAGAGCGGGCCGAGCATCCGACGATCCTCTGCGCGGCCGATGCGCGGACGCCTCGCAAGCGCGTCGGCCTGCTCGTCGAGGCGTTCGCCCAGGTACGGCGCGAGCGGCCGGCGGCGCGGCTCGTGCTCTCCGCCCCTGCGCCCTTCTCGGGGCCCGGCATCGAGGTCCGCTCGCTCGACAACTCCGGGACGTTGGCGCAGGCCAACCGCGAGGCGTGGGTGGCCGCGCTGCCCTCCACCGGCGAGGCGTTCGGGCTCGTGCTGCTGGAGGCGATGGCCTGCGGCACGCCGGTCGTCGCGGCCCGCGACGGCGCGCTTCCCGAGGTCGTCAGTGGCGACGACGTCGGCCGCCTGTTCGCCGGCGAGGATCCGGGGGCGCTTGCCCGCGCGCTGCTCGAGGCCCTCGAGCTGGCCGGGAACCCTGCCACGGCCGCGGTCTGCCGTTCACACGCGAGCGGCTTCTCCTGGGAGGCCACCACCGACGCCTACCTCGCGGTCTACGAGGAAGTGATCCGCTGATGCTGCCCGCCCACCGTGCAGAGCTGCTGCGCCGCGTCCCCGAGGACGCGCGCGTGCTCGACGTGGGGGGCTGGGGAGCGCCGTTGTCGCGCGCCGACTGGGTCATCGACATCGCTCCCTACGAGACCCGCGGCCTCTACGGCGACGACCCAGACCCCGAGCGCTTCACGGCGGACACGTGGGTCCAGCGCGACGTCTGCGCGCGCGAGCCGTGGCCGTTCGCCGACGACGAGTTCGACTTCGTCGTCTGCTCGCACACCCTCGAGGACATCCGCGACCCCATCTGGGTCTGTGAGGAACTGAGCCGCGTCGCTCGCGCCGGGTACGTCGAGGTCCCGTCGCGCGTGCTGGAGCAGACCTGGGGCTTCGACGGCGCCTGGAGTGGTTACAGCCACCACCGCTGGCTCTGCGAGGCCGACCGCGAGCAGGGGGAGATGAGCTTCACCTTCAAGCTGCATCTCCTCCACCACGAGAAGCTGCGGCTGCCGCCGTGGTTCGCCGCCGGACTGTCCCCCGAGCAGCGCGTGGACTGGCTGTGGTGGAAGGGTTCCGTCGTCGCTCGGGAGATCGTCCACCTCGACGCCGAGGCGCTGTTTGCCGAGCTGTTGGACTTCCGCGCGCGCCACATCGATCTCGTGCCCGAGCCGCCCCGTCCCGGTCTGCTGCGGCGGCTGGCGCGGCGGGCCCGGCGCATACACTGAGCCGCCATGGCCGGTCATTCCAAATGGGCGTCGATCAAGCACAAGAAGGCGATCGTCGACTCGCGGCGCGGCAAGGCGTTCACCAAGCTCGCCCGGGCCATCGTGGTGGCCGCGAAGGACGGCGGAGGCGACGTCGACGGCAACCCGGCGCTCGCCCTGGCGGTGCAGAAGGCCAAGGACGCCTCGATGCCCAAGGACAACATCGAGCGCGCGATCGCCAAGGGCAGCGGCGCCGACAAGGACGCCGAGAGCTTCGAGGCGGTGTTGTACGAGGGCTACGGCCCGGGCGGCGTCGCGATGCTCGTCGAGGCGATGACCGACAACCGCAACCGCACCGGCGCCGACATCCGCCACGCCTTCACCAAGGCGGGCGGCAACCTCGGCGAGCCGGGCTCGGTGGCCTACGTGTTCGACAAGAAGGGCGTCGTCGTCCTCGACGCGTCGCGCTACTCAGAGGATGACCTCATGCCGGCGATCGAGGCCGGCGCCGAGGACATCGCCATCGACGATGACGTTTACGAAGTCATCACCGATCCGTCGGAGTTCATGGCGGTTCGTGCCGCGCTCGAGGGCGCGGGGATCGAGATCGGCGCCGCGGAGATCCAGCAGCGGCCCAAGACCACCGTCGAGATCGACGCACAGACCGCCACCAAGCTTCTGCGGCTCATCGACGTGCTGGAGGACAACGACGACGTGGACGCGGTCCACGCCAACTTCGACGCTCCGGCCGAGGTGATGGAGCAGATGGCCGCGGGCTAGTAGTCGGACTCGGGCGCGGCGCGGCGCGCCCGCCACAGCGGCACCGCGCCGTCGATGCCCTTGAGCTGGCGGATGCCGGCCTTCGACCAGCGGTAGCCGTCGCCCGCCGCGCGCTGGACGTCTTCGGTGGTCAGCACACTGCCGGGCCGGGCAACTGTCGTCACTCGGCTCGCCAGGTTGACCGGGCGTCCGAACCAGTCGCCAGCGCGGCTCAGCGCCTCGCCCGCCGCCAGGCCGGCCCGCAGCTGCGGGAAGGACTCGCCCTCGCGCTCGGCGGCCTCGATCAGGTCGAGGGCCATCTCGAGCAGCGGGATGGGCTCGGGGCTCACGACCATGACGGCGTCGCCGATCGTCTTGACGAAGCGCACCGGCGCCTCGACCAGGTCCAGGACGAGCTGTTCGAGCCGCTCGGCGACAGCCCCGAGCTCGTCGGGCGCGACCTTCTCACCCAGGCGGGTGAAGCCGACGAGGTCGGCGAACGCGACGGTCATCGGTCGCGCGCCCGGGAGGCGGCCGGCCTCGCGCTCCTCGGCGCTGATGATCTCGGTCTGCACGAGCTTGGACAGGTGAAGCTTGAGGAGGTTGCCCAGGAGCGGCTCGATCATCGGCGTCAGCGACCCGGCGGCGTGGGCGTAGCGGGTGGCGAGCTCGCGCTCGTCCAGCCCGGGCTCGAGCACGAGCTCCATGGCGATCCCGCGCATGACCTCGGCGGCCTGGGAGAAGCCGCGGCCGAGCAGTCGCCCGACGGCCACCACCTGGTCCTCGGGGACGCCGGCCTGGATGAACTGCCCCGTCGTGCGCAGCATCTCGAGGTCGGCATCGGTGTACCAGACCTGTCCGTCGTAGGCCCGGGTCTGACCCTGCGAGCGGATCAGGCGCTCAACGAGCCTCTCGGGCAGGCCAGAGCGCTCGATGAGGTCGTCCCAGGTCAGGCTCACCGAGACGTCGATGGCTCGGCTGGCCATCAGGAAAAGCAGCTCGCCCTCGCTGGCCGAGCGTCTGATGTCGGCGAGCTCGAACCCCTCGGCCTCCAGGGCGTCGAGGAGCTCGGTGCGGGCGCGCCGGTCGTCGCCCTCCAGCCCTTCGAGGAGTCCCTCAGCTTCCCAGTCCATGCGACGCCAACCCTAAGGCCCACGGGATGGACCGCACGGGGAGGCGTCCGGCGCGCTGCGGAGAATCACTCCCTGATGGTCGTCCTCGGCATCGATCCCGGCACCGCCAACACCGGCTACGGCGTGGTCAGCGACGAGCGAGGGCGCATGCGCGCCATGGACGGCGGGGTCATCGTGACCGGCGCGGGTGTCGCGGCCGAGCGTCGGCTGGCCTCGATCCACGAACGGATCGGCGCGCTCATCGAAGAGCACCAGCCGGACGCCGTCGCGCTCGAGGACCTCTACTTCGGCGTCAACGCCCGCAGCGCGTTCGCGGTGGGGCAGGCGCGCGGCGTCGTGATGCTCGCCGCCGGCCAGGCGGGCATCCCCTGTTCGAGCTACACGCCCCAGCAGGTCAAGTCGGCGGTCTGTGGCACCGGCCGTGCCGGCAAGGACCAGGTCGGGAGGATGGTCCAGGCGCTGCTCGCCCTCGCGGCCGCTCCCACCCCCGATCACGCCGCTGACGCGCTCGCCGTCGCCATCTGCCATGTCAACCGGGCGCCGCTGGCTGCGGCGATCGCGTCTTGATCGCCTCCGTCGCCGGCGACGTCGCGCTGCGCCGGGCCGACCACGTAGTCGTCGAAACCGCCGGTGGCGTCGGCTACCGGCTGGCCGTCTCGGCCGAAACGCTGCGCCAGGTCCCGGGGGTCGGCGGCGCCGTGTCGCTGCTCAGCCACCTCGTCGTGCGCGACGACGCGATGGTCCTCTACGGCTTCGCCACCGAGGAGGAGCGCGAGCTCTTCGAGCTGCTGCTCACCGTGCAGGGCGTCGGGCCGAAGATGGCGCTGGCCGTCCTCGGCGGGGGTGGGCCGCGTGAGGTCATCCGGTCGATCGCCGGCGGCGACGCCCGCACGCTGCAGGGCGCGCCGGGGGTGGGCAAGCGGATCGCCGAGCGGATCGTCGCCGAGCTGCGCGAGAAGGTCGGCGTGGACCTCCCCTCCGACGACGGCCCGATCATCGTCGTGCGCTCCGACGGCCCGCACGAGCTCGCCCGCGCCGGGCTGCTCGAGCTGGGCTACGAGCCCGGCGAGGCCGACCGCCTGCTCGCCGTCGCGACAGGGGAGACCCCGGAGGCGCTTCTGGCCAGCGCGTTGCGAGGGGCTCGAGGATGACCGAAGACCGCATCCAGACCCCGGTCGCGCTGCTGGCCGACGACGAGCTCGATCGCTCGCTGCGGCCCCGACGGCTGGAGGAGTTCGTCGGCCAGCCGTCGATGCGCGAGCAGCTGTCGGTGTCGCTGGAGGCCGCCACGGCTCGCGGCGAGGCGCTCGATCACGTGCTGCTGGCCGGTCCGCCCGGACTGGGCAAGACGTCGCTCGCGCAGATCCTGGCGGCCGAGCTCGACGTCCCGTTCGTCCAGACCGCCGGCCCGGCGCTCGAGCGCAAGGGAGACATCGCGGCCTTCCTCACGGCGCTGGAGCCGCGCAGCGTGTTCTTCGTCGACGAGCTACACCGCTTGCCGCGCGCGCTGGAAGAGACGTTCTATCCGGCGATGGAGGACCGCAAGCTGCCGATCACCGTGGGACAGGGAGCTGGGGCGCGAGTCGTGACGCTCGACCTGCCGCCGTTCACGCTCGTGGGCGCGACCACCCGCGCCGGCCTGCTGACGACCCCGTTGCGCGACCGCTTCGGCATCCAGCATCGCCTCGAGCCCTACGACACCCCGGACCTCGCCGAGATCGTCAGCCGCAGCGCCGCGATCCTCGACGTCCGGCTCGATCCCGCTGGGGCGGAGGCCATCGCTCGCCGCAGCCGCGGAACGCCGCGCGTGGCCAACCGGCTGCTCAAGCGCGTGCGCGACTACGCCGAGGTGCGCGGCACCGGCGTGGTTACGAGCGAGGCGGCCGACGCTGCCCTGGAAATGCTCGGAATCGACCAGGTCGGACTCGACCCGCTCGACCGCGAGCTGCTCGACGCGATCTGCGTGAAGTTCGGCGGTGGGCCTGTCGGCCTGTCCACACTCGCCGTCGCGGTGGGGGAGGAGCAGGACACGATCGAGGACGTCTACGAGCCTTACCTCCTCCAGCGAGGGTTCCTCAAGCGCACCCAGCGCGGCCGCTGCGCCACCGCCGCCGCGTTCGCGCATCTCGGGCTCGAGATCCCGGACGCCTCGAGCCTGTTCTAGCCGAGCTCGACGCCTGACTACCCTTCGTCGGCCCCCATGGCTCACCTGTTCATCTGTCCCTCCTGCGGGTACCGCTCGTCCGAGACCGAACGGACCAAGGGCTTCAGCCGTATGCCGCAGACCTGCTCGCGCTGCGGGTTCCCGTTCCTGTTCGAGCTGCTCGACGACTACTACCCGGCGCCCGACGCGGCGTTCTTCGTCTGCGATCGCGAGGGCCGGGTCATCGGGACGGGCAAGGGCGCCTTCGAGCTGACGGGCTTCAAGGAGGAGAAGATCATCGGCCGCCCGGCCGGCGAGGTCCTCGGCCTGGTCTTCGCCGACGGCGAGGATCCCCTGGCCACCGTGTTGGAATGGGGTGTCCGCCAGCTCGGCAAGCCCGTGCAGGTCAACGCCGAGGGCGACCTCCCGGCCAAGGCGACCGCAGACGTCTTCCCCGCCTATGACGACGACGGCGGCCTGCTCCTCGTCCTCACACCGGAGAAGTAGGCTCCTTCCGACGCGATGAACGACCGGCGGCGCAACTTCTTCATCCTCGTGCTGGTCGGCGCCCTGCTGGGCGGCTCCGTGGTCATCGCCCTGACGAAGTCCACGAAGCAGGGCCTCGATCTACGGGGCGGCATCGAGCTCGTCTACCAGGCCAAGCCGACGAAGTTCTCCTCCGTCACGGGGGAGTCGATCGAGCGGACGCTGGACATCATGCGCGACCGCGTCGACCAGCTCGGCGTCGCGGAGCCGGAGATCCAGCGCTCGGGCGAGGACCAGCTCGTCGTCAGCCTGCCCGACGTCGACAACCAGCAGCGCGCGATCGACCAGGTGGGCACGACAGCGCAGATGTTCTTCTACGACTGGGAGCCCAACGTCCTGGGCTCGAACTGCGAGCCGGCCCCGGCCGATCCCAACGTCACCGGCGGGTCGGCGGCCGGCAACCCCGGCGCAGGCACGCTGAACTACTACGGCGCGGTCGTGCGCGCCGCTCGCTGCCCGGCCAAGCCCGACCAGAACACGTCGCGCGACGAGTCGGTCTTCTATCTCGTCGATGAGGGCGCCCAGAGGGTCGTCGCCGGCCCGGAGGTCCGCCGCAAGGAGCTGTTCTCCGAGCTCGAGCCGCCGCAGGAGGGCCCGAAGGAGGGGCAGACGGTCAAGGTCGTCGAGGCCGGCGTCGCCGTGGTCAAGGCCCAGTACGAGGAGGGTGAGAACTCCGACGCGCGCGAGCCCTCCGATCCGAACGAGGCCCAGTACTACGTCCTCAACGACGACTTCGCCCTCGGCGGCCAGGACATCACGGACCCCGAGCAGACCTTCAACAACGGCCCGGGTGGCAACAACGCGCCGATCGTCACCTTCAACTTCACCGACAAGGGCCGCGACACCTGGAAGAAGGTCACGCGCGAGATCGTCCAGCGCGGCCAGTTGCAGGTCATCCCCGGCCAGGACGTCACCAGCGCCTTCCAGCACTTCGCCGTCGTGCTCGACAACGCGCTGATCTCGGTCCCCTTCATCGACTTCCAGCAGAACCCCGAGGGGATCGACGGCGCCAACGGCTCGCAGATCGAGGGCGGCTTCACGATCGGCAGCGCACAGGAGCTGGCCAACCTCCTCAAGACCGGCGCGCTGCCGATCGAGCTCGAGCTGATCAGCGCCTCGCAGGTCTCGGCGACGCTCGGCCAGGAGGCGCTCGACGAGGGCGTCAAGGCGGGCATCGCGGGCTTCGTCATCGTCGCACTGTTCCTGCTCGTCTTCTACCGGGTGATGGGCCTGATCGCGGTCGGCGCGCTCGTCGTATACGCCATCTACTTCTACGCGCTGATCAAGCTGATCCCGATCACGCTGACGCTGCCGGGCATCGCCGGCCTGATCCTCACGATCGGCGTCGCGGCCGACGCGAACATCGTCATCTTTGAGCGCGTCAAGGAGGAGATCCGCGGCGGGCGCTCCGTGCAGGCGGGCATCGCGCAGGGGTTCAAGAAGGGCCTGTCGGCGATCATCGACGCCAACGTCCTGGTCTTCCTAACCGCGTTCATCCTGTTCATCCTCGCCACCGCCGGGGTCAAGGGCTTCGCCTTCGTCCTGGGCGTGGGCACCCTGGTCTCCCTCTTCACGGCCGTGCTGGCCACCCAGGCCGTTCTCGGCACGGTGGGCCACTCGCGCATGATGAGCCGGCCGTCGGCGCTGGGCGCCGGCGAGCGCAAGCGCGCGAAGCGCCAGTGGGACTTCATGGGCAAGTCGCGCTGGTTCTTCTCCGGCTCGGGCGTGATCCTGCTCGTCGGCGCGCTGGCCATCGGCGACCGCGGCCTGGACTTCGGCATCGACTTCGAGTCGGGCACGCGGATCCGCGCCGCGCTGACACAGCCCGCCGACGAGGACGGCGTGCGCGCGGTGATGGAGGCCAACGGGCTCGAGGGCGCAGAGATCCAGCGGGTCGAGGACGAGGAGCTCGGCGACAACGCCTTTCAGATCTCGACGGCGACGCTCGCGCCCGACCAGGTGACCGGCATCACCGGCGCCCTCGACGACAAGTATGGCCTCGCGCAGCCGCCTGACAGCCAGTCGGTCGGCCCGACGTTCGGCAACACGGTCGCCAAGGGCGCGATCATCGCGATCATCGCGTCGCTGTTCGTCATCAGCGCCTACATCGCGCTGCGGTTCGAGTGGAAGTACGCGGTGCCGGTGCTCATCGCGGTGATGCACGACATCCTCATCACGGCGGGCGTCTACTCGCTGACCGACCGGGAGGTGACCACCGCGACGGTCGCGGCGCTGCTGACCATCCTGGGCTTCTCGCTCTACGACACGATCATCGTCTTCGACCGCATCCGCGAGAACGTGCCGCGCATGCCTCGGGCGGCGTTCTCCCAGATCGTCAACCGCTCGATGAGCGAGGTGATCGTCCGGTCGCTCGCCACGTCGTTCTGCACCGCGCTGCCGATTCTGGCCCTGCTGATCTTCGGCGGCGAGACCCTGACCGACTTCGCCTTCGCCCTGCTCGTCGGGGTGGTCTCCGGTGCCTATTCCTCGGTCTTCATCGCCTCGCCGGTGCTCACGCACTGGAAGGAGCGCGAGCACGTCTACATGACCCGCCGTAAGCGGATCGCCGAGCAGAACGGCGGCGTGGTGCCGGCCTATGCGACGGGCAACGCCGCGGCAGAGGTCGCGGTTCGCGAGGACAAGCGCCGTGGGCGCCGCCTGACCGAGCCCGAGCTGCCGGGCCAGCAGGTCTCTCCGACGGAGTTCCAGGACATGGTCCGCGATCTGCACGACGATGCGCCGGTGGCCGTCGCCGAGCCAGAGGACGCCAGCCGCGACCTGCGGCCCGACGAGGTCACGATGCCCGGCGATGACAAGCCCAGGCGCGACAAGCCCAAACGGCCGCGCAACAAGCGCCACGGGAGGCCCCGCTGATGGCCGCGTTCGCCTGGGTGACTATGGGGCTGGCCGTGTGGCACTTCGCGATCTTCCTGCCCGACCGGTTCTGGGGCGGCATCGTCGGCGCGTTCCTCGGCGCCGTGTTCGGCGCCCTGCTGTTCGGCTTCGTGATCAGCGGTTTCACGATTCCGGGGCAGAACGACACCGAGCTGCTGACCGCTCTCGAGGCGATTCCCGGCGCCGCGTTGGGCATCGCGGCCGTCTACTTCGAGGGCGTGCGTCGCGGCAACGAGGTCGTCCACCTCTAGTCAGATCAGGCGGCGAGCGCCGCCAGATCCTCCAGCATGCCGGGGTGGGCGCCCTGGACGAGCAGCGTGGTGACCTGCGAGGCCTTCCACGGTTCGAGGTCGTGCAAGATCTTCTCGCGCGGCCCGATGAGCGTGAGCTGCTCGATGAGCCGGCTGGGGATCGCTGCGGCGGCCTCGTCCTTCTTGCCGGCGAGGTAGAGGTCCTGGATCGTGTTGACCTCGGACTCATAGCCCATGCGGCGGGCGACGTCGGCGTGGAAGTTCTTGTCGCGCGAGCCCATGCCGCCGAAGTACAGGGCGTACATGGGGCGCATGGCGTCGATCGTCGCGTCCCGGTCCTCGGTGACCACGATCGGCACCGACGCGACCACCTCGAAGTCGTCGCGGCTGCGTCGGGCGCCCTCGCGCCCGAACCCCTCGTCGAGCGCGTCGCGGTAGAAGCCGTCGTGCTCGGGCGCGTAGAACAGCGCCAGCCAGCCGTCGCAGACCTCGGCGGCGAGCGCCACGTTCTTGGGTCCCTCGGCGGCGAGGAAGATCGGGATGTCCTCCCGCAGCGGGCGGACGCCCACCTTGAGCGGCTTGCCCAGGCCGGTGCCGCCCTCGAGCGGGAGGCGGTACTGCTCGCCCTCGAAGGTCACCGGGCCGTCGCGCCTGAGGACCTTGCGGATGATTTCGACGTACTCGCGCGTGCGGGCCAGCGGCTTGGCGAACGGCTTGCCGTACCAGCCCTCGACGACCTGCGGTCCGCTGATGCCGAGCCCGAGGATGAAGCGGCCCTGTGAGAGGTGATCCAGGGTGATCGCCGCCATCGCGGTGGCCGCGGGCTCCCGGGCGCTCATCTGGGCGATGGCGGTGCCCAGGCGGATCTGGCTGGTCTGCGATCCCCACCAGGCCAGCGGCGTGAGCACGTCGGAGCCGTATGCCTCCGCCGTCCAGACGCTGTCGAGCCCGAGGCGGTCGGCCTCCGCGACGATCTCCGCGGCCTGGGGCGGGGGCCCCGCCGACGACCAGTAGCCGATATTCACGCCGATCTTCATGGGCGCAGTATCTCCGCAACCACGCGAACGTCCATTCCCACCCAGGGTGGGGTCGGATGGACGTTCGCGGCTGTCGCCGCGGAAAAAGCGCGGAGGCTGCGGGGTCGTTGCGCACATGTCAGGCATTCCGTCCGCCGTTCGACCCATCCTCGGATGCGAACCATGCCCGAGGCCCGCCTTCAGATCCTCCCCGCGCCGTTCGCGGCCGTTGCCGCGCTGCAGGCCGGGCTTGGCTGCTCGCACGCGGTGGCGCAGGTGCTCGTGCGCCGCGGGTTCGCCGAGCCGCAGGCCGCGCGAGACTGGCTGGCCGGCGACGAGCGCCACCCGCCCGAGGCGTTCGGGGGCATGGATGCGGCTGTGGCGGTCGTCCTGAAGCACGTCGAGGCCGGCTCGCGGGTGATGGTTCACGGCGACTACGACGTCGATGGGGTCACCTCAACCGCGATCCTCGTGCGTGTCTTGCGCGAGCTGGGGGCCGACGTCGGCTGGTATCTGCCCAGCCGCACCGAGGACGGCTACGGCCTGAGCCTCGCCACGGTTGACCGCCTGGCGGCCGAGGGCTGCGCGCTGCTAGTCACCACTGATTGCGGGATCACCGCCGTCGGGGAGGTGGCGGCAGCGAAGGCCGCAGGGATGGACGTGGTCGTGACCGACCATCACACGCCGCGTGCCGACGGGTCGCTTCCCGATGCGCCGATCGTGCACCCGCGAGTCGGCGGCTACCCGTGCGCCGAGCTGTGCGCTGCGGGGGTTGCCTACTTCCTGTCGCGGGCGTTGCTGGTCGGCGTTGGGCGTGATCCGGCGGAGGCCGACATCGACCTCGATCTGGTCGCGCTGGCCACGGTCGCTGACTGCGTGCCGCTGATCGGCGAGAACCGGCGACTGGTCCGCGAGGGATTGCGGGCGCTCGCCGGCACCCGGCGTGTCGGGCTGCGCGCGCTGATGGGCGTCGCCCGCTGCGACCCGGGCTCGCTGGATGCGCGGTCCTGCGGGTTCCGGCTGGCGCCGCGGATCAACGCGGCCGGGCGCCTGCATCGCGCCGACGCAGGTCTCGAGCTCATGCTGACCGACGACCCGGAGCGCGCGCAGCAGATCGCCGAGGAGCTCGACCACGCCAACGCCGAGCGCCGCCACGTCGAGCAGCGAATCCTCTTCGAGGCCGAGGGCCAGGTCGCCCAGTACCCCGACGCTCCGGCGTTGGTGCTCGCCGGCGAGGGCTGGCACCCGGGGGTGATCGGGATCGTCGCCTCGCG
>Ga0136633_1001894_pt1 | contig 14945 bp, 13 predicted proteins | sample AntDrymeUQ832206_2_FD_105494 | JGI IMG/M metagenome (GOLD analysis project Ga0136633, IMG submission 105494) | Polar desert sand microbial communities from Dry Valleys, Antarctica - metaG UQ83 (22.06) | ecosystem: Environmental > Terrestrial > Soil > Desert | place: Antarctica: Dry Valley... | reverse complement strand
GTCCGCTTTCCATCTGTGGACGCCCCTAAAGACGCAAGCGGCATTTTGAGGTGTTGGCGCGTAGTCGGATGCTGCCATCTGTCCGGCCTCTTGATGCAGCGATGAGAGCTGCGGGCCCGTATGGGAGTTCGCGGACCGGAACCACATCACCCTAAGCGTGCTGATGAGGCACGGTGGAAAGCCCTGGTTCTTCCGATCCCGTCTCGCCGACTGTTGCGCCATACCCTCCTTCGCCCGACTACGTCTTCCGACGACCTCTGGTCCCGATGGCTATGCCACCGCGACCGGAGCCCTGTAATCTTCCTGCCTCGTCAGCAGCGCCCAGACGATGCGGGCCGTCTTGTTGGCGAGCGCAACCGTGACCAGCATGCGCGGTTTGCGCGCCAGCATCTGTTCGAGCCACGAGCCCTTGGGCGCGCCGCGCTTGCTGGCCTGGAGCACGACCGCGCTGCTGCCGATGATCAGCAACCGCCTCAGCGTGCGTTCGCCCATCTTCGAGATCGCACCGAGCTTCTGCTTGCCGCCGGTCGAGTGCTGTCGTGGCGTGAGGCCGACCCAGGCGGCAAAGTCGCGCCCCTTGGCGAACGTCCCAGGTGGCGGCGCCAGCGCGGTGATCGCGGTCGCCGTGATCGGGCCGATGCCGGGGATGGTCATCAGCCGGCGCGTAACCTCGTCTTCGCGCGACCGGCGCACGATCTCCTTGTCGAGCAGGCCGATCTGCCGATCGAGCACCGCCAGGCTATCGAGCAGCACCATGCAGACCGAGCGCACCTCTTCAGGCACTGCCGACGGATCGACCAGCAGCGTGGCGAGCTTGTCCAGATGGCCCAGGCCCTTCGGCGCGATCCAGCCATACTCCGCCATATGGCCGCGCAGCGCGTTGCTGATCTGGGTCCGCTGCCGGACCAGCAGGTCACGTCCGCGAAACACCATCGCCGCTGCCTGCTGCGCTTCCGACTTCACCGGCACGAACCGCATGCTCGGGCGCTGAGCCGCCTCACAGATCGCCTCGGCATCCGCGGCATCGCTCTTCTGCCGCTTCACGAACGGCCGCACATAGGCCGGTGCGATCAGGCGCACGTCGTGACCCAGCTTCGCCAGCTCGCGCGCCCAGTGATGCGCACCGCCGCACGCCTCCAGCACGACCCGGCAAGACGGCTGTGAAGCGAAGAAAGGCAGCAACCGCGCCCGGCTGATCCTCCGGCGAAATACGGCTCGGCCCGACGCATCGACGCCGTGCGCCTGAAAAACATGCTTGGCGATGTCCAACCCGATGATGCTAACTTCCGACACGGACGCCTCCCTCAAGTGGTGATCAACACCTCCACTCTGGCACAGCGATGCCGTCGGGGGGCGTCCACCCCATCACCCTTATTGGCCGTTCAGAGCTACGTGGCTAAGTGCGTGAAGGACACAAGCGGGATCCCCGGATTGCGCCGCGCCATTTTCCTACACGGCCTCAATCTGTCATAAGTTCGGCGGCGAGTCGCGCGCTCGTTCCGGCTCTTTCTCCTCGTTGATCCCTCGCGTTCTGGCGCCCGTTCAGCGATTTTCCCGCCCGGAACCTGACAAAGCTGACACGATGGGTTGGCGAACGCCGCAACTTCGTCAGCTTCCGCGCCGTCACGAGCGCCTGGCATGTCCAGTCTCCGTTCCCGGGCCTGAAAACGCCATGGCCACCGCGAACATTGGGACCATTCGTAGGCGGGACACGCAATAGCATGTCCCTGCGTCAGGCCGCCTGCGGCACCTCATAGGCGCGCGCTGCTTCGGACAGCCGCTCGATGAACTCGCTGACATGCGCGTCCTCGATCACCAGCGGCGGCAGCACGCGCATGACATTGTCGCCCGCCGCGACCGTGAGCAGGCCGTGCTCGCGCAGATAGTTCACGAAGGCGCGGCTGTCGGTCTTCATCTTCACGCCGAGCATCAGGCCGCGTCCGCGCACGCTTTCGAAGAGATGATCGTGATTGGGGATCATCTGCTCGAGCGCGCCGCGCAGGCGCTCGCCCATCCGCGTCACATGCGCGAGGAAATCGTCATTGGCGACGACGTCGAGCACCGCCTGGCCAGCTGCGCAGGCTAGCGGATTGCCGCCATAGGTCGAGCCGTGCGTGCCGACGACCATCCCGGCCGCCGCCTTCTCGCTGGCGAGGCAGGCTCCCAGGGGGAAGCCGCCGCCAATTCCCTTGGCCACCGCCATGATGTCCGGCTCGATCCCGTAATGCTCATAGGCGAACATTTTCCCCGTCCGCCCGTAGCCGCACTGTACCTCGTCATGGACGAGCAGCAGATCCTGCTCGTCGGCGAGCGCGCGCAGCCCCTTCATGAAGGCGTCGCTCGCGGGGCGGATGCCGCCCTCGCCCTGGACGGGCTCGATCAGGAAGCCGGCGGTGTGCGCGCCCATCGCTGCCTTGACCGCATCGAGATCATCGAACTCGACCACGGTGAAGCCCGGCAGCAAGGGCGCAAAGCCGTCGCGCATCTTGGGCTGGTTGGTGGCGCTGATCGTGCCCAAAGTGCGGCCGTGAAAGGCGTTCGAGAAGGTGATCAGCTCGTGCTTTTCGGGGCGCCCATGATGATGATGGTAGCGCCGCGCGGTCTTGATCGCGCATTCGACCGCCTCGACGCCGCTATTGGTCAGAAAGACGGTGTCGGCGAAGGTGAGATCGACGAGCCTTTGCGCGAATGCTTCGCCCTGCGGGCTGCCGTAGAGGTTGGAAACGTGGATCAGGGTCGCCGCCTGCTCCTGGATCGCCCTGGTCAGCACCGGATGGCCGTGGCCCAGCAGGTTGACCGCGATACCGCTGGCGAAATCGAGATATTTCTCGCCGCCTTCGCCATAGAGATAGACCCCCTCTCCGCGCACCGGCCGCACCGGCGAGCGCGGGTAAACGGGCATGAGCGGGGTGATGGCCATCACAGAAGTCCTCGACGGAATGAACATGGGAAAAAGGCGGCCCGTAAAGGCCGCCTTCTCCTTGTCCGTATAGGAAATCGGGGAGCGCCGCGTCAATCGGGTGCTCCCCGTCATGACCGCTTAGCCGGGGCGGCGGTCATAGTCGCGCCGCTCGATGCGGACGCGCTGTTCGAGGCGGTTCACCTGGAAACGCAGGCTGGCGAACTCGCGGCCACCGATGCCGTTGCGCGCGGCCCGGTTGAGCTGGACGCGGATGTCGCGGGCCTCGCGGCGCAGGCTGAAAGCCTCGCGCGGCGAGATGATGCCGCGCCGCGCCGAACGTTCGATGCGGTTCTCGGCCCGGGCCAGATCGCCGAGCAGATGGTTGATCTGGGCGCGGGTCGGTCCGCCCGGATGCTGCCAGCTGCGCTGCGCAACGGCGGCGGTGGGAACGGCCGCGACGCCCGCAATGGTGGCGGTGGCCAGGGCGGCGGAAACGAGGAACTTACGCATGGGACTTCTCCTTGCTGCACATTTGCAAGGGCCGTTCTAGGCGTTGGGCGCTGGGCGGCGGGTGAATGCCTGCGACAGAATCCGTTCATAATTGTCGCAACCTGTATGAACTAAACGATATGCCGCCCTATCCGGACGGCGACCTACGGGACCTGCTAGGCCTTCAGCTTCCAGCCGCTGCGGAGCAGCGCGTAGCAAGCAATGCCCAGCACCACATTGATGCCGAGCAAGAGCAGCGCGCCGAACAGGATCGGCGAATCGGCCTCGCCGATGAAGCCGTAGCGGAAGCCCGATATGACGAAGAAGAAGGGGTTGGCATGGCTGATCGCGCGGAAGGTCGGCGACAGCGAATCGATCGAATAGAACGTGCCGGAAAGCAGAGCCAAAGGCGCGACGACGAAATTGGTCACCGCCGCCGCATGATCGAACTTGTCCGCCCAGATCGAGGTCATGAGGCCGAGGAAGCCGAGCATCAGGCTCCCCATCAGCCCGAACCAGAGAAGAGCCCACAAGTGGGTCGGCGCGACATGGACGCCGGGCCAGGCCAGCATCGCCAGCCAGACCGCGCCGCCGACGAGGAAGGCGCGGGAGACCGCAGCGCCGACCAGCCCGGCGATCAACTCGCCGGTCGAGAGCGGCGGCATCAGATAATCGACGATCGTCCCCTGCATCTTCCCGACCAGCAAGGAGAAGCTGGCATTGGCGAAGGCGTTCTGGAGCATCGCCATGACGATCAGGCCGGGGGCGAGGAAATCGGCGAAGGGAATCGCCGCGCCACTGACCGCCACGGTGCGCCCGTCGCGGCCCAAAGCGACGGTGAAAATGACGAGGAACAGCATGGTAGTGACGGCCGGCGCCCAGACGGTTTGCAGCTGGACCTTGAAGAAACGGCGCACCTCCTTCACATAGAGGGTCGCAAGGCCGCCCCAGTTCACGTTCCGGATGACCGGAACGCCCGGATCGGTCCTGACCCAATTTGAAGGCTGATCGCTCACGCCGCCGTCGCTAGTCGCCGACGCGGAGCGGGGCAAGCCGGTAGCCACGCGAAGGAAGCGAGACGATGTCCTGGACCGACGAGAGAATCGACCGCCTGAGGGCGATGTGGACGAAGGGCATCACCGCAAGTCAGATCGCCGAGGATCTGGGCGGCGTTTCGCGCAACGCGGTGATCGGCAAGGCCCACCGCCTAGGTCTGCAGGCCCGCCCTTCCCCGGTAAAGGCCAGTGACCCCGCCCCCGCGACCAAAGCGAAGGCCAAGCCGGCGGTTGCGGCACCTGCCCCCGCGCCAGCCAAGGCTGCGCCGGCGCCGCCCGCGCCGCGGCCGGAGCCGGTTCGCGCCGCCCCTCCGCCTCCCGCTGCCCCGCAGCCGGCCGCTCCCGATTCGCCTGCTACGGCCGCCAAGCCGGTCAGCGCGGCGCCCCAGCCCATCGTCCGTTCGATCGGCCCCGGCGGCTTCATCCGCCAAGGCCCGAGCGACCAGCAGGCGCCGATCCCGCCCGCGCCGCCGCGCCGCCTCGTCCCGGCCAAGCCGAGCGCCGAGATCGCCGACAAGACTGGCTTGCTCGACCTGAACGAGCGCATCTGCAAGTGGCCGATCGGCCATCCCGGCGAGCCCGACTTCCATTTCTGCGGGAAGAACGCCAATCCGGGCTTCCCTTATTGCGTCGATCATTGCGGCGTCGCCTATCAGGCCCAGCTCCCCCGCCGCGACCGCAAACCGCCGCCGCCGCTCCCCTTCGGCGGGCCGCGCGTCCGCTAAGCTTGCGCGGGGCTGTCGGCCCTGCCGCGTTGCTGCTACCGAGCCCCGCAACAGGGGGCGAAGGTGAAACGGGTCATTGACATCCTGCGCCGGGCGGCGGCGTTGCTCCTCGTTTTTGCCGCCGGGGCGGCGGCCGCCGCCGAGCCGGCTTTCACACCGCCCGCGGATGCGCGGGTCCTCTATCGCAATGTGACCCTTGTCGACGGCAACGGCGCTCGCCCAGCCATGTCGGTGATCACGCGCGGACCGTTGATCGAGGCGGTGCTGCCCGATGGCGAGTTAAGCGCCGCGCAACGCGAAGGCGCGCGGGTCGTCGATCTTTCCGGGCGTTTCCTCCTGCCTGGCCTGATCGACAGCCACCAGCATCTGGCGACGCCCCCGGACCGCGCCGGGGCCGAGGCGCTGATGCGTCGGCAGCTTTACAGCGGCGTCACCGCGACGCGGATCATGGCCGACGATCTGCGCTCGGTCGCCGAGCTCGCCCGCGCCGCTCTGGTCGGCGAGATTGCCGGGCCAGACCTCGCCTTCGCCGCGGTGGCCGCGGGGCCGAGCTTCTTCAGCGATCCGCGCACCCAGGCAATCAGCGCGGGCTGGCGGCCGGGTGAGACGCCCTGGGCGCAATCGATCGACGCGCGGACGAACCTGCCCCTCGCCATCGCCCGCGCGCGCGGCACCGGCGCGACGGCGCTCAAAATCTACGCCAACCTGCCACCCGATCTGGTGCGCCGCCTGACCGCGGAAGCGCACCGTCAGGGGATGCGGGTCTGGGCGCACGGCATGGTCTTCCCGACCTCGCCGGCGCAGGTCATCGCCGCCGGGCCTGACGTGATCTCCCACACCTGCTATCTCGCCTATCAGCTCTCCAACCCGCGACCGGCGAGCTATCAGCAGCGCTTCCCGGTATATTATCCAGCCTTCGCAAATGGCGACAATCCGGTGATCGCCGGGCTGTTCCGCGAGATGCGGCGGCGCGGCATCATTCTCGACGCGACCCTGCGCGTCTATCGTGAGAGTGAGCGGCGGGCGACGAGTGCACGGCCGACCTATTGCACTCTCGACCTTGCCGCGCGGCTGACCGATCAGGCGCGGCGTGAGGGCGTCACGATTTCGGCTGGGACCGACGGCGAGACGACACGGGACAATGGCTTTCCGTCTCTATTCGAGGAACTGGAGCTGCTCGTCGCGCGCGCCGGCTTCACCCCGGCGCAGGCCATCCGCGCCGCGACCGAGACCGGGGCGGCGACAATAAGTCAAAGCATGGTGATGGGCCGGATCGCGCCCGGCTTTCTCGCAAATTTTCTGGTGACGAGAGCTAACCCATTGGATAACATCGCCAATTTGCGCTCTATCCAGTTCACCGTCAAACGCGGCCGCCGCTTCGACCGAAGCGACTTCCGGCCGATCAGCCGCGCGGAGATGCCCGATGACGACTGAGCTCTCCCGCCGCTTATTCCTTGCCGGCGTCGGGGCGGCGGCGCTGCCATTGCCAGCCTCGGCGCAGTCCAGCCGCGAGATGCTGATCGTCAATGCGCTGGGCGGGATCGGCAACCCGAATGCCGAGCGCGGGCCCGGCGCGGTGCCCCGGGATCCGCGCCGCCCGATCGAGGCGCGCGTCATCGCCGACGCGCGCGCCTCCGGCATGAACGTCGTCAACCAGACGATCGGCTATGTCGCCGGCGAGGGCGATCCGTTCGAGCGGACGATGCGCGACATCGGCCTGTGGCAATCGCGCTTCCGTGCCCAGACGGCCGATCTCATGCCGGTGCTGAGCGCCGCCGACATGCTCGCCGCGCAGCGCAGCGGCAAGATCGGCATCATCCTCGGTTTCCAGAATGGCGCGATGATGGGCGATGACGCGAGCCGCGTGGAAATCTTCGCCGATCTCGGCATCCGCATCATCCAACTCACCTACAACCCGGCCAACCAGCTGGGCGACGGATCGATGGCTCCGCAAAATCGTGGCCTAAGCGCGTTCGGGCGCGAGGTGATCGCGCAGCTCAACCGCAACCGGCTCATGGTCGATCTCTCGCATAGCGGCGAGCGCACCTGCCTGGAGGCGGCGCGCGCCTCGACCCGGCCGATCTCGATCAATCACACCGGCTGCCGTGCGCTTACCGATCTGCCGCGCAACAAGACGGACGCCGAATTGCGCCTCGTCGGCGAGCGGGGCGGCTTCGTCGGCATTTACTTCATGCCCTTCCTCAACCCGCGCAGCGTCGCGACGCCCGAGGATGTCGTCGCCCATATCGAGCATGCCGTGAACGTCTGCGGCGAGGATCATGTCGGCATCGGCACCGACGTCGGCACGACCGCGATCGACGACCTGCCCGCCTATCGCACCCGCATCCGCGAGGAGATCGCGCAGCGTCGCGCCGCAGGGATCGGCGCGGCGGGCGAGAATCCGGACACGCTCCCCTTCGTCGAACGGCTGAGCGGCCCGAACCAGTTTCGCGACCTGATCCGCCTGCTCGAAGGGCGCCGCCACCCGGCGCGGCGGATCGAGAAGATCATGGGGCTGAATTTCCTGAACCATTCGCGCGAGATCTGGGGCGCATGAGCGAAGACTGGATCGCCTTCATCAATACGGTCTTCGTGCCGGTCGGGTTGATGCTGATCATGTTCAGCATGGGGCTCACCCTGGCGCTCAGGGATTTCGGCGCGGTGTTGAAGGAGCCGAAGCTGGTCGGGGCGGGCTTTGCGACGCATTTGTTCGTGCTGCCTTTGCTCGGCATCGGCGTCGGCCTGCTCTTCCGGTTGCCGCCCGAGCTGGCGCTCGGCCTCTTCATCATCTCGACCTGCCCGGCGGGGACCACCTCCAACGCCTTGACCTTCGTCGGGCGGGGCAATGTCGCCCTCGCCGTGGTGCTGACCGCTTTGACCAGTCTCGTCACCGTCTTCACCATCCCCTTGCTGCTGAGCTGGGCGATCCCCTGGTTCCTGAGCGGCACGGGGGGACGCGTGCCCGAACTTTCGGTGGGCAACACGATGCTCCAGCTGATCCGCATCACGGTGCTGCCGATCACCGCCGGGATGATCGCGAGGAACTTCTGGCCGGACGCCGCGGCGCGGATGGCGCGCTGGCTGCGGCCGACCTCCTTCGTCGTGATGGTGAGCGTGATCGCCTTTTCCGTCGCGGTCAGCGCCGAGCTCGTCCTCGCCAATCTCGCCGCCGCCGGGCCTGCCGTTTATGCACTCAATGTCGCGGCGATGGCCTTCGGGCTGTTGCTCGGGCGGGTGATCGGCGCCGGGCCGCGCGACGCGATGACACTGTCGATCGAAACCGGCGTGCAGAACGTGACGCTCGCCCTCGTCATCACCCTGACCGTGCTCGGCAGCCTGCCGCTGGCGGTGACCCAGAACATCTATGGCGTGGTGATGATCCTCAACGCGAGCCTGCTGATCCGCTGGTGGCGCGGACGGATCGCGGCGGAGGCGGCGTGAACCCCGTCTTCATCTCGGCCGAGCAGGTCGCGCGCCTGTTGCCAATCGCCGATTGCATCCCCTTGATGCGCGAGGCGATGGTCGCGCTTTCCGAAGGCCGCACCCGCCAGTCGCTGCGTCAGATCGTCGATCTCGGCGGCGGCGACGCTTTCGGGTCGATGCCGGGCGCGATGCTGGGCGGCGCGTTTGGCGCGAAACTGGTCAGCGTCTTTCCCGGCAATGCGGCGCGCGGCGTGATGTCGCATCAGGGCGTCGTCGTCTTGTTCGATTGCGAGTCCGGCGCGGTGACGGCGGTCGTCGAGGCCGGCGAATTGACCGCAATCCGCACCGCAGCCGCCTCCGCCGCCGCGACCGATGCGCTGGCGCGGCGCGATGCGCGCACGCTCGCCATCCTCGGCACGGGCGAGCAGGCGCGGCGTCACCTCGCGGCGGTCCGGCTCGTGCGGCCGATCGAGCGGGTGACGATCTGGGGGCGATCGGCCGACAAGGCGAAGGTGTTCGCGGCCGAGACTGACGCACAGGCGGTCGGGACTGTCGAAGCGGCGGTGCGGGACGCGGACATCGTCTGCACGACGACCGCTTCGCCCGAGCCGATCCTCCTTGGCCGCTGGCTGAAGGTGGGCGCCCATGTCAATCTGGTCGGCTCCAGCCGCGCCGGGCCGGTTGAGGCGGGCAATGATCTGGTCGCCCGCGCCCGCTTCTTCGCGGATCATCGCGAGGGCGTGCTCGCCCAAGGCGCCGAATTCCTCGCCGCCAAGGCGGCCGGGCTGATCGGCGACGATCATGTCGTCGGGGAGATTGGCGAGGTTTTCGCCGGGACTTTGCCCGGGCGGCAAAATGACACCCAGCTCACCGTCTACAAATCGCTGGGAAGCATCGTTCAGGATCTGGCCGCGGCTGCCTTCGTGGTCGAGCGGATGGCGCGATCATGACCATCGCCGCGATCCTCGTCGATGCCGACGCCTGCCCGGTAAAGGACGAGATCTACAAGGTCGCGCTGCGCCATGGCGCGACGGTGACGATCGTCAGCAATGGCGGCGTGCGCGTGCCCGATCACCCCGCGATCCGGCGAATCGTGGTCGGCGCCGAATTCGACGCGGCGCACGACTGGATCGCCGAGCGGATCGACGCCCGCTCCATCGTCATCACCGGCGATATCCTGCTCGCCGACCGCTGCCTCAAGGCAGGCGCGGCGGCGGTGATCGCGCCCAATGGCCGGCCCTTCACCGCCGCCTCGATCGGCGGGGCCATCGCAACGCGCGCGATCATGGCCGATCTGCGCGCGGGCCTGACCGGCGCCGGCGGCGGCCCCGCCCCTTTCGCCAAGGCCGATCGCTCCCGCTTTCTCTCCGCACTCGACGAGGCGCTGGTGCGCCTCAAACGCGGCTAGAGTGAATTCCACTTGCGTGGAATTGCTCCAGATTCCTTGTTGCCGCGATTTCCGAGCCGCTGAGTGCACGCACTCAGCTCGAAATCGCTCTAGCTAGCGCCGCGCCACCAGGCGATAGATGACCAGAAGACCGATCGCGCCGGCGATGGCGGCGAGGAAGCCCGCCGAATCGCTCCGCTCATACCAGCCCATTTGCTCGCCCAGGAAACCGGCGACCACGGCGCCGCCGATGCCGAGCAGGATCGTCGTCAGGCAGCCGCCCGGTTCGCGCCCCGGCACCACCGCCCGTGCGATCAGGCCGGCGAGTCCGCCGATGACGATCCAGCCGAGCCAGCCATAATTGGCGAGATATTGAGACATGCGCTCTCCTTCACCATCTGCCGGGCAAGGGCGGCCCGCGCGCCAGGCCATTGGTAAAGCGCGCGCGAAGCTTGTAAAGCGCGCAGGCGACGAAATCGGCAGGGCAAAGAGCGCGCGATTTACGCTCTTGTCGTGGGTGATGTATTGAGATAACACAGTGCCGTCGGCGGCGTCGCGCCGTGCTGCACGAGTGGGGACGATGAAGGCGATGAATTTCGAGACGGCCAAATGGCGCAGGGACGCGATCGACGAGGTCGTGGTCGATGAGGGCGAACTGGAGCGGCGGCGCAAGCGCCGGCGCAACATCATCATCGCCGTCGTGGTGCTGGCCGTGCTGGCCATTGCCGCCTTCTTCATGCTCGGCGGCAGCGGCGGCGAGAAAGCGGCCGCGCCCGCCGGCGCCGACGGCCAGCAGCTTCCGGCGGTCTCGGTGATCGTGCCGGGCCGGCAGGACGTCGCGGCAATCATTTCCGGCACCGGATCGCTGGCGGCGCGACGCGACATGCCGGTCGGCATTCCCGGCGAAGGCGGTCAGGTCGTTCGCGTGCTTGCCGAGCCCGGCCAGTGGGTCGCCGCCGGCCAGACGCTGGCGATCATCGATCGCCGCGTCCAGACACAGGAAGCGGCGCAGCTCGCCGCCCAGATCGACGTCTCCCGAGCCGACTTGAATCTGGCGCAAGCCAATCTCGCTCGCGCCCAGCGGCTGTTGCCGCGCGGCTTCGTTTCCCGCGCCGATATCGATCGGCTGACGGCGACCCGCGACGCCGCCGCGGCGCGCGTGCGTGTCGCCCAGGCCACCCTCGGCGCGAGCCAGGCCCGCATCGGCCGGCTCGATATCCGCGCGCCTACCGCGGGCCTCGTGCTCGCCCGCAATATCGAGGCGGGTCAGGTCGTGAGCGCCGGCACCCCCTGGGTGTTCCGCATTGCCGCCGGCGGCGAGATGGAGCTTCGCGCCCGTCTGCCGCAGACGGACCTCGCGCAATTGACCGCCGGCGTCCCGGCCACCGTTACCCCGGTCGGCTCGTCGCAAAGCTATCAGGGCAGCGTTTGGCAGGTTTCGCCGATCATCGACCCGGCCACCCGGCAGGGCGAGGCGCGGATCCTTGTTCCCTATAATCGCGAGCTGCGCCCGGGCGGCTTCGCCGCCGTGCAGATTCGCGCCGGCTCGACGACCGCGCCTCTGTTGCCCGAATCGGCGGTTTTGACCGACGACGCCGGTAGCCATGTGATGATCGTCGGCCCGAACAATGTGGTGGAGCGCCGCGCCGTCCGGGTCGGCAGCGTCACCAACGAAGGCGTCGTCATCGCCCAGGGCCTCAACGGCACGGAGCGAGTGGTCGTTTCCGCCGGCGCCTTCGTGAACCCCGGCGAGCGCGTCCGGCCCGAACGGGCGCGGCCGGCGGCGCGGCAATGATGCGGCCAATGCGACGGGAGTCGATGAACGATGCGTAACATCTCGGCATGGGCGATCCGCAATCCGGTCATCCCCCTCGTCCTCTTCTCCTTCATGCTCGGCATGGGGCTGATCGCCTTCATGCGCATGGACGTGAATCTCAATCCGGACATCAGCGCCCCGGCGGCCACTGTCACGATCAGCCAGCCCGGCGCCGCACCGCCGGAACTAGAGATTCAGATCACGCGTCGTGTCGAGGCGGCGGTGCGCGGCATTAGCGGCGTCAACGAGATCAACTCGACGATCCGCGAAGGCAGCAGCAACACCTTCGTCACCTTCGAGATCGGCACGCCGGAAGAGCGCGCCATTTCGGACGTTCGCGACGCCATCGCCCGGATCCGGGGCGACCTGCCGGACGGCATCCTGGAGCCGCAGGTCAACCGCGTCGATTTTACCGAGGAGCCGATCGGCTATTTCTCCGCCCAAAGCACGGCAATGACCGTCGAGCAGCTGAGCTGGTTCATCGACGATCGCCTCAACCGCCGCCTGATGGGCATTGAAGGCGTGTCGGTGGTGAGCCGGACGGGCGGCGTATCGCGCGAAATCCGGGTCGAGCTCGATCCGGTGCGGATGCAGGCGCAGGGCGTGACCGCATCACAGATCAATGCACAATTGCGCTCGACCAACCTCAACGCGGCCGGCGGTCGCGCCGAAATCGCCGGCTCCGAGCAATCGGTGCGCGTCGTCGGCAGTGCGCTCACCGCCCGCGCGCTGGGCGAGACCCAGATTTCTCTGGGCGGCGGGCGCACCATCCGCCTCAGCGCCGTCGCCACCGTGCGCGATCAGTGGGCGGAGCAGACCACCTATGGCATCCAGAACGGACGCCAGATCGTCAGCTTCATGATCCAGAAGGCCAAGGGCTATTCGGACGTGACCGTCTACCATGCGGTGCAGGAGGCGCTGAGAGAGTTGGAGCGCGAAGATCCGCGCGTCCGCTTCGGCCTCGTTTTCACGCCCGTGAAATATATCGAGATGCAGTATGAATCGTCGATGCGGGCGCTGGTCGAAGGCGCGCTGTTGGCGGTCGTCGTCGTCTTCCTCTTCCTGCGCGACTGGCGCGCCACGTTGATCTCCGCGATCGCCATTCCACTTTCGGCGATCCCGGCCTTCTGGTTCATGGATCTGCTCGGCTTCAGCCTCAACATGGTGACCTTGCTATCGTTGAGCCTCGTCGCGGGCGTTCTCGTCGATGATGCGATCGTCGAGATCGAGAACATCGTCAGGCATATGCGGATGGGCAAATCCGCCTACCAGGCCTCCATCGATGCGGCCGACGAGATCGGTCTGCCGGTGGTCGCCACCACCTTCTCGATCGTCGCCGTGTTCCTGCCCGTGGCGATGATGAGCGGCATCATCGGCCAGTTCTTCATCAGCTTCGGCCTCACCATCGTCGTCTCGGTGCTGATCAGTCTCGCCGTGGCGCGCATGATCACACCGATGATCGCCGCTTACTTTTTGAAGGCGAAGGGCGAGGCGAGCCATGGCGAAGGCTGGCTGATGGACCGCTATGTCGGCCTGCTGCGCTGGACATTGGTCAATCGCTGGAAGACTGTCCTTGTCGGGTTCCTCTGCTTCCTGCTGCAGATCGGCGTCTTCATCATGCTGCCGAAGGCCTTCCAGCCGGACACGGATGACGACACGGTCTCGGTCTCGGTCGAGATGCCGCCCGGTGTTACGCTCGACCAGACCCGCGCGGTGGCCGAGCGGGCGCAGGCCGCACTGCGCACCCAGCCCGACGTCGCCTCCGCCTTCGCTTCGGTGCGCGCCGGTAACGCCACCATCTACATCACGTTGCGCGACCGCGGCGACGGGCGTGATCGCACCAGCACGGAATTCCAGCGCCAGGTTGGCCCGAGCTTGCAGTCGATTCCCGACGCACGGGTGTTCTTCCGGAACCAGAACCAGGCTGGCGGACGCGACATGTCCGTGCTGCTCACGAGCTCGGACCCCGAGCGCTTGCGCAGCGCCGCGCTCACCCTGGTCGAACAAATGCGGCAGCGTCCGGAATTGCGCGCGCCGCGCATTGCCGGTGACCTGAGACGGCCCGAGATCATGATCCGGCCGCGGCTCAATCTGATGGCCGACATGGGCGTCACCACCCAGGCGATGAGCCAGGCGATCCGCGTCGCGACCCAGGGCGAGATCGAACAGGCGAGCGCCCGTTTCTCGCTCTCCGATCGTCAGATTCCGATCCGGGTCACGCTGAACGAAAGTTCGCGGCGCAGTCTCTCCACGATCGAGAATATGCCCGTGCCCACGACGATGGGCAGCACCGTGCCGCTGCGCGTCGTCGCGGATATCAGCTTCGGCGCCGGCCCCTCGATCATCCAGCGCATCAATCAGGAGCGGCGGGTGATCATCGGCGCCGACCTCGCCGAAGGCGTCGTCGATCGCGACGCGATTCTCGCCCAGCTGCCGATCCTGCAGAACTTGCCCGAAGGGGTCGAGCGCGCCCGATCGGGCCAGCAGCGGGAGGAGTCCCAACTTATGTCGGAATTCGTCGGCGCTCTCGTCTCCGGCACGTTCCTGGTCTTCGCCGTGCTGGTCCTGCTCTACAAAAAGCTTATGGCGCCGTTCGTGAACATGGGCTCGCTGCTGATCGCCCCGCTCGGCGGCCTCATCGCCTTGCTGGTCTCCGGCCATGCGGTGTCGATGCCCGTGTTGATCGGCATCCTCATGCTGTTCGGGATCGTCGCCAAGAACTCGATCCTGCTGCTCGACTTCACCATCGAGGAAATGGCGAAGGGCGTGCCGAAGGATGAAGCGATCATCGATTCCGGCCACAAGCGCGCCCAGCCGATCGTGATGACGACGATGGCGATGGTCGCCGGCATGGTGCCGACCGCGCTGAGCCTTGAGGGCGATGCCAGCTGGCGGGCGCCAATGGCGGTGGTGGTGATCGGCGGGCTGCTGCTCTCAACCCTGCTCACGCTCGTGCTGGTGCCGGCCTCGTTCAGCCTCGCCGACAGCTTCGAAAAATGGCTGTCGCCGAAATTCAGCCGGCTCATCACCTATCGCGGCCCGCAGGATCACGGCCCTGCGAGCGCGCCGCAGCCGGCGGAGTGATACGATAACCGGCGGCGGGTTGAACTGAACCCGCCGCCGGTTATTCAGGCATCGTGAGTTCCGC
>Ga0136633_1001893_pt1 | contig 14951 bp, 12 predicted proteins | sample AntDrymeUQ832206_2_FD_105494 | JGI IMG/M metagenome (GOLD analysis project Ga0136633, IMG submission 105494) | Polar desert sand microbial communities from Dry Valleys, Antarctica - metaG UQ83 (22.06) | ecosystem: Environmental > Terrestrial > Soil > Desert | place: Antarctica: Dry Valley... | reverse complement strand
TGGCGCTCGAGCGCCAGCGCGCACAAGCGCTCCACGAGCTCGGCGTAGCCCAGCCCGCTGGCCTCCCAGAGCTTCGCGTAGACGCTCGTCGGCGTGAAGCCGGGCATCGTGTTGAGCTCGTTGAGCAGCACCCGCTCGCCCTCGACGAAGAAGTCGGCCCGGGCGAGCCCCGAGCAGCCGAAGTGGCTGAACGCCGCGAGGGCCGTCGCGCGCAGCTCGTCGCGCGCCGCGGCGCAGATGCCCGCCGGCACGCGCAGCTGCATCCCGCCCGGCTCGTACTTGGCGGCGAAGTCGTACCAGTCGGCCTCGATGACGATCTCCCCGGGCTCGGAGGCCGCGGGCGCCCGGGTCGAGCCCAGCACGGAGCACTCGACCTCGATGCCGGCGCTCATCGCCTCGACGATGACGCAGGGGTCGTGCTCGAACGCGGCGTCGAGCGCGCCACCGAGCGCGGCGGCGTCGACGACCTTGGCGATCCCGACCGACGAGCCCAGCCGCGCGGGCTTGACGAACACCGGCAGCCCCAGCACGTCGAGCCCGTCGAGCACCGCCGCGCGCTCCCGTGACCAGCGCGCCGCGCGGATCCCGGCGTAGGCGACCTGGTCGATCCCGGCCCGCGCCATGAGCTCCTTGGCCACGACCTTGTCCAGGCAGACGGCGGAGGCCAGCACGCCCGAGCCGACGTACGGCACGTCGAGCAGCTCGAGCAGCCCCTGCACCGTGCCGTCCTCGCCGAACGGCCCGTGCAACACCGGGAACGCGACGTCGGCGCCGAGCAGCCCGCGGCCCGGCGAGAGCGACAGCTCCTCCCCCTCGTGGCGCCATGTGCCGTCGCGCTCGAGGCGCACCTCGAGCACGTCGTGGCCGGCATCACGCAGCCCGGCGGCGACGCTCGCGCCGCTGGCAAGCGAGACGTCGTGCTCCGACGAGCGTCCGCCGCTGAGCACGGCGACGCGCATCGGCTGCCCGGCACCCGCAGGCACTACGGCGCCGGCGTGGTGGTGGTCGTCGCGGGGGTGGTGGACGTCGTCGTCGGCGTGCCCGGCTCGGGATCCAGCGCCGGCTCGAAGCGCCCCACGCGGATCGTGACGGTGGAGCCGCGGTCGACCTTCGCGTCGTCGCCGAACGGGGTCTGCGACTGCACGCGCCCGTCCGCGGTGGGCGAGTCGACCTCGACATCCTCGGCGACGACCTCGAAGCCGGCGCCCGACAGGGTCTTCGTGGCGGTGTTCTGCGAGCGCCCGACGACATCGGGAACCGAAATCTGCGTCGGCTCGACGGCGACCGTCAGGCGCACGGTCGAGCCGCGCGCCGCCCTGCCGCCGCGCGGCGGATCCTGCGCGATGACCGTTCCGGGATCGGCCTCGTCGTCCTCCTTCTCCTCGACGGTGACCTTGAACGCGTCGAGGGCCGAGCGCGCCTGCTCGGTGGTCCTGCCGACGACGTTGGGCACCGCCACCTGCTCGGGTCCGGTCGACAGCTCGATCGTCACCGTCGCGCCGGCCTCCTTGACGGAGTCGCCGTCGGGCGACTGCGAGATGACACGGTTGACCGCCACGGTGGCCGAGGCGGAGCGCGTCTCCTGCACCTTGAAGCCCGCGGCGATCAGCGTTCGCCGCGCCTGCAGGCGTCCGTCGTCGACGACGTCCGGCACGTTGACCAGCGGGCGTCCCTCGGAGACGGTGATCGTCACGCGCGACCCCTCGTCCACCGTCGTCCCTCCGCCGGGATCCTGGCCGATGACGGTGTTGCGCGGCTTGTCGGAGTTGTCGCGCACGGTCACGACCTCGAAGCCCTCGCTGCCCAGGCGCGTGTTGGCGACCGAGATCGAGCTGCCGACGACGTCGGGCACCGGCACCCGCTTGGGCGACAGCAGCGACACGAGCAGGAGGATGAGCCCGAGCAGCGCCAGCCCGCCGAGCAGGATCCAGGGCCAGCGCTTGCGCGCGGTGGGTCGCGGCGGGCCCGCGGGCGGCAGCGGCGGCGCGACGATCTGCTCGCGGCGCTCCTCGATCGCGGGGAAGACACCGGTCGGCGGGTTGCCCGCGGGCGGCGGGGGCGGCTGCGCGGCGGCCGGGGGCGGCGGCGCCATCACGCCGCCTCCCATCGCGGCCGCGGCCGGCAGCGCGGCGGCGGCGGCCTCGGCCGCCGCGATCGCGCGCGGCGACGGGATCCACGACGCCGCGGCGTCCAGCGCGGCGATGAACTCGTCGGCATCGGCGAAGCGTTCGCGGGGCTCCTTGGCGAGCGCGCGCAGCACGACGGCCTCGATCTCGGGCGTCACGCGCGGGTTGAGCTCGCTCGGCGGCACGGGCGCCTCGGAGACCTGCTTGAGGGCGATCGTCACCGCCGACTCGGCTTGGAAGGGCACCCGGCCCGTGAGCAGCTCGTAGAGGATGATCCCGATCGAGTACAGGTCCGAGCGCGCGCCGACGGCATGGCCCTGGGCCTGCTCGGGCGAGAGGTACTGCGCCGTGCCGAGGATCGACCCCGTCTGCGTCATATCCGACGCGCCGGCGCGGGCGATGCCGAAGTCCGTGACCTTCGCCCGGCCGTCGTCGTCGACGATCACGTTCTGCGGTTTGAAGTCGCGGTGGATGATCCCGCGCCGGTGCGCGAAGCGGGCGGCGCGCAGGACCTGCACGGTGAGGTCGACGGCGCGCTGAGTCGCCAGCGGCCCCTCCTCGGTCACGACCTGCTTGAGCGTGCGGCCGGAGACGAACTCCATCGCGATGTACGAGGTGCCCTCCCACTCGCCGCGGTCGTAGACGGCGACGACGTGCTGGTGGGCCAGCCCGGCGGCCGAGGACGCCTCGCGCTTGAAGCGCTCGACGAACTCCTCGTCGCTGGCGAAGCGCTCGTGCAGGATCTTCAGCGCGACGTTGCGGCCCAGCTGCATGTCCGTCGCGCAGTAGACCTCGGCCATGCCGCCCGAGCCGAGGTGGGCGCTGATCTTGTAGCGGTCGTCGATGACCGCGTCGTCCGCGAGCTGCCTCATCGCAGGAGGGACTCCATGACCTGCTTGGCGATCGGCGCGGCGACCGTGCCGCCCTGCGCGCCGACGAGGTTCTCGAGCGTCACCGCGATCGCGACCTTCGGGCTCTGCCGTGGAGCGAAGCCGATGAACCACGGCTGGTTGAGCCGCTGCGGGATGTTCAGCTCGGCGGTGCCGGTCTTGCCGGCGACCTCGATGCCGCCCAGCGCGGCGGCGGTGCCGGTGCCCTCCTTGACGACGTTGGCCATCATCTGGGTCAGCTGGGCGGCGGACTCCTCGGACATCACGCGCTCGGCCTCCTCGGGCTCGATGCGCTGCACCGTGCGCCCGTCGGCGTCGACGATCCGGCTCGTGAGGCGCGGCTTCATCCGCATCCCGCCGTTGGCCACCGTCGCCGCGACGGTCGCCATCTGCAGCGGCGTCACGCGCAGGCGCTCCTGGCCGATGGCGACGCGGGCTATGTCGACGCGGCCGGAGTCCACCGCGATCGGCTTCTGCGCCTTGACGTCGAACACGCCGCTCGGTGACATCTGGCCGTCGGGGTAGTCCATCGGCGGGTCCGAGCCGAACCCGAAGCGCTCCATATAGTCGGCGTACGTGTCCTCGCCGACCTGCTCGGCGACCTGCGCCCAGACGGTGTTGACGGAGTTGGTGAGTGCCGTGGTCAAGGTGATCGCGCCGAACTGGGCGTCCGAGAAGTTCTTCAGCGGTACACCCGACACGGTGATCGGTGACTTGCCGACCACGGTCGATTCGGGAGTGAACTTGCCGCTGTCGAGCGCCGCGGCGGCGGTGACGACCTTCATCGTCGAGCCCGGCACGTAGCCGGCCTGCGTCGCACGGTTGAACAGCGGCGAGTTGTCCTCGCGGTTCAGGCGCGAGAAGACCTTCGCGTCGCGCAGCGACGCGGGGTCATAGCCCGGTGTGCTGGCCATGACGCGCACCTTGCCGGTGGCCGGCTCGATCGCCACCACCGAGCCGCGACGGCCGCCGAGCGCGTTGAGCGCGATCTGCTGGGCCTGCGGATCGAGGTTCGTGATGACGTTGTCGCCGACCTTGCGCTTGCCGCTGAGGTCGTCGAAGATCGACGAGATCTCGTCCTTCTCGCCGGCCAGCGCGTCGTTGCGGGAGCGCTCGAGGCCGGCGCGCCCGATCGTCAGCGCGTAGTCGTAGCCGAGCACGTGCGAGAAGCGCAGCGCGCCCGGCGAGTAGCGGCGCCGGTAGATGTCGTCGTCGCCCTTGACCGAGCGCGCCAGCAGCGAGCCATCGCGGGCGCGGATGACGCCGCGCTTGACGAGCGCCTGCTCGATCTGCGGGCGCTTGTTGAGCTCGTTGTCGCGGTAGTCCTCGGCCTTGATGACGCTGTTGTAGCTCGTCATCCCGGCCAGCGCGGCGAACAGCACGAGGATCAGGCCGAAGAGCTTGAGGATCGGCGCGTTCATGGGGCGATCACTCCATCGCCTCTCTTCGCGCGCGGTCTGAGACGAGCAGCAGCAGGGCCAGGAGGATGAAGTTCGCCACGATCGACGAGCCGCCGTAGGAGATGAACGGAAGCGTCACGCCGGTCAGCGGGATGAGCTTCGTCACGCCGCCGACGATGACGAACACCTGCAGCGCCAGCACCGCCGTCAGACCGGTCGCCAGCAGCTTGGAGAAGGAGTCCGTCGCGATCATCGCGGTCTTGAAGCCGCGCTCGATGATCAGCAGGTAGACGAGCAGCACCGCCACCGCGCCGAGCAGGCCGAGCTCGTCGGTGATGACCGCGTAGATGAAGTCCGTGTGGGCGGCGGGCAGCAGCGGCGGGTTGTCACCGAGCTGGATGAGCGCCTGGCCGAAGCCCTGGCCGAAGAACCCGCCGTCGGCCTGGGTGAAGATCGACTGCGCGATCTGGTAGCTGCCGCCGATCTCCTGCTCGTAGAGCTTGGAATCGAACGGGTTCAGCCAGGCGTCGACGCGGCTCTCGATCGTCGGGCGCACGGCGTAGAGCACGCGCGCGCCGAGGGCGAACAGCGCCAGGCCGATGAGCACGAACGAGATCCGGTTCGTCGCGACGTAGACGAGCGCGAGGAAGCCTCCGAAGAACATGAGCGACGAGCCGAGGTCCTGGATGACGAACAGCAGCACCATCGCCGTGCCCCAGACCGCCAGCAGCGGGCCGAGGTGCTTGAGCGGCGGAAACGTGATGCCCGCGAAGCGGCGCGCCCCGACGACGAGGACCTGGCGCGTGTCGCGCAGGTAGGACGCCAGAAAGATGACGATCGCGATCTTCGCCAGCTCGGCGGGCTGAAAGGAGATCGGGCCCATGTTGAACGACAGGTACGCGCCGTTGACCGGGTTGCCGAGCCGCGGCAGCAGCAGTAGCAGGATGCCACCGGATGCGATCACGTAGCGGTAGCGCTCGAGCACACGGTGGTCGTGGCGCAACGCGACGATCGTCGCCGTGAAGACGATCAACCCGACGACGAACCACTGCGCCTGGTCGCGCGCGAGATCCTCGTCGAGGCGGTAGAGCATGACGAGGCCGAAGCACGCCAGCACCGCGACGAGCGGGAAGAGGTACGGGTCGGCATCGGGCAGCGTCATGCGCAGCACGAGGTGCGCGGCCAGGCACAGCGCCAGGAAGATCAGCCCGTAGGTCAGCGACAGGTCCGACAGCAGCTCGTCGCGCTGGATGAAGACCGCGGCGAATCCGGCCGTCACGAGCAGCGACGCCGGGATCAGCGCGAACAGCTCGCGGTTGCGCGCGTTCACGGGTGATCGGCCCCGTGGGTACTCGCGGGTTCGATCACGAGGCGACGCGGCCGCGCTCGAGCTCGCGGACGAGATCGGAGGCGTCGTCGTGGGAGCGCAGCGTGTGGTCGACGAGGCGCTTGCGTCGTTGCGCCGGCAGCGTGTCGATCGGCACGCCGGAGACGTAGTTTACCGTGAAGAGGTCCACGCCCGCCGGCAGCGAGTAGGGCAGCCCGCGGTAGAGGGTCACGAAGCCCTCGTCGTTCGTGCCCACGAAGTAGACCGCGGCGTTGGCGCTGTAGGCCCCGAAGGCGATCGGGATGAGGATCAGGGCGACGATCGCGAACACCTTGATCGGGGGCTTGCCGCGTCGTTTGCGCTTCGGCGCCGAGGCGGGCGGAGTGGGGGGCTTGGGGCTCAGCCGCCGCGACGGCGGCGGGGGGGAATCGGTGATGGCGGGCACCGCGGTCGTGGGATCCGCGCCGGCGGCGGCGGCGACGGGGGCCGCCGGCGCGGCCGGCGGCGGCGGCGGCGGCGAGGCCTGCGTCGGCGGCGCGGCGGCGACCGCCGCCCGCACCTCGGTCGCGCTCACCCGCGTCGTGGCGCCGCCGGCCGACGTCGGATGCTCGCCGGCGTCGTCGTCCGCGCCGACGTCCTCGAGGCGAAACAGGACGACCGTGATGTTGTCGCGGCCGCCTGCCTCGTTGGCGGCGTCGATGAGCGCGTGGCCGGCGTCGGGCAGCGTGCGCGCCGCGCGCACGATGTCCGCGACCCGCGCTTCGGAGATCATCGAGGTCAGGCCGTCGCTGCACAGCAGGAAGACGTCGCCCGCCTGGCCGCGCCAGGAGCGCGTGTCGACGGCCACGTCGGGCTCGGGCCCCAGCGCGCGGGTGATGATCGAGCGCTGCGGGTGCTCGTCGGCCTCCTGCGCGGTGAGCTGCCCGCGGCGGCGCATCTCCTCGACGAGCGAGTGGTCCTCGGTGAGGCGGGTGAACTCCTGCCCGCGCAGGCGATAGGCCCGCGAGTCGCCGACGTGGGCGATCGCGACATCGTGCTCGCCGACGTGTGCGGCCGTGATCGTCGTGCCCATCCCGGCCTTGTCCATCGTGGCCTGCGACATCTCGTGGATGCGCTGGTTGGCCTCCTGGACGCGCTCGGCGAGCAGCTCCTCGCCGCTGACCCCGGCGCCGTCGGTCAGCCCCCGCTCGAAGGCCTCGATGGCCAGGCGCGAGGCGACCTCGCCGGCCTGCGCGCCGCCCATCCCGTCAGCCACGACGAACACCGGCGCCCGGGCGAAGTACGCGTCCTCGTTCGCGCGCCGGGCGCGGCCGGTGTCGGAGTGCGAGAAGTGGTCGGTGGCGACGCGGAGCACGACCGGCTAGCTCTCGTACGTGAACGTGGAGTCGCCGATGCGGACGCGGTCGCCGGCGTGCAGCGGCTGCGGCCCGCGCAGCAGGTCGTCGTTGAGGTAGGTGCCGTTCGTCGAGCCGAGATCCTCGATGACGAGGATCGCCCCCTGGCGCGTGAGGCGCGCGTGCTGGGAGGAGGCGAACGGATCCTCGAGTTGGATCTCGACGTCGCCGCGGCCGAGCACCGCGCCGTCCGCGACGTCGTAGGACATCCCGCGCGCCAGGCCCGGCACCGACGCGACCACGAGGCGCGGCGAGACATCGGCGCTACCGTCCAGCGCGCCGAGGCTGGCGGCCGAGTGCATCCCGGTCTCGTCCTGCGCGACCGGCGCGCGCACACCACCGAAGGCGCCGCGGCGCAGGTCCTTCAGCGCGCTGCGCGACACCCACAGCAAGAAGAGGTAGAGCACCGCGAGGAACGCGAACTTCAGGCCGACGGAGACCGGTTCGAGCATGTGTGCTTGAGCCTAGTGGAGCAGCGCGAGCGCAGCGGCTCGCCGTAGCGGGTCCGGGCGGGCTACTCGACCTCGAAGCCGATGTCCGCTGTGCCCAGCGCGATCCGGTCGCCGGGTTGCAGCGCCTCGGCCCCGGTGATCCGGTGTCCGTTGACGAGCACGCCGTTCGTGGAGCCCAGGTCGGCGATCGTCCACGTCCCGGCGGCGGCCGGCCGGATCTCGGCGTGGCGGCGCGAGACGTTGGCATCGGCCAGGACGACGTCGCACTCGCGGCTGCGGCCGATCAGCCCCCCGCCCGGCGGGACGACGTGGCGCCGGCCCTCGGCGACGAGCAGCGCGCGCGTCGGAGTGGGCGGCCGGACGCCCTGCACCTGCTCGACCTCCTCGCGGATCCGGCCGGCGGTCGAGTAGATCATCGTGTTGCCGTGCGAGGCCGGCTGCTGGGGCTGGGACTCCCCCTCCTCCTCGGGCGGGCGCACGAGCCGGGTCTGGATGCCGAACTCGCCCAGCGCCAGCCGCTCGTCGGTGCGAAACTCGATCTGCGGGCGCGACAGGAGCGCCAGGCGCTCGCGGCGGGCATGTTCGAGCAGGTAGGCGCTCAGCTCGTCGACCAGCGAGCCCTCGACGCCCTCCAGCCGCGAGCGGTCGTCGGCCGAGAGGTAGACGATGTACTCGTTGGGGACGTAGGTGCGCGAGAGCGACTCGGTCTTGTGCTCGTCCATCTCCCGCGCCAGCTTGCGCGCCACCTCGACCGGGCGCACCTCGGACTTGAAGACGCGTCCGAACGTCCCCTCGACGATGTCGGTGAGCTTGGCTTCGAGGTTGCGTAGGACGCTCATGGATCTGGCTCATGCTACGGGTGGGCACCTACCCGGAAACCGCCGCTGCGCTCACGCGCTCCGATTCGGCCGCCCGCCGCCCGCGCGCCGACCGCGACGACGCCCCCGGCGATCGCTCCGGCGACGAGGCCGCGCGGCGGATCGAGCACGAGCGCCTCCGACAGCGCCTGGGTGGCCGCGGCCAGCGCCGCCGCCCACGCGGCCACGCCGACGAGGTCCAGCGCCGCCGAGCGGCCGCGCACGAGCAGCGGCAGCGCGATCGCCGCCAGCGCCCAGAGCGCCGCCAGGCCGAGTCCGCCGCCGGCGACGAGCGGCCACAGGGCGTGCTGCGACGCCTCGAGCGCCGACGGCTCCCAGACCGCGCGGCCGAGCACCTCGCGCGGCGCCCCGAGCACGAGGCGGTCGGACGTCAGCGCCTCGGCGAGGCCGACCCACCAGCCGCCGAGCGCGCCCAGCGCGGCGCGCGCGGGCCAGCGCGCGGCCTGCCCGGCCAGCGCCGGCCAGGCGCCGGCGAGGCCGACGACGCCCAGCACAGCCGCAACCGCCGGCAGCGACCACAGCGGTCCGCGGCGCGCGAGCAGCACGGGGACGGGCGCGAGCGCGCAGGCCGCGAGCAGCGCGATCCCCGGCACCGGCACGACCAGCCAGGCGAGCACGGCGGCCGCGGTGACCAGCCAGCCGATCCGTGGCAGCAGCAGGACCGCGCCGGCGGCGAGCGCCGCGGCGAGAGCGGGCTCCAGCGGCGGGGACGGCCCCAGCCGCGCGAGGGCCGCACCCGTCAGCACACCGGCCGCGCCGGCGGCGATGGCCCGCGGCGCCGGCCGGATGCGCGCGCGCCGGTGGCGGGCGGTCTCGTCGTCCTCGTGCCTGGCCTCGACACCGGGCCCGCCCGCCGGACGCGGGGCCTGCGCCCGCACGCGGCGCGAGGCCGGGCACGGCGTGCGCAGGGTGTCGTCGTCGCGGTGCTCGCCGCGAGCGCGCTGCAGCCGCGTTCGCGTGCGCGTAAGCGCCGGCCGGGCGATCGTGTCCAGGCGGCCGCCCGCGATCGGGCCGGCCACGTCGCCGACGTCGTCCACCGACGCCTCGAGGGCGCGCCGCAGCGCGCCGAGCTTTGTGCGCGCCTGCGGCTCGACGGCCACGGCGGCGTCGATCGCCCGGCACAGCTCGACCGGCAGGTCGCGGCGCACGCGGTGCAGCGCCGCCAGGCGCATGCCGACGCGGCGCGCGGTCGCCGCCGGGTTGCCGGCGCGGATCGGGTTGACGCCCGACAGCGCCTCGTAGAGGACGACGCCGAGGGCGTAGACGTCGACCGCGGCGGTGATCTTCTCGCCGCGCGCCTGCTCGGGCGCCATGTAGGCGAGGGTGCCGATGATGTCGCCCGTACGCGTGAGGACGTCGTGGTCGGCCATCCGCGCGATCCCGAAGTCGGTCAGCTTCGCGGTGGCCCGCCCCTCGTCGGCCTCCGGGCAGATGACGTTGGACGGCTTCACGTCGCGGTGGATGACCCCGCGGGCGTGCGCGTGGGCGAGCGCCCCGCAGAGCGTCGTGCCGATCCGCAGCACGTCGCGGTCTGACAGCACGCCGTCGCGCAGCAGCTCGGCGAGCGTCGGCCCCTCGACGAGCTCGGAGACGAGGTAGACGGCATCCTCGTCACGGCCGGACTCGAAGAGCGCGACGATGCCCGCGTGCGAGAGCCGCGCGGCGGCCAGGGCCTCGCGCTCGCCGCGGCCGTCGGGGTCGTGGCCGATCGCGATGCGCTTGACCGCGACGTCGCGCTCGAGGTGCTCGTCACGGGCGCGGTAGACGACGCCCATCCCGCCCGCGCCGAGCCGCGGCCCGAGCCGGTAGCGCTCGAGCACGATCTGGCCCGCGGGGGCGGGCGCGGGGCTGTGGGCGTGAAACACCGGCTCCCTCTTCGCCTGCACTTCGGCGGCACCTTCGCGCCGCAGGCAGGAAACCGGCGATTGGCGGGAAAGTTGCAGGGTAAACGCCGCGCGCCGCGCGTGGTCATACTCACCGTTCCGCCAGCTTCCGCAAGGAGCGACCCTGTCCTTCTTCGACGATGACGAGCCTCGCACCCGCGTGCGGCCCCGCAGCCCGGCGCCCGCCGCGCTCGGTGCGCCCTCGGACCCGCAGCAGCTCATGGTGCGCCGCGGCGCGGCGGCCGGCATCGGCCTGCTCGTGGTCCTGCTGCTCGTCTTCGGCATCAGGGGCTGCCTGAACGGCCGCCAGGAGCAGGCACTGAAGGACTACAACCGCGACGTGGCGAGCCTCGTGCAGGACGCCGACGCCAACGCCGAGGACTTCTACAACACGCTCGGCGGCGGGACCGCCGCCGGAGACGGCGGCGCCGCCTCGACCGACGTGCAGTCGGAGATCAATCAGCTGCGCACCCGCGCGCAGGGCCTCACGAAGCGCGCCGAGGGGCTCAGCGTCCCGGGCGAGATGCGCCCGGCGCACGTGAACCTGCTGCTGTCGCTGTCGCTCGTCCAGGAGGCGATCGGCAAGGTCGCCGAGAAGATCCCGGCGGCGCTCTCGACCGACTCGGCCACCGCGGTGCCGGCGGTGCGCGGGATCGCCGGTGAGATGCGCGCCTTCGACGCCGGCGACGTCGTCTACAACCGCCGCACGGCGGCGCTCATCAAGCAGGTCCTCGACGACAACGAGATCGGCGGGCAGGTCATCGAGAGCTCGAGCTTCCTGCAGAACCTCGGCTGGATGCAGCCCTCGACGGTCGCCAGGCGGATCAGCTCCCAGGCCGGCCGCGGCGCCGGCGACGGCGCCGCCAGCGAGCCGGCGCCGGGCACGCACGGCCACGGCCTGCTCGCCGTCAGCGTCGGCGACCTCACGCTCACGCCGGGGGATGCCAACAGCCTCACGGCGGCGTCGAACGTGACGTTCAACGTCAAGGTGGCAAACCAGGGCGACAACCCCGAGCAGGACGTGCGCGTGCGCGTGCGGATCAGCGGCGCCGGCGATCCGGTCCGCGCCGAGCAGGTCATCGACCAGACGCAGGCCAAGACCGAGACGACCGTCGCCATCAAGCTCGGCGATCCCCCGCCGATCGGCCAGGCGATCACGATCACGGTCGAGGTCCTGCCGGTTTCGGGCGAGAAGAACACCGAGAACAACACGCTGACCTTCCCGGCGATCTTCCGCCGCAGCTGACCGCCCTCGCCGGTGGCCCACACCCTCGCTACCGTTGGGCGCGCATGGGTGCCGAGCTGAGTTCCATGGTGGGCATCGTCGCGTTGGCCGCCGCCACGGTGGCGGTCCTCGCGCTCTGCCTGGCCGGCGTGATGTTCCTGCAGGTACGGCGCCTGCGCGCCGACCAGCGTGTCGTGCTCGGTGAGCAGGGCGTCGATCTCGTGGGCCACGGCGCGGCGCTGGACGCGAGCTTCCGCGCGCTGCACTCCTACGTGACGGAGGTCGCCGAGCGGCTCGACGCGCGCGTGGGCGTGGCCGAGGGCCGGCTGGACCGCGCGATCTCGCACTGCGGCCTGATCCGCTACGACGCCTACAACGAGATGTCCGGCCGCCAGTCGACGTCGATCGCGCTGCTCGACAGCGCCCGCAACGGCGTCGTGCTCTCCTCCATCCACCACCGCGAGTCCTCGCGTCTGTACGCCAAGCAGGTCTCCGAGGGCAAGGGCGAGCTCAAGCTCTCCCCCGAGGAGGAGGAAGCGCTGCGCATCGCGCTGGCGTCGTGATGGCCGCGTCGCGGACCCTCATGCGGCTCGGCTACCTCGGGCCGGCGGGCACGTTCTCCGAGGAAGCCGCGCGCACCGCGCTGGACGACAGCGGCGACGCCGAGCTCGTCGGCATCGCGACCGTGCGCGACACGATCCTGGCGGTGCATGACGGCAGCGTCGACCGCGCGATCGTCCCGATCGAGAACTCCGTCGAGGGGCCGATCAACGTCACGCTCGACACGCTGGCCGACGATCACGACGTCGCCGTCGTCGGCGAGCTCGTGCTGGCGGTCTCCCAGCACCTCATCGCCGGTTCGGCGCTGCCCCTGAGGTCCATCGAGCGCGTGCTGTCGCACCCGCAGGCGATCTCGCAGTGCGCGCGCTTCCTGCGCGAGCGCCTGCCGGACGCCGTGATCGAGCCCGTCTCCTCGACCGCGGAGGCGGCGCGGATCGTCGTCGGCCGGCCCGAGCCGTGGGCGGCGATCGGGACCCTGCGCGCGGCGGATCTCTACGACGCGACCGTGCTCGAGCGAGACGTCGAGGACGAGCCCGGCAACGCGACGCGGTTCGTCTGGCTGGCACGGCGCGCGGCGGCGCAGATCCCGGCCGACGGCACGCCGGCCAAGACGTCGCTGGCGTTCTGGGGCTCGGGCGACGACAGCCCGGGCTGGCTCGTGCGCTGCCTGTCGGAGTTCGCCTTCCGCGGCGTGAACCTCACGAAGATCGAGTCGCGCCCGCTGCGCATGCGGCTGGGCCACTACCGTTTCTTCGTCGACTGCGAGGGAAGCGCCCACGATCCGTCGGTCGCGGAGGCCGTCGAGGGCCTGCGCAAGCACTGCGAGCAGGTTCGAATCCTCGGTTCCTACGCTGCCGCCGCCTCGCCTGATTAGACTTCCGGCGCAGCTATGGCGAACCACGCCACCCCACCAGGCCCAGGGGGGTTCGCGCCGCATCCGGAGCACCGGCGGCGCGGACGTGAGTCTGGCCGTGTGCTCGTCCTGAACGCCACGTACGAACCGGTCAACGTGTGCACCGTGCGCCGCGCCGCCGTCCTGCTGCTCAAGGAGAAGGCGGAGATCATCGAGCACTCCAGCTACGAGCTGCGCTCCGAGCACGCGACGCTGCCGCGGCCCGTGGTCATCCGCCTTGTGACGTTCGTCAAGGTCCCGCGTGACACGCACCGCCGCAAGATCACCCGCCGGGCCGTCTTCGCCCGCGACGGCTGGATGTGCCAGTACTGCGGCTCGCGCGCGAACCTCACGGCCGACCACGTCATCCCGCGCTCGAAGGGCGGCGGCTCGACCTGGGACAACATCGTCGCCTCGTGCGCGCCGTGCAACCGCCGCAAGGGCGATTCGCTGCCGGCCAAGATCGGCATGCACCCCCGCCACCCCCCGCGCGTGCCACACCCGCAGGTCTTCATCCACGTCGCCAGCCCGACGATCCCGCCGGCCTGGCGGCAGTGGCTGCCCGAAGCCGCCTGACGGAGTCCCGGCGCGCCAACATCCGGCGACACGGTCGGGACTCGCATCCGGGCCGTACTGACGGTCATGCCGGTGAGCCTCCGCTTCCGCTGCCAGTACTGCGACGCGCACCCGGACCCGCTGACGCAGATCAGCCTCGTCACCGCGATGCGTCAGATGACCTTCGGCGAATACCAGGACGCGTTGCCCGGGCGCTGGCTCATCTTTCACGCGCGCGGTCCGTTCGGACCGACGCGCTACGCCTGCCCGGCACATCGCGGCGATCTCGTCGCGTACCTGCGCGAGCACTACGGGGCGGTCGGCCCCCAGGTCTGGCGACGCCCGCCCTACCCGTCAAGCCTCGCGCACTCCGACATGGACCACACCTGGAACGTCGCCACGACGCGCCGCACCGGCGGACCCTGACAACGGCCGCTCAGCACGCTGCTCGGACCGGCCGGTTCAGCGGAATCTCGCGGTACTGATCGCCCATTCCCGAGCGCACGGCAAGTAGCCCTTTCGTCGCCCCCTGCGCGCATCGCCGACGTCCAGCGCGACGAGCGCGCTGAGGCGCAGCGCCGTGGACAGCATGATCGCCCCGCCGCGCGGCAAGCCTTCCTCGGTCGCCTGCAATCCATCGTCCCTCCACAACCACATCAAGCGAACGGGCGACAACAGCTTCTCGTCCATACCGACGCTGCCGGCCGGCTGCCGGATCTGCCTCGTCGCGGAAGCGAGGGCGTCCGCACGCGTCGAGTCCCGGTGACGACGCTTCTGACTGCGCCTGACAACAGCCGCGAAGCGCGCTACTGGTCCTCGTCCGACGCGGCACTGCGCCAGGAGGATCGACGCGGCGCTGCGGCCGGTAAGCAGCCCTTGAGGGTCGACGCGTCCTCGTATCCGATGAGCATCCCTTCCGGGTTCAAGACGAGGATGCGCGGAGCATCGGCGAGCGTAACCGTAGCCCAGTGCGAGTTGCATCCGTCGTGCCAATCCAGCTGTATGGGAGCAACGAGAACGAGCGCGCCGAGTAACGCCACGGCGACCAGGCGCCACGTCGGCCGTACCGCTCCATGGCCGGCGACAAGACGACGTAACCCGCGAGCTGCGATCGCGAGCACGATCAGCCCGATAGCAACGACGGCGGCGACGATGGCGACGTTCGCGGCAAGCCACGAGGCGTCGCATTGGTCGCAGTCGTGGTTCCAGATGACGAGGTCGATGAGCACGCCGCAGACAATGAGCGTCGCGGCGATGCCAAACACGCTGCAGCGACGTGCGCGGCGGGACCGCGCCGCTGTGGGCGTCGCCGACGTCAACACCGCGACTGCGACCGGCTCACCATACGAACAGCGTTGCAGAGCCACG
>Ga0136633_1001892_pt1 | contig 14952 bp, 12 predicted proteins | sample AntDrymeUQ832206_2_FD_105494 | JGI IMG/M metagenome (GOLD analysis project Ga0136633, IMG submission 105494) | Polar desert sand microbial communities from Dry Valleys, Antarctica - metaG UQ83 (22.06) | ecosystem: Environmental > Terrestrial > Soil > Desert | place: Antarctica: Dry Valley... | reverse complement strand
TCGCGATCAGCACGGCGATCGCGTCGAAGAACGAGGCGTCGACACCGAACCCCTGGAGAAGCACCCAGTTGCGCGTGACCTGGGCTGCGATGGCGATCATCACGAACAGGACGAGCCGGCTTCCGCCGCGCGCGCTGCGCAGGACGAGGAGCCCGTGCCACAGCAGGCGGGTGGTGCGCTGGGCGAGGTGCCGCAACCCGGTGCTGAGGCCGGCGACGGCCGCCAGGAGCAGCAGGGGGACCCACCACGGCAGGCCCAGCGGGCCGACCAGCGTGAAGGACGTCACGGCGCCGAACATCGCCTCGACGGCCATGATCGGCACCTCGGCGGCCACGAGCGTCGAGACCGGCGGGCTCGTGGTCGGCGAGTTGCGCCGCAGCGCGGCGATGCGGGCCGCCGTCCCCACCTGGGCGTTGACCAGGCTGCCGACATAGCCCACGCTGGAGGCGCGGTAGAGCAGCCGGCGGTCGACCTTGCCCCCGGCGGCGCCGATGCACCCGTGCCACGCCTCGGTCCGGGCCAGCAGCGCAACCACCTGCAGAGCGGTCGAGGCCAGGAGAACGGTGAGCGCCGCGCTCGACAGCGCCTCGGCGAACTCGTCGCGATGGCCCGCGAGGATCAACGCGAGGACCGCCGCCGCCAGCACGGAGCCGACGACCGCCACCCCCCGCCGGTGGCGGATGGTGAACCGGCGTACCGCGGCGAAGGCGCTGCTCACCGCAGCGACCCTAGGGGACGACTGAGCGGGCGCGCGCGCACGGCCTGAGGCCGCGTCCCGGCGCTCCTTGGCGGCGCCGGCGACGCGGTTATGCAGGTCGCTTGGTGTCCTAGCGGATCTCGAGCGCGCCACCACAATGGGGGCAAGCGCTTCGGTGACCGGCGCTGTCTGAAGACCAGAAGCGCAGACACATGCGGCAGAACAGTCTGTATGGCATGACTGTCCTCCTCTCTTCTTTCGCCGCGAGGAGAATTCCCTCGCCGGGCGAGTTGCATGCGTCAGTCTAGGCCACGGACCGGCGAACTCAAGCGGCGACGGAGAAGCGGAGCTTCTCGAGGCCCAGGCGCAGGCGGCCCTTGACGGTGCCCAGCGGCGCGCCGCTCGACGCTGCGATCTGCTCGTGGGTGAGCCCGCCGAAGTACGACAGGACCAGGGCGTCGCGCTGTTCGGCCGGCAGGGCAGCGAGCTCATGGCGCACAGTCAGCCGCTCCACGAGGCCCAGGCTGTCGGCGGCCGCGACGGAATCCGGGGCGCTGTCCTCGGCGACCTGCGCCGGCCGGGCAGACGCACGGCGCCAGGCGTCGGTGACGCGGTTGCGAACGATCGTCGAAAGCCACGCGGCCACCGATCCGCGGTCGGCGCGGAACTGCTCGGCGCGCCGCCACAGCGAGACGAACGCCTCCTGGACGACCTCCTCGGCGAGCTCGGGCGGGGCGCCCTGGCGCCGGGCGACCAGCAGCGCGCCACGCACGTGGCGGCGGTAGAGCTCCTCGAACGCGTTGCTGTCACCCATGGCGATCTGGCGTATGAGGCGCTCGTCAGAGATGGAGATTGTCCGGTTCATGACAAGAGTTGTAGCAGGTCTGTTCAATGTTTGTCTAATGTTTGTCGAACTGCCATACTCGGCCGCGTGGACGGCCAGTGGCGCATCAAGGAGTTCGCCGCGCGAACCGGCGTCCCGGAGGCCAGCCTCCGCGCGTGGGAGCGCCGGTACGGACTCCTGGAACCAAGCCGCAGCGATGGGGGCTACCGCCTCTACTCCCCGGCCGACGAGCAGCGCGTCATGGCCATGAACGCGCACATGAGCCGCGGCGTCGCGGCCGCCGAGGCGGCGAAGGCGGCCCTCGCCGAAGCCGCGACCGCCGTCGACGTGCCGAGTGACCCCGACGAGCTCGTGGCCGGTCTGCTCGAGGCGGTCACCGTCTACGACGCCACCCGCGTCGACCGCCTGCTCGAAGGCGCATTCACGCTCGGCCGTCCGACCGCCATCCGCCACGTGCTCATGCCGGCGCTGCACGAGATCGGCGAGCGGTGGGCGTCGGGGGTCTTGACCGTGGCCCACGAGCACTTCGCCAGCCACCTCGTCGAGCGCCGGCTGATGCGCCACGCCGCCGACTGGGACGCCGGTGACGGACCGCTCGCCCTGCTCGCCTGCCCTTCGGGCGAGCGCCACACACTCGGGTTGCTGTGCTTTGGGGTGGCGCTGGCCGAGCACGGCTGGCGGATCGCCTACCTCGGCGCCGACATGCCGATCGGGCACGTCGCTGACGCTGCCGCTCGAATGCGGCCCGACGCCATCGTCCTTAGCGCCATGGAGCCAGAACGCCTCACCGACAACACCGCGCTGATCGGCGCGCTGCGTGCCGCCCATCGCACGCTGATCGCGGGGCCGGGCGCGACGACCGGTGTCGCCAAGCGGCTCAAGGTCGACCGCCTTCCGCTCGATCCTGTCGCGGCCGCCGCCGCGCTGTAGCGCCGGACCCAACCCACCTGACACGGTGTCAGATTTCCGATACCGTCGCCCCCATGTCTACCGACGCGAGGCCGATCGAGGACGTCCTGGTCACCGAACGCGACGAGTGGCTCGACGGCCCGCCCCACGAACTGTTCAAGCGGCTTCGGCATGAGTGCCCGGTCCACTGGACCGACCGGATCACCGAGTACCCCGGCGAGGCCGGCTTCTGGTCGGTGACCAAGGCCGACGACGTCCACACCGTCAGCCGCGACTGGCAGACCTACTCGTCCGAGATCGGCGGCATCACCGCCCTGACCAACGCCATCCTGCCGCTCGAGCTGACGCAGTCGATGTTCATCGGCATGGACCCACCGAAGCACGACCGGCTCAAGGCGCTGTTCCAGCGGGGCTTCACGCCCAAGCGGATCGCCGAGCACGAGGACGAGATCCGGACGATCACCATCGACGTCCTGGCCGGGCTCGGCAACCGCGAGACCTGCGACCTCGTCGAGGACGTCGCGCAGCCCGTCGTCTCCCGCGTCATCGGCAGCTTCATGGGCATCAGCCCGGAAGACGACGTTGTGTGGGCGCGGCTGATGAACACGGTGCTCGGCGCCGGCGATCCCGACATCAACCCCGAGGGCGTCGAGATCGTCATGCAGCGCGACGTTCCCGAGATCTTCGAACGCTGCTCGAAGCTCATCGCCGAGCGCCGCGAGAACCCCACCGACGACCTCACCAGCGTGCTCGTGCACGCCGATGTCGACGGCGAGAAGCTCGAGGAGCACGAGATCGTCATGGGCTTCTTCCTGCTCATGGCCGCCGGCAACGACTCGACCAAGGCCACCTACTGCAGCGGCATGCGCGCGGTGATGGAGGACGCCGAGCAGCGTCAGCTGCTGCTCGACGACCCGTCGCTGGTTCCCGACGCCGTCGAGGAGGCCCTGCGGATGTTCCCCGCCTTCGCGCACTTCCGGCGCACCGCGACGAAGGACACCGAGCTCAACGGCTGCCCCATCAAGCAGGGCGACAAGGTCGTGATGTGGTACCCGTCGTCGAACCGCGACGAGGACCGCTACGAGGACCCTGACCGCTTCGACCTGCGGCGCCGCGCCGAGCACCAGGCGTTCGGCGCGGGCGGCCGGCACTTCTGCCTCGGCACGGCGCTCGCGCGCCTGGAGCTGAAGATCCTCATGGAGGAGACGCTCGCGCGCTTCCCCGACGTCGCCATCGACGGGACGCCGCGCCACGTGGAGTCGCCGTTCGCCAACCAGCTCAAGACGCTGCCGGTCCGCCTGCGGCCCTAGGACACGGCCCGGTCGAGCACGCGCAACATCTGGCTTTCCCATCTCATCCCCGGTACGGTCGGGCCGACCGACGTTCGCAGCGAGGGGGACCCCATGAGCACGACGCAGAGCGGGCCGGCAGTACCGGCGAACGCCGAGGCCATCGAGGCGTGGGACGGCGTGCTGTTTGACCGCTTCGTCCAGTTCCGGCATCTGCTCGTGGGTAACCTGGCGCCGCACGGCGCCGAGGCGCTGCGGACCCATCCTCCGCAAGCGGGCACCCGGGTGCTAGACGTCGGTTGCGGCTTCGGCGACAGCGCCCAGGAGATCGCCGCGCTCGTCGGCCCGGCCGGCGCGGTGGTCGGCATCGACGCGGCCCCGCGGTTCGTGGAGACCGCCGAGCGCGAGGCGGCCGAGGCCGGCGTCGACAACGTTTCGTTCGCCGTGGCCGACGTGGAGGCGGCGCCGCTCGAAGGTCCGTTCGACTACGCGTTCTCCCGCTTCGGGACGATGTTCTTCGCCAACCCGGTCAACGCGCTGCGCAACGTGCGTGCGGCGCTGGCGCCCGGCGGCCGCCTGTGCATGGTCGTCTGGCGGGCCAAGCCGGAGAACGACTGGGTCCAGCGCGGCCTCGAGATCGTCGAGAGCTTCACCGAGCGGCCCGAGGAGTACGACGAGCCGACGTGCGGCCCCGGGCCGTTCTCGATGGCCAACGCCGACACGACGAGCGGGATCCTCACCAGCGCCGGCTTCACGGAGATCGCGCTGCGCCGCTGTGACCTGCCGATGCTGATGGGGACCGACCTCGACGAGGCCGTGTCGCTGGTCATGTCGATCGGCCCCGCCGCGGAGATCATCCGGCTGCAGGGAGACCGCATCGCCCACCTGTTGCCCGACATCCGCGCTGCCTTGCGCGGGGAGATCGGCAAGCTCAAGACGAAGGACGGCGCGATCGTCGCCGGGTCCTCGACCTGGATCGTCACGGCGACGAACCCCAGCTCCTAGGCCAGGAGGTCGCGCCCGAGCGCGAGCAGGAGGGCGTCGTTCGCGCCCTCGCCGATCTGCGTCTGCGGCGCATCGCGGCGCAGACGGGCGAGCTCGTCGCCGGCGGCGAACGAGCGGCTGGCGGCCAGTCTCGAAGCCTGGTCGACGGCCCAGACCGCGGCATCGGAGGCGAACAGCTTGGCCGCCGTGGGCAGCGTCCGGGCCTCGGGTGATCGCGCGTCGGTAGCAGCGGCCGCTCGGAGCGTGAGCGACTCGGCGGCGAGCAGGCGCACGCGGATCTCGCCGATGCGCAACTGGGCGTGAGTGTGCTCGCCGAGCAACCCGCCCCCGACCTCGCGCTCGTCGGACTCGCCGATCGCCGCGGCCAGCGCGCGGTCGAGGATCCCGAGGGCGCGACAGGCGACGTTGACGCGCCCCACGTCGAGCGCGTCGAGCATCTGGGCGGCGCCGCGGCCACCCTCCTCGGGCCCCCCGAGGATCTCCGCGCCCGGGGCCTCGTGCCGCGCGAAGCGATAGGCGGCCGACTCGACGCCGCGGTAGCCGGCCTTGTCGAGCTCTCCGACAGCCCAGGTCGCGCTGCCGCGACCGTCCGACGGAACGATCAGGCACGACGGTTTCGCCTGTTGCCGGTCGCCGTCATCTACCTCCGCCATGAGAAAGACGACATCCGACGACAAACCGCCCGCCACCCAGCGCTTCTGCCCGTCGAGCGCGAAGCCGCCCGCCGGCAGTAGCGTGGCGGTGGTCTCAATGCGCCCGAGATCGCTGCCGGCCTGCGGCTCGGTGATCGAGAATGATGCCGTGGCCTCCCCGGCGGCCAGCGGCGGCAGCCAGCGCATGCGCTGCTCCTCGGTGCCGTGCCGGACGAGCAACGCGGTCGCCAGCCCTGACGGGTTGATCGCCCCAGCCAGCGAGATCCAGCCCCGCGAGAGCTCGCGCCAAACCGGCACGAGCTCACCCACCGTCAGCCCTGCGCCCCCGTACTCGGCCGGGACCATGGACCCGTGCAGGCCCAGGTCGAGCAGCCGGCGCTCGACCGCCACGGGCAACACGTCCTCGCGGTCCCAGTCGGCGACGTTGGGCAGGACCTCGTCGGCGACAAAGCGCTCGACCGCAGGCAGCAGGCTCATGGCCGATCGAGCTGGCGCATCCGGCCACCCTAGAGATCACCGCTCCGAACGACTGGGCCAGAGTGTTGGATGCGGGTGGTGCCCGTCCGCCGCCTCGCCTTCCTCCCGTGCCTGCTCATACTCGCCGGCCTCCCCGCCGACCCGGCGGGCGCCGCGTTCGAGGGCCGAAACGGCGCGGTCTCATATGTCGGGAAGCTCGATGGCGCCACGACGCTCATCGTGCGCCGGGGCGATCGTGTGCGGGGCCTTCTGACCGGAGGCGCGATGAGCAGCGCCGCCTGGTCGCCGCAGGGCCGGCGGCTCGTCGTGGCGCGCAGCAGCGCCGCCGGCAAGCAGCTTTGGACCCTGGCCCACGACGGCACGGCGGCTCGCCAGATCACCAACTCGACCGCCGGCGCGATTGATCCAGCCTGGTCACCCAGCGGTGGTGAGGTGGCATTCGCCGACGGCGCGCCGGGCGCGCGACACGTCTACGCGGTAACCGCCGACGGCGGGGCGGTGCGCCAGATCACCACCGGGACCGCCGACGAGCGCGACCCGGCGTGGGGCTCGAGCGGGCGCATCGCCTACGTCGTGCGCACCACCAAGACCGGCGACGACATCTACACGACGCCCGCCGAAGGCGGGAAGGCGAAACGGATCACCCGCCGCCCGGGCCACGACCACTCGCCCAGCTGGTCGCCGGACGGCAGGCGGCTGGCGTTCGTCCGCGATGGCGCCGTCTGGGTCATGAACGCCGACGGCCGACGGCCCCGCCGGATCGTGAGCGGACCGGCCACCGCTCCCTCGTGGGCGCCCAGCGGCAAGCGAATCGTCTTCTCGGCCGGGCGGCCCGGCGCGCGGCGAATCCTCACCGTCGGCCCGGCCGGCCGCGGCCTGAAGACGCTCAGCACGCCGGGCAGCGACGGGCGCGCGCCCGACTGGCAGCCGACCGGCTTCGCCCCGGTCATCGCGGCAGCCGGCGACATCGCCTGCGACCCGGCCAGCCGCCACTTCAACGGCGGCGTCGGAGTGCCCGGCCAGTGTGGGCAGCTGCGCACCTCGAACCTCCTGCTCCAGCAGGACTTCTGGAAGGTCCTTCCCCTTGGCGACAACCAGTACTCCGACGGGGCGCTCGAGAATTTCATGGCCGTCTACGAGACGACGTGGGGACGCACGAAGCACCTGCAGCGGCCCGTCATCGGCAACCACGAGTACCCGACGGACGGCGAGGGCTACTTCGACTACTTCAACGGCGTCGGCGAGAAGGACGGGGCCGCCGGTGACCGCGGCGTCGGCGGCTACTACAGCTTCGACGTCGGCGGCTGGCACGTCGTCGCGCTCAACTCGATGTGCAACCGCGTTCCCGGCGGCTGCAAGGCGGGATCGCCGCAGGAGCGTTGGCTGGCCGACGACCTCGCGGCCCACCCGAACAGGTGCACGCTGGCGATGTGGCATCACCCGCGCTACAGCTCGCACGGCGGCGGGCTGGCGCGGACCGATGCGCTGTGGAAGACCTTCGCCGCGAACGGTGGCGACGTCGTGCTCGTCGGCCATCATCACTTCTACGAGCGCATGGCCCCCATCGACGGGGTGCGGCAGTTCACCATCGGCGTCGGCGGCGGGACACGCAAGCCGGCCAACGGCTCGCACCCAAGCAGCGTCAAGCGGATCGAGTCAACCCTCGGCGTGCTGCGCATGACGCTGGGTAAGGGGACTTACGACTGGCGCTTCTTGTCAGCCAGCGCGGACCCGGCCAGCGACGCCGGCAGCGCCGCCTGCCGCTGAGCGCCCGCGCGCCACGTTCGCAACCGGCGACCGGTGGGTATGCCGTTCGCACCATGGCATCGAACGTCACCTACGAGCAGTCCAAGCAGATCGCCGAAGAGAGCCGCGACACCTCCTGGGAGCTTCCGAGCTTCGGCAAGGAACTGTTCCTCGGCAACCTGCGGATGGACCTGATCCACCCGCAGCCCGAGCTCTCGCCCGAATCCGTCGCCAAGGGCGACGCCTTTCTCGAGAAGCTGCGCGCGTTTCTCTCCGAGCACGTCGACCCGCTGCAGATCGAGCGCGACGCAAAGATCCCCGATGACGTCGTCGACGGGCTGAAGGGCATCGGCGCGCTGGGCATCAAGATCCCCGAGGAGTACGGCGGCCTGGGCCTCTCGCAGATCTACTACAACCGGGCGCTCGGCCTGGCCGGCAACTTCCACGCATCGCTGACCGCGCTGCTCAGCGCGCACCAGTCGATCGGCGTGCCGGTGCCGCTGCTGCAGTTCGGCACCGAGGAGCAGAAGCGCGAGTGGCTGCCCAAGGTCGCCAAGACGCACATCTCGGCCTTCCTGCTGACCGAGCCCGACGTCGGCTCGGACCCCGCGCGGATGAGCACGACCGCGGTGCCGACCGAGGACGGGTCGGGCTACGTCATCAACGGCACCAAGCTGTGGGCGACCAACGGCGCGTGGGCCGACGTGGTCGTCGTCATGGCCGCCGTGCCGAAGTCCGACCCTGAGGGGCCGCGGGCCGGCCACAAGGGCGGCATCACCGCGTTCATCTGCCCGTACGACCTCGATGGCATCACGGTCGAGAAGCGCAACCAGTTCATGGGCCTGCGCGGCATCGAGAACTCGCTGACCGTGTTCAAGGACGTCGTCGTACCCAAGGAGAACATCATCGGGGGTGAGGGCAAGGGCCTGAAGATCGCTCTGTCGACGCTCAACACCGGACGCCTGTCGCTGCCGGCGATCTGCTCGGCGGCGACCAAGTACTCGTTGAAGATCGCCCGCGAATGGTCGGCCGAGCGCAAGCAATGGGGCAAGCCGATCGGCAAGCACGATCCGGTCGCTCAGAAGGTCGCGTTCATCGCGGGCACCGCGTTCGGCCTCGAGGCGATGGTCGACGTCGCCAGCCGCATGGCCGACGACAAGCGCGCCGACATCCGCATCGAGGCGGCCATCGCCAAGCTCTACGGCTCCGAGCTGGGCTGGCAGGTCGTCGACGAGCTCGTTCAGATCCGCGGCGGCCGGGGCTACGAGACGGCCGAGTCGCTGCAGGCGCGCGGCGAGAAGCCGGTACCGGTCGAGCAGATGCTGCGCGACATGCGCATCAACCGGATCTTCGAGGGCTCCACAGAGATCATGCACCTGCTGATCGCCCGCGAGGCCGTCGACCAGCACCTCTCGGTCGCCGGCGACATCCTCGAGCCCAAGACCCCTCCGGCGGAGAAGGCCAAGGCGGCGCTCAAGGCCGGGGCGTTCTACGCCTCCTGGTTCCCCAAGCTCGCCGTGGGCGAGGGTCAGAAGCCCGGCTCGTTCGACGAGTTCGGCCCGCTCGCCTCGCACCTGCGTTATGCCGAGCGAGCCTCGCGCAAGCTCGCCCGCTCGACCTTCTACCTCATGGGTCGCTACCAGGCTCGGATGGAGCAAAAGGGCGCGCTGCTCGGCCGGATCGTCGACATCGGCTCAGAGGTATTCGCCATCGCCGCCGCCTGCACCTACGCGCAGACGCTGGCCAAGGCCGACCCGGAGCACAAGGAGGAGTTCTTCGAGCTCGCCGCGCTGTTCTGCCAGCAGGCCCGCCGGCGCGCGGAGGTCAAGTTCAACGAGCTCTGGCACAACGACGACGACGCGCAGTACGCGACGGCCCAGCAGGTGCTCGAGGGTCGCTATGAGTTCTTCGAGGCCGACCTGGTCGACCCCGCGGGCTCCGGGCCGATGATCCCCGAACACGAGGCGCCGGCTACCGAGAAGCTCATCGAGGAGACCGAGGACGCCGAGAAGGACGAGGTGCGCGCGGGCGCTAGCGCCTGACGGCGGCGATCGGCCGGCGGTAGAGAAGACGGCGCTTGAGCTCGTCTCTGTCCTGCCGCCGCCAGTTGCGCTCGCGGCGCTCGCGCTGGCGCCGCAAGCGCGCGAAATCCTTGGGGTCGGCGTCGGTGCCGGGATCAGCGGTTGCCCGATAGCCGAAGCGCTCCAGGTACGGGGCGACCGCCTGCTCCACGAACGCGACCTCGTGCGGCGCCAGACGGCTGCTCCAGGCCGCGATGGGCGCGGTGTCGATCGGCTGGCTCAGCCGATCGTGCCATCCCGGACGGAAGACGCCTCCGCGTTCGGCGGTGACCATGTGCTCGATGGCCTCCCCACCCGCGAGATCGGCGAACGCGCAGATGCGCGCCAGGACGCCGGGAGGGTCACGAACGAGGTCCTCGTAGCGAACGTCGAGCAGCTGGTCGGGGCGCAAGCGACGGCTGTAGGCGTCGACCCTGCGCACCGACATCTCCCAGGTCGCCGTCGACGCGGCGAGCGCGACTCGCTCCCGATGCCAGCCCAAGCCTTTGAGCGACGACACAGCGCCGCGCGGATCGCGGACGACGTTGACGAACTGCGCGTCGGGGAAGAGCGCGAACAGCGTCTTGACGTACCCGGCGTACGCGGGCCGCTTGTCTCCCCAGCGCGACTTGCCGTGCGACTCGGCGTAGATCGCGAAGCATTCGGCGAACAGCGAGCCCAGGGTCGGCGGGGAGGCCACGAGACGGTCGATCGCCTGGCGCCGCGTGAGGTGATGGCCGCGCGCTCCCTTGGCGCGGATCCGGCGGCCGCCGTGCCCCTCCTCGTGGAAGATCCACCGGCCGACCCTGCGGCGGTTCATGGGAACCCCGAGGTCACCGAATCGGACCCGCGTCCGCCACAGCGGCAGGACGAAGTCGGTCTCCGGCGGGATCGCCAGGTCGGGATGGTTGTCGAGCAGGCTCCGCAGCAGCGTCGTGCCCGAGCGTGGGCAGGCGCCGATGAACAGCGGCCGACCCGGGCTGCCCTCGTAGCGAGAGGGCTTGCGCGCCAGCCAGCGATCCGAGCGCGGCTGCCACGGGTCGCTGAGCGTCGGGAACTCCACGGGACGGCAACCTAGCGAGCGCTCCATTGGCGGGGCGTCTGTGTTGTCGGGCCTGTATGCCTTCTCGCCTCACCTCGCTCGCCGTCGCCGCAGTCACCAGCCTGCTCCTGCTCGTCGCGCCTGCCGCCGCCGCGTACCCGGGCAAGAACGGATCGATCGCCTTCGTGGGCAATAAGCGCGGCGACCAGGCGATCTACGTCCGGTCGGGCGGCCGCACCCGGGGGTTCCTCCGCGAGGGCCTGGTGGCCGATCCGGTCTTCTCGCCGCAGGGCCGCCGGATCGCTCTCACCCGAGAGCTGCCCGAGATCGGCCGGGGTATCTGGATCCTCAACACCGACGGGTCGGGCGCCCGTCAGCTCACGGCGCCCGAGCTCGTGGGCTCACACCCCACGTGGTCTCCCGGAGGCCGGTCCATCGCCTACTCCGCCGGGCCACATGGGGCCCGGACGATCCACCTCGTCGGCGCCGACGGCAACCGCGACCGGCTGCTGACGGCGGGGCCCGCGGACCAGCACGACCCGGCGTGGTCGCGCGGGAACACGATCGCCTTCGTCCAGACCAACCCCTCCGGCGAGGACATCTACACGGTCGGCGTGCGCGGCGGGACGCCGCGGCAGCTGACCCGCAAGCCCGGCGACGACGCCGACCCCGCTTGGTCGCCCGACGGGAGGCGGATCGCCTTCGTTCGCGGGCGGGGGGGCATCTGGGTCATGAACCGGTTCGGCCGGGGGGAGCGCAAGGTCGTTCACGTACCCGGCGGACCCGAGCAGGGCGTCGCCTGGTCGCCCGACGGCAAGCGACTGGTGTTCGCAGGGGGGCGTCCCGGCCGCCGGCAGATCTTCACCGTCAACCTCAACGGCAAGGGGCTGCGGCCCCTGAGTCTGCCGCTGTCGAACGGCAGCGATCCCGACTGGCGATCCGTCGGACACGTGCCGGTGATCGCCGCGGCCGGCGACATCGCCTGTGACCCGACAATGCCCTCGTTCAACGAGGGCTTCGGCCGCCCCGGCCTCTGCGCGATGAAGCGCACCTCCGACGAGATGCTCAAATCGGACCTCGCGGCCGTGCTCGTCCTCGGCGACGTGCAGTACCCCGAGGGGGAGCTCGACTACTTCTTTCGCTCGTTCGGGCCGACGTGGGGCCGGCTCAAGCCGCTGCTACGGCCGGCGCCGGGCAACCACGAGTACCGCACGCAGGGCGCCGCGGGCTACTACGACTGGTTCAACGGCATCGGCGTGCGCAGCGGACCGGCGGGCGATCGCGAGCGCGGGGGCTACTACAGCTTCGACGTCGGCGACTGGCACCTCATCGCCCTGAACTCCAACTGCCCGCACGTGCCCGGAGGCTGCGGCGAGGGCTCCCCGCAGCAGCGCTGGCTGGAACGCGACCTTGCCCTCCGTGGGAAGAAGTGCACGCTGGCCTTCTGGCACCACCCGCTGTTCAGCTCGCTGGCCTTCGAGGAGGGTCGGGGCTCCAAGGAGACACGCGCTCTGTGGATCACGCTACAGGCCGCCGGCGCCGACCTGGTGCTGGCCGGACACCAGCACTTCTACGAGCGGCTCGCACCGCAGGACTCCAACGGCAATCTCGACGAGAAGTTCGGTCTCGGCAGCTTCGTGGTCGGGACAGGCGGCAAGTCGCTCGACCAGGCGGACTTCACCGACCGCAACAGCCAGGCGTTCAGCGCTGACGCCTACGGCGTGCTGGAGCTGAAGCTCCGCCCCCGCAGCTATGAGTGGGACTTCCGGGGAACCGGCCCGGAGGAGTACTTCGACAGCGGCCGGGCCGCCTGCTGATCTACGCTGAGGGCATGGCTGCCCGCCGGGGAGCAGACGTCAAGACGCTCGGCCACGCCTGGCGCGAGTTTCGCGTCCGGCGCTCGCCGAAGGTGCTCGCCGCGGGAATCGCGGCGGCGCTGGTCGCGCGGGCGCTGCACGGGGAGTTCTCCTGGCACGACGCCGTGGCGCTGGGCGCGATGCTGGCGGTCTATCCCTTCGGGGAGTGGGCGATCCACGTCTACCTGCTGCACATGCCGCCGTTTCAGTTCCGCGGCCGCAGCGTCTACCTGCAGACGGCCAAATCGCACTGGTCCCACCACAAGGACCCGCGGAACCTCAACATGATCCTGCTGGGGTCGTTGGAAGCCGGGGCGCTCCTGCTGCTGGCGGTGCCGCTCACGATCGGGCTGCTCGCCTTGCCGGTCTGGCTGCTCGCCGGTCCGGTGCCCCTTGGGGCGTTGCTCACCGGGCTGCTCACCGGCTACGTGCTGGTCGGCGTCTACGAGTGGACCCACTTCCTGATCCACACCGCCCACCGGCCAAGGACTCGCCTGTACCGCGCGGTCTGGCAGACCCACCGCCTGCATCACTTCAAGAACGAGCACTACTGGCACGGCATCACGAGCACGGTCGCCGACCGCGTGCTCGGCACCTCCCCCGACCACCGGGACGTCGAGCGCTCGCGCACGGCCCGCACGCTCGACGTCAACGGCTGAATCCGCGCGGCCGCGGGTAAGGTGGCGCGGGCATGGCACCCGCCCCACCCACCACTTGAGGATCTGGATAGCCCGCCTTCTGGCGGTGCTCGCGCTCGCCGGAACCGCCGTGGCCATCGTCGTCGCCGTCAGCACGGTCGACTCGAAGAGCGAGCTGACCGCAGAGGAGGCGCAGGGCGCCATGGAGCGGTTGGCCGCCGCCAACCGCACGGTCAGCGGGAGCCTCAACGATCTGGCGCCCGGCGCCAGCCCGCGCGCGGCGCAGGAGGCCGTCCGCAGCGCGGCGGCGCTCACCCAGGAGCTCGGCACGGACCTCGACGGCGAGGGCGGCCTGGCCAACCGTCTCGAGGACGTGCTCGGCGCGGAGGTCGCCTACCTCGACGCTGTCGGCTCGACGTTGGCCAACCCCAACAGCGCGCTGAGGGGCCGCATCGGGGAGCGCGGCAACGCGCTGCGCGACTCCCTGCAGAAGATCCCCGGCGGCGACTCCAGGGCGGTCGAGGGCGGCGCCGAGCTGGTGATCTACTCCGAGGCGCGGACCGCGGAGTAGCCCGGAGCTCTAGGAGCCTGTCAAAGACAGACTCCTAGCCGATGAGGACCGGCGTGCCGACGGGAACGCGGTCGTACAGGTCGATTACGTCAGAGACGTGCATGCGGATGCAGCCGTGCGATGCGCGCGAGCCGATCGACCAGTCCTCGGACGTTCCGTGGATGCCGACGCCGTTGTAGACACCAAGCCATCGCGCCTTGAGCGGGTTGTCCGGCGCTCCGCCGGGGACGACCTGCCCACGCTCGCCCTCGGGCACCCAGTCGGAGTTCGGCTTGGTCCAGGCCGGGTTGACCGCCTTGTTCTGCACGCGGTAGAGCCCGCGCGGCGTCTCGACGCCCGCCATGCCGACGGCGATGTTGTAGCGCTTGGAGATCCGAAGGCGCTTGAACAGCCGCAAGCGGAAGCCGTCGCGATCGACGGTGACGACCGTGGGGTAAGCGTCGCGCAGCTGCCGCGTCGTGCGCTTCGGGCGGACCTTGAGCATGCGCTGATGCAGCCGGCGCTCGTCGACGCCCGCCAGCGCGCGGTTGACCTTGCGGGCCACGGATCGCTTGTTCAGCCGGAAGCCGCCCTTGGACTCCCTGACGAGCATGTGGCGCAGCGTCATCCGCAGACGTGCCGGCCGCGGCGCGCGCCACGTCCTGCGCGCGACCTTGGCCACCCAGGCGCGGACCGCAGCCTTCGAGTGCGTCAGCGCCAGCGGCACGCTCACACCGACGGGCGTCCCGCCCTGCTCAGCGCCCTCGTCCGGCGCGACCGGGGTGGGCACGAGCGCTGCGCGTTCGGCGGTCCTGCGGGCGTCGAACGCGAGGCGGGCCTCGCGCATCGTCAGCTTCCAGGGGATGCCCGCCGCGCCGAGGATGAGGTCGGCGCGCAGCTGCGCCGCGAGGCCCTTGTCGGCCGCGAGCCTCTCGGTGGCCTCGTCGACGGTCAGCAGGCTCAGGTCCACGCCGCCGGCGCTGACGCCCTCGGGAATGATCCGCTCGTCGGCCGCATGAGCGCTCGGCGCGCCGCCGAGGGCGAGCAGCAGCAGGGTGAGTCCGGCGAGTCGCAGGGCGCGCATCCCACCCGAAGGTAGACGCCTCCGTCGCTCAGGCCACGACACGCAACGGACGTTGCAGCGGCTCGCCCTGGCGCATGGCGAGGAAGCTTTCGAGATGCGTCC
>Ga0136633_1001891_pt1 | contig 14955 bp, 17 predicted proteins | sample AntDrymeUQ832206_2_FD_105494 | JGI IMG/M metagenome (GOLD analysis project Ga0136633, IMG submission 105494) | Polar desert sand microbial communities from Dry Valleys, Antarctica - metaG UQ83 (22.06) | ecosystem: Environmental > Terrestrial > Soil > Desert | place: Antarctica: Dry Valley... | reverse complement strand
CATCGCGAGCTCGACCTGGATGGCACCGGCACCACGACGGTCAAGCAGGTCCGGCTGCACACCGACATCGGCGCCTGATTCCTGACACACGGTCCCCTGACCCTTGATTTCTGGCGCTGGTCGGACACGATGGGGGCATGGGTCCGCTGCCTGCGCTCCACCGTCTGCTGATCGCAGGCCTGGTCCTCCTGCTGAGTCTGGCCGCCGGGGTCTGGCTCGCTGAGCGCCAGGATCTTCCGCTGGACGGGTTCGGTGTCGGCATCGGCGCCGGCGCTCTGCTCGCCTTCCTGTTCGTCCACGACTTCCGGCGTACGCGTCCACGGGCTTGACCTCAACCCCGGACCGGTCCGCGGTCATCCGCGACAGCCTCGGCGTCGGCATTGCCACCGGTCTCTACGGCACCTCCTTCGGTGCGGTCGCCGTCACTTCTGGCCTGACGGTCGCGCAGACCTGTGTCCTCTCGCTGGTCATGTTCACCGGCGCCAGCCAGTTCGCGCTGGCCGGCGTCCTCGCTGCGGGCGGTACGCCGCTGGCCGCGGGCTTCACCGCCCTGCTGCTCGGGTCGCGCAACACCCTCTACGGCCTGCGGGTCGGCCCGTTGCTCGGCTGGACCGGCGCCCGCCGCGCGGCCGCCGCCCACCTCCTGATCGACGAGCCGACCGCGATGGCAGTCACCCGACCCACCCGGTCGCTGGCGCGGGTCGGGTTCCTGACGACCGGGGTGTCGATCTTCGTGCTCTGGAACCTGTTCACGCTGCTGGGCGCGGTCGCGGGTGAGGCCCTCGGCGACCCGCGCACCTACGGCCTGGACGCTGCGGTCGGGGCGGCCTTCCTCGCGCTGGCCTGGCCGCGGCTCGCCGACCGGACCAACCAGGTGGTCGCCGCCCTCGCCGCCGCGGTCGCGCTCGGTCTGGTGCCGATCACCGCTGCCGGCGTACCCGTGCTGGCGGCTGGCGGCATCGCCCTGCTCGCCGGCGTTCTCTCCCGCCGACCCGACCCCACCGAGATCCCGGAGCCGCCGCGATGAGCCTCTGGCTGGCCGTGATCGGCGCCGGCATCGGCTGCTACCTGCTCAAGCTGGCCGGGCTCTCGATCCCCGCGCGGTTCGTCGAGCACCCGGTCATCGAGCGGATCGCCGACTTCATCCCGGTCGCGTTGCTCGCGGCGCTGGTCGCGGTCCAGGTCTTCGCGTCGGGCCAGTCGCTGGTCCTGGACGCCCGCCTCGCCGGCGTGGCCGCGGCGTTCGCGCTGCTGCTCCTCCGCGCGCCGTTCCTGGTCGTCGTGTTCGGGGCGGCGCTGGTGGCCGCGCTGATCCGGATGCTCTGATGGACGCAGCGGGCTAGTCCTTGGGCTAGTCCAGTCCGAGGACGTGCTCCAGCCCGACCGTGAGGCCGGGGTGGTCGCCGATCGCGCGCAGGGCGGTCAGCACGCCGGGGGTGAACGAGGCGCGGTCCATCGAGTCGTGGCGGATCGTCAGCGTCTCCCCGAGCCCGCCGAGCAGCACCTCCTGGTGGGCGACCAGCCCACGGGCTCGCACTGAGTGGACCCGGACCCCGGCCACCTCGGCCCCGCGGGCGCCGTCGAGCGACGTCGAGGTCGCGTCCGGCACCGGCCCCGCGTCCGCCTCGGCTCGCGCGGCCGCGACGAGTTCCGCCGTACGGCGGGCGGTCCCGGAGGGTGCGTCCGCCTTGTCGGGGTGGTGGAGCTCAACGATCTCGACCGACTCGAAGAACGGCGCCGCTGCAGCGGCGAAACGCATCATCAGCACCGCGCCGACGGAGAAGTTCGGGGCGATCAGCACGCCCACCTCGGGCGCCTCAGCCAGCCAGCCGCGCACCGTCGTCAACCGGTCGTCGTCGAACCCCGTCGTGCCGACGACCGCGTGGATGCCGTGGGTGATGCAGAAGTCCAGGTTGTCCATGACCACGTCGGGGTGGGTGAAGTCGACGACAGCCTGCGCGCCGGCGGTCACCAGGTCGTCCAGCGAGTCGCCCGCGTCGACCCGGGCGACCAGTTCGGTGTCGGGCGCCTCATCGACCGCGCGGCACACCTCGGCACCCACTTTTCCCAGCGCCCCGAGCACTCCCACCTTCAGCTTCTGGCTCACGGACCCAACCTAGCCGGGCGGCGCCAACCGGGGTGCGACTGACTCCGGAGCCCGGTAGTGGCAGTCTTGCCCCATGGCCACGCAGCAGATCCCCGCTCGGATCAAGTGGGCGGTCGACCTGATCGACGTGCAGCCCAACGACAACGTGCTCGAGATCGGGTGCGGTCCGGGGTACGCCGCTGAGCTGATCTGCCAGCGGCTGCAGACCGGCAAGCTGTTCGCCATCGACCGCTCCGAGTCCGGTGTCGACCGCACGAAGCGTCGGTGTGCGCCCCACGTCGAGTCCGGCCGGCTCACGGTCCGGCAGATCGACCTCGCCACGCTCCGGGTCCCGGTCAAGCGGCTCACCAAGGTGTTCGCCTTCAACGTGAACCTGTTCTGGGTGCGCGACTGCCGCGACGAGTTGGCCCTGATCCACGAGCGGCTCGTCCCGGGCGGCGCGTTCTACCTGTTCTTCGAGGCCACGCAGCCCGAGTTGATCCCGACGATCGTCAAGAAAGCCTCCGACTCCCTCACCCGCGCCGGGTTCCGGGTCTCGGTGGTCGAGCAGAAGGCTCCCCCGGTCATCGCCCTGGTCGCCAAGCGTTAGCGGGCTGGGCCGGCGACGGCAAGGATCTCGGGCTGGGTGAAGAGGGTGGCGGCGACGACGCGGACGTCGTCGCCGGTGACGGCGTCGATGCGGGCGATGACCTCGTCGATCGGCAGCAGCTCGTCGTAGACGAGGTCGGCCTTGCCGAGGCGCGACATGCGTGCCCCGGAGTCCTCGAGGCCGAGCACGATCCCACCTCGTAGCTGACCCTTGCCGCGCTCCAGCTCGTCGTCGCTGATCCCCTCCTCCGCGACCCGCGCGAGCTCGGCGCGGACGGTGGCGAGGACCTCGTCCAGCCGGTGGGGCAGGCAACCGACCGAGACGCCGACCAGGCCCGCGTCGTGGTGGTGGGAGGCGAAGCTGAAGACGCTGTAAGCCAAGCCCCGGCGTTCACGGACCTCCTGGAACAGGCGCGACGACGTCCCGCCGCCCAGGGCGGTGTTGAGGACGCCGAGGGCGTAGCGGCGCTCGTCGTGACGGGTCACGCCGTTGACGCCGAGCACCAGGTTGACCTGCTCGAACGGTCGGGTGACGGCGCTGGACCCCGGATGGACCCTGCGCACCCGGCTGGTCGACCGGGGTACGACGGGCACCTCGTCGCGCGACAGGAAGCCGTTGCGGCCGAACGACGACCGGACCAGCCGGACGACGGCCGTGTGGTCGAGGTTGCCGGCCGCGGCGACGACCATGTTGGCCGGCCGGTAGTGGCGTCGGTGGAACCGCGCGATCTGGTCGCGCGAGAGCGACGCGACCGACGCGGTGGTGCCGGCGATCGGGCGCCCGAGCGGGCTGTCGCCCCACGCCTGGGCAGCGAAGAGGTTGTGCACCACGTCGTCGGGGTCGTCGTCGTGCATGGCGATCTCGTCGAGGATCACGTCGCGCTCGGCCTCGACGTCATCGGGGTGCAGCAGCGAGTCGGTGACCATGTCGCCGAGCACGTCGACAGCTAGCGGCAGGTCCTGGTCCAGGACCCGCGCATGGAAGCAGGTGTACTCCTTCGCGGTGAACGCGTTGAACTCCCCGCCGACGGCGTCGAGCTCGACGGAGATGTCCATCGCGCTGCGCGAGCGGGTGCCCTTGAAGAGCAGGTGCTCGAGGAAGTGGGAGCAGCCGTGGAGGGTGGGCGTCTCGTCGCGCGACCCGACCCCGACCCACACGCCGACGCTGGCGGACCGGACGCCGGCCAGCTGCTCGGTGATGACCCGCAGCCCTCCGGGCAGGACCGTACGCCGCACGCGTGAGGTCACCTGGCCATCGGCCGACCGCACCGTCTCGAGCGTGCGCGTGCCACCGATGCGCTGGTCAACCGACAACCGGCCAGCAGCGTGGAGCTGCCGGCCGGTTGCCCGCATGGAGCGAGAGGTCACTCGGACTCGTCCGAGCCTTCCTCGTCGACGCCCTCGGCGTCGTCCTCGACGACCGGGACCAGCGACAGCTTGCCGCGGTCGTCGATCTCACCGATCTCGACCTGGATCTTCTGGCCGACGGACACGACGTCCTCGACCGCGTCGACCCGCTTGCCGCCGGCGAGGGCACGCAGCTTGCTGATGTGGAGCAGGCCGTCCTTGCCGGGCATCAACGAGACGAACGCACCGAAGTTGGTCGTCTTCACGACCGTGCCGAGGTAGCGCTCGCCGACCTCGGGCATGGTCGGGTTGGCGATCGCGTTGACGGCGTTCTTGGCTGCCTCTGCCGCTTCGCCGCTGGTCGCGCCGATGTAGACCGTGCCGTCGTCCTCGATCGACAGGGTCGCGCCCGTGTCTTCCTGGATCTGGTTGATGATCTTGCCCTTGGGGCCGATGACCTCGCCGATCTTGTCGACGGGGACCTGGATCGTGATGATCCGCGGGGCGTAGGACGACATCTCCTCGGGAGCGTCGATCGCCTCGGCCATGACCTCGAGGATCGCGAGGCGGGCTTCCCTGGCCTGGGTCAGCGCGGAGGCGAGGACCTCGGCCGGGATGCCGTCGAGCTTGGTGTCGAGCTGGAGCGCGGTGACGAACTCCTTGGTGCCGGCGACCTTGAAGTCCATGTCGCCGAACGCGTCCTCGGCGCCGAGGATGTCGGTCAGCGCGACGTACTGCGTCTTGCCGTCGACCTCACCGGAGATCAGGCCCATGGCGATACCGGCCACGGAAGCCTTCAGCGGGACACCTGCCTGCAGCAGCGACATCGTCGAGGCGCAGACCGAACCCATCGAGGTGGAGCCGTTGGAGCCCATCGCCTCGGAGAGCTGGCGGATCGCGTAGGGGAACTCCTCGCGGGAGGGCAGCACCGGCAGCAGCGCGCGGCGGGCCAGCGCGCCGTGGCCGACCTCGCGACGCTTCGGCGAGCCGACCCGGCCGGTCTCACCGGTGGAGAACGGCGGGAAGACGTACTTGTGCATGTAGCGGCGCTTCTTCTCCGGGGAGAGGGAGTCGAGCTGCTGCTCCAGCTTGAGCATGTCGAGGGTGGTGACGCCCAGGATCTGGGTCTCGCCGCGCTCGAACAGCGCCGAGCCGTGGACGCGCGGGATGACGCCGACCTCGGCGTGCAGCGGCCGGATGTCGGCCAGGCCGCGACCGTCGATGCGGACCTTCTCGCGCAGCACCCGCTCGCGGACCAGGTTCTTGTTGACCGCGCGGAACGCCGCGCCGATCTCCTTCTCACGACCCTCGAAGTCGCCGGCCAGCTTGTCGAGCACGGCCACCTTGATCTCGTCCGTGCGGGTCTCGCGCTCCTGCTTGTCGGCGATGGCCATCGCGCTGGCCAGGTCGGCCTTCGCGGCAGCCTCGACGGCGGCGTAGGCGTCATCCTCGAAGTCGAGGAAGACGGGGAACTCCTGGACCGGCTTGGCGGCCACGTTGGCGAGCTCGACCTGAGCCTCGACCAGCTGCTTGATGAACGGCTTGGCTGCGTCGAGGCCGCTGGCCACGATCTCCTCGGTCGGCGCCTGGACGCCGCCCTGGATGAGGTTCCACGCCTGCTCGGGCGCCTCGGCCTCGACCATCATGATCGCGACGTCACCGGTCTCGGTCACGCGACCGGCGACGACCATGTCGAAGACGGCGTTCTCGAGCTGGCTGTGCGACGGGAAGGCGACCCACTGGCCCTCGATGAGGGCGACGCGGACGCCGCCGACCGGGCCGGAGAACGGCAGGCCGGAGAGCTGCGTGGAGAGCGACGCGGCGTTGATCGCGAGCACGTCGTACGGCGCATCGGGGTCGAGCGCCATCACCGTGATGACGACCTGGACCTCGTTGCGCAGGCCCTTCTTGAAGGTCGGGCGGAGCGGCCGGTCGATCAGCCGGCAGGTGAGGATCGCGTCCTCACCGGGACGACCCTCGGAGCGGAAGAAGGAGCCCGGGATCTGGCCCGCGGCGTACATCCGCTCCTCGACGTCGATCGTGAGCGGGAAGAAGTCGAAGTGGTCCTTGGGGTGCTTGCCGGCGGTGGTCGCCGAGAGCAGCATCGTGTCGTCGTCGAGGTAGGCGGTCACCGAACCGGCGGCCTGGCGGGCCAGGAGCCCGGTCTCGAACTTGATCGTGCGGGTGCCGAACTTGCCGTTGTCGAGAACGGTCTCGACGGCGGAAATGATGGGTTCTGAGCCTTGCATGAGGTAGGGCTCTGCTTTCTCTTCGCGGAGCGATCTCAGCCACTTGGACCCGCGGGCCCAGCAAAACCTGGGAGGCCGGTCTTCGATCGAGGCCCGCAGCGGCGCCGGTCGGCGTCCTGAGAGCCACTACCGAGGACCGGGCCGGCGTAGCGGATCGCTCCTTGGATGGATGGCGTGTTCAGTTGTGGATCAAGCGTTCCCGGAACGGTCCGGAAATGTGACAGGAGGGCCCGCGGGGCGGACCCTCCTTCGCATTCAGCGGCGCAGACCGAGGCGCTCGACGAGCGAGCGGTAACGCTCGATCTCGGTGTCGCGCAGGTAGTTCAGCAGCCGGCGACGCTGGCCGACGAGCAGCAGCAGGCCGCGGCGGCTGTGGTGGTCGTGCTTGTGACTCTTGAGGTGCTCGGTGAGGTGACTGATGCGGAAGCTCAGGAGAGCGACCTGCACCTCAGGGGAACCGGTATCGCCCTCATTGGTGGCGTATTCGGCGATGATCTTCTTCTTGGTCTCCGCGTCGGTACCGATTGACATGAAGGCTCCTTCGGTTCTCTCGTTGCGCGGCGCGCCGGGGCCTGTTCACCCGGGCACTCTGGATCCGCGGCCGTTAGACGGCAACCGTGAGAGATTATCAGCGCCGTGACCGGGCACCCAAACCGGCGTGGCCGGCTCAGGCGCCGGGCACGTCGGCGATCATCTCCCGGAGCGCCGCCACATGCTGACCGAGGGCCCGCCGGCCGTGCGGCGTACTGGCCACCCACGTCGTACGCCGACCCGACCGACTGGACTTGGTGGTCGTGAGGCGGCCGGCGGCAGCGAGGGCGGACAGGTGCTTCGACAGCACCGAGTCGCTGACGTCGATCCGCTCGCGGAGCGTCGCGAACTCGATCCGGTCGACGGTGCCGAGGATGGTCATGATCCGGAGCCGGGCCGGGGCGTGGATGACCTGGTCGAGCTCGTGGTGACCGGTGGGACTCATCCGCCCAGGCTTTGCCGGTAGACCTCGGACCAGCGATGGCTGGTCCAGCCGATGACCGCTCCGGTGACCGCCGAGACGACCACGACCAGGAGCCACTGCTGCTGGCTCCCGGCGTAGATGGCGAGGGCGAAGCCGGCCACCTCGACGGCGAGGCCGGAGGCGGCGACCCAGCGCGTCGGGCCGGCGGTCAGGCCGGAGATCCAGGTGCCGTTGGCGGCGATGAAGCGGCGGACCTGCCACAGAAGCAGTGCCAGGCCACCGATCGTGGGGCCGAACCACACCTGCTTCGCGACGTCCCCGGCGTTGAGGGAGAGGCCCATCACCAGCAGCGTGACGGCGGCACCCATCGCTACGTCGTACCCGCGTGGCACGACGTAGCGGCGGGCGGATTCGGCCCGCTCCTGCTCGACGGCCTCGAGGGAATTCCTGGCCCACTCACTACTTTCCATGACGGAAAGTTATCACGAACTTTCCACAGTGGAAAGCATAGGGGTTCCCGACGTCAGCCGTCTGCCACCGCCAGCCGCGACCGCACCGCCTCCACGACGCCGTCGGGGCCGAGGTCCACCACGTCGCCGACGTAGGTCCCGTCCACCAGCAGCGCCCCCGGGCGGGTGGCCTGGTTCGCACGGCGCAGCGCGGCCCGCAGTCCGTCGCCACGGCGCGCCGACCGCAGCACCGTCGGCAGCAGGTAGGCGGTGTTGCCGGCCGAGACGATCTGGACGTCGAGCTCGGGGAGCTCCTCGCGCAGCTGGGTGTAGGCCCGCGCGACGACCCGAGTCGCGTGAGGTTGCTCCCCAGGCCGACACACCGGAGCCTCCAGAGCGAGCGCGTCGCGGGTGTCGCCCGCGCAGCATCCGCTCCCGCCGTGGGCATCAACCCAGGGCCGGATGAGGACGACGTGGTGTGTTGACGTGGTGGTCTCCCTGGTCAGGACTCGCCGCGGCGCGGCAGGTCGTGGGTCGGCTCCGCGACGGAGTCATGGTCTTCCGTGTCAGGACCGAGATCGCCACTGCGGATGCGACGCATCACCAGCGCCGCCTCGACGATCAACCACATTGCGAGCACGAAGATGATCGCGTCGACCGGGGCCAGCACCCACTCCCCCGCCTCCACGAAGTTCTTCAGGTTGGCCAGCAGCGCCCAGGTGGTCATCACCAGCAGGAACACCAGCGGCACCAGCACGGCGATCGGGTTGCGCCCCTTGCGGACCACCCACACCGCGACCACGGTGAGCGCGAGGCCCGCCGTGAGCTGGTTGGTCGTGCCGAAGAGCTGCCAGAGCACCCCGAAGGTGTAGCCGGCCTCGCCGCCACCCGGGATCAACGCCATCGCCAGCGGTACGGCGACCGCGATCAGGCCGGCGAGGGTCAGGTTGCGCGCGCCAGCCTTCCAGCCGACCACCTCGGAGATCTCCTGCACGACGTAGCGCTGCAACCGGACGCCGGTGTCCATGGTGGTGGCGGCGAAGCTGATCACGACGACCGCGGCGAAGATCCCACCGAGCTCCAGCGGTACGCCGAGGTTGTTGGCGAAGACGGCCACGCCGCCGACGAAGTTGCCGACCGCGCCGCCGGAAGCGGTCGCGAAGTCCGGGTAGAGGGCGTCCCAGTCGGCTCGGGTGGCCACCACGCCGGCACAGACGGCGAGGACTGCGCCCATGGCCAGGGCCCCCTCGCCGACCGCGCCCATGTAGCCGACGTACCGGCTGTCGGTCTCCTTGTCGATCTGCTTGGCAGTGGTGCCGGAGGAGACCAGGGAGTGGAACCCGGAGATCGCCCCGCAGGCGATCGTGATGAACAGGAACGGGAACATCGACGGCGAGTCGTCCGGGACGTCATTGACGACCGGCGCGACGATCGTGTTCCAGCCCACGAGCATGCCCAGCCCGATCACGCCGAGGGCGATGAACAGCTGGTGGGAGTTGATGTAGTCGCGGGGCTGGAGCAGCATCCAGATCGGCAGCCGCGAGGCGATGAACGCGTAGGCGAACAAGATGATCACCCACAGGTTGCGCGGGTTCTCGAAGCCGAGCGTGGTCGCGAGGCCGGTGATGTCGATGGGGACCTCTTGGCCCACCAGGATCAGCAGGTAGAGGCCGATCACTCCGACGATCGAGGGCACCAGGGCGGCCGACCGGGTCTTGTAGATGTACTGGCCGATCACGATCGCCAACGGGATCTCCACGAAGATCGGGATCACCGCACCGGGGTTGGCCACGAACAGGTTGCCGATGACGACCGCGAACACCGCGTTCACCAGGGTCAGCAGGAAGAAGATGATGACCAGGAACAGGGTGCGGGCGCGGGCACTGATGACGTCCTTGGCGATGCTGCCGATGTTGCGCGCCCGGTGGCGGACCGAGACCGCGAGTGAGCCCAGGTCGTGGACACCGGCGGCGAAGATGGTGCCGACCACGATCCACAGCAGTGCCGGCCCCCAACCCCAGAAGACCGCGATCGCGGGCCCCACGATCGGCGCCGCTCCGGCCACCGAGGTGAAGTGGTGTCCGAAGACCACGTGCTTGTTGGTGGGGACGAAGTCGATCCCGTCGGCGAACCGGTGTGCGGGCGTGACGAAAGCCGGGTCAAGGGCGTAGACCTTGTCGGCGAGGTACCGCGAGTAGTACCGGTAGCCCAGGAAGAAGAGGACCCCGACGACGGCGGCGATGATGATGGCAGGCACGGATTTCACTCCCGAGGATCGACAACAGCAGCACCGGACAGTGTGGCTGCCGTCACACCACACCGCAACCACTCGGCCCGTCCTGTGTCCGACCTGGCGCCCCGGTGCCCTACGCTGCCCGCCGTGACCGACAGCCGGAGCGCCGCCGTACGCACTGTGAACTCCGCGTCGCTGGCGGAGGTCGCCTGGGTCGATCCGCAGGGCGCTCCGCGAGCGATCGGCGTGATCCCGCTGCTGCGCGGCGACGAGGTGGTGGTGGCCTTCACCTTCGACCGAGTCGACCAGGCGCTGGCGCTGGCGGGGGCCGAGGTCGTGGACCTGGTGGTGCGGGAGTCCCGCAACACGGCCTCAGGCTGGCGGCCCACTGCCTGGCGCTGCACGAGTCGGCTGGTCGAGGACGTCGAGGGCGACCTCTTCGTGGCCGAGATGCTGGACCAGGAGCTGCGCCGCTATCCGCCGGCGCGGCGGTACGCCGACTCCCCCATGCTCTGCCGTGAGCACTGGTGGTACCTGCCGCGGCTGATCCTGCAGCTCGACCCGGTGGCGGAGCTCGAGTCCCCGGCCCCGTCGGCCGACCCTCAGGACATGCTGCTCGTGACAGCCACGGACGGGCGTCCGGTCACCGGGGGCGCGCGCCTGACGGGGGGCCAGGCAACCGCGTCCTGGGGTCCCTCACCTGCGCCCGGACCTGGCCTGCTGCATGGACAGGATGCGACCTTCCCCGACCTGGAGGACTGGCTGTCCTGGCAGACCCCGGTCACCGTGGGCGAAGGTGAGATCACGGCAGCGGCGCCGGCCGGTCCCCCGCGCCCGGTCGCCGCCCCCACCTTGCGCCGGCGGTGGCGGCGCGAACGGGAGTTCGCGGCCGCCTGCCGGGCCGGCCTAGCGGCCTGGACCTCCTGACCGCCCCGTCCGGCTGTGTCAGACCGCCGGCGGCGGGTCCTGCTCAGTGCTGCGCTGCTGGGTGGTCTGCGTGCCGTCGGCGTGCGTGGTGGTTGCCGTCGTCGTGTGCGCGCGCTTGCTGTTGTTCTGCACGATCGTCAACACGAGCAGCACAACGCCGCCCAGCGCCAGGATCCAGCCGATCATGTACACGTCGACCGGGCCGACGGTCTTGTCGTTGACGCCCAGCGCCAGGATCAACCCGATCACGATGAGGCCAATGCCTCCTCCGTATCCCATGGTCGTGCCCCTTTCATTCGGCCGGCCGGGATGGCCGACTCCCCGCGCAGGCTAGGCCACTCCCTTCCCCCGCGCACACGCCCCACGCGGACCTTCACCCCGATGGGTAAGGCCCGTCCGGGCGGAGGATCGTGCGACGATGCCGGACGTGACGGAGACCAGGCTCGGCGTCTGCAACATCTGCGAGGCGATCTGCGGGCTCGAGTTCACCCTCGACGGCGACCGCGTGACCGGGGTCCGCGGCAACCCCGCCGATCCGCTCTCGCGCGGCCATATCTGCCCCAAGGGCGTCTCGATCGGCGATCTCCACGACGATCCCGATCGGCTCCGCCGTCCCGTACGCCGCGACCGGGTCACCGGCGAATGGACCGAGATCCGTTGGAGCGAGGCCCTCGACCTGGTCGCCGACGAGATCGCGGGGGCCATCAACCGACACGGTCGTGACTCCGTCGGCATCTACCTCGGCAACCCGAACGCCCACTCGCTCGGCTTTGCCACCCACGGCACCGCGATGGTGAAGTCACTGCGCACCCGCAACCGGTTCAGCGCCAGCTCGGTCGACCAGATCCCCCACCAGTTCGTGGCGTCGCTGCTGTTCGGCCACCAGTTGATGATCCCGATCAGCGACCTCGACCGGACCAACTTCTTCCTCGTCTTCGGCGCCAATCCGATGGCCTCCAACGGGTCACTGATGACGGCGCCCGACTTCCCCCAGCGAGTCCGCGACCTCAAGGCCCGGGGTGGCCGGATGGTCGTGGTCGACCCGCGCCGCACCGAGACCGCGCGGGTCGCCGACGAGCACGTCTTCGTCCGTCCCGGCACCGATGCCGTGGTGCTGCTCGCGATGCTGCACGCGCTCTTCGAGATCGACGGTGCGGTCCGCCCGGCGGCGTACGTCGACGGCGTCGAGCGGGTACGTGAAGCCGTCACTGACTTCACCCCCGAGCACGCCGAACACATCAGCGGGATCTCGGCCGACACGATCCGCCGCCTGACCCGGGAGCTGGCCGAGGCCGACGGCGCCGCGGCGTACGGCCGGTTGGGGCTTTCCACGCAGGGTTTCGGCTCGGTCTGCCAGTGGGCGGTCGTCTGCCTCAACGCGCTGACCGGCAACCTCGACCGCGAGGGCGGAGTGCTGTTCACCGAACCCGCCATCGACTTCGTCACGACCGGGCTGATCGGGCGCGGCCACTTCGACCTCTACCGCAGCCGCGTGCGCGACGCCCCGGAGTACGGAGGCGAGCTGCCCGTGTCGGTGTTCGCCGAGGAGATCGAGACCCCGGGCGAGGGGCAGATCCGCGCGGTGCTGACTGTTGCAGGCAACCCGGTGCTGTCGACGCCGGACGGCAAGCGGCTCGCCGATGCCTTCGACTCGCTCGATTTCATGGCGGCCGTCGACATCTACGTCAACGAGACCACGCGGCACGCCGACGTGATCCTGCCCCCGACCACGATCCTCGAACGGGACCACTACGACATCGTGTTCCAGGGGCTGGCGGTCCGGAACACCGCCCGGTTCACGCCGGCGGTCTTCGACAAGCCGCGCGGGGCCCGGCACGACTGGGAGATCTTCCGCGACCTCGCCGCGCGCATCACCGCCCGCCTGGACCACCAGCCGTCGCGGCGGGCACGGCTCAAGCAGCGACTGCGACTGGGCATCAGTCCCACTTTCGCCATCGGCATGCTGCTGCGTCGCGGCGGGAAGACCACCATCAGCGAGCTGCGCGCCCACCCCGAGGGCATCGACCTGGGGCCGCTGCGGCCCACGCTCCCCGACCGGCTGCGTACGCCGACCAAGCGGATCGACCTGGCGCAGGAGGTGATCCTGGCCGACCTGGACCGGGTCAGGAGCGAGCTCGCCCACCCCACCGACGGACTGCTCCTGATTGGGCGCCGCCACCAGCGTGACAACAACTCCTGGATGCACAACGTGGAGCGGCTCACCCGCGGCCGCCCCCGGCACCAGCTGCTGATGCACCCCGACGACCTCGCAGAGCGCGGCATCACCGACGGCAGCCGGGTCCGGGTCGCCTCCCGTGTCGGGCAGGTCGAGGTGGAGGTTGCCGCCACCGACGACATGATGCCGGGCGTCGTCTCACTGCCCCACGGCTACGGCCACCAGCTGCCGGGCACCCGGATGGCCGGCGCGTCCGAGGTCGTCGGGGTCTCGATCAACGACCTCACCGACCCCGAACGACTCGACCTCTCCGGCAATGCGGCCCTCAACGGCGTCCCGGTGACCGTGGATCCGGCCTGACCCGCTTCAGGCACTCACCTCGGCGAGCGCCGCCAGCACGTCGGCCGGGGCGCCCGCCGAGCGCAATCGCTCGATCGCGGCGTCGTCGGTGAAGATGCCCGCCAGGGCGGACAACACCGACAGGTGGTCGTCACCGGCGCCGGCGATGCCGACCACGAACTCGGCCGGCTGGCCCAACCAGTCGATCGGCTCGTCGTACCGCACGAAGGAGATCGCGGTACGCCGGATCGATGGCTTGGCCTCGTTGGTGCCGTGCGGGATCGCGAGGCCGTTGCCCATGAAGGTGGACACCGACTTCTCCCGCTCATGCATCGCCTCGACATCCCCGAGCCGGATTGCGGTCCGGCCGAGGTCAAGATCAAGGTGAAGAACTGCTCCACCTGCGGCACTGACGTCAAGATCAAGACCAACGGCCACGTGAACATCACCCGCGAGACGACCATGGGCCACGAGGTGGCCGGCGAGGTCGTCGAGGTGGGCGCCGAGGCCCGGGGTGGCTTCCAGGTCGGCGACCGCGTGCAGTGCATCGCCGCCGTCCCGTGCGGCGACTGCCACGAGTGCGGCAAGGGCTGGATGGAGGTCTGCCAGAACCAGACCTCGGTCGGCTACCAGTACGACGGCGGCTTCGCCGAGTACATGATCGTGCCCGAGCAGGTGCTCAAGGTGGACGGACTCAACCGGATCCCCGACAACGTCGGGTACGACGAGGCGTCGGCCGCCGAGCCGTTCGCCTGCGCCATCAACGCCCAGGAGCAGCTCGGCATCCAGGAGGGCGACTTCCTCGTCGTCTTCGGGGCGGGCCCGATCGGCTGCATGCACATCCGCATCGCGCGCGGCGTCCACAAGGTCGGCACGGTTGTCCTCGTCGACATCAACGCGGAGCGGCTGCAGATGTCGGCCGACGCCGTCCAGCCCGACCACATCCTCAACGGCGCCGAGGTCGACGTCGTGGCGAAGGTGATGGAGCTGACCGGCGGCCGGGGTGCCGACGTGATCATCACCGCCACGCCGGCGAGCGTCACCCAGGAGCAGGCGATCTCGATGGCGGCACGCCAGGGCCGGATCTCATTCTTCGGCGGGCTGCCCAAGAACGACCCCTACATCAAGGCCGACTCCAACCTGATCCACTACCGCCAGCTCCACGTCCACGGCGCCAACGGCTCCTCCCCCGACCACAACAAGCGGGCGCTGGGGTACATCTCGACCGGTCAGGTCCCGGTGAAGGACCTCATCACCCGCCACATCCCCCTCGACGACGTGCTGTCGGCCTTCGACATCGTCAAGAACGGTGAGGCGATCAAGGTCACCGTCGAGCCCTGACGCAGAGGAAGTTGAGTTGGGCCTCCGTACCAGTCGATGGTGGTGCGGAGGCCCAACTCATGTGGCGGGGAGGCCCAACTCAACCAGTCAGGGAAACAGCACCGCGCGGACGGCTTCGCGGCCGGCCATCGGGTCGCTCGCGGCCAGGGCCGCCTCGGCGGCGTCCTCGCACTGCTCGAAGCTGACCGCGGCGAGCTGCGCACCCACCGGGCGTACGGCGGCGGCAGCCATGGACAGCGAGGTG
>Ga0136633_1001890_pt1 | contig 14957 bp, 12 predicted proteins | sample AntDrymeUQ832206_2_FD_105494 | JGI IMG/M metagenome (GOLD analysis project Ga0136633, IMG submission 105494) | Polar desert sand microbial communities from Dry Valleys, Antarctica - metaG UQ83 (22.06) | ecosystem: Environmental > Terrestrial > Soil > Desert | place: Antarctica: Dry Valley... | reverse complement strand
TCGGTCTTGGGAACCCGGCTCATGTCCCCGAGATGGGTCTGGCCGTCGTCCCCGAGGCGCGTGTAGATGCGGGTGAGATTGACCGTCATGGCGCATCTGCAAGCTAACATGACCGGCGATCAAGGTCGGTGGATCAGGGAAGCCGGTGCGAATCCGGCGCGGACCCGCCACTGTGACCGGGGAAGCCAGACGCACACCCCTTCGAGGGCAGCCACTGCGACCGCATGACGGCGCGGGAAGGCGCGGACTGGTCGGCCCGGGAGCCAGGAGACCTCCTGCCGACCATCAAGCCGACAACCCTCGTGGAAAGGGGTGGCTCTCCGATGGTGAAGTCCCGAATCGTGGCCGGCATGATCGCCGGCCTGTTGTTGAGTGCGGTCCCGGCGACCGCGGCGCCGACGATCACGTTCCGGGTCGAAGGGCAGAACTCGACGCTGCTGCCCCGGACCGAGATCAAGCTGCTCGACGCTCTCGAGCCGAACACGGGCTGCCCCGGCAACTCGGTCGCGGCCGCGATCGAGGTGGGCACGGGCGGCAAGTGGGACCGGCAGACGTTCACGTCGACGATCCTCGGCGAGACCCACGCCTTCGCCGACAACGACTACTGGGGCTTCTCCGTGCTCCGCGGCGGCCGCTACCAGGCCTTCGACGCGGGCATCTGCGACGAACTGGTCTCCGAAGGGGAGGAGGTCCTCGCCGCCTACAACGTGGCCGACGCGAACTTCGATCCCACGATCCGGCCGTTGCTGATCGAAGGGCTCCCGGCGCAGACCAAGCCAGGCTCCACGCTCGAGGTCTCCGTGACCGAGTTCTTCTGCAAGAACCAGTACTGCGGCTCGGACGCCGACGGCACGCAGGACGGCTACCCGCGCCCGCTCGCCGGCGCGACGCTGCGCGTGGGGGACGTCGACGTGACGACGAACGCCGCCGGCAAGGCGAGGATCACACTGGCCGGGCGCGGCAAGGTCGTGCTGCGGGCGACGGGGCCGAGTCACACACCGAGTCGCACCGAGGAGATCTGCGTCAGCGACGGCGCTGACGGCTTCTGCGGGTCCAACGTCCCGGCGGCCGGCGGCACGCCGCCCGCTCCGTGCGTGACGACCGGCGCCGACGGCCTGTGCGGGACGCGTGACCGCCGCGCTGCCGAGGGGAGGATCCTCGGCATCACCGATCAACAGGCCTTCGCCCGCGGCCGGGCACCGCGCACGCTGCGAGCTGCCATCCCGGCTGACCCGTCGGGGCTGTTCGGGGTCAAGCTGCGGCTGACCCGCCGCTTCAACGGCCGCTGTTCGTACTTTTCCGGAAAGCGTGAGACGTTCCGGCGGGTCCGCTGCGGCCGCGGTTCGGCTTTCTCGATCGGCAACAACGCCGCGGTTTCCTATCTGTTGCCGGCCGCGCTTCCCGTCGGCCGCTACGTGCTCGACGTGATCGCCATCGACGGTGCCTTCAACCGCGACGCGCTCGCGCGCGGGCGCAACCGGGTGGTGTTCTCGGTCCGGTGAAGACTGCGGCGCTCCCCGGCGTGGTGGCCGTTGCGTGGCTGTGCGCGCCCGCCGCCGCCTTCGCGGCGCCGTCGGTCTCGCTGCTCGTGGTCGGCAAGACGCACGTGTTGCGCGGGCCGACGGCCGTCCCGCTGCGCGCCACCACGATCCGGGCCGGCGGCAAGCGCTGCAACGTGCTGGCGGCGACGCCGATGGCCGCGCTGGCCCGCGCCCGCCTGACGCTGCGCATCCGTGACCTCGGCTCATGCGGACGCGATCCGCGCGATGCCGGGGCGATCTACGTCGCGCAGATCGGTGCCGAGCGCGAGGCGGGCCGCGGCGGCTGGGTCTACAAGGTCGGCCGCCGGTCCGGCACGACCTCCGCGGGCGACCCCACCGGGCCTTTCGGCACGGGGCGGCGCCTGCGCGGCGGTGAGCGGGTGCTGTGGTTCTGGTGCGAGCTCGATCGCGCCGATGCCTGCCAGCGGACGCTCGAGGCAACGCCGGCGGTGTCCACGGTGACCGCCGGCGCCCCGCTGCGGGTGACCGTCCGCGGCTACGACGACGCCGGGCGAGGTGTGCCCGTCAAGGGTGCGACGGTGCGGCTGGGAGGCTCGAGCGCCCTCACCGGCGCCGACGGCGTGGCCACGGTGACGGCGCCAAGCACCGCGGGCTCCTTTCGCCTGCACGCCGAGAAGGACGGGCTCGTGCGGTCCTTCGGGCGCCTGGTGACGGTCCGATGAGACGGCTCCTGCCGGCCGCGGCCGCCGCGCTCGCGCTCGCGCTCGCGCTGGGCGGATGCGGGGTCGGCGCCGGAAAACCGGCCGGCGGCGCGAAGGTCACCGTGACGCGTGACTTCGGCTCCTCCCAGCTCGGTCTCGAGGAGGCCACCGGCGTGCCGAAAGGGGAGACGGTGATGCGTCTGCTGACGCGGCGCTTCGACGTCCAGACCCGTTACGGGGGCAACTTCGTCCAGTCGATCGACGGGCTGGCCGGGGAGGACGGAACGGGCCGGCGCACGGACTGGTTCTTCTACGTCAACGGGATCGAATCCGAGGAGGGCGCGTCCGCCTTCGAGCTCTCGCCCGGGGATCGGGTCTGGTGGGACCATCACGAGTGGTCGGCGGCGATGCGCGTGCCCGCGGTCGTCGGGTCCTTCCCGGAGCCGTTCAAGTCCGGCTATCAGGGCCGCCTGCGGCCCGTGCGCCTGGACTGCGCCTCCGACGCCCTGCGCGAATGCGACGAGGTCGCGAAGCGGCTGATCAAGGCGGGCGTGCGCGCGGTCTCGAAGGCAGCGATCGGCGCGCCGTCGGGCATCGAGATCCTGCGCGTGATCGTCGGGCGCTGGACCGACGTGCGCCGTGACCCCACCGTCCAGCGGATCGAGCGCGGGCCCGGGGAGACCGGCGTGTTCGCCCGCTTCGATCGCGCGGGCACCGCACTCGAACTGCTCGACGAGCGCGGGAAGGTGGTCCGCGCCCTCACCGGCGGAGCCGGGCTCGTGGCCGCGACGCGCTTTGAGGCCCAGCAGCCGACATGGGTCGTCACGGGTGTCGACGCCGCCGGCGTGGCCGCTGCGGCGGCCGCCATGGACGAGTCGATCCTGACCGACCGCTTCGCCGTCGCGATCGAGGACGGGCGCAGCGTGCCGCTGCCCGTCCGGCCGCCCCAGGACGCGCCGTGACCTACCGGCGCCGGTCGAGCCCGCTGCACGCCGCCCGCGCGGCGATCGCCTCGCTGTGGTGTGTGGCGGTGTCAGGCGTGGCGCTGGGGCTCGGTCATCCGGCGGTCCTGCTCGCGCTGTTCGGCGCCGTCCTGGTCGCCGGACGGCTGGCCCGCGTGGGCCGCGAAGTCGCGCGCGGCGCGCTGTTCGCGGTTCCCTTCGGCGTCCTGATCGCCCTGGTCAACGCGCTCGTCGTGCGCGAGGGCGTGACGGTCCTGTTGGCGCTCGGGGAGTTGCCGCCGTTCGGGCAGATCGACGTGACACTCGAAGGTCTGACCTACGGCGCGGTCTTCGGCCTGCAGGCGATCGTCGTCGTGACCTGCTTCGCCCTGCATTCGGCCGCCGTCGATCCGGACGACCTGCTGCGGGCGTTCCGCCGTATCTCGTTCCGCAGTGCTCTGACGGCTGCGCTGGCCACGCGTATGGTGCCGGTGCTGGCGCGCGACGCGCGGCGCCTGGCCGACGCGCAGCGCTGCCGACCGGATGCTCCGGCGCCGCGCGTGGCGGTCCTGCGCGCGGTGGCGACCGGCGCGCTCGACCGCGCCGCGGACGTGGCGGCCACGCTCGAGGTGCGCGGATACGGGGCCGCGCGCCGGCCGGGCCGCGTGGTGCGCCCGTGGTCGCGCCACGACGCCGGTTTCGCGGTCTCCCTGATCGCGGTGGTGGCATTGGCGGTCGCCGCGGCCATCTGGGATCTGGCGCCGTTCGAGGCGTATCCGCGGGTTTCCGGTGCTTGGAATGCCGACGTGGCGATCGTCGCCGGTGCGCTGGTCGCCGCCGCGCTCGCGCCGTTCGCCGACCGGCGGGGGATCGGGCGCCGATGAGCGTGCTGTCGATCACGTCGCTGTCCTACGCCTATCCGGAGGGGGGAGGACGGCTGGCAGTCCGTGACGTGTCCCTGGACATCGAACCGGGGGAGTTCGTCGTGCTGGCGGGCGGCTCCGGGTCGGGCAAGTCCACGCTGCTGCGGGCATCAAGCGGGCTGGTTCCGCACTTCCACGGCGGGACGTTCACCGGCACGGTGATCGTCGGCGGAATGGACACGCGCGGCCACGGTCCGGCGGAGATCGCCGCCGTCGCCGGCACGCTGTTCCAGGATCCGGAGACCCAGGTCGTAATGGGCACGGTGCGCGCCGAACTCGCGTTCCCGCTCGAGAACCGCGGCTGGAGCGGCGCGGCGGTCGCGCGCGGCGTGGAGGAAGCCGCGCTCGCGCTCGGGATCGCCGGCCTGCTCGACCGCCCCACGCATGAGCTCTCGGGCGGCGAGTTGCAGCGGGTCGCGCTCGGAGCCGCGCTCGCCGCTCGGCCCGCGCTGGTCCTGCTCGACGAGCCCACCTCGCAGCTCGATCCGGTCGCCGGCGACGAGCTGCTCGGCGTCCTGCGGCGACTCAACGAGGAGTGGGGGACGGCGGTCGTGCTCGCCGAGCACCGCCTGGAACGCTGTCTCGGGGCGGCCGATCGCGTCGTCGCCCTGCGCGACGGCGCGATCGCCTGCGACGCCGATCCGCGGGCCTTCCTCGACTGGGCGGGAGCGCAGGCGCCGGAGCTCCAGACGCCCGGTGCGCGACTGTTCTCCCTCGCCGGGCTGGGACCCGCGCCCGTCGCCGTCAAGGACGCCCGCTGGACGCTCCGGCGGTCGATTCCGGGATTTGCGGCGCGCGGCGGCTCGGCGCCCCATCCGGGGCCGGCCGTTCAGCCCTCGCGGGCGGCACTGCGCCGGGCCCGTCGGGAGACCGAGCACCTCGAACGGGTGCGGCTGGACGGCGTCTGGGTGGAGCACCGCGAGGGGCCGGTGGCGCTCCGCGGGGCGTCGCTGTCGCTGGCGGCCGGCGAGACGGTTGCGCTGATGGGTCGCAACGGTGCCGGAAAGTCCACGCTGCTGCGGGTGGCGGCCGGGTTGCAGGACCCCACCCGAGGCAAGGTCTCGAAGGCCGGGCGAGTCGCCCTGCTGCTCCAGCACCCCGGGGACTACTTCGTCCGCGAACGCGTGGGCGATGAGCTGAGCGACGAGCGGCTCGCCGCCGCCGGCCTGGCGCACCTCGCCGAGCGCCACCCGCGCGATCTGTCGGGCGGCGAGCGACAGCGCCTGGCGCTGGCGATCGTCCTGGGTGGCGACGAGCCGCCGTCGGTCGTCGCGCTCGACGAACCGACCCGAGGCATGGATCGTGCCCGCAAGGCCGGACTCGTCATCGAACTGCGCCGCCTGGCCGCCGAAGACATCGCCGTCGTCGTCGCGACCCACGACGCCGAGTTCGCCGCTGCCCTCGCCTCGCGCACCGTCCTGCTCGGCGACGGGGTCGTCGTCGCGGACGCCGGCACCGACGAGGTGCTCGGCGGCGGCTGGTATTTCGCCACGCAGACCGCGCGCATCCTCGGAGGCGCGCCGCTGCTGCCCGAACAGGGCGCCGAAGTGCTGCGCGAATTGATGGCCGCCGGCGAGCCGGATGGCGCTCCGGCTCCCATCCACCCGGAGTGGGCGAAACCGTGAGCTGGCTCGCCGGATCGCTGCTGGTGCTCGGCTTCGCGCTCGCAGCCGGCTTCGGTTGGTACGAGCGCACCCACCCGAGCGCGCGCGTGCTCGCCCTGATCGCGACGCTGGCCGCGCTGGCCGCGCTCGGACGGGTTGCGTTCGCGCCGCTGCCGAACGTCAAGCCGACGACGGACATCGTCCTGATCGCCGGGCTCGTGCTCGGCGGTGCACCGGGCTTCGTGGTCGGGGCGGTCGCCGCGCTGGCGTCGAACGTCTTCTTCGGCCAGGGACCCTGGACGCCGTGGCAGATGGTCGCCTGGGGCCTCGTCGGCGTCGCCGGCGCGGCGCTCGCCCGCGCGATCGGGGCCCGGACACTCGGCCGCTGGCCGCTGGCGCTGGCCTGCGGCGCGGCTGGACTGGTCTACAACGCGATCCTGGACTTCCACCTGTGGGTCAACTACGGCGGATCGCATTCCTGGGCCGAGCTACGGGCGATCCTGGTCGCCGGGCTGCCGTTCGATCTCGCCCATGTGGCCGGCAATGTGGCCTTCTGCCTGGCCTTCGGGCCTGCCCTGGTCGCGGCGCTGAGCCGCTTCCGGGCGCGCTTCGAGATCGACTGGCGCGAGCCGGCGGCGCTGCCGGGCGTCCCCGTCGCGACCGCCGCGGTCGCCGCCGTCCTGGTCGCCATCGCACTCGTCGGCGTACCGGCGCCGCCGGACGCCCGTGCCGCCGTCCCGCGCTCCACGCTCGCCTATCTCGACGGGGCCCAGAACGCCGACGGCGGCTGGGGTGGGGCGCCCGGCCAGTCCTCGGCCCAGCTCTACACGGGCTGGACGCTGCTCGGCCTGGCCGCGGCCGGCGTCAACCCGCTCGACGCCCGTTCGAAGGGTGGGATCACCGGACTCGCGTTCATGCGGGCCAAGGCGGCCGAGCTGACCGATCTCGGTGAGCTGCAGCGCACGGTGCTCGTGCTGGCTGCCGCCGGCCGCGATCCGCGCGACTTCGCCGGGCGCGATCTGGTGGCCGAGATCCTGGCCAAGCGGCGCAAGGACGGGTCGTTCGCCGGCCGCGTGAACACGACGGCGTTCGCCGTGCTCGCCCTGCGCGCGGCCGGGCGCCCGGCGCGCGACCGCGTCGTGCGCGACGCGGCGCGCTGGGTCGCCTCCCAGGCCAACGACGACGGCGGTTTCAACTTTGACGGCAAGGGTGGCGCATCGGGCGTCGACGACACCGCAGCGGCGATCCAGGGCCTCGTGGGCGGCGGGCGTCGCGCGACGCCGACGGTTCGTCGCGCGACGACGTTTTTGGCCGGACGGCAGAACCGTGACGGCGGCTTCCCGCTCTCGCCGGGGGGCGCGTCGAACGCCCAGTCGACCGCGTTCGCCGTCCAGGGCCTCGTCGCCGCCGGTCGCGCCGTCGAGCGCATCGACCGCGGTGGGCGCGACCCGCTGGAGTATCTGACGTCGCTGATCGGGCCAGACGGCGCCGTCCGCTACTCGCGGACCAGCCGCCAGACGCCCGTCTGGGTCACCGGGCAGGCACTGCTCGCGCTGGCACGGCGCCCGTTCCCGCTCGCCCGCGTGCCGCGCGCCGTGAAGCCACGCCGGGCGCGGCCGAAGGCCGAGCCCGCACGCGCGCAGCCGACGCCGGCCCGCCGTGCGCCGAGCCGTGCGCCGACCACGCGATCGCGGCCTCGTGGCGCCGTCACCGCGAAGGCGACGCCGACGGTCGCCGGAATTCCCGCCGGCCTCCCGCCCAGCGCGGCGGAGTTGGCCGTGGACGCGCGCGCGTTCGGCGCGCTGGCCGCCTTCGTGGTCATCGCCGTGCTGTGAGGTTGCTGTCGCGGTCTGACAGCCGACGTTTCCCCTGCCTGGACCGGGGAAAGCTATTTGGTACAGATGCTCGACATTCTCATCGCCCACGAGTCAGGGATGACCCGAGCCCTCATGCGCTCGTCGCTCGAGGACGCTGGTTGTCTGGTGCGGGAAGCCGCCTCGGTCCAGGCCGCGCTGGATGCCTGCCGCACCCAGCGCCCGAACGTCGCGCTCGTCGACACCGGCCTCGGCGCCCGTGAGGGCCTGCCGCTGCTCAAGCGCCTGAAGGCCGATCCCGACCTCTTCGCCACCGCGGTCGTTCTGATGGCCGAGCCGCGTTCGGCTCGCGACGCGCTCGACGGGCTCGAGCACGGCGCTCAGGACGTCCTGCTGCTGCCGCCCCAGGAGGTCGATCTGCTGGCCCGCGTGCGCGCCGCCGCGCGCACCGCCGAGCTCCAGCACGAGGTCCTCTCGCGGGGACGGGTGATGGAGGACCTGGTCTACGGCGACCCGCTCACGCAGCTGCACAACCGCCGCTTCATCCTCGGCCGCCTCGACTCGCTGGTCGCCGGTGCTCGCCGCCACGAGCGCGTCCTGAGCGTCTGCATGATCGACATCGACGAGTTCAAGTCGATCAACGACGAGCTCGGCCACGCGGCCGGGGACGCTGCGCTGGTCGCCGTCTCGGGCCGGATGGCGAACCGGCTGCGCCGAGAAGACGACCTCGGGCGGTTGGGTGGCGAGGAGTTCCTGGCGATCCTGCCCGACACCGAGGGCGCTGAGACCGTCCGCGTGGCGGAGGGTCTGCGCGAGGCGATCGGGGGCAAGCCGATGGTGCTCGAGGACCGCAGCCGGCGGGTCACCGCGAGCATCGGATGGGCCACCTGGGACGGCAGCGAGCCCCCGGAAGACCTCGTGCGCCGCGCCGATGCCGCGCTCTATCGAGCGAAGGCGAACGGTCGCAACGCGGTCTGCGGCCCGGAGGGCGGACGCTTCGAGCGCCGCGCCACGCCGCTCGACGCCAAATCACCCGCTTCCTGATCAGGGTTTCATAGTTTCGTTTCGCAAGCGAGCCGCCCGGTCTTATACGGTGCCGCCCTCATGCGCATCGGAATCCCCAAGGAGACCACCGCCGGTGAACGTCGCGTGGCGCTCGTCCCGGACGTCGCCAAGCGGCTGATCGCGGCCGGCCACACGGTCGTGGTCGAGGGCGGGGCGGGCATCCAGGCCGCCATCCCCGACGTCTCGTTCACCGCCTCCGGCGCCACGATCGGCTCCGCCGCCGACGCCTGGAGCGCGGACGTGGTGGCCAAGGTCGCTCGCCCGCAGGACGCCGAAGTCGCCCACCTCAAGGGCGAGTCGGTCCTGATCTCCTTCCTGCAACCGCTCAATCCGGGAACGCACGTGTCCTCGCTCGCGCAGACCGGAGCCACGACCTTCGCGATGGAAGCGGTGCCCCGCATCAGCCGCGCGCAGTCGATGGACGCCCTGTCCTCGCAGGCGACGGTGAGCGGCTACCTCGCGGTGCTGATCGCCGCGCAGGAGATGCCGCGCTTCTTCCCGATGCTGATGACCGCCGCGGGGACGATCCCGCCGGCGCAGGTCCTCGTCCTGGGTGCCGGCGTGGCCGGCCTGCAGGCGATCGCGACGTCGCGACGCCTCGGTGCGGTCGTGACGGCGTTCGATGTGCGTTCGGCGGTCAAGGAGCAGATCCAGTCGCTGGGCGCGCGCTTCTTCGAGGTCGAAGGCCTGGGAGACGCCGAGGGCTCCGGCGGCTACGCCCGCGAGCTGACGGCCGAGGAGCAGGAGACCCAGCGCGCCGCGCTGGCCGTCCAGATGGGCAAGTCCGACGTGATCATCACGACGGCGCTCGTCCCCGGGCGCCCGGCGCCGAAGCTGATCTCCGCCGACGCGGTCGCGGGCATGAAGCCCGGCAGTGTCGTGGTCGATCTCGCGGCCGAGAACGGCGGCAACTGCGAGCTGACCCGGCCGGGGGAGACCTTCACCACCGACAACGGCGTGCGCATCGCCGGTCCGCTGAACCTGCCGAGCGACATGGCCGAGCACGCCTCGCAGCTCTACGCCAAGAACATCCAGTCGCTGCTGGAGCTCATGTCGGACAAGGAATCCGGCGCACTGAAGCTGGACTTCGACGACGAGATCATCGCGGGCGCGTGTGTGACCAGAGGTGGCGAGATCGTCCACGAGGGCGCCCGCAAGGCCGCCGGGGGAGGTTCGTAGATCATGGACGTCCTGACCGAGTTCGCCATCCTGGTGCTCGCGGCCTTCGTCGGCTTCGAAGTCATCTCGAAGGTGCCGAACACGCTGCACACGCCCCTGATGTCGGGCACGAACGCGATCCACGGCATCGTCGTGCTCGGCGGACTGCTGGTCATCGGCACCGCTGACGGCGTCCTCAACGACGTCCTGCTGGTGATCGCGATCGCGTTCGGCACGATCAACGTCGTCGGCGGCTTTCTGGTCACCGACCGCATGCTCGGCATGTTCAAGGGGCGCGGGGCCGCGAAGAAGCCGGCCGCCGAGGAAGGGGGCTCCTGATGGATGACGTCGTCACCGGGCTCTACATCGTCGCCTTCATCGCGTTCATCGAGGGCCTGCGTCGCCTGCGCGGTCCGAAGACGGCCGTGCAGGGCAATTGGATCGCGGCTGCGGGCATGGGCATCGCCGTCGTCGCGACGCTGCTGAAGGACGAGATCGGCGACTGGGAGCTGATCGCGGCCGGCCTGGTCATCGGCACCGTGATCGGCGTCCCTGCGGCGCGCAGCGTGAAGATGACCGCGATGCCGCAGATGGTGGCGCTGTTCAACGGCGTCGGCGGCGGCGCGGTCGCGCTGATCGCCTACGCCGAGTGGCGTGACGCCGGCGGGGTGCTGCCGCCGGAGGTCCTGATCCCGAGCGTGTTCTCGGCGATCGTCGGGTCGATCTCGTTCTGGGGCTCGAACGTCGCCTTCGCCAAGCTCCAGGAGCTGATCTCCGGGCGCCCGGTCAAGCTGCCCGGCGGGCCGGCGCTGACGTCGCTGCTGACCGTCCTGACGCTCGGCCTCGGCGTGGCGATCTGCGCCGGACTGGACTTCCGCTTCGTCTTCCCGCTGCTGCTCCTGCTGGCGGCGATCCTCGGCCTCGCCGCCGTGCTGCCGATCGGTGGCGCCGACATGCCCGTCGTCATCTCGACCCTGAACGCACTGACCGGCCTGAGCGCCGCGGCCGCCGGCATGGCGCTCAACAACACCGCGCTGATGGTCGCGGGCATGCTCGTGGGTGCCTCCGGCACGATCCTCACGAAGCAGATGGCCGACGCGATGAACCGCTCGATCGGCAACGTGTTCTTCGGCGGCTTCGGCGCCGGTGGCGGCTCGGTTCCCGGCGCGGCCGGCGACGACGGCATCGACCGCACGGTCAAGTCGACCAGCGCGGCCGACGTCGCGATCCAGCTCTCCTACGCGCGTCTGGTCGTGGTCGTCCCCGGCTACGGCATGGCCGTCGCCCAGGCCCAGCGCACGGTCGCCGACCTCGCGGCAGCCCTGGAGAAGCGCGGGGTCGAGGTCTTGTACGCGATCCACCCCGTCGCGGGGCGCATGCCGGGCCACATGAACGTCCTGCTCGCCGAGGCCGACGTGCCCTACGACAAGCTCAAGGAGATGGACGACATCAACCCGGAGTTCGCGCGCACGGACGTCGCGCTCGTCATCGGCGCCAACGATGTGACCAACCCGGCCGCCCGCTCCGACACCGGCTCACCGATCTACGGGATGCCGATCCTCGACGTCGACAAGTCCGCGTCGGTGATCGTGTTGAAGCGCTCCATGTCATCCGGGTTTGCCGGCATCGACAACCCGCTCTTCTACGACGAGAAGACGCAGATGCTCTTCGGTGACGCCAAGGCGTCGGTCGGCGAGGTCCTCGCCGAGGTTCAGCAGCTTTAGGGATGTCTTCTGCCGTCTGCCGTCTGTCGCCTGCCGTCGGGCGGGGGCAAGATCTCCACGAACGGCGGCCGGGTGAGGTGAGGGTCTCCGGGGCGGGGGTGCTGACCCCAATAACGCAGCAATGGATTGCCTTTCTCCGGCGGTTGCTGCGTTAGGCCGCTCATAGCACCAACTTCGCAGCACCGCTCTTGGGCCGGCGCACGATTGCTGCGTTATCGGGGCCATGGAGGGGCGGTAACGCAGCAACCGTGCGCGATCCTCCGGCGGCTGCTGCATTAGCGCCCCCAGAGGGCAGGTTTCGCAGCAACGCCCGGAGATCGCCGGCCGATTGCTGCGTTACCGCCCCTCAAGAGCACCACTGGCAAGGGCACCCCAACCCTCACCCGGCGGCAGTTTGTCCGTCCCGAGTTGCCGGCCCGGCGCGGCTACGCAGCCGGAACGCCCGGGGGCGGCGTCGACGCAGCGCCGGTGGCCGGGGAGCCGGAGACGTTGGCGAAGAACGCCGCGGCCGGATCGACCTTGTTCTCGGTCGCGGGGTAGGCACGCTCGACGTGGACCATGCGCTCGGAGCCGAAGCGCAGCGTCTCCACCGTGTAGGCGGTGATCTCGAGGCCGTGGCGGCGGACGAGCCAGTCCATTGTCGCGATCGTCTGGTCGTCGTACGCGGAGGCGATCAGGACGATCCGGGGCGAGTCGCCGGGCACGGCGGCCGACAGGGACTCGTGGACCTCGGCGAGGTCCTGGGCGTCCCAGCCGGCGATCTCGCCGGCGGCGACGAGCGCGCAGGTGAGGTTTTCGCGCGGGGTCTCGCCGCTGACCTGGACGATCACGGCGCGTCCCGAGGCCTCATCGAAGGCGACGGCGTCCATGCCCGGTTCGGGCGCAGTGGCCAGCAGGTGCAGGCCGGGCTGGCCGATCTCGGCGGCGAACGCGTGCCAGCCGGCGACGACCAGGTGGTAGAGCTCGGACGGCTCAGGAGCGGGCTCGGGCGTGAAGCCGGCGGCGTCGGGCGCGACCAGGGTCTTCGAAGATTCGTCGATGCGGAGCATGCTGGGAGGGACCTCGGGCCGAAGGAGCGTTGTGTCCCGTATCGGACTGGGCGCCCGTGGGGTTGAGTCCTGACTCTCCTGATACGACAAGACCCAACGACGGCCCCGACGGTCATCGAGGAGGCCGGCGTGCCCGCTTGCTGGCGTACAAGTCCGCATCGGCACGGGCGGACAGATCGGTCAGCGTCTCCGAAGTCCGCCACTGGGCGACACCGGCCGAGACCACGGCGTCGGGTGCGGCGGCCTCGATCAGCCGGTTCGCGGCGGCGCGGGCCTCTGCCTCGTCGGGCCCTCCCAGCAGGACCGCGAACTCGTCGCCGCCCACCCGGGCGAGCAGGTCGGGAGCACGGACGAGCTGGCGCCAGCGGCGGGCGACCGACTGCAGGACCGCGTCGCCCGCGGCGTGACCCTTGGTGTCGTTGAGTGCTTTGAAGTCGTCGAGATCGAGGTAGACGACCGACAGCGGGTGCCCGTGGCGCAGCGCGCGGGCCAGCTCGAGCGGGGCGAGTTCCTCCCAGCGGCGGCGGTTGGCGAGCCCGGTGAGCAGGTCGGTGCGCGATTCCTCGCGGAGCTCCGCGGCCAGACGCGAAGCCTCGCGTGCGGCTTCGCGGTGCCCGATGACCTCCTCCACGAGCGCGGCAAGGTCCGTCAGCGCCAGCCGGTCGTCGTCGGTCCACGTCCGCGGCGATCCGTCGATCGCGCAGAGCGAGCCGAGCGTGAGACCCTCCGGGGAGCGCACGGGCACGCCGAGGTAGGCGACGACCCCGAGGTCTTCGATCGCAGAGTTGCCGGCCATGACCGGGTCTTCGCGGGCATCGGGGACGACCAGCGCTTCCCCGGAGCAGACGACGTGCTTGCAGAAGGAATGCGACAGGGGCGTCCCACGGCGGCTCGCCCACGGCTCCACGTCGAACCCGGTCGCCGCGGCGAAGAACTGCCGGCGGTCGTCGACGAGCGACACGAGCGAGACCGGCACGCGCAGCAGATGGGCGACCAGCCGGGAGATCCGGGCCAGGCCCTCGTCGACTCCGGCGTCCATGAAGCCGGTCGCAGCCAAGGCCCGCAACCGCTCCGGATCGTCGAGCGCCCGTCCGCCGGTCGTCGGCGGCTGGGGATGCGGGGTCTCGTCAGCGATATCTGAATTCTCGCGGCCGCCGGGGACGGAACGCCCTCGATCAGGTGTCCGTAGGCTCGAGGGCGTGCTGGCCCGCCCCGATGCTCTCACCGCCCTGGCCGAGGAGGTCTTCGACGTGCTCGTCGTCGGCGGTGGCATCACGGGAGCCGGCGTCGCGCTGGACGCGGCCACACGGGGCTACTCCGTCGCCCTCGTCGAGCGGCGCGATTACGCCGCCGGGACTTCGAGCCGATCGTCGAAGCTCGTCCATGGCGGCCTGCGCTATCTGCAGAACTTCGACCTCGGCCTGGTCCGCGAGGCGCTGCTGGAGCGCCAGATCAATGTCGCGATCGCGCCGCACCTGGTCAAGCCCCTGCCGTTGGTCGTCCCGGCCTTCGAGGGCCAGCGCCCGGACCGCCTGGTCGGGATCGGCTTGAACATGTACGACGTGATGTCGGTCGACCGCGTGCGGCGCAACCCGCTCGCCCGCCGGCGCGAGCGCCGCGGGGCGGCGGTCGAGGACTGGAGCCCCGAGCGCCACCGCACGATCTCCGCCGAGGAGGTCTGCGAGGGCCTGCCGGCTCTGGCCGCCCGCGAGCCGACGTCGGGCTACCTGTTCTACGACTGCCAGACCGACGACGTCCGGCTCGTCCTGACGGTGCTGGGTGAGGCCGAGCGCTTCGGCGCGGTCTTCGCCAACCGCGTCGAGGTCACGGGGCTGCTCGAGGACGGCGGCCGCGCCTACGGGGCGTGCGCGACGGACGCGCTGAGCGGCGACGAGATCCAGATCCGTGCGGCCAACGTCGTCAACGCCACGGGCGTGTGGGCCGACCGCCTGCGCCCGGAGGAGCTGCGCGACGAGGCCGAGGTCCCGCGCATCCGTCCCAGCCGCGGCACCCACATCATCCTGCCCCACGAGAAGCTGCCCGTGAACGTGGGCGCGATCGTCCCGACGGCCGACGGGCGCTCGATCTTCGTGCTGCCGTGGCTCGGGCAGACGCTGGTCGGCACCACCGACAACGACTACGAGGGCGGCCTGGACCACATCAAACCCGCCGACGCCGATGTGGAATACCTCCTGGAGACCGTGAACTCGTTCTTCGGCGCCGCCCTGACCGCTTCCGACATCGCGGGCGCCTTCGCGGGCGTGCGCCCGCTGATCTCCACCGGCGACCCGAAGAAGTCCGTCGACATCTCGCGCAAGGCCGAGCTCTACGAGACCTCCAGCGGGATGATCACCATCACCGGCGGCAAGCTGACCACCTGGCGGCGGATGGCGAAGATGACCGTGGACCGGATCGTCGAGCGCGAGGGGCGCGACGCGCCCTGCCGGACCCACGAGATCCCGCTCGGCCTGCCGAT
>Ga0136633_1001889_pt1 | contig 14967 bp, 16 predicted proteins | sample AntDrymeUQ832206_2_FD_105494 | JGI IMG/M metagenome (GOLD analysis project Ga0136633, IMG submission 105494) | Polar desert sand microbial communities from Dry Valleys, Antarctica - metaG UQ83 (22.06) | ecosystem: Environmental > Terrestrial > Soil > Desert | place: Antarctica: Dry Valley... | reverse complement strand
GCGAGCGCGACATGGCCATAGCCCGGCGCGGGCGTGCGGCCGCGGGCGACGATCCAGAACTGCTCGTGGTCGCGCCCGTAGGCGATCGCGCGATCGCTCTCGAACGTGCGCCGCGCGCCGAGCGCGTGGAAGATCGCGTCGTAGTAGTCCAACCGTGCGGCGGCGGTCTACTCGCGGTGGCACCCAAATCCTCGCAGGCGTCTACTCGTGGGTCCCCGAGGCGGTGCGCGAGCGCCTGCTCGCGCTCTGCTCGGCGGTCCTCGCGCCCGGCGGCGTCGCGTACGTCAGCTACAACGCGCTGCCAGGCGGCCATCCGCGCCGCGCGCTGCGCGAGATGCTCGGCTATCACGTCGCCAAGATCGCCGACCCGAACGAGTAGACGGCGGCCGCGCGCGGCTTCCTGCGCCTGCTGAGCGCCGCCCGCGAGGCCGATCCCGAGCTCGCCAAGACGCTCGGCCCCGGAGGCGAGCAAGCTCGTCGAGCATGTCGACGCGCTGTTCTTCCACGACACGCTCGCGGCCGACAACACGCCGCTGTACTTCCACGAGTTCGCCGCCCAGGCCGGCGCGCACGGCCTGCAGTTCCTCGCGGAGGCGGAGTTCTCGGAGATGCAGCTCGGCGCGCTTCCCGAGCAGCTTCAGGAGGCGCTCCTGACGATCTCCGACCCGCTGCGCCGCGAGCAGTACCTCGACTTCCTCAAGAAGCGGATGTTCCGCCAGACGCTGCTCGTGCACGAGACGCCGAGATCGCACGCACGCCGCGCCCGCAGCGGCTCGCCGCGCTCGCGGTGTTCGGGCCGCTGCGCTGGAGCGCCGACGAGGACAGCGCGGCGGCTCACGTTCGTCGGCGCCGGCGGCGCGCATCTGACGAACGACCACCCGCTCTGATCGGCGCGCTGCGGCGGATCGGCGAGGCCGGCAGCGCCGTGGATCGCCGAGCTCGCGGTCGACGAGGCCGAGCTGGAGACGGTCTGCGAGGCTCTGCTGCGCTGCTATGCGGCCAACCTCGCGCGGCTGCACGTCGACCCGCCGCGAGTGAGCACGACGTCGCCGGAGCGCCCGCGGGTCAGCGCGCTCACCCGTCTCGAGGCGGCGCAGGACGAGCTGCTGACGACCATTCACCATACAGGCCTGCGGCCGACGACGACCTCGGCCGGCGGCTCGTCGCGCTGCTCGACGGCACGCGCGACCGCGCGGCGCTGCTCGACGCGCTCGCGCCCGGCGGCGCGATCGAGCGCGACGAACTACCTCGCGCTCGCGACGTGGCCGTTTCCACGTCGCCGGCGCGCGCACTCTCCCCACGCCGCGAGCAGCGCGACAGCGAGCCGACCCGCGTCCCAGCGCTACGAGCACGCGGGTGACCGCCGACGCCGGCCGCGGTCCTGTTCAGGCGTCTGGGCGTCGAGCGCCAGCTTGGATCGGCCCCTCATCGGAGGAAATGTGCCGGTGAGGATCGGAGCCGGTGCCGACGGCGTCGAGCTGCGCCGGCGGCTGCGGATCAGCACCGCCCAGCCAGCCCTCACGACGCGCCGTCGATCACGTTCATCCGCCCGGTCCGGACGCGCGCGTTCCTCGTTCGAATACATGACGCGCGACCTGATCGGCCACGCCGGTGCGGACGGCCTGATCGCAGAGCTCGAGTAGCTCGGCGTCTGCGGCGTGCGCCGTCGCCTCCAGATCGGCCAGCGCGTCGCCCGCCAGCGAGTCACGCCGCGCGAGAAACCGCAGGAACGCGCAGGCGCAGCCGGGCACGTCAGCGACGACGTCGTCGTCGGTCTGGACCACGTTCGGAAACCACGTCAGCATGAACTCGCGCAGCTCGCAGACCGTCCAGCGTCCCAGGCGCCCGTCCGAAAAGCGCCCCTTGAACTCGATCATCGCGCCCACGACGAAATCGCCCGAGCGCCACGCGCTGTCGCCCGCATCCTCCGGCGTCGCGCACTCGAAGTCGTTGAGCAGTTCGTCCATGAGCGCGAACAGCCGCGTTCCGTCGTCGAGCGCCGGAACCACGAGCTCGCCGCGGCGCACATCGGGCAGCAGCGCCAGCGCGCGGGGCGCGCCCTCGTCATGGGCAGCGAGCGTCATGTCGAGCGCTCGCGCGAGCTCTGAGTCGACCGCCATTCCAGCGGCGTCTTGCGCGCAGCGGCCGTGGTGAGGCGCCTGACAAGCTCGGTCGCCGAGAGCTCCGTCGCCCCCGCGGACGCGGCGCCCATGCGGGCCGCGAGCAGCTGGTCACTCGCTGTATCCAGCTCGCCGCCAGCGACCAGCCGCCCGCCCATCGCGGGTCGCATGACGATGAACCAGCAGCGCCGCGGGCCGTTCGCGCCCCCGCTGTCAAGGGTGACCAACAGCTCCCGCCCATCGAGGCGCGTGAGGCGAGCGGCTCCGATCGAGATGATCTCGCCGCTCGCGATGTCCTGTTCGCTCATGTCGCCACGATCCTTCCAGTGCGGTAGCGCATGCCCACGACAACCACGCTCTTCCGTGTGGGTCGCGTCGGGGCAGTGTACCCGCGAGCTGGCGCGTTCACGCCAGGTAGTCGGCGAGCTGCGCGACGACGAGCACGGCGAACGCGCCGCCGAGAAGCCACGTGGCCGCCTTCAGCCGCGGCGAGAGCCGACCGCTGGGGCTGTCGCTCAGCATCTGCGCGATCTCTCCTGCCAGCAACGTCAGCGCCAGCGCGGCGCCGACGATCAGGCCGAGCGACGTCACGCCGGGGGCTCGACCGGCAGGATGAGCTGCCCGACGACGCCGGCCAGCGTGATGCAGGCGAGGATCGCGAACGCGGTCGTCGGCGACCACGCGCCGGCATACAGCAGGCCGCCGGCGACGATCGTGTCGAGCCCGATGCTCAAGGCGATCGCGACGGTGAGGGTGCCGAGCGTGTCGCGCAGGCCGATCAGGGGCGCCAACCCGAGCCCCGGGCCAGCGAGCAGGAAGCAGGTGACCGCCAGCGTACGTGCCGGCGACTGGCCTCCGGCCACGATCATCGCGGAGACGATCCCGACCGCGGCGGCGAGCAGGAGCGCGAGCACGCGCCCGCGTCCCCGCCGGGGGACGACCCGCCGGTGAGCCGCCGGGGGCCTGGCGCCGGCGCTCGCGGGTTGCTGCCCACGAGGGTCTCCCGACCGCGTGACGACCGCGACCCCCGCGGCGAGCAGCAGCAGGAGCGCACGCGCCAACCGGGTCATGACGTCGACCCTTGGCCGCTGCGCAGGACGAAGATCTCGCCGTCCCGGTTTCGGAGCAGCAGCCGGAACCGCGGCGACGCGGCCAGCGAACGCTCGAGCTGGGCGATCGTCCCCCAGCGCGACCGCCCGAAGAGCGCCTCATACTCACGGGTGTTGCGCGTAATCAGGACGTACGTGGGCTTGTCGCCGGCCAACGCGACGAGCGCTCCGGCGAGGTCGCGCGGCGGCTCGAGCCGCTCCTTGAACACCTGGTCGAGCGTACGCTGGCGGATAGCGCCCACACGCGCGAACTCCCACGGTAGCTGCGGGTTGGGCGCGAGCAGCAGCGCACCGTCGGGAGCGAGGTCGTAGGCGCGCTGCACGACCGCCACCTCGCCCGGCGCGAACAGCTCGATGCGCAGGTTCCCGTAGCGCGTCACGAGGAACGACGCGGCGGCGACGGTGATCGCGATCCCGAAGCCGACGATTGCCAGGCGCCCCCCGCGCGCCGGGACGAGCGACGCGATCAGCACGGCCATAAACGGCAGGCTGAAGAAGTAGACGCGCAGCAGGATCTCGCCGCCGTAGGCCTGCAGCAGGACGAGGCTGAAGGGGACGGCCGCGAGCGCTATCTGCGGCGCGAACCTACCCGCGCCGCGCCGCATCAGCCGGATCGCGGCGAGCAGCGCGAGCAGCCACAGACCGGCGGCCGTCGCCAGGCGCTGGCGCGTGACCGCGAGGTGCTGCGGGCTGCCGCTCACCCGTGAGCCGACGCTCGAGCTGATCGTCGCGCCGACCTGACCGACCTGGTCCTTGAGCGCGTCGATGTGGCCGTTGAGGTACGCACCCGCCGCGAACACGACCCAGGCGAGCGTCAGCACGAGGACGATCGCGGGCAGCGCCCGGAATGCCAACCGGCGCAGGACCGCGAGCGCCGCGACGGCGGCGAGCATCGCGAACGGGGTGAGCTGATGCGTGCCGACCGTGGCCAGCACGATCACGAAGCAGACCGCCATCAACGCCGCGCGCGCGCGGGCCGTGGTAACGCGGTCGTCGCGACCCTGCAGCCAGGCCAGCACGATCGCGACGAGGCAGAGGTACAGGACGTACGTCAGGCCCTGTGGCGAGGGATAGTCCTGGTAGACCCAGTTGCCGAGATAGAACACGCTCGCCGCGAGCCACGGCAGCCGCGCGTCGTCGCTCGCGCTGCGCGCGATCATCAGCAGCGGCGGCAGGTAGAGGAGGTTGAAGACCAGCGGCGTCCAGCGCGACAGGCCGAGCGCGCTCTCGAGCCCCGCAAGCTGGACGGCGATCTCGGAGACGAGAAAGTAGCCGGGCCAGTTGAAGTACGCGTTGACGTCCGGGGCGACCGACCCCGTCTGCGAGACGAACGTGCTCACGCCGGCGTGCCGCCAGGCGACGTTGAAGGTCGGCACGTCGGCCAGCACGTGCGGTGCGCCGTAGAGCATGAAGATCACCACCAGCAGGTGCCCGCAGCGCGCGCGTGCCGTCGTCTGCGGACGCGCCAGCGCCGCGCCGAGCCCCGAGCAGGCGAGCACGAGGCCGGCGAACGCGCTCGCGGGAAGCGCCGAGACGAGCCCGGCTTCGCCGACGCTCGCGGTGCTCACGCCGAGCAGCACGCCGGTCCACAGCGCCGCGCCGGCGGCGGTCAGCACAGCGGGCCAGTGCGTCTGCAACGCCACGATCAGCGCGCGCCGCGGCGCTGGCCCGGAGCTCGTCGTCGCGCCGGCATCACTCGCTCCGTCGGACGTTCGCGCGTCGTCGAGAATCGGCGGCGGGGCATCGCTCACCCGTTCAAAGTAGCGTGACCATCGTGCCGAGCGCTCCAGCCGATCAACGCTTCGACCTGGCTGGGCGTGCCACCCTCGGTACCAGCGGCCTCGACGAGCGCGGTCGCCGCGCGGTCGCCACACAGCTCGACCCGTTCGCAGCCCGTGCCGGCGCCGCCGAACCGGACGTGCGGCTGTCGTGGGCGCCCTTCGCCCGCCCGCTTGCGCTCGTCGAGCAGCACAACGCCGCCGGCGACGCGACCGTCACCGGATGCGATGACGGGACGCTCGCCCTGCGGATCAACGAGCGCTGGTGCCGCCTGCCGGACATCGTCGGCGGGGGCCCACTGCACTTCGAGTTCGAGCCCGGCTTCCCGCTCGGGCCCGCGTTCCGCCGGCTCGTGCGCCCGGCGCTGCAGCTCGCGCTGCTGCGACGCGACCATGTCGCGATCCACGCGACGGCCGTCGAGCTGGCCGGCGCCGGTATCGTGGTCGCCGGCTGGTCGGAGAGCGGCAAGACGGAGACCGCGCTCGCGCTCATGGAACGGGGGGCGGCCTTCCTGACCGACAAGTGGACCGTCGTCGGCGCGGACGGAACGCTCACCGCATATCCGATCGGCGTCGGCGTGCGCCGTTGGGTGCTGCCGTACCTGCCGCGCCTGCAGGCGGCCCTGCCCGCCCGCTCGCGCGCGCAGTTCGCGGCCGCGGCGACCGCCGACGTCACCTCGGCTCCGATGCGCCGCCGGGCGCGCGGCCGTGTCGGCGGCCTGCTCGCCGACGCCGCCGGCCGCGCGGTCGAGCTCGCCGATCGAGCCGCGCTCACGCCGACCCAGCTGCGCACGGCCTACGGTCAGCAGGACGATCCTGCGCGGCGCGTGCAGCTGGCCTGCGTCGCCCTGCTGGTGAACGTCGATTCGCACGACGTGCGCGTCGAGCCCGCCGACCCCGTCTGGGCCGCGGAGCGCCTGGCGCGCTCGGCCGCCTACGAGCGGCGGCCGTGGTTCGCGTTGCACGAGCGCGCACGCTACGCGGTCCCAGGGGCGGCGGGCGACGAGCATCCCGAGGCCGTCGTCGAGCGCGAGCGCACGCTGCTCGAGCCGGTGCTTGCCGCGACGCGCGTGCTCACCGTGAGGGCGGCGTTTCCCGCCGATCCGCGGCGCGCAGCCGACGCCATCGCGCGAGCGCTGCGGTGACCGCCGCCGATCGCTATGCCTTCCGGCCCGGCGTCGACGTGCGCGTGCGCGGCGCCGCCGACGTGCGGCGCCATTTCCGCGCCGAGTACGGCGACGGCGCGACCGCCGATGGCGGCGCCGCAGCGGCCGTCGAGGTGAGCTTCGGCCGAGCCCGAGCGAACGCTGCCTGCGCGATCAGCGGCGGCCACAAGACGGTGCGCTGGCGGGTCGCCGTCGGCGATCCCGACAGCGGGGCACTCAGCGCCCGGATCGAGCTCGGCGGCGCGCCGCGAAGCTTCGCGCTGTCGCTCGTGCAGGGCTACTTCGTCGAGCCGCTGCTCGCCGTCGCCGCCGCACGCAGCGGCTACGTCCTGCTGCCGGCCGCGGCGATCGCGCAGGGGCCTGCCGCGCTCGTGATGCTCGGCGCATCGGGAACCGGCAAGAGCTCGCTCAGCGTGCGCGCGCTGGCGGCCGGCAGCGGCGTGCTCGGCGACGACCAGATCCTGATCGACCCCAACGCCAACTGCTTTCGGTTCCACCGCCGGATGCGCTTCTACCCCGACCTGCGCCTGACAGCGCCTGCCGCCTGGCAGCGGCTCCCGCCCCGCGCCCGCAACGGCCTGCGGGCGCGGTCGGTCGCGCGCGCCCTGAGTCGCGGCCACGTCGCCCCGTCGCTGCCGCTGCGACCGGCCGCGCTCGGCGACCCGGGCGGCGCGGGCCCGCTGCCGGCATGTCGCTTCGTCCTCATCGAGCGTGCCGCGCGCGTCCGCGAGCTCGGGCGTGAGCCGCTCGCCCCGCATGATGCGACGGCCTACGCGCTCGAGCTGCTCGCGGCCCAGCGCGAGCGCTTCGCGGCCGGGCTGGGCGAGCGCTGGGACATAGCGCTGGCGGCGCTCGCGGCGGTCGAGGCGGAGATTCTCGCGAGCGCCTTCGCGCGGGCGCCAATCGAGCGCCTGTCGCTGCCCGCCGCGTGGCGTGCGCCACAGGCGATCGCCGCGCTCGCAGGCGAGCTCGGGACCGAGCGCCAGACGGCGGCTTGACGCGCTCACGCCGCAGCTACGCGGGCCAGTCGAGCAGCTGCGCCGACGGAGCGCCGCCGTTGTCGCGCAGCTCGACGTAGCACTGGCGCCGCGCGCCCGTGGGCGCGAGGCGCGACCAGGTCCCCGCGTTGAGGTAGCGCGGATCGCCGGCCGCCTGCGTCAGCGACCGGTCCTCGGCGGCGTGCGTGTGCGCGAGCACGTAGAACGGGACCGCGCAGCCCGCGCCCGCCAGCAGCTCGTGCGTGGTTCGGGCCGCGCGCACCATGTACGGCTCGCTCGCTCGCGCGAGCACGCGCCGCAGGGCGCTCGCCGGCGTCGTCGCGCTGGCTCGCTCGAGTGCGCCGACGGTCACCGGCGGCAGCCCGTGGGCAGCGCGCTGCACGCGCTCGAGCGGTGGCCGCGCGCGGCGCGCCGCACGCTCGCAGCGCGTCAGCCGCGCCAGGGCCCCGATCGACGGCGCGATCGCCGCGCGCAGGCGCGCTGGCCGGCGCCGCGCGGTCGCCGCCAGAGCGCGGGCGGAGAGCCGCTCGATCGGCACGTCGGCTCCGAGGACGTCGGCGAGTGCGAGCAGATGCTCACCGTAGACGGTTCCGGCGAGCAACGGCAGCTCGTCGACGTCGCCGGCCCCGAGCAGGCCGGGGACGCGGTTGAGGTCGTGGTGCTGCTGGCCATGCTCGAGGTGGGCGAGGCCAGGGACGTGAATGATCCACGGGTGCAGCGTCAGCGACCCACCGTCCGCCGTCAGCATCGCCTGCAGGCGCCGCGTGACGATCGGCGACAGCAGCTCGAGGTCGTGGTTGCCCGGTACGACGTCGAGCGCGACGCCGGCGCACGCGACGCGCCGCAGCGCCGCGAACACGCCGGCGTGCGCAGTCGCGATCCGCTCCAGCCGCACCAGCGCCCCCGCCGGCGTCGCGTCGAGCCGGCGACCGCCGTGCTCGACGAGCGTGAAGTCGAACGTGTCGCCGAGCAGCACCAGCCGCAGCGCCTCGCCCGCGGCCGCGCGCGCGCGAGCGCGCGGAGGAAGCCGACGAGCGCTGCATCGGCGGAGAACGGATCGTGCCGGCCCGCGGCGAGATGCAGGTCCGACACGACGACGAGCGCCGCGCCGCCGGGCCGGCCGGGCTGTGCCATCGCGTCTATCCCGTCGCCAGCGCCGATGGGTGCGCCGACGCGCACGCATGCGATCCCTGGCCGCGGCGCAGCTCGCGCAGGCGCAGCACAGCGAACGCGGCCGCCGCGACCTGGGTCAGCAGCCAGGCCGCCGCCATCGCGCTCAGCCCGGCCGTGGCGCCGGCCGCGGCGGCCGCGGCGACCGACGCCAGTCCCGTCAGCCACGCCGCGGCGATCGCCTCGCCGAGCCGGCCGGTGCCACGGCAGCTCGCGTAGTAGGCCTGCACGAAGACGAGCGGGACAAGACCGATCACGAGGATCCGCAGCGGCGCGGCGCCGGTCTCGGCGTAGCCCTCGCCGAGCAGCACGAGCAGCGGGTGAGCGAGGGCGGCGAGCAGGGCGGCGGCGGGCAGCCCGACAAGCAGCGCGGTGCGCACGGCGCGGCGCGTCGCCGCCGGCAGCGATCCTGGCTCGCGCGCGATCTCGGCGAACAGCGTCATGCCGACCTGGATCGGGATGATGAAGACGACCCAGGCCATCATCCAGGCCATGTACCAGACGGCGTTGGTCTCCGGCGAGAGCAACTCGGCGACGATCACCGGCAGCGCGAGGCCGGGCGCCCGCTCGGCGAGCGTGAGGCCGTAGTTCGGCATTCCGGTCGCGAGCAGGCCGCGCACACGCGAGCGCACCAGCCCGGCGCGCGGCATGTAGCCGGCCAGCGAACGGCGCAGCTGGACGGCGCCCAGGCCGACCGCCATGGCACCGGCGACGACCCATGGAGCGAGTAGCGCGGCGGCGCCCGTCGCGCCGAGCGCGGCGACGACCGCCAGCGAGGCGAGCGACGCGGCCCCGAAGACGAATCCGCGCACGAGTGCCTGATCGCCGCGCCGCAAGGCCGTCGAGAGCTGGTCGAGCAGGATGCCGACCGTGCCGGTCACTGTCGCCAGCACGAACAGCAGCGCGAACAGCGGCGACTCCGACACGACGCGCAGCTCGCCGAACGCCAGCGCCGCGAGCGCGAGGAAGCCCAGCCCGGTCAGGAGCGCGAACCCGACGGCGAGCGTGAAGGCCGAGTCGAGCAGCGCGCGCGGGCGAGCCAGCTCCTTCGGCAGCAGCGCGATGACGGCCGACCCGATGCCGGCAAGCGCGATCTGCGTGCACAGCATCATCGCCGCGACGACCGCCGCGGCAAGCCCGACCTCGGCGGCGCCGAACAGCCGCGCGGCCGCCAGCCAGAACACGAAGCCGAGCCCATCACGCTGACCTTCGAACCGATCAGCGCAAGCGCATTGGGGAACATCGCCAGCACTCGCGGAGTGGCGCCGCTCCGCGGCGCGTCGCTCACGCCGGCATCCCGGCCGCTGCGATCCGGCGCCGGCGACCGAAGCGCTGCCACAGCTCGCGCCCCATACCGACGTAGTTGAAGGCGCAGAAGCACAGGTAGTACGGGATCCACCACGGCTGCAGGCGGATCACGCTCAGCCAGCAGCCGCGCGCCGCGGCGGCGAGCGGGAGCCCCAGCAGCACCAGGGAGCGCAGCCCGTGGACGCCCAGCATCCGGCCCAGGCCGTGACCGTCGGCGAGCCACTGGCCGAGGGCGAACTCCCAGGTGTCGTCGAACCTGTGCCGAACTATGGTGCTCTTCGAGACGCCGATCTTCGCTCCGGCGCGCTCGAGGCGCCAGCGCAGGTCGATGTCCTCGCCGGAGAGGAAGCTCTCGTCGAGGCCGTGCTCGAGCAGCACGTCGCGCTCGAGCACCGTGGCAACGAGGCCGAACCACTGCTTGCTGCGCCCGGAGCGGTGGTGCTGCGCGAGCGCCTGGCCCCAGTAGCCGGGTCCCGCCACGCTGTGCAGGCCGGCCTGCAGCCCGGCGTAGCCGCCGGCGACGAACTCGTCGAGCAGCTGCTGCAGTGCGCCGTCGAACAGCACGACGTCGACGTACGCGGGCGCATGGTCGCCAGCCGTGGCCTTCCTGGTGCTCGCCGCGGTAACCGTCGGCGGAGCCTTCGCGCAACTCGTCGATTCGCGAGAGGGCGCCGCGTGACGGCCGCGGGGATCGGGCTTGGCGTAGCGCTGGCGTCGGCCCTGTTCGCGCGCGAGCTTGTGCGCATGCTCGGACGGCAGGCGCACGAGCGGGTCTCGCTCGTGCTGACGCTGGCCGTCCGGCTGCTGGCGCTCGCCTTCACGGTGATCGTCGCGATCGTCGCGGTGCAGCTGGTCGGCTATCTCACCTGAGCCTGAGCGTGAGCAGGCACGCCACGGCCCACCGGCGCGAAGCGCCGGTGGGCCGTTGGTCCCGTCTGGCCGCTGGTTGGTCAGTCGCTGACGCCGCTGATCGCCGCCGCGACCTCGATCGTCGTTCCGAGCGCCAGCCCCATCACGTTGGTGGGGTCCGTCACCTCGATCACCACTGCGATCACCTCGAACCGGGTCTCCCGGCTCGCCGCACAGGTCGGGCTGCTGGCCGTTGTCTCACGGAAGCTCGATCCGTTACGGCTGCAGCGCTGACGGTTGAGCGTCACGCGACCGATGCCGGGCAGGTCCAGCTTCGTGTTGGGTGCGACGCTGGCCGAGATCAACTGGCCGTTGATGACCAGGTTGACCAGCGAGGTCGCGGTCCCGCTCGACGGAGTCGCCGGGCTTGCCGGGACTTCGGCGACCGACGACACGCCGCTGCTCGTGCGTGCCGTGCGCGACACCGAGGTGATCGCGTCGGCCGTGATCGCGCCGCCCAGCAGGTTGACCTGGGCGGTTCGCGAGATCGCGTAGTCGTACGTCGTGAAGGGACTCTTCACGAGCTTGCCGTTCACGACCGACAGCGGTAGCTCGACCGAGCCGATGCCCGTCTGGGTCAGGCCCACGCCGGCCTGGCTGCGCTCGATCCCGCCCGTGCCCGAGCAGGGGAGGACCAGCAGGTTCTGCCTGCCGACCGTGGCGGTACTGCCGACCTGGGCCCTGAGGGCGTAGGCGGAGGCCTCGAGTCGCGCGATCGCCGGCGTGATGCTGGCCATCGCAACGCCGACGCGAATGTCGCCGGTGTAGCCGAGGAAGTTGATGAGCTTCACGTGGATGCCGGTGACCTTGATGCCGATCACGACACCCGAGCTGTTCCTGATCGCCTCCTGCTCGTTGAGCACGACCTTGCTGCCGCTGAGGTCGAGCGGGATCGTCGTGTTGGCCGCCGGTGTCTCGCTGCGCGCGATACCGAGCACCTTGATCCCCACAAGGGCCGTCGAGCCCTTCGTGTGCACGCTCCCGTCGGCGTTGCGAGTGACCTGTGCTTTCACGTCGACGGCGTCCGCGGCAACGACGTTCGTGTTCGTGATCGCGTTGTGGATGATCCGAACGGTTTCTGCCTGGGATCGCTCGACCACGCTGATGGCTGACGCGGGGTCGGCGAGGTCGAACGTGGCCACGCCGGAGTTCACGACCGTACCCGTGCTCAGCACCGGGTTCGCGGAGGATGACTTCGAGCCCAACATCACCTGCGCCACCTGGTTGGTGTACGTCGTGCCGGACCTGGGGACGCAGGGAAGCTGCTGGGTGGCGACGTTCCCCAGCGTCGGGTCGGGCAGCGTCGGATGCACCAGCTTTGCGTTGGCGCCATACGCGCGAGAGCCGGAGAAACCGACCGTGTCGGCGGACGCCGGGGCGGCCGTAGCCGCCGAGATCAGGACCGCAGCAGCTACCGTCAGCCGTGACAGCCGGCCGCGCCGCCGTTTGAGCCCTGCGTCTGTTAGATGCGACATCACGCTCCCGTACCGGGCCAGGGCCCATTAGCAATTGAACCCATTCCAACGCCCGGGATAGGCAGGCCCTTCCGCGATCTACACTTTTTTACTACCTCGGTCCGGCTCAGCGGACCCGTACCAGTCGAACGGCGAACGGCTCCAGCGTCAACTCGCCGCCGTCGAGGCGCACGCCCACCCGTTCTGGCCGGCGGTTGATCAGGAGCGTCGCCGACGGCGAGGCGAGCACGGCCACCCGCTCGGAGCTCGCGCGGGCACGCACCAGCGCAGTCCCTTCGTCGAAGTGACGCGCGAACGCCCGATAGACGGCGAGCGCGGGAAACGGCTGCCCTCCGCCAGTCACACGCGTATCAGAGAAGAGGTTCTGGTTGTTGCCACCGTTCGGCGCGTCGCGCGATCCCTGGGCTCCCCAGCGGAGGCTTGTCGCAACGCCGGACTTCACCTCCGCCATGAGCATCGACGCGAGGCCTGCCGCTTGAAAGCTCCAGTTCGGATCATCGGTGAAGTAGTCCTCGGCGTACCAGATCGGCAGTGACGTGCGCGCGCGGAGCTGCCGGGCGATGCTCCCGAACCAGCGCGTGAGGTCGAGCTGCTCCTCTGGGGAGTAGCGGTTCTCGTCATGGCTGCTCTGCGTCTTGCGGTCGATCGCGATGAAGTCCGCGCCGGCCTTGTGCTCCAGCCAGTAGTCGAGCACCTCACGGTCGCGGGCGGTGAGCGGATTGGCGGCCGCTCGGCCCTGACGACCGAGCGACCGAGATCCTGTCCCCTCGACAACCAGGTACGGGCCACCGACGCTGATGTCGGGATCGACGCTCTTGAGCGCCCGGTAGACCTGGTTGTAGAGCTCGGTGTAGGCGACGTAGTCCCAGTTGCGGCGAGCGTGGTCGTAGAAGCCCTTGAACTCGTTCCAGACGATGAAGTGGCGCACGTCCGGATAGCGGAGCGCCACCTGGCGCGCGAGCTCCGCGAAGTCTCCGACGTGCGCCGGCGTCGGAGGCAGGTTCGGATAGCCGCTGGTCTCTCGTCCGAGTTCGGTCATCCAGTCCGGGGCGCAGCAGAGCGTGATCACGGGCGTCCCGCCGAGCGAGCGGATCACGCGTATTCGCCGGTCGAGCGTGTGCCAGTCGAATCTGCCCGCAGACGGCTCGGGATTGGCAGCTCCCCAGCCGTAGAGGTGCTGGTTGTGGTAGCGAACGACCGGCTGCAGATGCCGCTTGCCCCTGCCGATCGCAGGCGCGTCGCCCCATGGATCGAGGCTGTGCTGGGTGTGCGTCACGCCGATCGAGAGCCGGCTCTGGCCCACCACCGCGGTCCGGTCGACCGTAACGGTGACCCGCGCGGGATGGCCCGATGACGCGAGCACGAGGGCCGGGCCGAGCGCCGCGAGCGCCAGCACCGCCAGCGAGCGCTTCAGTAGCCGCGATGCCGGCATGGCACGTAGCGAGAGATGCGGAAGGAGTCCCGTCAGTCGAGAAGGCGAAGGGTTAGATGGCATCGAAAGCGGGCTGGACGGAGGTTCCCAGGATGATGCTGCGGGATATCTGATCGGTGCGCGAAGCCTATCCGGCCCCGTGTTGACGATGAATTCAATCGCTCGCTTGAGGTCCTCCAGCGTTCCCGCCGCCCTGCGCTCGCGCCAGCGCCACGCACGCGTCTCTCCAAGCTCCAGGTACGCGCACGCACGCCGATGATCCCAGCCCTGCTCGACGGCTTGGTCGATCAGCCTGAGCAGCTCGTGTTTGGTGGCCGCGGGCACGCGCAGCGTGACCCGGCCACCCAGCCCCAGCGCTCTTTTCCGGCGCTCCTGCTGTTCCCGTGGGTGATGTGACCGGCTGATCGGAGGGCGCACGCCGCGCCGCGCCTAGGGTCCGGCTTCTCAAGGACTGGAACCATGGGGAGGCGGCAACGGCGTGCGCAAGACAAGGGTATGGGCGCGGCACGGGTCGCGGTTCACCACGGCGTTTGAGGATCAGACGGCATGGCTGGCGGTCAACACCTCCAAGAGCGCGGTCGCTGAGCTGATGCGCACCGCGTGGCGCACGGTCGGCGCGATCTGCGAACGCGTCTGCGACGACGCGCGACGCGATCTCGATCTGCTCGACGGGCTGCGCCGCACGCTCCACATACGCAACATTCCCTGCAATTCAAGGAAAACCTGCCCGAGCACCGACGGACTGAACGCCTACCCGATCTCCAGCGCACGCAGCGCCAGCACCAGCGCCTCGGTACCCGAGGACACGCCGACGCAGTGCGCCGTCTCGTTGTATGCAGCGAACTCGGCCTCGAATGCCGCGACCACGTCACCGAGCGTGAAGGCGCCGGCAGACGCGACGCGCTCGACTGCCGCCATCATCTCCGCGAACAGATGCGGATCGTTGTTGCAGGTCGACATGACCGGCAGGGCCGCCGTAGTGACGGGAGCGCTCACGCGGCCACCGCCATCGAGTCGGAGTGTCCCGCCGTCAGCGGCATCAAGTCCATCCGCTCCAGTTCGACGCACATCGCCCGCCGGCCGCGGTGGTGCAGCCCGTAGACGGAGCTGTGCGTACGCCCGAGTTGTTCGGCGATCTCGACCGGCGTGAGGCCCAGTACGTGGCGAAGGACAACGACCTGGCGCTGGTCGTCGGGCAGCGTGGCGAAGGCCGCGTGCAGCGAGCGAGCGCGCTCGGGGGCGTTCTCGCACGTGGTGTCGTCCGGCCCGTAGATCTCCTCGGCCGGCGTGCTGCGGCGTGCGCGAATCGCGTCGACCGCCACGTTGTGGGACATGCGCAGCAGCCACCGCACGAACGGAACCCCGCGCGGCTCGTACTTGGCGATCGCGGTGATGAGCTTGGCGAACACCTGCTGCGTGACGTCCTCGGCGTCATGGTGGTCGCGCACGATCGTGCGGACGTAGCCGTAGACGTTGTCGGCGTAGCGCATGTAGAGGAAGCG